>Ga0316188_10000217_pt1 | contig 22030 bp, 20 predicted proteins | sample Phiworburrow1_MG_FD_204933 | JGI IMG/M metagenome (GOLD analysis project Ga0316188, IMG submission 204933) | Coastal sediment microbial communities from Maine, United States - Phippsburg worm burrow 1 | ecosystem: Environmental > Aquatic > Marine > Coastal > Sediment | place: USA: Maine... | reverse complement strand
ACCGGGCCGTCAATAAACAGTCTCTCGGTCACAGGGTGTTGGTTCATTACTGATTCCGGGGTGGATAGATTCGTGAATTGTGCTGTAAAATTATGATCTTATGTAATCTAAGGTGGTTTACTGCACGACACCAAGCTGCTCGAAGCACAGTATTGTGCACACAATTACCACCCGTTGCCTGTCGTTTATGAGGGCGCCGGTACAGGAACCAGCCTATGCCCGAACTAACTGTCATTCACATCGCCCTGATGGCCATCACAGCAGTCATCGGCGCGGTCATCGGCTGGATGCTCCGCGGAAATCGAGCGGTTCAGGAAAAGGCAGCCGTCAGTGCGGGGTGGCAGGACCAGATCGATGCACAACGCCGCGAGGGCGACCGGCTTCTCGAGCAGAACAAGGGACTGATGGAACAGGTCAGTCAATTCCAGGCATCGCATACTGACGCCAAGAATCGCGCTAAGGAACTCTCAATCGCGGTGCAGGAGGCATTCGCGCGCCGTGACGAACTCCAGCGTGAGATCAAGGATATTCGCAGCAATCTTGAAGTAGCGGTGAGCGAGCGAGACCAGCTGCAATCAGATATCGCGTCGCGCAGCTCGGCAGACGATATCGTCCAGCAGAAGGACGCACGCATCGAGAAATTGACGCAGGAGCTCGAGAACTGGCAAAACCGCCTGCCACCGCTCATCGAGCGGTTCCGCACGCGTAATGAAGAAGCTGAGCAGCTCGAGTCGGAGCTCGATCAGGCCCGTGAGCGTATCCGCGAGCTGGAGGCCGCCCGGGAGCATGCCGACGAGGGCCAGACGCGCATAGAACCGGTAACGCATCCTGATGAACTGACGGATGGTCTCGATGCCTCAAATGATCCGGCTGAGGACTACGCGGATGCGCTGCTCGCAGACAACGATGAACTCGGAGATGAACCCGAGGACGACGACGACGACGACAACAACAACAACAATTATGATGATGAAGCGGCAACCGGAACACACGGCCTGCGTAATGACCTGCAACAGATAAAGGGCGTCGGCCCGGCCATCGAGAAAACACTAAACGAGATGGGCATCTTCAGCTTCCAGCAGATCGCCGAGATGAGCGAATACGATATCGATCGGGTCGCCAGGCGGCTGAAAGGGTTCCGCTCTCGCATTTATCGCGAAGACTGGATCGGGCAAGCCAGGGAATTGCGCGACCAGGCCATACGCGCCTGACGTTTGTCGCACCGTCTGCGCAATAGTGCCGCAGTCCTGATCCTGCTTGCCGGGATCGCATGGACAGTGCCCATCGGGCCTGACCGGACGGACACCGACCCGCAATCAGCCACCGACTCAGCAGCGGGTCCCGCCGAGTTGCAGGTCACCGCATATCGAGGCGCACTCGTGATTGCCGGCCACACCCGGTCGAAGCACCACGAACAGCGCATCATCGAGGCTGTATCAGAACTCTTTCCGGCACATTCGAGGAAACTCGAGTTTCGTCCACTGGGCGTGGCTCCGGCATGGTGGGACGCGGCAACGGTTGAGCTCCTTGCAGCGCTTGCAGTCATGGAATCACCCAGCGCCAAACTGACTGAAGATGGCTTGCGTGTCAGGGCGCTGGTATTTGACAAGCCAGGCGCCGAGCATCGGCTTCAGGCGCTGCGTCAATCGATGCCGCCGACGGCGGACATCGATGTCCAACTGACCACTATCGACACGGATGCGACAGCCGCCAGTTTCTGCGAGCGGCAATTCTCCGCGTTCAGGGCCGGACAGGTCGCTTTCGAAGAATCCGGAACCGAGATGCGAGCGTCCGCCTATCCCGTTCTCGACGGCGTGGTTGCGCTGGCAGACGCCTGCCGTGCAGCGACCGTTACCATTACGGGGCACACGGACTCGACAGGCAATGAATCCCTGAACCGGCAGCTCAGCCGGGCACGCGCCGCGGCCGTGGCGGCCTATCTCGACTCGCGGGGCATAGCGAAGGAAAGGCTGGTCGTCGTTGGCGCCGGTTCGTCCCTACCCGTCGCGGACAACGCCACGCGCTATGGCCGCAGTATCAACCGCCGCATTGAGATTCAGTTTACGGCGACGTCAGATTGACGAGTTCGATCTCGAACAAAAGAGTGGCGTTCGGCGGTACCGGCGGTTTGCCTCGCGCGCCGTAACCAAGCTCCGGGGCGATCTTCAGCTCACGCTTTTCGCCGAGCAGCATGCAGTTCACGCCCAGATCCCAGCCTTTGATCACCTGGCCGGCATCCAGCTGGAACTGAAACGGGTCCGCGCCACCGGACGCCCAGATCTCCTGGCCACGACCACCTTCGGCCGCCTCATCGTACAACCATAGCGTGGTGTGCACGTCGGCATAATCCTTACTCTTCGCCGCGCGCCCGTATCCCTTCTTGGTGATCATCGCCGTCAGTCCTTCCTGGATCTCGATAGCGCCGCTTTCATCGGCCTTGGGGCAGTTTGTGGCGACGACAGCGGGGGCTTCTTCCTGCACGGCAGGCGACTCATTCACTTTGGCCTGCTCTGCCTGGCCGCAAGCGGCCATCAGCAGTACGGCTGGCAAACCCAGCAACAGTTTGACCTGATTCATTCGGGTTGATCCTCAAAATCCAGGGAAGCGGAATTAATGCAGTATCGCAAACCGCTGGGCTGCGGGCCATCCTCGAACACGTGCCCGAGGTGCGCGCCGCAGGCGGCACAGACAGCCTCGACACGCACCATGCCGTGGGTCTCGTCCGTGCGCGTCCGGACGGCGTCACCCGCCTTCGGCAACCAGAAACTCGGCCACCCCGAACCCGAGTCGTACTTATGCTCGGAGCTGAATAGCGGCGCGTCGCAGCATACGCAGTGATACGTGCCATCATCCTTGTGATTCACGTATTTACCGGTAAACGGCCGCTCAGTCGCCGAGCACTGCGTAACCTGGTACTGCTCCTCGCTAAGCTTGTCCCGCAGGTCCTTGTCGTTCTTTTCAGTCATTACGTGTTCCAGACTCGATATCGAGCAGCAGTTTGTTCATGCGGTGGACATACGCGGCCGGGTTGTCGAGCTGCGTTCCCTCGGCCAGGAGTGCGTGATCAAGCACAATGTTCGACAGCTCGGCAAAGCGCTTGTCGTCCCCTTCAGCTGCCAGGCGGCTGACCAGCGGGTGCTCAACATTGATCTCGAGAATCGGTTTCGATTCAGGAATTTTCTGACCGCTGGCTTCAAGCATACGCCGAAGCTGCGGGTTCAGGTCATCATCGGCAGCCACCACACAGGCTGGTGAATCGACGAGACGCCGGCTGACGTTGACAGCCTCGACCCGGTCGCTGAGCACGCCCTTGATTCGCTCGAGCAGTGGCTGGTGCTCCTCGTTCATCGACTCCAGCGAGACTTTCTCTTCGTCGTCCGGCAGGTCCAGCGCGGAACGACTGACGTCAACAAGTGCCTTACCCTCATACTCTCTAATGCCGTCGACCAGCCACGGATCGATGCGATCGGTCAGCAACAGTACTTCCAGACCACGCTTCAGAAGTTGCTCGAGATGCGGGCTGGCAACGGCCGTCGCATAGTTCTCGGCGAGGATGTAGTAAATCTTGTCCTGATCCTCCTGCGCGCGAGTCACGTAGTCATCGAGCGACTGATCCTGGGCGTCTGTGCCCGATTGTGTCGTCGCAAAGCGCAAAAGTTTGGCCAGCTTGTCCTTGTTCGCGGGGTCCTCAACCAAACCTTCCTTGAGTACCTGACCGAACTCTCCCCAGAACTTCGCATAGTCGTCACCCTTCGCCAGCTTGCCCAGCATATCGAGGACGCGCTTGGTCAGCGCGCTGCGCATGGCGGCAAGGTCCGGGTTTTGCTGCAGCAATTCCCGAGAAACATTCAGCGGCAGGTCAGCTGAATCAACCACACCTTTCACGAAACGCAGGTACAGCGGCAGAAATTGCTCTGCGTCATCCATGATGAAGACACGTTGCACATAGAGTTTCAAACCGCGCGGTGCTTCGCGATTCCACATGTCGAACGGCGCCGCAGCGGGTATGTAGAGCAGACTCGTGTATTCACGCTTGCCCTCGACGCGGTTATGACTCCATGCCAGCGGGTCGGCGAAATCGTGCGACAGGTATTTGTAGAACTCCTTGTATTCGTCGTCCTCGACGTCGGTTCGCGAGCGCGTCCAGAGTGCCGTCGCCGAATTGACAACCTTGGTCTCGTCTTCACCTGCCGTGCGCAGGGACACGGGGAAGCCAATGTGGTCGGAGTATTTGCGAATTAATGACTCGATGCGAAATGGCTCCGCAAATTCTGCACCGTCATCCTTCAGGTGCAGGGTTACGCGTGTGCCACGCTCCTCGCGGTCGATGTCCTCGATCGTGAACTCGCCCTCACCGTTCGACTCCCAGCGCACGGCCTGGTCACCGCCAGCGCGGAGTGTATCGACCGTCACCTTGTCGGCCACAATAAACGCTGAGTAAAAGCCGACGCCGAACTGGCCGATGAGCCGCGCATCATGCTGCTGGTCGCCCGTCATCTGCTCGAGGAACTCGGCCGTGCCGGAGCGCGCAATGGTGCCGAGATTGTCGACGAGCTCGTCGCGCGACATGCCGATGCCGTTATCGGACACGGTCAGCTGGCGCTTGTCCTTGTCTATTTCGATCTGAATCGTGAGCTCGTCCTCGCCCAGAAGATCAGGCCGGGCAAGCGCCTCAAACCGCAGTTTGTCGGCCGCGTCTGAAGCGTTGGAGATTAACTCACGAAGGAAGATTTCCCTGTTGCTATAAAGGGAATGAATCATCAGCTTCAAGAGCTGACGCACCTCGGTTTGGAAGCCGAGCGTCTCTTTCTGGGTATTGTCGCGCTTGTCAGCCACGCCGCTTATCTCCTGACCAAAGGCAGACACGATAGGGGCTTAACGGTCGATTTCAAGCCCGGAGACGGGCCAGGGGGCCTTTACTGGCTGCTAATGCCCCACCTCGACGACGGAGCGGTCACTGAGCGGTACAGCAAGGTCACAAACAACATCGTTGACGTTGCGAGGGCAATGGGCGGATGTGCGAGCGCAAGAGAGATTCCACTGGCCCCCACAGCGATGACCAGGAGGGCAGAGGTCAGTTTGAGCAGCGTCCTGCGCAGCCTCTCCCAGACCAGTCCGATTGCACCGAAGAGGTCGTCCAGGTCATCCAGGTATTGCAGGAAACATTCCATGTCGGTTCCTAGCGGACGATCGTCAGCAGCGGGCCCGCACATTCAGCATCACCTGCCTCGGTATCTGCTTCATGCAAAGCGGCATTATTCGATTCCTTCGCATGTGCGATCGCGCGGTGGAACAACTCCCAGCGCTGACGCGCCGATTCATTCTTCAATGAGTCAAACGGAGATTCCGAATTCTGGTGCTTGTTAGACATACTCATATCGCGTCGTTTGGTGTTCAGTAGGAACGACTATAGGACCGCTCTTTGCTCTGGGCTGTGAGGCCGGTCACAGCTTGATTCACGAGGCCTGAAAAAGCTCAGAAACCAGACGCAGTTCCGGCTTTTATGTGGACTCGGTTCACAATCCCCTGCCTACAAAAACGCCGGCATGGAGCCGGCGTTTTTGTAGGCATAAAGTTGGGCGTCAGTCCTTGTCATCGGTGGACTCTTTCGCCCAATTACGGCGCACCTGGTCGCTCCAGTCACGGTAGCCTTTCCAGGAATACAGGGAGGGATCTATACCGGAACGTCGCCCCTTCGGCGTTGGCGCTTTCGAGATCCAGCGACGGTATTGCTGCCAACCGTCTGCGTCATTCGCCGCAGGTTCGTTGGCATCGAGTGTCGCATCGTCTGCCTTGGACTCGGCGTCGGCATCCGTACCGAAACGCTCATCCCATCTCACGTGTTTGCTATCTGGCATAGTCTTGCCCAAGTAAATCCTTTGAACAAATGTTAAGTGCCAGCAAGCCGGAATCACAGGAACTGCATCACAGTGCCACCTCCCTGCTTTCCCTTTTAAAACAGATGCTTAAGCTTTGGTTTTACTTAATCACGTAGCAGGGATCGTAGTCGCCGCTCGATATCTTCATGCGATGCTGGGCCACGAAACTCGCCAGCAGATCGTCGAGCAGACTCATGATGCGGCGCGATCCGTCGATTTCGAACGGCCCGTCCGACTCGATCTTTGCGGCGGTATCTTCCCGAACGTTGCCGGAGACGATGCCCGAGAAGACGCGCCGCAGATTTGCTGCGAGCTCGTGCACCGGAAGCCCTTCGTCGATCTGCAATTCGCTCATCGTCGCGTGCGTCGCTACGAACGGGCGCTGAAAGTCGGTGTCGATCTTCAGGCGCCAGTTGAAATAGTAGGCATCACCGTGTTCGTTACGAAACCTCAGTACATCTTCGAGGCCCGTTGCTGTTTGCCTGGCCACTTCCTGCGGGTCATCAATAATGATCCTGTAGCGATCCTGTGCTGCCGCACCGAGCGTTGCCCCGACGAAGTCATCAATCTTGCGGAAATACGGCTCGGCCGACGCCGGGCCCGTCATGATCATGGGTAGTGGCTGGCCGGCGTTGTCCGGATGCATTAGTACGCCCAACAGGTACAGGATTTCCTCCGCCGTGCCGACACCGCCCGGAAATACGATGATGCCGTGCCCCAGCCGCACAAACGCCTCCAGGCGTTTTTCCATGTCCGGCATAATGACCAGCGAATTTACGATGGGGTTCGGCGACTCAGACGCGATGATGCCCGGCTCGGTGATACCGACGTATCGGCCGCCACGAATACGCTGTTTCGCATGCCCGATTGTTGCGCCCTTCATGGGTCCTTTCATGGCGCCCGACCCACAGCCTGTGCAGACATTCAGCCCGCGCAGGCCGAGCTCATATCCAACCTTCTTCGAGTAGTCATATTCTTCGCGGCTGATGGCATGACCGCCCCAGCAGACCACAAGATTCACATATGCCGGCAAAGTCAGTAAGCGCGCGTTACGGATAATATGGAATACGGCGTTCGTGATGCCATCGGATGTCGCAAGATCGAAACGACCGCTATCGACGACCTCATTGCGCGTAAAGACGATGTCACGCAGAACCGCCGACAGCAGTTCGCGGGTACCGCGAATCATCTTGCCGTCGACAAAGGCTCGCGCGGGCGCGTTCTTTAGCGTTACCTTGAGTCCGCGATCCTGGCGAATAAAGCCCACCTCAAAATCGCGGTACGTTTCGAGCAGGACGCGCGCGTCATCCATGTGGCTGTCCGCGTTCAGCACAGCCAGCATGCAGCGCCGCAGCAACGGATAGAGGCCCCCTGAGCCGCTGCTCTGCAACTGGTCTACTTCGAACTGGGAAAGCACCTCGAGGCTGCCTGCCGGCCACACCTCGGCGTCAATGAATTGTCCGGACATTCAGGGTCGGATTTCGATGGGCGTATTCTCGCCGGTCATGAGCCAGATATCGATCATATCGGAGTTGGACACGGCAATGCAGCCGTTGGTCCAGTCCTGGGTCCGGTAATACGCCTCGGATCGCGACGGCTCGTTCGGCTGGCCATGAATCATGATGGCTCCCCCTGGATCGACCCCGAGTTTGGCAGCCTCGCGGCGATCGGCCGAATTGGGATAGGACACGTGAATCGACAGGAAGAACTCACTGTTCGGATTACGGTGATCCAGCGTGTACTTACCCTCAGGTGTTTTGAAGTCACCTTCTGACTTCTTGTCACCAACTGGTCGAATACCCAGCGCAATCTTGAACGTACGGAAAGCCTTGCCACCACGCATCAGGTGCAACAGGCGCGCGTCCTTTTCTATGACGACGCGATCGGCCACGGGAAACTCGCTGGCCTGCGTGAGGCCGGGTGCAAGCAGGACGATCAGCGCCAGTGCGAAAATTCTCATGTCGGCAAGATTAGCAAATCCGGCGGTCGTAAAAAAAGAGCCGCTTCACAGACCCGGCAAGCAGGTCATACATTACGGCCCACGATCCAGCCAATCGCAAAACCGATGCCGCCGGCAACCAGCGTGTACGCGGGAAGGAAGCGAAACACGCGATCCGGAAATTCTGCATCAGCAAACATGTCATTCAGGTTAACCGCATAGGCATAGTGCAGGTAGGCGGCTAACCCGAGCGCGGGAATTGCGAAACCCAGTGTCCCCAGTGGCATACGCATGCCGGCGCCCGTCCAGTGACCCGCGCCTTTGTGAAGTGTCAGGAATGACAGGCCAACCAGCACAGCCAGCGGCACCAGGTTGCGCGCAGCCCATGGCCCGCCCTGCTGCACGTCGACAAACCAGAATCCCGCCGCGACGCAGAGCAGCAGGACGGGCAACAGGCGCAGGACGAGAAATTTGTGGCGCGCTTTCACTACTCGCTGTCCACGTCCGTTAGTACAGGGATCTGCACGGTAGTGCCAGGCTGCACTTTGTGCATGTCGATGGTCGGATTGTACTGACGGAACAACCATACCGGCACTTTGTATTGCCGCAGGGCGATAACCCATATTGACTCACCGCGCCGGATGGTGTGCTCGGACACACCACTGATAACGTGCTGCCTGAAGAAACGGTCCTGCTGTGAGCGGTGATACGCGATACGCCTTTCTTCAAAATCCGCGGCGTTGACGTTACCAAGATCGAGACGTATACGCTGCCCGACACTTACCGGTGTACGGAAAGAAAATCCGTTCAGGTCCCGAAGCCGTTGCGTCTTGATCTCGAGCCAGTCTCCGAAGTGTCCCAGGGTCTCCAGCGGCTGCACCTCAATCGTATTGTCATCAGCGACGCTGTAGTCACTTGGGTCTGACAGCAATGCCGTCTGGATAGTGCCGGGAACCGATAATGCCAGGTCACCGGCGAGGGCGCCGGGTGCCATTTCAACAACCTCTGGCTGAGGCTCCGGCGTCGCGATGCTTGCTACGACCTCAGGCTCGGGTGCGGGCGTGGTCACAACCGGAACTTGTGGAGCAGGACCGGCGGCCGGCAGGCGCAGACGTTGACCAGCGCGGATACGGTGGCTGCTGCCAAGCTGGTTCAAGGCGACCAGCGTCGACACTCGCGTACCGTAGGTTTCGGCGATCTGCGACAAGGTGTCACCGCGTGCAACCTGGTGGAACATATCTGGTAACTGCTTCTGGAAGATCGCGGTATCGGGGAGACCGTCGATCAGTTGCGCCAGCGGCGTACTCGTCGCCGAGCGCGGCAATCTCAGCTCATACCCTTTGGGGACGTACTTGCTGCCCTGCCAAACCGTGGCCTGCAGTCCCGGATTGTGTCTTGCAATCTCCGACTGACTTACATTGATAGCTTTGCTCAGGCCGGACACCGACACATAGGTCGGCAAACTGACCGCCGCGTAGTCCGTTGGCGAATCCGGGACAAGGCCGGGGAAATACTTCTCAACATTTCGGTCCACTTCCCGCGCCGCAAGAAAGGCGACGTAGAAATTGCGTGACGCGAAACCAAACGTCCTGCCGTTGTAGTTGCGCAGAATGTCGACATAGGCCGTATCCCCGTGCCTGCGCTGGGCGCGGCGCACGCCGGACAGTCCGTGGTTGTATGCCGTGATCGCCATAGGCCAGTTGCCCGTCAGCGAATAGTTATAGGCGAGTAATCGACCGGCGGCCCGCGTTGCGGCAAAAGGATCGTTGCGCTCGTCTACAACATGGTCGACACGCATGAAGCGGCGCCCGGTGCTGCGTGTAAATTGCCAGATTCCAGACGCACCAACATGCGATCGGGCTTCCGGGTTGTACGACGACTCGACATGCGGAAGCGCCGCAATGTCGATCGGCACGCCCAGCGCCGTGAATTCCCTGTTGACGTAGTCGCGCCAGCGCCCGGAACGTTCGAGCCCGCTCTTAAATCGATCGCGCAGCCCCTGCTGAAAGCGAATGCGGCTGACAGCCTCGCGCAATGTGTCGTTTGACACGCTGTCAGGCCATAGCGCCAGCACTCGTGCCTCCTCGGTGCTCAGGTTGTCGCGCTTGCCTGACGCTAGCGACCGCAGAACCACCTGCAGTTCCTTGCGGCGTTTGTCCACGCGTCGATTGCGTTCGCTGCGTGACAAGCTGGCCGGCATGCTCAGGCGCTCGTACACCACAGCAAGATTGCGATTGTCATGCAGCACGCCTTCGTCAGTGGTGTAGGTGGTAAATATCGACACCCAGAAATCCACGTCCGGCTGTAATTCAGGTGGCTGAGGAAAGGTCTCCTCAGACAGCGCTGCAGCCGCTGCGAGGAGCCAGGAAAGTACGAAAAGGCGGCAAAAACTTGTCATTTGGTTTTTTTCAGGTTTCAATCGCAAATTATTGATTAGTTCACGGAATTTCCCGGCATTCTGCCGTATTTTGAGCGTGATATGAGCGTTAATTGCCGCCAAGCTGAATCTCTCTGTCGTTTCCGGACGTTGCCGGCCGCCCTGTGCCTGTTCTTCGCGGGCAGTTTTGCCCTCGCGGGTGAGACCGCTGTCGAGCCGTCCGGCAATGGTGTCGACCTGCTTCAGGATACGACCTTCGATGAGGATTCTCGTTCCAGTGAGACGTCGGCTGCCGCCGAGGATCTCGTTGAAGCCATTCCCGCGCACCCACATGACGTACCCTTGGCCGATGCCGTAACCACAGCCGAAGGCCTGGCCGAACCACTTAGCTTGCTGGGACAGGATATCGCGCCAGGCACGGCCCAGCGATTGGCCTGGTCGGCGACAGAGCTGTTTGAAGGTGTGCCGGTATCGACGCCCGTGCTGGTCGTCAACGGCGAACTGCCCGGCCCCACGCTTTGCCTCACAGCGGCGGTACACGGGGACGAACTCAATGGCATCGAGATGGTGCGGCGCGTGCTCCACGACATTGACCCGGGGAAGCTCTCAGGCGCCGTGATCGGTGTTCCGATCGTCAACGTGCAGGGCTTTCGGCGTGGCTCACGTTACCTGCCCGACCGCCGTGACCTGAACCGCTACTTCCCGGGAAATCCCAATGGCAGCGCTGCGGCGCGAATCGCACACGCGCTTTTCAAGGATGTTATTGCCCATTGTGACGCGCTTGTCGATCTCCACACGGGCTCGTTCGAACGCGCCAATCTGCCGCAGATTCGGGCTGATTTACGCAATCCTGATGTTGTGACGCTCACCCTGGGCTTCGGCTCGATGGTCGTTCTGCACAGCCAGCCTACCGTGGGGACGCTACGCCACGCCGCAACGATGGCCGGTATTCCCGCGGTCACCGTCGAGGCCGGTGGTCCTGCGCAGCTGGAGCTGGCCGAGGTGAAACACGGCGTCAAGGGAATCGAGACCTTGCTCTCCACGCTTGGCATGGTAAAGAAGCGGCGACTCTGGGGTGACCCGGAACCCGTGTACTACCGGTCGTCATGGGTGCGCGCCGACAATGGCGGTATCCTGCTTGCCGACGTCAGCCTTGGCAGCTCAGTGCGCAAAGGCGACTTACTCGGCACGATCACTGACCCGATGAGCAACGCAAGTACCGAACTGCGCTCACCCTACGCCGGCCGCATTATTGGCATGGCACGCAACCAGGTGGTTATGCCGGGCTTCGCTGCCTTTCACGTTGGCATCCAGGCTGAGGACGTTATCGGGGAGCCGGACGAGGAAGCCGTCTCCGAAAATGATCGTAGTCAGGACACCGGTGGTTACGTGGACGGCATGTCCGAGTAAAATCCGGTTTCAACTCCCAAAGCAGTAGCACATGAGCGGCGAACGCAAACCCCTGTCCAGTTACCGGGCTCCCCGCTACTGGCCCATATGGGCCGGCATGGGTCTCCTGCGCCTGATCTGCCTGCTGCCACATCGCGTTGCGCTGGCCATCGGTCGCCTGTTCGGTCGTCTCGCACACGCGTCGGGTGGATCGCGGCGCGCTGTTGTACGTCGCAACATAGAGCTGTGTTTTCCTGAGCTGACATCCGACGAACGGGATGCCCTCGCCCTGGAACACTTTAAGGCGCTTGGCATGATGCTGGTGGAAATGGGCCTCGGACGATGGGCTCGCACCAGGCACCTGCAGTCCATCATGCAGCTTTCCGGAGCTGAACATGCTCTCGATGCGCTGGCGGCGGGCAAGGGCGTCATACTCCTTAGCGCCCACTTCACGACGCTGGAGATCTCCGGGCGAGTGCTGGCCGAGGTGTTTCCTTTCGACGCGGTATTTCGCAAGAATCGCAGCGAATTCGTGACCGAACTGCAACGCAGCGGCCGCGAAGTGTCAGCCGACGCAACCATCGAGAAGCGCGATATCAAGAAAATGGTGCGCAGCCTCCGCAAGAATCGCGCAGTCTGGTATGCCCCCGACCAAAGCTACAACCGCAAGGGCTCGGAAGTGATCGATTTCTTTGGTGTACCGTCCATGCACACGACGGCAACATCGACACTGGCCAGGCTGGGTGACGCAGTCGTTGTGCCCTTTTTTCCGCGGCGGCTCGCCGACTCGACCTATGAACTGGTCCTGCTACCCGCGTTTGAGAATTTTCCAAGCGAAGACCCGGTCGCCGATACGAAGCGCTATATCAGGGTTCTCGAAGATCACATTGGTACCTGCCCGGAGCAGTACTTCTGGATTCATCGCAAGTTCAAGGATCTGCCTGAAGCTTATCCGGACTTTTACTCCGATCTCGATGCGTTGAAATAGCCTTCGAGCAATTGCTCCCAGTTGACGGAGCGGAAGTGCAGCCTGGGGTCCAGCCCGACTATCTTGTGTAACGAACGATGCAGCCGACTCAGCGTCTTCTGCTGCCAGGGGCCCGGGCGTTTCAGCTCGCCCTTGTCGAAGTCGAGCATCCAGACCAGGCCATCCGTATCGATCTGCACGTTGTAGGCATTCATGTCGGCATGGTAGACGCCCTTTGCATGGAACTCCTGGATCGCGGCGCCCACGGACTGCCAGAACGCCTCATCCGGATCGTTCTGCGCAATGTACTGCGACAACGGCACGATGCCGGGTACACGCACCGTCATGATGTCAGCCGTGTAAAACGTGCCACGCTGCACGTAGCGAGCAGCCGCAGGCCGCGGTACGCGCATGTTATTGGACGCGAGTTTGTCCAGAAGGCGCCACTCAAGAAAGGGCCGCGTCTTGTCTGCACCGGAGAAGATGTAGGTGTCCTTGACGAGCTTTCCGAGGAGGCCGCCGCGCATGTAATGGCGCAGCACGAACTGTCTCGGGACGTTGCCAACGAACATCGTACTGCCACGCCCGCCCGAACCCAGCGAACCATCCAGCAACTCGGCATGCAACCAGCCCTTCGGCGTAAACCGCTCGTCCGAAATCTGGTTGATAATGGCCTTATCGTATAGGATGGCGCCGTTTCTGGTCTTCTCGACGGTTTCGGTCAACGGACCTTTTCCCCAATGCTCATGGTGACGTGATAGTGCCTGATTTGCTCCTGCAATCGAAGCCTGAACACATCTGCGTCATGCGACTTTCTGCCATCGGCGATACCTGTCATGCGCTCGCGGTCATTCGCCGCCTGCAGGATAACTGGCCCGACGTGCGCGTTACCTGGATTATCGGGAAAACCGAAGCCGCCCTGATGTCGGACATTCCGGAAATCGATTTTGTCGTGTTTGACAAGTCCCGCGGCAGGGCTGCTTACCGGGACGTGCGCGCAGCGCTGGCTGGCAAGCGCTTCGATATTGCGCTTTGCATGCACGCCTCATTGCGCGCCAATCTCCTGATCCGTTCGCTACCTGCACGCATTCGCCTGGGTTTCGACAAGGCGCGTGCCAAAGACTTTCAGTGGCTGTTTACGAACCGACGCATCGATGCGACCCCTGGAGCCCATGCGCTGGAGGCCATGATGGCTTTCGCCACGGCGATCGGTGCCGCGCAGCGGGAACTGCGTTGGGACATTCCGCTGGCGCAAGCCGAGCAGGATTTCGCTGCAGGCATCGCGGCGCATGACAGGCCGCTCGTTGTGATCAGCCCGTGCAGCAGCCAGCGGGCACGGAATTTCCGCAACTGGAGTATCGAAAACTACGCCGCGGTGATCACGCATCTCGAAACGCAACATGGCGCCCAGGTCGTTCTGACGGGCGGACCGTCGGATCTCGAAAAGGACTATGGCAGCCAGCTCGCGGCAGGGACTGCGGCGCTGAACCTCGTCGGGCAATCGACGCTCAAGCAGCTCGCCGCGCTGATCGCCCGCGCCGACCTCGTTATCTGCCCGGATTCGGGGCCCGCTCACATGGCGACAGCGCTCGGAACCACGGTCGTGGGGCTGTATGCAAGCTCGAACCCCGCGCGCACCGGGCCATACATGTCACAAAAGTTCACGATAAACCGCTATCCTGACGCGATTCGTCGTTATCTTGACAAGAGCGAAGCGGAAGTTCGCTGGGGCCAGCGGGTGCGCCACCCCGATGTAATGAACCTGATCGAGGTTTCGGACGTTACAGGGAAAATTGATCTTTTCTTCGATGATCGTGAGTTTTAGCGACTCGCTTTTAGTATTTTATCGAAAATTCGGTCAGGTAGCAGGTCCTTCAGGCAGTTCAGATGGCCCAGCGGGCATTCCCGCTCGAAGCAAGGGCTGCACTCCAGGCCTGTTTCGTGAATATCGCGGCTTTTTGTAAGCGGAGGCGTGAATTTCGGCGAAGATGAACCGTACAGGCCGTGTACGTGGATGCCAACCGCGGCCGCAATGTGCATGAGCCCGGAGTCGTTCGATACGGCCTGCTCACAAACCGCCAGCAGGTCGATGACGTCTTCCAGCGAGGTCTTGCCGCAGAGATTCAGGGCGCGGCTCGCACCGGCGATAGCATCCCCGGCCGCCGCGTCCTTCGCGGACCCCAGGACCCAGACCGCGTAGCCGGAATCGCCAAGCCTCTTTGCCAGTTCCGCAAAATACGCATGCGGCCAGCACTTCGCCGGCCCGTACTCGGCTCCCGGCATCATGGCAATGATCGGCCGCTCGTCGGTGACGCCGAGCGCTTTCATCACCCTGCGCTGGTTCTCCGCCGAGATGCGTAACGAAGGATTCGGCAACTCGTCGGGCAGCGGCTCACCAGGGTCCAGCCCAAGCGCGACGAAGCGCTTCACGGTCTGGTCGAGCACATGACGATCGAACGGCCGCACGTCATTGATGAGCAGGTAGCGCGATTCGCCGCGATAGCCAGTGCGCTCCGGGATACCGGCCAACCATGGAATCAGGGCAGACTTGAATGAGCGTGGCAGGACGATCGCGCGCTCGTAGCTTATTTTGCGTACGGTCGATGCAATACGCCGTCGTTTGACCAGCCCGATCTCGCCATGTGCGGTTTCTGAGGCAATACCCTGTCGAATCTCGGGCATACGCGCAACGATCGGCAACGACCAGTCCGGTGCGAGCACGTCGAACGCACGCTCCGGATCACGTTGATGAAGAACCCTGAACAGCGACTGGGCCATGACCATATCGCCAACCCAGGACGGTCCGACGATCAGTGTTGCTGCGGTCCGCAAAGCTGGTCCAGGTAGTCCTTCACACCCTCTTCTACGGGCCTGAATGCAACATCGCAACCCGCCTTGCGCAACTGCGTCAGGTCAGCCTGCGTAAAACTCTGGTAAGCGCCTTTGAGATGTTCGGGGAACGGGATATAGCGAATTTTGCCGTTACCGTGCCACTTGATCACGGCGTTAGCGACATCGTTGAAACTCTGCGCCGCGCCGGACCCGGTGTTAAAAATACCGGAGACGCCCGGGTTATCGAGAAACCACAGGTTGACGTTGCACACGTCGTCCACGTAAACGAAATCGCGCAACTGTTCGCCGTTACCGTAGCCTTCCGTGCCCTCGAAAAGGCGGGCTTCGCCATCCGTGAGAATCTGGTTATTGAAGTGAAAGGCAACGCTTGCCATCGAGCCCTTGTGCTGCTCACGCGGTCCGTAGACATTGAAATAGCGCAGGCCCACGACCTGGCTCCCGGGGTTCGCAGCAACTCGCCGCACGTAGCGATCGAATTGCAGCTTCGAATACCCGTAGACGTTTAGAGGGCCTTCGAACAGCGGGTCTTCGACGAACTCCTTCGAGCCGCCATAGACTGCCGCCGATGATGCATAAATGTACGGCGTCTTGTGTTCCAGGCAATGATGCAGGAGGGTCTGCGAGTACCCGTAATTGTTCTTCATCATGTAGCGGCCATCCCACTCGGTTGTCGCAGAGCAGGCACCCTGGTGAAAGATGGCCTGGATGCCGCTCGCAAAGGCCGCATCGGTCGCCAGGCGCTCGATGAAGTCGTCCTTATCAAGATAGTCAGCAATGCCGAGCTTCGCTATGTTGACGAACTTGTGGCCGTCTTCAAGATCATCGACAACGACGACATCATCGTGGCCGCGATCGATCAGCGCACGTACGAGGTTACTCCCAATGAACCCGGCGCCGCCGGTTACAATCATCACGGCCCTAGTCTGCGACGTTCAGCATGTGATATTGCGCGCCACAGTACGGGCACTTCGCCTCACCGGTTTCCTCGACCGGGATATACACCTTGGGGTGTGAATTCCAAAGGTACATGCCGGGCATGGGACAGCTCAGCGGCAGATCCCGGGGTCGTACGCCGTAATTGTTCTGGGCGTTCGCCGGAATCAGGTTCTGATCAACGGTTCCTGCTCTGGATGCCACGCGCTTCCTCGTCTGGTACAGATGGCTGGACGCGAATTATAAGCTCAACCCAGCCAGTCGTCCCATGTTTTGGCCACGAACGCACGTTGCTCAGCAAACTCGGCGGCCGGAACCAGGGGCAGCTGATCGTCCAGAACGAGGTGATGCTGGCGCAAACGGTAGTCCCGATACGCATCCTGCAGCGCATCGCCTACAGCCTGGTCCAGGCAACCTTCCGCCTTCAGGGCATCGAGCTGCCGGATGTTGTCCGAGTAGAAAATAACTGCGGGCTTCTTTTGCGCCTGATCGAGCACGAGATACTGCACCAGGAACTCGATATCCCCGATCCCGCCGCGACCATGTTTTAGGTCGAACAGCTCACCACTGCTACGATCAAGTTCCTTGCGCATGCGCTGCCGCATCGAGATCACGTCGTCCCTCAACGTCTCGCGGCGCACACGGCCGATCAGCGTTTCACGGCGAATGCGTTCAAACTCCTCGCCGACTGCCGGGCTGCCAGCCACGGCGCGCCCGCGCAGCAGTGCCTGGTGTTCCCAGGTCCATGCATTATCCTCCTGGTATCGCTCGAAGGCATCGGTGCTCGTGACGAGCAGGCCACGACGCCCATCCGGCCGGAGCCGTGTATCAACCTCATAGATCTGGCCCGAACCTGTTTGCGTGGTCAGGAAATGAACCAGTCGACGTACCAGGCGACTGAAGAAGAGGGCATTGTCGAGCGGCTTGTCACCATCGGTCGTTTGATGCGTGCCGCAGGAATTGTGCAGGAACACAATATCGAGATCCGAGCCATAGGAGAGCTCGAGTCCGCCCAGTTTGCCATACGCGACAATGCCAAAGCCGGCCTCCTGCTCCACGTCGTTAACACGGTACTTCGGTACGCCGTGTCGTTCTACGAGGTCGCGCCACGCAACCCGCAACGCCTCCTCAAGAACGGTCTCGGCCAGCCAGGTCAGACCATCGCTGACTTTCATGATTGGCAGCTGCCCGTTGAAATCGGCAACGGCGATGCGGAACATCGTTGCACGCTGGAACTGGCCAATAACCCGCATGCACGCTTCGCTGTCACTCTCTACCGCAAGCCGCTTAGCGATTTCTGTGGAAAGATCTGCCCGTGTCACGGCATCGGTGTACAGACGCGGATCGAGAAGTTCGTCCAACAGCGCCGGAAAGCGCGCAATCTGGTCCGCAATGTAATGACTGCGGGCGCACAGGTCGACGAGGCGCGCCAGCGCACCGTGATTTTCGTTAAGTAATGCGAGGTAGGCGCTGCGCCGCAGGATCCTCTTGACGATTGACAAGGTACGGGTGACCGCCCGAAGTGGCCGCTCGCTCTTGGCAACCTCGGCGACAAGCAGCGGAATGAATCGTTGCAGCCGCTCCCGTGACGTGGCGTCGATCTGGCGCGTAGCGGTGTCGTTCGCGAAACCAACCAGTGCGCCTGCAACCTGCACAGTATTCCCCACACCGTCCTGTTCAAGGAGCGCAATCCAGGTAGCCTCGTCGGCCCCTGATTCCCAGGCCTGTTCAACGTGTTCACGTAGTGGCGTAGGAATGCCGTTGTCACGAAAAGCGACCTGTTCGAATTGCGACGAGATGTCGCCGCGATGTACCTCGATCACCTCGACCAGTGCCTGCCAGTCCGGGTAGCCCATCGCCAGGCACAGGCGCGCGCGATCGACGTCATCTGCAGGCAGTTCATGCGTCTGTCGGTCGCGAATGGCCTGGATGAAATTCTCGAGACGCCGCATAAAGCGATAGCCGTCCCGCAGGCGAGTCGCGTCTTTTTCGCTCAAACCGCGGTTGTTGATAAGCCGCGGCAGGACTGTCTGCAGTTCCCGGGATTGCAGCGCGGGTTCACTGCCGCCCCGTACAAGCTGCAACGACTGCACGATGAATTCGGCCTCACGAATACCACCGGGCCCGAGCTTGACGTTATCCTGGAGGTCACGTCGTTTCACTTCGGCCGAGATCATTGCATGCATTTCACGCAGTGACTCAAACACGCCAAAGTCGATGTAGCGCCGGTACGCGAACGGCTGGATCAGGTTGCGGTAAAGGTCTTCGACCACGTCGCGCCCGGGATCGGGCCCGACGACGCGGGCTTTCACGTAAGCGTAGCGCTCCCAGTCCCTGCCATGTTGCAGGAGATAGGATTCCAGCGCGCCAAAACTCGCGACGGGAGGGCCGCTCTCGCCGAACGGTCGTAGTCGCGTGTCGATACGGAATACGAAGCCGTCGACGGTCGTCTCGTCCAGCAACGCAATGATCTGGCGCGACAGGCGGCCAAAATACTCCTGTGCGCTGACCCGCTTCGCTCCATCGGTTTCACCAGCCTCGGGAAACAGGAAGATCAGATCAATGTCCGACGACAAATTGAGTTCGCGACCGCCCAACTTGCCCATGCCAAGTATGACCAGCGGTACCTTGTCCCCGGCGGCATCCCGAACAACGCCGTAGCGCGGCGCCATCGCCTTTTCTGCATATTGGGTCGCGGCATCCAGCAGACGGTCAGCGAGCAGCGAAAGCGACTGCAGAGTCTCGTCAAGACTGGCCAGCCCGAACACTTCCCGCCAGATTACGTGCAGCATATAGCGGTTGCGGAACCTTCGAAGTCGCGACTGGACTTCGGCAACGCCAGCGTCGCTGGCCGCAATGTCACTTACGAACGCGTCGAGTAGCTGCGGGTCCGGGGCCTTGTCGAAAACTGCGACATTGCCGACAAGCCACTCCTTCTCACGGATGGCGACCGCGCCCGCGAATTCACTGCAGGCTGCGAGCCTGACAAGTTTTTCAACCGGCCCGCCCGCGCCGAAGCGTTCGAGCCAGCGCTCGGTCGGTTCGCGCAGTACGCCTGGCAATGTATCGAGACTCCCGCCCATGGCGTGCAGTCTATCGAAGTTTTGGTGTGATCCGGGTACTACTGGGCCATGGCCCTGAATTGGTCGGTGAGCTCCGCAAGAACCGTCTCAATCGGGACCGGCTTGCCAACGATGTGACCCTGCGCGTAATCGACGCCCAGGGAGGTTAGCAGCTCACGCGCCTCCTCTGTCTCGACATACTCCGCGACAGTCTCCAGTTCCATCACTTTGGCGACCTGGGTAATTGCTGCGACCATGGATTCCGAGATTCGGTTCTCGGTGATGTCGCGAATAAAACCTCCATCGATCTTGAGGGTATCGACGTTGAAGTTCTTCAGGTAGGCGAAGGAGCTCAGTCCGGCACCAAAATCGTCGAGCGAAATCTTGCAGCCCTGTTTGCGCAGTCGATCAATAAAGGCCTGCGCCTTGTCCAGGTTGGATACGGCCGCGGATTCTGTAATCTCGAAGCACAATGCCGATGCGGGCACATTCCGATGTTCGAGCTCATCCTCGATGAATTCGAGAATTTCATCGTCACCCAGAGACTGGCCGGACAGGTTGATCGAGAAGGTAACGTTCCTGCCGGCAACGGACTCCCTGGCTTCGGAAAGCTTGCCCACGGCCGCTGATACAACCCATCGATCAATATGCGGCATCATGCGGTAACGTTCCGCCGCGGAGAACAAGGCTTTTGTCGGGATGAGTTTGCCCTCCGAGTCTGCCATCCGCAGCAGCACCTCGAACTGAATGTTATCGTTGCTGTCGGTGAGACCTACGATCGGCTGGGCAAGCAACTCAAACTCGTCGCCATCCAGCGCCTGCTGAATCTCGGCAACAAGCTGCATATCATCGTAACGTCGAACGACGCTCTGGTTGCACTCATCGTAGACTTCGATACGATCGCGGCCGTGTTCTTTCGCTGACTCACAAGCCATGCGCGCGGTGGTTAGTGCGCTACCGTCATCTCCACTGGCACGACTGAATTCCGCAATACCAATACTCATTGTAATCTGCAGTGACCTGTCACCCTCCAGGTAACGCAGCGAATTACCTTTCTCACGAACAGCTTGCGCGTACTCGAGTGCTGCGTTGGTATCAGCGTGCGTCAACAGCATGCAGAAGTCGTCACCGGTCAGGCGTGACAGCACGCCACTCTTCGGCAGATCCTCTTCGAGGAGTCTTGAAAAACGCATGATGACGTCGTCACCCGCCTCACGACTGAAGCGATCGTTCACGAGCTGCAGGTTGTCGAGATCGAAATAGATTAACTGGTGGACATCGTCGTCTGACTTCAGCGCGTTCCAGGACTCATGCAGCTGGTCTTCGAAGCCGGCGCGGTTCATGAAGCCCGTCATGGCATCGAAAGATCGCTCAATGACGTATTCGACCTTGCGCACAATATGCGTCATGAAACGGCGGTCCTCGTTCGAGAAGCCCTTGTTCTCGACTCGACCAAGCTGTGCGAGAATGCCTTCGACGTTCCCCTGGCTATCGAGAAGCGGGCTGAGCAGCGCCTGATAGCCATGTGCGGCCACCTCATCGGAGTCTTCCATGGCCGGAATCTCGAATACGACAGGACTTCGCTGACCGTCGAGCTTTGGCAACAACTGTTCAACCAGGTAGCGGTCGAGAACCTTACGGTTGACGCCTTTCCAGCTGGAGTGCGTGGCGCTGATGCGTATTCGCTTCGAGGGGATCAACAGCACACTGTAGTTGATCCCGAGGTAACGACCGCTTTGTCCGACCAGCTGTGCAAGACTTGAGTGCCGCGTCTTTGCGCCATGAATTTTCTCATCAACCTGGTAAACAAGCTCGAGTTCCTTCTCGATCTGCTTAGCGCGGTCGTTTGCCCGAGCGAGCTTGCGTTCGATATAGAAGCCATCGCCGATGACAGCAAGCGCCGGCTCGAGGATGTTTTTCAGGAGGCTGGGGTTGAACCAGGATGCCTTGCCGGCGTTCCTGGAGAACAGCGCAACGAGCATTCCAAGCCGTTCGCTCCCTTCGCCATGCACAGGCAGGGCGAGCACGGTCCGACCCGAACTTAATGTCCTGCGCAGAATCCCCTCACCCCCGCCCAGTTCGGCAATAACTTCTGCGGGAAGATCGCTGACGAAATTGTCTATCTCGTAGTCGTCGGCACCGTCGCTGCTCCAGACACATTCGCGCTCATTGTCGTAAAAACAAAAGCACTGCGCGCGCGGCGCGAGCGAACGCAGCAGGCCTTCCGCCTTGCCGATAGTCTTCTTCGCTGTAAGGTCTTGCAGATCTGCCGTCATGCCAGCTCCGTGCGCAATGCGCCCATATAGACGCCCACGATGCCAGCCACAGGCCTGTCAGGCTGTGATGCAAGTCTCAGCGGAGCCGGTTTTCTCTTGTTTTTTCAGCGAATTGCGGTCTTTTTTGACCAATTGGACACTTCGCGCCGCTACAACGTGGCGAGCCAGTCATCGTCGGAACCCTCATTCACGCCCTCGAACAAGGGCGTACTCAGGTAGCGCTCGCCGGTATCGGGCAGCATCGCGAGGATCACCGTGCCTTCCGCCGCCTCGTCCGCAATGTCGAGCGCCGTCGCAAGTGTCGCTCCGGAAGAAATACCGGTGAAGATACCCTCCTTCGCGGCCAGTTCGCGTG
>Ga0316188_10000216_pt1 | contig 22057 bp, 20 predicted proteins | sample Phiworburrow1_MG_FD_204933 | JGI IMG/M metagenome (GOLD analysis project Ga0316188, IMG submission 204933) | Coastal sediment microbial communities from Maine, United States - Phippsburg worm burrow 1 | ecosystem: Environmental > Aquatic > Marine > Coastal > Sediment | place: USA: Maine... | reverse complement strand
GATCTCTTCTTTGGACAACCCGCTGGACGCGGTTATCTGGATCGATTGTTCTTTGCCGGTGGCCATATCTTTGGCAGAAACATTTACGATGCCATTGGCGTCTATGTCGAAAGTGACCTCAATTTGAGGTACGCCTCTGGGGGCCGGCGGTATTCCCACAAGTTCAAAGCGCCCGAGGGTCTTATTCCCGGCAGCCATTTCCCGTTCACCCTGGAGCACATGGATGGAAACTGCGGGCTGGCTGTCTGCCGCCGTTGAAAAAATCTGGCTCTTTTTGGTCGGAATGGTTGTATTCTTTTCGATAAGTCGTGTCATAACCCCGCCCAGCGTTTCTATACCCAGGGAAAGGGGGGTTACGTCGAGAAGGAGAACATCTTTGACATCTCCTCTCAGGACACCGCCCTGGATGGCAGCTCCGATGGCCACGACCTCGTCGGGGTTAACCCCTTTGTGGGGTTCTTTGCCGAAGATCTTTTTAACGCGATCCTGAACCGCCGGCATGCGCGTCATCCCGCCGACAAGAATAACTTCATCAATTTTGTCAGGCGAGAGATTTGCATCTTTGAGGGCAATGCGGCAAGGTTTTTCCAGGTTGTCCAGAAGATCGCTGATAAGTCCTTCGAGTTTGGCTCTGGTTATCTTTATATTCAAGTGCTTGGGGCCGCTGGCATCGGCGGTTATGAATGGAAGATTAACATCCGTTTCCATGGATGTGGAGAGTTCCATTTTTGCCTTTTCAGCAGCTTCTTTGAGCCGCTGCAATGCCATTTTGTCGTTTCTAATATCGATGCCTTGGTCTTTTTTGAATTCACTTGCCAGGTAATCGATGAGACGAAGATCGAAATCTTCACCGCCAAGATGGGTATCGCCGTTGGTGGACTTGACCTCGAAAACCCCTTCGCCGATTTCAAGAATGGATATGTCAAAGGTGCCGCCGCCCAGGTCAAAGACAGCGATTTTTTCTTCTTTTTTCTTGTCGAGACCGTATGCCAAAGACGCGGCTGTGGGCTCGTTGATAATCCTGAGCACATTGAGCCCCGCAATCTTTCCGGCATCTTTGGTCGCCTGGCGCTGGCTGTCATTGAAATAGGCAGGCACTGTTACAACCGCGTCAGTGACTTTTTCGCCAAGATATTCTTCGGCGGTATGTTTAATGTTTGCCAAAATGAACGATGATATTTCTGCCGGGCTGTTCGACTTTCCCCTGAGATTTATACGAACATCACCATTCTCAGCCTGTTCAATTTTGTAAGGCAGTATTTTTTTATCCTCCTGCACCTCTTTTGAAGCATACTTTCGGCCGACAAGCCGTTTTACCGCAAAGACCGTGTTCTCCGGATTGGTAATGGCCTGCCGTTTTGCGATTTGACCGACCAATCTTTCCCCGCTTTCTGAAACGGCGACGATGGAAGGGGTGGTTCGCCCTCCTTCGGGGTTTGTGATGACCTTTGCTTCGCTACCTTCCATGACCGCCACACAGGAGTTTGTGGTCCCCAAATCAATTCCAATGACTTTACCCATTTGTTTTCCTCCTAGCTTTTATCGATAGTCTTATTTCTCTGTTTATTTTTTTTCTTCTTTATCATTATTTTTTTGGTGTTCAGGCTTTGTTTTTGTTTTGGAGACAACAACCATGGCGGGTCTCAGGAGCCTGTCATGCATCATATACCCTTTTTGCAACTCCTTAACGACAGAGTTTTCGGGATGCGCTTCGGTTTCTTCCTGCATGACCGCCTGATGTAAACTCGGATCAAAGGACTTGCCCAGGGACTCAAACGGTTTAACATTGAACTGCTCAAAAACTTTGAGGATTTCCTTGAGGGTCATGTTGACACCTTCCAACATCGACCGGTCGGCATGTTTGTCGTTGCTTGAAGATTCGATGGCGCGATCCAAGTTGTCGACCACGGGTAGCATGGCCTTTACAAAACGTTCATTGGAAAACTTCCTGAAATCATTCATTTCGCGTGCAGCACGCTTTTGGTAATTTTCAAACTCGGCGGACACCCTCAACCAACGATCATAATTATCTTTGGCCTCCTGTTCCACGGAGTCAAGTTTTTCTTCCAACGCTTTGATAGGATCAACGATTTCTACTTTATCTTCTTTTTTGGAATCGTTCTTTTGATCGATTTTGTCTTCAATAACGGTCTCTTCACCCTGGGTTTGAACTTTGATTTTCTTGCTTTTTCCCATCAGCCGTTGTTATCTCCTAATTTTTTGAATATTTGTCAGCCAAATTTTAAAAATTTCGGGCTAAAATCACAACATTGCTAAGAAAATAAGACTGTCTAGAATATTGTCAAGGCAGAAACGGGAATTTTAGGTTGTGGAATTTAGAGGGCCTGAAAACAGCACAAAAAATGAGAAGGATAATAATTTGGTTGTGCACCCTCTATCGAATCTTTGCTGAAAAATAATAAGTCAAAAAAATGACCGGGATCGATCCACGACACAGACCGCATTACTTATCGCTGCTTCCTTCCGGACCTGACGAGGTTCGTAACCGTCTGTTGCGCGGCGGCCGGTCAGGATGACCTATAGGCTCCCAGGTTCAAACCCTTTAGAGGGAATTCAGTCCCGCATAAAGCGGATTTCGGGAATAGGGCACCGCTAGCTCCCCACCTAGCACAACCATGACATAAATATAATCGATAAAAAAAAAATTCAAGTTATAAAATCGCGTGGCAGCATTATTATCCTGTGGCTTTGCCCCTTTAAAGCTGGAATCCTTAATGACTCCAATACCCCATCTCGCCCAAACTCGCATCACCGAACATGCAAGATATCTGGTGTTTTTTATTGACATGGAAGAATCAGCGTATCATAATTAAAGTTCTTGAAATCTATACAATTTTTTCAAAACCCAAGCAATCAATAGTCACAGGATCATGCCGGTATTGCACAAAGATTTGAATAAGAAATTATTACGAATTGTTGAAGAGACCGTAACCGCCCACGGAATGCTCAAAGAAAAAGATTCCGTTGTCGTTGGGGTATCCGGGGGACCGGATTCCGTCACCCTACTTCATGTGCTGCGTGCACTGACCGAACGTTTTTCCCTAAAACTTGGCATTGCCCATCTAAATCACGGCCTCCGCCAAAACGACTCGGACAAAGAAGCTGTATTTGTTGAAACCCTTTCAGAACGTTTGGGATTGCCTTGCCATATTCATAAAGAGGATGTTCTTGAATATCAGATTAAAAACAGGCTTTCACTGGAAGAAACCGCCCGGCACGTTCGATACACCTTTTTAAATAGCGTCGCAGAAGCAAATCGATACAATAAAATTGCACTCGGTCATCATTCGGACGATAATGCAGAACTTGTTTTGATGAACCTTTTCCGAGGAAGCGGACCTCTGGGTCTCTCAGGGATACCACCGGTAAGAGACGGGAAGATTATCCGGCCATTGATAAATTTAAGGCGAGCCGAAATCATCGATTTTTTAAATCAAAATAGATTGGAATACGTTTCTGACGCATCCAACAGGGATACGAGATATTTAAGGAACAGAGTCCGCCACAAATTAATTCCATTGTTAAAAAGCGCTTATAATCCGAATATTTCTGATACACTCAACCGGCTTTCATCGATTATGCTTTCTGAAGAAGCCTGGATTGAAGATGTCATTCATCCCCTTTTTGAAAAAAGCGTGTTAAACGTTAAGAATGATCGTATCTCGTTCTCTGTCCCAATGCTTGATCGATTGCATACAGCAGCCCAACGGCGAATACTACGAAAAGCCATTTTAAGAATAAAGGGGGATTTGCGGCGTATTAGTTTTGTCAACATCGACGCTGTGATTGATCTTTTGAAAAAAGGACCGGCGTACGGGAGACTCGATCTTCCGGATCGTATCAGAATCCGGCGAAATGGAGACGTTCTATTGATTTCCCGGGAAAAAAGCCCATTACGGAATCTTGACGTGGAATCCGGCCATTTCGACCCCCTTGTTTTTGAATACAAAATCCCAAAACCCGAATCTGTATTTATCGAAGAAATCGGCGCCCACATGGAATTTACTGAAATGAGCACCGAAACCCTGCCCGATGGTTGTTGTGCTGGACAATACACCGGTTTTTTTGATAAAGACACCTTAGGTTTTCCGATGGTTGTAAGGAACTACCGGCAGGGAGACGCGTTTCGGCCCATTGGGATGGACGGAACTCAAAAGTTGAAAAAATTCTTTATTGACAAAAAAGTCCCGCGAAATGAACGGATAAAATGCCCCATTCTGCTAAGCCGAAATAAAATAATTTGGGTTGTCGGCCATCGAGCAGATGAATCTGTTAAAATGACACCTTCAACCCGAAATGTCCTGAAAGTAGAGTTTTTTCTTGTCTAATCGTGGAACTTTTTCTTGCCTAATCGATAATGATGATTAATATAGACGTATTATAAATTGTCTTAAAAGGGGGCTAAGTCTTTTGAATCCTTTCTATAAAAATCTGGCTTTATGGATAGTCATCACGCTGATGATGGTCATGCTTTATAACCTTTTCAATCAACAACACATGGCAGAAACCAATCTCAGTTATTCTGAATTTCTTGCCATGGTCGATAGTGAGCGCATTTCTGATGTCGTTATACAGGGCCAACAGCTCTTTGTTACGGATGTTAACCACACTCGTTTCAAAATATATGCGCCCCAGGATAATGATCTCATCAAAATCCTCCGGGACAAAGGTGTTTCCATTAACGCCAAACCCGAAAGCGACTCCCCATGGTATATGTCTATACTGGTTTCATGGTTCCCGATGATTGTACTTATCGGCGTATGGATATTTTTTATGCGTCAAATGCAATCCGGCGGCGGAAAAGCCATGTCTTTCGGCAAAAGTCGGGCCCGTTTGCAATCCGATCAATCGAAAAAGGTCACTTTTGAGGATGTTGCCGGCATCGATGAGGCCAAAGAAGAGCTGGGAGAAATTATCGAGTTTTTAAGAGAACCTAAAAAATTCACCCGACTTGGGGGAAGGATACCCAAAGGTGTTCTTCTGATGGGATCCCCGGGAACCGGCAAAACCCTCCTTGCACGTGCCATTGCAGGCGAAGCCGATGTTCCATTCTTTCATATCAGTGGTTCGGATTTCGTTGAAATGTTTGTCGGTGTTGGCGCATCGCGGGTGAGAGATCTGTTTGTCCAGGGGAAAAAGAACGCCCCCTGCATAATTTTCATCGATGAAATCGATGCGGTTGGACGGCACAGGGGCGCCGGACTCGGTGGCGGTCATGATGAAAGAGAACAGACGTTAAACCAACTTCTGGTTGAAATGGACGGGTTTGAATCGAATGAAGGCGTCATCCTTATATCCGCCACGAACCGTCCGGATGTGCTTGACCCTGCCCTTTTACGTCCCGGCCGGTTTGATCGCCAGGTGGTTGTGCCCCTGCCGGATATTCTCGGCCGTGAAAAAATCCTTAAAGTTCACATGAAAAAGACATCGGTTGCACCGGATGTAAATCCTCTTGTGCTGGCAAAAGGAACCCCCGGTTTCTCGGGTGCAGATTTAGAGAACCTTGTGAACGAAGCGGCCCTTTTAGCCGCTAAAAGAAACAAAGAAAAAGTTGACATGACGGACCTGGAAGATTCCAAAGATAAAGTTTACATGGGTCTGGAGCGAAAGTCCAAAGTTATCAAAGAGGAAGACAGGAGGACCACGGCTTATCATGAAGGCGGACATGCCCTTGTTGCCCGCCTTCTCCCCGGAACAGATGCCGTCAACAAAATAACCATTATTCCCCGGGGGCGGGCCGCCGGCATCACATGGTTTTTGCCGGAAGAGAGCGATTTTAAATATAAGGATCAACTCGAAAGCGAATTGTCCATCGCTTTTGGCGGACGGGTGGCCGAAGAAATCGTTTTCAACCGCATTAGTACCGGCGCTTCCAACGACATTAAAAGGGCAACAGATGTTGCCCAAAAGATGATACGCAATTGGGGTATGAGTGATGTGCTGGGCCCCCTTTCATATGCCAAAGAGGAAGATCATATTTTTCTTGGCCGGGAAATTGCGCAACATAGAGATTATTCTGAGGAAACCGCCAGGAAAATCGATGAAGAAATAAATCGTCTGATCAAAAAATCCTACAATATCGCGAAAAACGTTTTAGAAGAGAATTTAGATATTCTTCACGCTTTAGCCGACCTTCTCCTCGAAAAAGAGACGGTTTTAGGAAGAGAACTCGATGCACTCATCCTCTCCATGAAACCGGATTTTGAATTTCCCTCAAAGGGGATCAAAGACGAAGAAGCGGTTGAAGAGCCTCTGACAGAGGCTGAAACAGATCAAACAAAAACCGAGGAAGAAACCGAAAGCGATTCGGCGTCGTCTTAACCCAAACTTCACACCCTGTTTTGCTTCATGCCATCTTTTTTTGACGCCCATGGTTCCTTCACCGGACAGCGACGGGACAGGGTTGCGGGATTAGTTGTCGAATCGAAAATTGACCTGATTTAATGATGAAAACTTATCAACTTGAGTGGGATAAGCACTGTCTGGTTCTCGGTCGCCGAACGTGTATTATGGGGATTTTGAATGTAACGCCGGATTCATTTTCAGACGGGGGGAATTTTTTTTCATTCGAGGGGGCAGTATATCAAGGCCAGAAGATTTTTGAAGACGGCGCCGACATCCTCGACATCGGCGGGGAGTCCACGCGACCATTTTCAGATCCGGTATCTGAAGAAGAAGAAATCCGGCGAGTTGTCCCCGTCATCGAGCGGCTCGCAAACCGCATATCGATTCCCATTTCCATCGATACAAACAAAGCCGGCGTGGCCAGGCAAGCCATTAACGCCGGCGCTTCAATAATAAACGACATATCATCACTTCGCCTTGATTCGAAAATGGCGGATGTCGCTGTGGAATACGGTGTTCCATTAATTTTGATGCATATGCTCGGAGCCCCAAAAACCATGCAGATCGAACCCGCATATGTTGACCCGATTACAGAAATTAAAAAATTTCTTGAAGATGTAGTGGAACACGCTGAAAATCAAGGCATTTCAAGATCAAAAATCATCATCGATCCGGGTATCGGTTTCGGAAAAACAGTGGCGCATAATCTTTTATTAATTAAGCACTTGAGGGAGTTTAAAACCTTGGATGTTCCCATATTGATCGGAACTTCGAGAAAGGCTTTTTTACGAAAGATCTTGAAAGATCCGTCGGTTGAAGATATCGATCCCGAATCGGCCATGGTAGAGGCCGGCACCCAGGCTTCTGTTGCCGCTGCCGTCTTAAACGGTGCCCATATGGTGAGGGTCCACGATGTCGCCACGACTCGTATCACTGTAAAAATTATTGACGCCATAAAAAATGCACGGAATACTTCATAGGTACGTGTTCAGGGGCTGGACGATACCTGCCCGCTCGTGCCTCGCATGGCAGGCGAGTTGGTGGAGTGGCTTCGTTATTCCAATCTGATAGATCAGAACACGATTTCGCTGATCGGCGCAATACCCATTAAGACTTCGGCAAAAAAGGAATTTATAATATGCTCCTGGTTATAGATGTCGGCAACACAAATGCTGTCATCGGTGTTTACGACGGCAGTCATCTCATTCAAAACTGGCGAATCCGCACGGAAAGACGAACAACGGAAGATGAGTTTAACGTACTGGCTGCCAACCTATTTGCAGGCAGCAATATCGATTCCAGCGATATCGACAAAACCATTATTTCCTGCGTCGTTCCGCCCATGGTCACCATCCTCGATTCCTTCTGTCGAAAATATCTCGGCCATCCGCCCCATTGGGTGGATGCCAGATCCGCTCCAAAATTGCCCATCCAATATAAAAATCCATCTGAAGTGGGCGCAGACAGGATCGTCAACGCAGTTGCAGCATTTCATAAATTCCAAACCAGCCTCATCGTGATAGATTTTGGCACAGCGACAACCTTCGATGCTATTTCTGAGAACGGGGAATACCTTGGGGGTGCAATCAGTCCCGGAATCATGATTTCTGCTGAAGCGCTTTTCATCAAAGCATCCAGGCTCCCCCGGGTTGAAATTTTTGCCCCTCCTGAAAGTGTCATCGGCAAAGATACTGCGAGCAGTATCCAGGCTGGAATTATTTTTGGATATGCAGGCCTGGTGGACGGGATGGTCAAGCGGATGAAGATGGAAATGGGCACGAATCCACGTATCATCGCCACCGGCGGTCTGGCTGACCTTATGTGTCAGGTATCTGAAATGATCGAGGTTGTTGAACCGGCCTTAACCTTGGAGGGCTTGCGGATCATCAGCAACAGTTTGTAGAAGCTGTTTTGAAACTTACCCTCCTGTTTTGTAGAAAGCTTTATTGGATCATCTCCAAAAGAGTTGATGATTTTGAAAGGATTCAAGGGGTCAAGGGTCCAAGGATTCGAGTGAAATGCTTAAGAATTACAGAGAGCTGATAGTTTGGTTAAAGTCGTACAGACGCTGTTTGGATCTTTATAGAATAACAAACAAATTTCTAAAAGAAGAATATAGCAAGAAGACAACCGCAGACTCCTGGAGGTCATTATATATTGCCGAGGACTTCTGTCTTTGGGGATGGGAACCCAGGTTCTGCTTTCAGGTGATTTGAATTATGTAAATAAAGAAAATTGAAAGGCTCTCAAGAATGAAACAGAGGAAGTTGAAAGGATGCACAAAGAGCTTTTGAAATCGCTGGAGAACAAACACTTGGCCCCTTGACCCCTTGAATCCTGGACCTTCTTCTCCAACGAAGTTGAAGAAGAATCGTATTATTTAATCAAGCTCCATGGCTGCTTCGAGTTTTTTCATCTGTGAAACGATATCACTTCTTTCTTCTTCACTCAGATCTTCCTGCTGCAGGCGCTGCCTGAGACTCAGGAGGATCATTTCGATCCGATAGTCGGCACAGGTATAGTTTGTCATGGGCAATTCGGATTATCCCGGATATTTCACCGATTATATTCGTCCGGTTTTGATGAGGGACTGCTTGAAGACACGGTAGAAGTTCTCATAATCGGTTTTCCCGCGTCTTAGGATTTTTTCTATTTCGTTTATATTCTTAAGGTTGATAATCAAGTTAACACTTTTGTGAAAGGCCGCCATGTTGTCCATGGTCCTGAATCGGGTGGTGACGAGGGTCACAAAGATGTTCCGACGTATGGACATATTGAGGCGGTCCAGATACTTGAGAACGTTGTTCATGTCTGGATCCCGGGTGCCGAAGCGTTCGTTGAGAACCACCATATCGAAAACGTGAAATCGCATTTGTTTGAGAGCGTCTTTGGGAAGCAGGGGCGCCGTGGTGTGATATCCCATGTTATACAAAGCGGTTATGATTTTCGCTCGAACAGCCGCGTCGGGTTCGCACAAAAGGGCGGTCTCCACACCCTCTTCAACAAAATCAAACGGTTTATCCGACGCATCATAGGTGCCGGCGTCGACTTCATCAAGGATTCCCTTTTCCATATCGGAATTGGAAGTTGAAGATGGTGTATGATGGCGGGAATCGACAAAAACTTTGTTTTCACATTGTGGACAGGTTAACGAAAAGGACTGTCCCTCGGGGATCTTTTCGTTCGGAATTTTAAACTTAGCCAGGCACTTTTGGCACACAACATCCATTATTTTTCCTTTAGACTATTTTTTCCAGGTCCTACCGTATTCATGGTCGACCTTCAGTCCCTCAATATCCGTGGTAGCCTCTCCCCGGGAACTCTTGACCGCGTCGATGCCGCGGCCCACTTCACCTTTTCGAGAGCTGTAGGCCATGGCGGTCTCTTGGGTGATGAAACCCTGTTCGTACAATCCTATGATATCATCGTCAAACGTGGTCATTCCGAATGCTTTTCCGGCCTGGATGATATCATAAAATGTTTTACCTTCGGATTCTCCGTGCTGGATGGAATCTTTGACACGAAGGTTGGTGCGCATGATCTCAAAGGCCGCAACCCGTCCGCCGCCGACCTTGGGAAGCAGCCTCTGGCATACGATCCAGCGAACCATGTCCGCAAGCCGGGTGCGTATTTGATTTTCTTCTTCTGGAGGGAACATCCCGATGATACGGTTAATGGTCTGTCCGGCATCCACCGTGTGGAGGGTGCTTAAAACCAGGTGCCCGGTCTCGGCAGCACTGAGGGCGATATCCAATGTTTCCCGGTCGCGCATCTCTCCCACCAGGATCACTTTTGGAGACTGTCGCAGGGCTGCTCTGAGGCCGCTGGAGAATGTGTCGAAATCCTCTCCCATCTCCCGCTGGTTGAAGGTGGATTTTTTATGGGGATGATCAAACTCCACCGGATCTTCAAGGGTCACGATATGAACCGATTTGGTATCATTAATCTCGTTGAGGATGGCAGCCAGAGAAGTCGATTTTCCGCAGCCAGTGGCGCCTGTAATCAGGATGATGCCGTTTTTCTCTTCCGCCATTTCCAAAAAGGACTCGGGGATGCCCAGTTCCTGGCAGGTCGGAATTTTGGTTGCAAGTTTCCGCAAAACAATGGAATAATTCCCCCGCTGGGAAAAGATGTTAATCCTGAAGCGAGCCTTGCCGGGGAGTTCATAGGAAGAATCACAGGATCCCTCAAGCAAGAGGTTCTCGGTGAGCCGTCGGTTCTGGTTGATAAGATTGAGGGCAAAAATTTCAGCCTGAAAAGGGGTGATTTCGTGGAACGGCGGGTCAATATCCACCACCGAAAGTTCGCCGGCTGTTTCAATCTGGAATGGTTTTCCAACGGTAACGTTCAGATCTGAGACATTGTCGTAGGCATCGAGCATTCTTGCCAGAATATGATCAATCTCCTGTTTTTTCAAAATATACCCTCATAAGATTGTCATGCCTCGGTGAAGTCGGAGGGCGGATTCTTTAAAAATTCTCTGAATCTTCCCTTGTCATTGGATTTGGCATACGCTTCGTCAGCCCCGATCCATCCTTTGTCAAGCAGCCCCATAATGGCATCATCCAAAAGCTGCATGCCGTATTTTCTCCCGGTCTGAATTACCGAGGGAATCTGATGGGTTTTACCTTCGCGGATAAGATTTCGAGCCGCCGGCGTTGCAATCAATATCTCAAGGGCGGCGCAGAGTCCTCTTGAATCGACCCTTTTAAACAAGACCTGTGCGATAACCGAGCGGATTCCGTCGGCCAGTGTCGAACGGATCTGGGCCTGTTCACTGGAAGGGAACACCTCAATGATACGATCGATGGTTTTTGATGCGCTCATGGTATGCAAGGTGCCAAAAACAAGGTGGCCGGTTGATGCGGCTTCAATGGCAAGGGATATGGTTTCAAGATCCCTCATTTCACCCACGAGAATGATGTCCGGGTCCTCTCGTAAAGCACCCCTTAGCGCCGCGCTGAATGACTGGGTATGGATTCCGACTTCCCGGTGGTTTACAATGCAACTTTGGCTCTTGTGGACAAATTCGATGGGGTCTTCAATGGTAATTATATGATCCTTTCGGGTACGGTTTGCCACATCGATGATGGCGGCCAAGGTGGTCGATTTGCCGCTTCCGGTGGGACCGGTTACCAGAACCAGACCCCTGGGGAGTGAGGCCAGTTTGGATATTACACCGGGAAGACCCAGCTGTTCGGCGGTCATTATCTTTTCAGGGATTTGCCTGAAAACCGCACCCACACCATTTCTTTGCATAAAGAAATTTGATCGATACCGGGCAATACCGGGTATTTCATATCCGAAATCGATATCTCCGGTCTCTTCAAACTGCTTGATCTTGTGTTCGGGCGCAATTTCATAGAGCATGGCTTTCAGGGAATCATTTTCCAGGACTTTATATTTAATCCTTTCCATGTCACCCCGTATTCGGAGTGCCGGCGGCTGGCCGGATACCAGGTGAAGATCTGAAGCACTCTGCTCATTCATCAATTTAAAGAAAGCATCAATTTTTGCCATGTGGTTCTATCCGCTTATTCAGATTGTCTTAACAGCTTGAGTTTGTCATCTTCCTCTTCCCTGTTTCTGGCGTCTTCTTTTCCAATTTCAAGGAGTTTGGCATGGCCTTCAATAACCGAGCGAATCTGGACTTCGATCTGCATGCGTTGCCGTTTTAACTCAGAAATATCTTCATGGAGCTGTGCCAGTCGGTTCTGGGCCCTGCTAAGGATTTTTTCCGCCGTAACCTCTGCTTCAGCAACAACCAATTCCGCCGATTTCCTGGCGTTTTGCTTCATCTCTTCCAGAACTTTCTGGGAATTCAGTATCGCACGCTTAAAACTCTCCTCCCGCTCCCGATAGCCTTGTCCCTCAAGTTGAAGCCGTTTAATTTCAATACGCAAGCGCTTATTTTCACTTTGTAACGATTCGAAGATATCCGCCATTTGTTCGAGAAATGTGTCCACTTCCCGGACATCAAAGCCTCTGAATCTTGTTTTAAACTGCTTTTGCTGAATATCAAGGGGTGTAATTCTCATGATGTATCACCTGCTTTCTTTGATTACATAAAATTTGCGGACAATCTCAAAAGGCTGTTGACGACAAAGTTTTGCAGAAATATCACGCCCAGGATAACAATAATCGGAGAAAAGTCGATGCCGCCAAAGTTGACGGGAATTTTTTCGCGGATTCGGTAGAGGACCGGTTCGGTCACATTGTGAATAAACCGGACGATGGGATTATAGGGATCTGGATTCACCCATGAAAGTACCGCCCGCGCGATAACGATCCACATATAAAACGTGAGAACATAACGAAGAATAATTGCGACAGCCATTAAAAAATTGCCGATGATAAACATATTAACAACGATCTTCCATCTTTCTGATTAATAAAATAAGTCGACGGTAGCTCCCTGAAAAACGGATAATATTTCTTAAAAATTAATGATATATTAACCATAAGTCAAGATATTTCAGGCAAAATCGTTGACACACTAAATATGGAGACGATAAAAGACAGGGTAACATATTACCCTTTGAAGCGTGATGGCGTTCATTCGATTCTGGCCCAGGCGCCTCAAACGACGTTTTACCGCCGGTAAAAGCGTTTGTTTGCGAATTGAACCCGCTGTTTCTATGCACCGCAAACCGCATGTCAAGAATAATATAGGTTGAATAATTATAAAAGGTTAAGGGGGGAATGGAATTCATGTTAAAAGACAAAAAAATCGGTATCATCGGAACAGGAAATATGGGAGAAGCCCTCTTAAGCGGGCTCATCGGTTCTGGATCGTCCAGTCCCGAGAATATCACTTGCACAGATGTTCGGAAAGACAAGCTTGAATCCGTCAAAAAAAAATATGGTGTGATCACGCTGACAAACAACATCGAAGCCGTTGAAATTGCAGATATTGTTATCTACGCTGTCAAGCCCCAGATCATTGCCTCGGTATTGAAGGAAACAACACCTTGCCTGGATATGTCCAAGCTTATCATCTCCATTGCCGCCGGTGTTCCTCTGGCTGCCATAGAGTCGTGCCTAAAAAAAGAATTGCGCCTTATTCGGGTCATGCCCAACATCGCAGCATTTGTTAAAGAAAGTGCTTCGGTAATTGCGGCGGGGAAGAATGCCACCCCTGAGGACATCGAACTTTCGATGGAGATCTTTGATTCCATGGGCAAAAGCATCTTTCTCAAAGAAAATCTCCTCATGGACGCCGTTACCGGTTTAAGCGGCAGCGGGCCTGCCTACATTTTTCTGATTGTCGATGCATTGGCTGACGCCGGCGTAAAGGTAGGACTGGCACGGGAAGATGCTCTGTTTCTTTCAACCCAGACAGTCCTGGGTGCTGCAAAATTGTTGATGGAGACCAAAGAACATCCCGGCAGATTAAAAGATATGGTAACCTCCCCGGGGGGAACCGCAATTGCCGGAATTCATTCTCTGGAAAAAGGAGGACTCCGAACCACCCTTATCAATGCCGTAGAGGTGGCCACCCAGCGATCCAAGGAACTGGGTGAAATTGTAACCCGGAATTTTAAAGATAACGGTTGCCAATAAATCATAAAAGGCTGATATGAATATGGAATATAAAATAAAACCCCTAAAGACCTTCAATTATGACAGACCGATTATAGAAAAGGGTTACGCCAACCAAACCCTTTTTATAGATATCTCTGTTCCCGATATTTCGGTGAAGCCTGTTGACGAAAAAATGAAAGACGTATTCATCGGCGGCAAGGGATTTGATCTCTGGCTGCTCTGGCATTCGGTGAAAAGCACGACACAGTGGACGGATCCGGATAATGCAATATGCATCGCATCGGGGCCCATGGGCGGAACCCTCCTATATCCGGGTTCCGGCAAAAGTATTGTGACCACCATTTCTCCGTTAACAGGTTCCGTTATAGACTCCAATGTGGGGGGATATTTCGGGCCATACCTTAAATTCTCCGGGTTCGATGCCCTAGAAGTCAAAGGGAAAACCGAAAAGGATATGGTAATTCTAATTGACGGCATCGATGAAAAGGTGGAAATTTTAGAAACATCGGGGTTGCCGGACGACTCTTATGACCTTTCAGCCATATTGACGGAACACTTTGCCCAGGGAAAACCCCGACATATTTCTGTTGTTTCCACAGGTCCTGGCGCAAAAAATACCCGGATGGGATGTCTCAACTTTACCTGGTATGATTCGAAACGCAAGCGGGCCAGATACAAGCAGGCCGGGCGTGGCGGCATCGGCAGTGTCCTTTCTGACAAACGGATTAAAGCCATTGTGGCCCGATGGGATACCGTTAAAGTCGACACAAATAATCCCGCAGACAAGAATGCATTAAAAACGGTTGGAAGAAAACACTCTAAAGAGATTGTTGAACTCGATCCCAAGCAGAACGAAATGGCTACCATCGGCACCACCCACCTTGTCACCATCATGAATGACTTTGATTTGCTGCCCACCCATAATTTTCAGTATGGAAAGCATCCGGAAGCAGTCAATATCGGTCAAGAGGTTTACAGACCCATCTTCGACCCGGGTTATGATGGATGTTGGATGGGGTGCACGGTTGCCTGCTCCCATGGTGTCAAAGACTTTGTTCCCCTGACCGGACCCTACAAAGGGACCAAAGTTTTTGTCGACGGCCCTGAATACGAGACCATCGCCGGATGCGGCTCAAATTTGGGAATATTTGATCCCCACACGATTGTTGAGATGAATTTCTATTGCGACGCCTATGGCCTTGACACGATTTCAGTGGGAACGAGCATCGCATTTGCCATGGAATGCTTCGAGATGGGCCTCATCGACGAAACCCAGACCCGGGGAATCCATCTTTCATTCGGCAACCGCCTGGCGGCCCTTGAGATGGTTCATCAAATGGCTGAAGGCCACGGTTTTGGGTTAATTGTGGGGCAAGGCGTCCGCCAAATGAAGTCGATTTTCGCCAAGGACTATACAGCGGATCCTCACATCATGCAGGATATTGGGATGGAAGCCAAGGGTTTGGAATTCTCAGAGTATATGACCAAAGAATCCCTTGCCCAACAGGGGGGGTACGGCCTTGCACTCAAGGGGCCCCAGCATGATGAAGCCTGGTTGATCTTTCTCGATATGGTGCACAATTTTATGCCAACCTTTGAGCAAAAGGCAGAAGCGCTCCACTGGTTCCCGATGTTTAGAACATGGTTCGGTTTATGCGGACTGTGCAAACTTCCCTGGAACGATATTGTACCTGAAGATAACAAAGACTCTTTAGAACCTGCAAAGGTTATGAAACATGTAGAGTGGTATGCCGAATATTACACCGCAGTGACCGGGAAAAAGACCACCCCCGACGAAATCATTCGGATGAGCGAATCGGTTTACAATTTCCAGCGCATTTTCAATCTAAAAATGGGTTTTGGACAGCGGGATCATGACGACATTCCCTATCGAGCAATGGGGCCGGTAAAACCGGTTGAATATGAATCACGGCACGAGCGTTACGACAAAGAGCTTGTGGAAAAACATCACGTCGATATCACAGGAATGGATACCGAAGAAAAAGTTCGGCGGCTCCGAAAATTTCGTGAGACCCTTTATGAAGAACTTAAAGGTGCCGTATACAAACGCCGGGGATGGACCGCCGACGGAATTCCAACCCTTGAAACCGTCAGGCGTCTGGGGATTGATTTCCCGGATGTTCTGGAATTGCTTAAGGCCCATGGGATTGAATGATGTTCAGGGTTAACGGAGAGCAGCGGTCCTGGCGTGAAGGGATGACCGTTGCGGATCTGCTCAGGGATATAGACGATTCCCATCATTATGCGGTGGTACGCATCGACCATAAGCATGTATCCAGGCCTTATTTTGAAAAGACTCAGATTCCCGATAATTCAGAGGTGTTTTTAATTCCCCTCATCGCAGGGGGGTAAACGGTGCCCGAAGTAAATTAATGTTTTGGATCTTCAGTCAGGCATTGGACTTAACCCTAACGATGCAAAAGCCCATGATGCCATACGAAACGTTTTTTCTGGAATTCACCCAAAGAAATGTTTTAATACAATAAATTTTAAGCATATTTTTTATGAAACGACAGGGTAAACTTTGATTCGAACCATTACACACAAATTTTATTCATTATACAATGTTCACTGAAACCATTTCATTTCCGGCAGCATTTATCGCAGGGCTTCTCTCTTTTTTGTCACCGTGCGTACTGCCGCTGATTCCGGCATATTTTACATTTATTACGGGCTTCTCATTAGAAGAGCTGACCCGGGACGGCAATTCAGAAATCAGGAAAAAAGTATTTCTTTCAACTTTTTTATTCGTTCTTGGATTTTCCCTGGTCTTCATCCTGATGGGTGCATCCGCCTCTTTTCTTGGCAGCTTGATGTATGAGTATAAAAAATTGATACGGATCATCGGTGGTGTTTTTATTATTATTCTAGGAATTCATTTAACCGGTTTAATCCGAATACCCGTTCTCGATTTTGAAAAGCGAATTGCCATGGAAAGGAAGCCTATACATTTTTTCGGAACACTTATCATCGGAATGGCCTTCGGCGCCGGATGGAGTCCCTGTATCGGGCCATTGCTGGGATCCATCCTTATTGTTGCCGGCAGCCAGGAGACCGTATGGCAGGGAGTTTTGCTCCTTGCCATCTATTCAGCCGGATTGGCCCTACCCTTTATTGTCCTGTCAATTTTTATAAATTTCCTGTTGGTTTTTATTAAAAAGGCATCAAAGGCGTTGAAATACGTCAATGCCGTGGCAGGGATCCTGTTGATTATTGTGGGGCTGATCCTTGTGAGCAATAAACTGTATTTGTTTGTCAGCTGATATGAGAAATTCGGAACGGTTATTTTGAAAATCGGCGGATGTACCTTTTTATCAGCCGAACCGTGGTGGTGAGGAGGACGACTCCGCTCATGACAACCAGAAGAACTGCAACCCAAACTTCCTCTTGATATTTCACATTTTCATGGGCCACCGAAATCCCGGCAAAGCCAAATAAAAAAACGAAGATCATACATATGATAACAATGATACACGCGGTTTCAGAGTCATACCAGGGAATGAAAGATCTTCTAAATACAGGATTTTGATCGATACGCATCATCGCACAGGGCCTTGATGAACTCAAAAAAATCTTTTGCGTTTAAAATTAAATGTGTTGGCTCATTCGGGATTGTCTTGTGTACCCCTCCAAAGACATAAACCGGGCTAAGAGCATTTGGTAAAGCCGCAGAAATGGCAGATCATACAGCCCTCTTCAAAACTGACGGTATGGCTGCATTCCGGACAGATTTCTCCAAGGAGGCTGTTACCGTATCCCTTTTTCTTGTAGGAGCCGTCTTTCAAATACCTTTTCTCAAGAATTCTGCCAATAGCGTCCGGGATCGATAAAACCAGACCGCCGTCTTGAAATACAGGATGTTCTCCACCGATACCCTTCAGCTGCTCAACGATATTTTCTACCTTTACCCCGGATCTCAAGGCAAGGGAAACGAGCCTCCCGATAGCTTCTGTCTTTGCGGTGGTGGATCTTCCTGATTTGCCGATGGTTGCAAACACTTCAAAAGGCTGCCCTTCATATTCAGTGACCGTGACGTAGAGCTGACCCATGCCTGTTTTCATTCTGGAGGTAAACCCTTCCAGTGTTTCAGGCCGTTCTTTGACCGTAGCCGCCAAGGAGGAGATAGGCGCATCCTTTCCGGCGAAGGAAAGGACCTGATTTTCCTTGCTCCCGTCTCTGTAAATGGTGACGCCTTTACACCCCAACTCGTAGGCCAGATCATAAATTTTTTGCACATCATCTACGGTGGCGTCCCGGGACAGGTTAACGGTCTTTGAAACAGCATTATCCGTGTACTGTTGAAAAGCGGCCTGCATACGGATATGCCATTCGGGAGAAATATCATGTGCGGTGACAAAGACCTCGCGAACATCTTCGGGTATTTCTGCCAAATGCTGAATGCCGCCATCCATAGCGATGGCATCCATCAAGTCTGAACTATAAAAGCCCCTTTGTTTTGCTTCATTCTCAAAGTAAGGATTCACCTCAATGAGCTTGTCATCATCCATAACGTTTCGGACAAAACTCAGTGCGAACAGCGGTTCGACCCCGCTGGAGCAATCTGCTATGATACTTAATGTGCCGGTGGGCGCAATGGTGGTGGTGGCCGCATTTCGATAGGTACATCCCTTTTTGTTTTTGAAAATGCTTTTATCGAAATTGGGGAAAACACCTCTCTCCTCGGCCAGATATTTTGAGGCTTCATGGGACTCTTTTTGAATGAATCCCATCACTTCTTCTGCGATTTCAAGGGCCCTCTCCGAGTTATAGGGTATTTTCAATTGATAGAGCAGATCTGCAAATCCCATGACCCCGAGGCCGATTTTACGATTGCCTTGCACCATTTTTCCGATTTCCGGCAGGGGATATTTAGACATATCGATGGTGTTGTCTAAAAAGCGGACGCTCAACCATATAATTTCTTTCAAGTGTTTGAAATCGATGGTTGGCTCTTGGGAATCGTATGTTATAAACTTTGCCAGATTGATGGAGCCAAGGTTGCAGGATTCCATTGGGAGCAGGGGTTGTTCTCCGCAAGGGTTCGTACTTTCAATCTCCCCCAAAGCAGGGGTCGGATTGTCCCGGTTGAGTCTGTCCAAAAATATGATTCCCGGATCTCCGTTTTCCCAGGCCTGTTTTACCAAAGCTTGGTAGACTTCTGCGGCATTCAACTTTATAACCTTCTTTTTGTCCCGCGGGTCCATCAAACGATAATTATCTTTTTCTTTTACAGCGTCCATGAAAGCGTCCGTGATACCGACGGAGATATTAAAGTTGTTCAATTCTTTATGTTCTTTTTTGCTGTGGATAAATTCCATAATGTCCGGATGGTCAACCCTGAGAATCGCCATATTTGCCCCTCTGCGAGTCCCACCCTGTTTGACCTGCTCCGTCGCCGTATTAAAGATTTTCATAAACGAAACCGGTCCGGAGGCGATGCCGCCGGTGGTTCCAACCCGGCTGTCTTTTGGACGCAAGCGTGAAAAGGAAAAACCCGTACCGCCACCTGATTTGTGTATGATTGCTGCATTTTTCAATGCATCGAAAATGCCTTCCATGCTGTCTTCTACGGGGAGAACAAAGCAGGCTGCCAGTTGGCCCAGCTTCCGTCCCGAGTTCATCAACGTGGGTGAATTGGGTAGAAATTTCAGTTCGGTCATCATATTGTAGAAAACATTTTCCATCTTTTTCACATCAGCGTCATCACCGTACTTTTTTTCCGCCTTTGCGATATGTTGGGCCACCCTTATAAACATCTTTTCCGGCGTCTCCACCAGTTTGCCGTTGCTGTCTTTCTTAAGATATCTTCTTTCCAATACGTTTTTAGCATTTTTGGAAAGATGAAGTCCATTCTTTACAAAAATAGACTTATCCAGGCGAATGGGCGAAGTTTGTGTTAAACCGTACTCGACCAATTTTGTCTGAATCATTTTATCGATAATGGGCATGGTGATGGTATGATTTTTCATATTGGCAATTTCTTCTCTCAAAAATCGGCTGATGTCCAGGGCCTGGTCAGTTTCAATTGGGTTGTCTTTGGCAAGAATATCCGAAAATAGTTGATCATCCCATTTGTACGTAGTTAAGTCGAAATGTCCATCATCGATAATTAAAATTTTTCCTTTAGAACCCATTGCCGTGCTCCTATATGATTGTTGCCGTCGTTATGCGGAGAGTATCCATATCCGTACCACGTATGTTATAATATGACAAGTATTGCATCGCCTGTTGGTGTTATCCGAAACCTGCCCGGGACGCCTTCGCCGCCGAAGCGTTCGGGGGACTTTTCTGCCCCAAAAAAAAGAAATCCCGATACCCTCAAGTTTTGATCATCGCTGAAAAGTCTATTAATTTGAAATCGTAAATGTTTCGGTATCGGAAAATCGAATTTCATTCTGTCTGGATGAGGTTGTTACCGACCTTAAAGCGTAAAAACTGTACGGGCTGAAAAAACCCAAAAAAACCTGTTAAAACTTACGAAAATTGATCGGCAGGTCTGTTGGAAAGTTTCGATTCCAAATTTTCCATACTATATGTTGTATGTCAAGAAAAAAAAAGCGCAATATCTGCACATTTAAGGGTCACAAAGGATAACCCGCTGAAAGCTTTAAAAAGAAAGTTTGAAAAATTATTTAGAATCCAATACGGTATGATGAAAGACATGCTGGTAAAAATTGTAACATGGACGCTATTTATATACCTTGCCTACTGTGGCTTGCTCTTCCTCGTTCAGCGACAGATGCTGTTTCCTCGTTATCTGGTGGAAACCCCTTCTCAAGATGAAGACATTCCCTTTGTGGAAAAGATCTGGATACAAACAGGTAGTGGAAAATTCGAGGCCTGGTTTCTACCCCCGGATCCGGTCAACGGGGCAACGCCGGCGCCGGCGGTTATTTTCGCCCACGGAAACGGAGAACTCATCGATTTCTGGCCCCATGAATTAAAAAAATTCAATGGTTTTGGCGTCGGGGTGCTCCTTGTGGAGTATCCGGGGTATGGACGGTCCCAAGGGACGCCTTCACAAAAAAATATCACCGAAGCATTCAACCGGGCTTACGACGTTCTCATTGAACGCCAGGATGTGGATCCCACCAAAATCATTTTATTCGGGCGTTCCGTCGGCGGTGGAGCGGTGTGCGCACTGGCCGCCCAGCGACCTTCTGCTGCACTGATTCTCATGTCTGCCTTTATCAGTGTCCGGTCATTTGCAAAAAGGTATCTTGCGCCCGCGGTGCTAATCCGAGACCCGTTTGATAATCTATCGGTGGTCCGGGAGTATAAGGGACCGACCCTTGTCATCCATGGCAAGTTCGACGAAGTCATTCCCTATTCCCATGGAATGACCCTTTACAGGGCATCCCGTAACGCCACAATGATCACCTATAAAAGCGGACATAACGACTGTCCGCCGAATTGGAAGGTCTTCTGGCAGGATATTGAATCGTTTCTGCATCGTTACGGGATCATTGAAAATTCCAGGGGATCCCCATCTTGAAATAGATTTGGCGGTGAAGGTCGACGATCGGAAAACCCCTATCTGGCGACCATGGCCCGCATCATGTCACCGGCATTTTCAGCATGATCTGCGATGGAACCGATGATTTCAGCCAGTCTGACGATATGAAAAACGGTGACAGCATCGATATCCATATTCAGCACTTTTTGCTTAATGATGTCTTCTACTTCATCGGCTTCATGTTCCTGCCGGCGCAGCGTGCGGATAATGTTCTTGATCAGCACCCGCTGTTCTTCGGAGTAATTTTTAAAGTATTTTCTTGCTTCGGCAACCATCTCACCGAGCTGCTCGATAGAGGCGATGACGGCATCCGTCAGATTGACAAAGTCTTTTTCAAGTTCAGCGGGAATCCCCGGTTCGGTTCTAAAAGAGATCCAATCCAGAGCATCTTCAACGGCATCGATAACTGCATCCTGTTCTCTTAAATACCTGAACAACAGAAAATTATAAACCGGCATCAGCGTCCCTTTGGGCAGATGGCCGCGGATACGGCGTTTGATGGCGTCTGCATCACTTTCCAGCCGGATGACTTCCTGTCTGAACTCTTCAAATGTTTTGCATTTTTCTGAAAGATGACACTCGATGGCCTGCTGAAACGCCCAGCCACAT
>Ga0316188_10000215_pt1 | contig 22081 bp, 15 predicted proteins | sample Phiworburrow1_MG_FD_204933 | JGI IMG/M metagenome (GOLD analysis project Ga0316188, IMG submission 204933) | Coastal sediment microbial communities from Maine, United States - Phippsburg worm burrow 1 | ecosystem: Environmental > Aquatic > Marine > Coastal > Sediment | place: USA: Maine... | reverse complement strand
GTTCCTGGACCGTGAGGAAGTGGAACTGAAGGCGGTCTATCGCGATCCGGTGCATGACTTCGGCCTGTATCGCTACGACCCCTCGAAGCTGCGCTTCATCCAGCCGGCCGAGCTGCCGCTGTATCCAGCGGGCGCGCAGATCGGGACGGAGATCCGCGTGGTCGGCAATGATGCCGGTGAGCAGCTGTCAATCCTGGCCGGGACCCTGGCAAGACTCGATCGCGCGGCGCCGAAATATGGCGTCGGCAAGTACAACGACTTCAATACCTTCTACATCCAGGCCGCCTCGGGCACGTCGGGAGGCTCTTCCGGCGCGCCCGTCATCGACGTTGCCGGCCGGGTCGTGGCGCTGAACGCCGGTGGGGCGACCGGCGCGCAGTCCAGTTTCTACCTGCCTCTCGACCGCGTGGTGCGTGCGCTGGAATTGATCCGCGCCGGCCAGCCCGTCGCGCGCGGAACGCTGCAGACGGTCTTCAACTACACGCCCTACGATGAACTGCGCCGGCTGGGCCTGCAGCCGGCGACCGAGGCGCGGGCGCGCAAGGCCTTTCCCGCCCGGACCGGCATGCTGGTCGTGTCCGAGGTCCAGCCAGGCTCGCCTGCCGACGGGCGCATCGCGGTTGGCGACATCCTGGTCGGGCTGGGTGGAGGCATCGTGACCGACTTCGGCACCCTGGCAGAGGTGCTCGACGAATCCGTCGGCTCCCAGGTCGACGTGGAACTCGAGCGCGGCGGAGCCAGCATTTCACAGCGTCTCGAGGTCGGCGACCTGTATTCCCTCCTGCCGGACCGCTATCTCGAGATCGGCGACAGTGTGTTGCATACGCTCTCCTGGCAGATGGCGCGCCACATGAACGTGCCGGTACGGGGCGTGTTCGTCGCCAACCCGGGGTATCTGTTCGGTCCTGCCGGGATACCACGCGGGGCGGTCATCGTGGAACTCGCAGGGACGCCCGTGGCGACCCTCGAGGACGCCACAAGCCTGCTCGCCGGCATGGCGGACGGACAGCTGGCGTCCGTGAAGTATTTCACCATCGACGATACGCGTTCGCCAGAGCTGAAGTCGGTGCGCATCGATCGCCGCTGGTTCCCGGCGCGCAGCTGCCATCGCGATGATTCGCTCGGTTTCTGGCCCTGTGACGAGCTCGCGGCGCCACCGCCCGGTGGGCCCGACGCGCCCGCCAGTACGCGCTTCGCCACGACCGGCGACCGGGTGCTGGACGCGCTGGCGCCAGCGCTCGTCCAGGTCAGCTTCACGATGCCTTACTCGGTTTCCGGCGTCACCGAGCGCAACTATCACGGGACCGGCGTCATCGTGGACGCCGAGCACGGCCTCGTCGCGGTGGACCGCAACACGGTTCCCGTCGCGGCGGGCGATGTGCGGATCAGCTTCGCGGGTACGCTCGAGGTCGCCGGCCGCGTGCGCTACGTTCACCCGTTGCACAACCTGGCGATCGTTGCCTACGACCCGGCGGCGATCGGCGACACGCCGGTCCGTGCCGTGTCCTTGCTGCAGGGCGAGGTCGCGGCGGGCGACGAGGTGATCGTGGCAGGCCTGAACTCCGACGGTCGTCTGGTGGCGCAGCGCTCGCAGGTTGGCTCCATCGATCCGGTCAGCTTTCCCCTGTCGCGAACGCTCCAGTTCAGGGAATCCAACCTGTCGACGGTTCGCCTGGTCAACGGCCCGGCCGACTTCGACGGTGTGATCGCTGACAGCCGCGGCCGGGTACTGGCGCTGTGGTCGAGCTTCGCGTTCGAGAACGGCCGCCAGATGCAGCAGGTCAACCAGGGCATTCCCGCGGACATCGTCCTGGAGACGCTGGCGCATGCCCGCGACGGCTTGCCGCTCTATTCGCTGGAGGCGGAACTGGCGCCGCGCTCGCTTGCCGAGGCCCGCAAGCTCGGGCTGGCCGCAGCCTGGATCCGTCGCATCGAGGACCATAGCCCGAGCCGGCGCGAGGTGCTTTCCGTCACGCGGCTGGTTGCCGGATCCGCCACGGCGGGTGTGCTGCAGCCCGGCGACCTGCTGCTGGCGATCGACGGCGCCGTCGTCAACAGTTTCCGCGAGGTGGAGCGGGCCCTGGTGTCGAGCCAGGCCAGGGTCACGATCTGGCGCGATGGGGCGGAACGCGACCTGGGCCTGGCAACGACTTTGTTGACCGGGCGCGGTATCGACCGCATCGTCGTCTGGGCCGGGGCAACCCTGCAGCAGCCGCATCGCGCCATGGCCGCTCAGCGCGGCATTCCACCGCGAGGCGTCTTTGTCGCGTTCTTCATGTACGGTGCGCCGGCGAGTCGCTACCAGCTCTGGGCGGGACGGCGCATCGTCGAAGTGGAGGGGGTGCCGACGCCGGACCTCGACGCCTTCCTGGACGCCGTCTCGGGGCGGCCGGACCGGGCGTCGCTGCGGCTGAAGACCGTCAACTGGAATGATTCGGTGGACGTCATCACCTTGAAGCTGGACAAGCACTACTGGCCGGCCTACCAGCTGCGGCGCGTCAACGACAGCTGGGTGAGATCCCCGATCGAATGAAGCGGGCGCTGCGTCGCTCATTTGCGACGACAGTGCTTGGGCCTGCCGCCACCTGGGGTAGACTCAAGGCCGACAGCCGGCCGCTGGCCGGTATCGGGAATTGGTATTGAGTGAGGAGATCGGAATGTTCATCGAAAACCTGCGCCGCGCCTGTGTGGCGGTGACGTGTGTGAGCCTGTTGTCGGTGGCAATGCCGTTGCCGGCCCAGGCGGCGATCGTTACGACCGATCGCGCGGTAGCCCTGGAACAGCGCGGTGCCTACGTCGGCACGATCACCGCGGCACTGGCGCGCGACGACGTGCGAAATCGCATGGTTGCGCTGGGCGTTGATCCCGCCGCCATCGAGGCGCGGCTGGGGGGGCTGACTGACACTGAGCTCGCAATGCTGGCGGAGCGAATCAACAATGCGCCTGCCGGTGGCGACGCGCTGGCGGTCATTGGGATCGTCTTTCTGGTCCTGATGATTCTCGAGTTCACGGGCGTCATCGATATCTTCAAGAACGTTTGAGGAAGGTCCGGGTGGCCAGTTGGGCGCGGGGTTAGCCCTTGCGGATGGCCCGCGCGTCCTTGTGGCTGCCGCCGACGCTGATCCTGCTGACCTGGCTATCGGGCTGCGCGTCGGTCGCGCCGCTTGGATCCATGCTGCCGCCGGGTGGACCCTCGCGCGTTGAGCTGCTCGATACCCCGTTCTTCCCGCAGGAAGACCATCAGTGCGGGCCGTCGGCCCTGGCGACGGTGCTCGAAGCGAGCGGCTCGCCCGCTCGCCCGGAGCAGCTGGTCGCGGAAGTCTACCTGCCCGGCCGTGAGGGCAGTCTGCAGCAGGAGTTGCTCGCAGCAACTCGCCGGCGGGGCCGCCTCGCCTACGTCCTGTCCGGTGAGGCGGATGCGCTGCTGGCCGAAGTGCAGGCAGGTCGCCCGGTGCTGGTCTTGCAGAACCTGGGCGTCGATGCCTATCCGATCTGGCATTACGCCGTGCTGATCGGCTTCGACGCCCAGCGCAACGACGTCATCCTTCGATCCGGACGCCAGCAGCGACTGCTGATGTCGTGGTCGCGATTCGAGGGCAGCTGGCGCCGTGGGGGCCAGTGGGCCATGACGGTCCTCCCGCCCGGCACTCTGCCTGCCCGACCGAGCCTGCCGGCTTACCTCGATGCCTGCGCCGGACTGGAGGCAGCGGGAATGCTCGACGCGGCAGCGGCCGCCTATGCGGCGGCTTCGCAACGGTGGCCCAGGAGTTCGCTGGTCGAGTTGGGTACTGGCAACGTGGCCTACGCACGCGGGGACCTGCGCGGCGCCGTGGCGGCCTACCAGCGCGGCATCGACCTGTCGCCGTCCGATGCCGCGCTGCGAAACAACCTGGCGCAGGCCTTGCTGGATTCCGGCTGTGTCGGTCGGGCACGGGTGGAGGCCCGGCAAGCCGCCGAACTGGCGCGAGGCACGCTTCTGGAGACCGACGTCCGCGAGACCCTGGAGTCCGTGGAGGCGGCGGCTGCATCGCGCGGCCCGTCCGCTTCCTGCCCGGATGCAGCGCAGGGCGACGGCGATGCGCAGCCGCTATCATTGCCGCATGAACCCGCAGCTCGAACGAGAGATCGATGACGCCGCGCGATTGCTCGAGGCGGGTCAACTGGTCGCCTTTCCCACGGAGACGGTCTACGGACTCGGCGCGGACGCCTCGAATCCCGCTGCCCTGGCCCGGATCTTCGCCGCGAAGGGACGCCCCACAGATCATCCGCTGATCGTCCACCTGGCCTCGCCGTCGCAGGTGCGGGACTGGGCGCGCGAATTTCCCGAACCGGCGCAACAGCTCGCGCGCGCCTTCTGGCCCGGTCCCCTGACGCTGGTGCTGCCACGCGCCGCGGGAGTCCTGGACCTCGTGACCGGCGGCCAGGAGACGGTGGCATTGCGCGTCCCGTCCCATGCCGTCGCCCAGGGCCTGCTGCGGCGTTTCGGCCGGGGCATCGCTGCGCCCTCTGCAAATCGCTATGGCCGTGTCAGCCCGACCTGCGCGGCGCACGTGCGGGAGGAACTCGGCGAGCGCATCGGGCTCGTGCTCGACGGCGGCGATTGCGAGGTGGGTCTGGAATCCACGATCGTTGCCTGTCGGGACGGCGAGGTCACGCTGCTGCGACCCGGGAAGATCACGCTCGCGGACCTCGAGCGGGTCGTCGGTCCGGTACGGACGGCGGGTGCTGCGGCCCCGCGTGTACCCGGGTCGCTGCGCTCGCACTACGCGCCGTCGACGCCGGTCGAGCTGGCCAGCCCGGATTCGATTGACCGGCGCTGCGCCGAGGATCCGGCAGCCGGCAGGATGGCGGTGCTGTCCCGCCGGCCGCGGCCGGCGAATTGCGGCGTGCTGGCCTGGCGGAGCCTGCCGGCTGACCCTGGCGGATTTGGTCACGCGCTCTACGCTGCGCTGCGTGAGCTCGATGCCAGCGGCGCCTCGCGCATCCTGGCCGAGGTGGTTCCCGAGGGCGGGGACTGGGCTGCCATTCGTGACCGGCTCGAGCGAGCCTCGACGCGGGATCTCCCGGACGAGACGTGACCGCCCGGGAACTGGCGTCGCTTGGGTCGCCCCCTGCAGGGCAGGGGGCGGCGCGACGACCTAGTTCAGTTTCACCGTTTCCGTGAGCTGGTTGTTCAGCTGGGAGACCTGCACCGGATCAAGCGAGCCCGCCGCCAGCTTCAGCCGCAGGACATTGATCAGGTAGTCGTAGCGGCTGCGTGCATAGTTCGTTTCCGCTTCGAACAGCCGGCGGCGCCCGTCGAGCACGTCGACGGTCGTGCGGGTGCCGACCTCGTAGCCTGCCTCGGTCGCCTGCAGCGCCACCGTGGCGGATTCCACCGCCTGCTTCAGCGCCTGCACGCGCGACATCTCCGACATGACGCCGAGATAGGCATCGCGGGTTTCCCGTTCCGTGGCCCGTGCGGTGCGCTCGAGCCTTTCGCGTGCGGCGCGGTGGCGATACTCGGCCTGCCGAACTCGTGACGAGGTGGCGCCGCCGGAGTAGATCGGCACGGTCAGCTGGATGCCGATCGTCGTGTCGTCGGTGTTGCTGGTCAGTGGGCTGACCGAGAGGGATTCGTTGCCGGTGGATGGGTCCGTGAACGAGTAGCGACTGTTGCCGGACCTGTCCTGGTTCCCGCGTGACAGGACCAGGTCAACGCTCGGGTAGTGGCCCCCGCGCTGCAGGCTGATGTCGTCGCGGCTGATTTCGGCTGCGATGCGGCTCGAGTTGAGTTGCAGGTTCTGATCCATGGCCAGCTTGACCCAGTCTTCTTCGCTGGCCGGATCCGGCGCGGACAGCGGCAGGTTTTCTCCCGGGCCGTTGAGCGTGTCGAAGGTATCGCCAGTAAGCTCGCGCAGGAACTCGAGCTGCGTGGCCAGGTTGCGCTTGGCCTGGATCATGTCCGCGGTCGCCGAGTCGTAGGCAGCCTTGGCTTCCTGCACGTCCGTGACGGCGATGAGTCCGACCTCAAAGCGTTTGTCCGCCTGTTCGAGCTGGCGACCGAGCGCGTCGTAGGTCGCCTCGGCGGCGGTCAGCGTGTCCTTGGCCGCCAGGACGTTGAAGTAGCTTTCCGAGGTCCGCAGGATGAGGTCCTGTTGCGCGGCCTGGTAGTCGACCTCGGCTTGTGCGACCTGCTTGTCGGCCTGGCCGAGGACCACCCAGTTCTCCCAGCGGAAGATGCTCTGGCGGAGCGTGACGTCCCAGCTGTTCGTCTTCGAATCAACATCTGACGTGCCGACGAATGTCACGATGTCGCCGGTGTCGGTCGCCGCCGAGTAAGGCGTCGTCCCATTGGTCTTGCGCCTGTCATAGCCCGCGCCCGCGCTGAGCTGCGGCAGCAACGCGGCAAGGGCCTGTGGCTTCGATTCCAGCGTTGCCAGGCGGTTGGCCTCCGCCTCGCGGATCTGCGGATCGTTCTGCAGGGCGCGCGCGTAGACCTCGGCCAGGTCGCTGGCCTGGGCCGCTGCCGCCGAGAAGAGCGCAGTACAAATGGCAAGTTGAAGAGCAAAAGATCGAATTTTCATGCACTTACTCTACTGGGTATTCGCCCGAGGACTACTACTGTTGTAGTATGGTATATCAGTAACTAACCCAAATTCAAGTACCCGGTTCTGGCCTGGCAGGCACTGTGCAGGGGCTGCTTATTATAGGGCCAGAGTCGGGTCAACCTCCTGCTTCCAGCGAACGATTCCGCCCGCAAGGTTGGCTACCTGGCTGAAACCCTGCTGCAACAGGAATCCGGCGACCGCCTGGCTGCGGCCTCCCGAGTGGCACAGCACGGCAATCGGTCGGTCGCGGTCCAGTTCGGCCAGGCGTTCGGGAATCTGGGCCATCGGGATATGCAGTGCTCCCTCGACCGAGGACTGCGCGAACTCGTGCGGCTCGCGAACGTCCAGCAGCAGGAGCTTGTCGCCGGCGGCGCGCCGCCGGACAAATTCTGTCGGGGTCATCTGATCGATCATGGCGCCTCAAAAAGTGAATGGATCCACGCCCCTGGCGTTAACCAGCGCCGGGATGACCGTCTCGAAGAGGTCATCGCGGGCCCATTGGTCCTCGCCGATGCGGGTCACGAGTCGTGCCGTCATGACCGCTCCGGCGCCCACCACCACGAACAGACGGCCGCCGGGCTTCAATGCGCGCTCGAAGCGGACATCGTAGACGGGCAGCGACGCCGTCAAGGCGATGACGTCATATTGCGGCTCGACCGGGAGCTTAGACGCATCGGCGAATTCCACAGTGACGTTGGTCACCGAGTGGGTCTTCAGGGCGCGGCCGGCGGCCGCCGCCAGGTCCTCGAAGATCTCGAGCGTGCGAACCCTGCGGCCCATCCGCGCCAGGCAGGCGGCGAAAAAGCCGCTGCCGGTTCCGATCTCCAGGATGTCGTCCTCGCGCTCGACGGCCAGCGCCTGCAGGCACCTTCCTTCCAGCTGTGGCGAGAACATGGACTGGCCGTGACCGAGCGGAATCGTCGTGTCGGCAAACGCCACGTCGTGGTAGGCCGCTGGCACGAAGAGTTCGCGTGGCACCGCGGCGAGGGTTTCCAGAACGCGCTGGTCCAGCACGTCCCAGGCGCGCACCTGCTGGTCGATCATCTGGCGGCGCGCAAATTCGACATCGAGATTCATGGGCGGGCTCACGGCAGGACGGGATTCAGGGGCAGGGAAGGTTACGGCCAACTTCCGGGCTGGACAAGCCAGTCTCGGGAGTCATTATGGTGAATCGGGCCGGGTCTCTCCACTTCCTTACGATATGCTCCGAAACGTCGTGTGCTGACAAAATACAAGGACGAGGCCGGTGGCGAATTTCTTGCCCGGCCTACGGCCCAGGGGATACGCGACGACATGACAGGGCTTGAAATCGCCACTGGTGGATTGGCGTTGCTCGCGGCCATCCTGCTGGCGATGGTCGCCAGGCAGCGGCGCGAGTTGTCCCGTGCCGCGGAGGTGGCCGACGCTGTTGCCGCGGCCGCTACGGCGCGCAGCGGCGAGCTGCCCGCCGATGATTCCCAGGACGGAACCTTGCCCTCGCGTTTTGCGCGCGCGGCGGCGAAGCTGGCCGAGCGTGGCGAGGCCGATTCGGCACGGTCCATGCTGCGGGCACTGGTCTCTACCGTCCAGCAACCCGTACTCGTGCACCGGGACAAGATAGACGCGGCCAACCCCGCCCTGTGCGCATTGTTTGGCCTCGAGCCTGGCGACGTGATCGGCCGGCCGCTGGCCGAGCTGGTTTCCCCCGAATACGCGGGGCTGGTGCAGTCGAACGTGGCGCGCCGGCTGGCGGGTGAGGAAGCGCCTGGGGTGACCGAGATCGAGCTGGCGGACTCCCACGGCCAGGTGACGAGGCTCGAGCTGAAAGGCACGACCCTGGCGGTCGGCAAGGACCGCGTGATCATCTTCTCGGCGGTCGAGATGCTGCCGGTGGCGGCAGGGGTCGAAGCACCCAGGGCGGACGCCCGTGCCCAGCTGACGCTGGATTCCCTTGGAGAGGGGTTGATCACCACGGATGCCGGCGGCCGGATCGACTTCGTGAACCGGATGGCCGAGGAACTGGCCGGCGTCTCCCGCGCGCAGGCGGCGGACAAGCAGCTGACGGAGCTCGTGTCCTTCGTGGACGAACACGACCGGCGGCCACTCCCCGATCCGGTCAAGCAATGCATGGCGACAGCCCGCCGGGTCAGTCTCGGCAGGCGCGCGCTCATGCTTGCACGGGCGACCGGCGAGGAGCGGAGCATCGAGCTCTCGGCATCGCCGATCATCGCCGAGAGGGGCGAGGTGAACGGCGTGGCGATCCTGCTGCACGACGTCACCGAGCTGCGCGGGTTGGCCAGGCAGATGTCCTACCAGGCCAGCCACGATGCGCTGACCGGCCTGATCAACAAGCGCGAGTTCGAGCGGCGCCTGGCGGAGTCCATAGAGACGACCCGCGGCGGTCCCCAGACGCACATCATGTGCTACCTCGACCTCGATCGCTTCAAGGCCGTCAACGACACCTGCGGCCATCTCGCGGGCGACAACATGCTGCGTGAAGTGGCCACGCTGCTGCGCGACGCCGTCCGCGACTCGGATACCGTTGCGCGCCTCGGCGGCGACGAGTTCGGCATCCTCCTGCTCAATTGTCCGCTGCAGAAGGCCAGGCAGATCGCCAGCGACCTGTGCCGCTCGGTGAACGATTACAGGTTCGTCTGGAAGGACCGGATATTCAGCATCGGCGTAAGCGTCGGGCTGGTCGAAGTCGGTCGCGAGAGCGGCGAGATCGAGGACGTGATGAGCGCCGCTGATTCGGCCTGCTACGTCGCCAAGCAGAACGACGGCAGCCATGTGCACGTCTATTCCGCGCGCGACGAGGCCGTCGCCCGGCACAGCGGCGAGATCCAGTGGCTGCAGCGCCTGCAGTCGGCGCTGCGCGACGGCTTGTTCGAACTCTACGCGCAGCCTATCTTCGTTGCGCGCGAAGGCGGGGCCGACGGCCCGGCGCTCGAGGTGCTGCTGAGGTTGCGCGACGAAACCGGCCGGGCTGCCTCGCCCGCCGAGTTCATGCAGGCGGCCGAGCGCTACCGGCTGATGGCGCTGGTGGATCGCTGGGTCGTACAGACCGCGATGGCGGCGCTGGCCGGCGGGACCATCCGCCTGTCCGGCGCCCAGAGCATGGCCATCAACCTGTCCGGCCAGACGCTGGGCGATCCGTCTTTCCTCGAATTCGTGGTCGAGACGCTGGACCATACCGGCGTGCCGCCGTCCCAGGTCTGCTTCGAGGTGACCGAGAATTCCGTCATCGGCAACCTCGAGCTCGCGCAGCGATTCATCGGGGTGCTGCATGGCATGGGTTGCCAGTTTGCGCTGGACGATTTTGGCAACGACCTGGGCGCCTTCGCGAACCTCAAGAACCTCTCCATGGACTACATCAAGATCGACGGCACCTTCATGCGGAACCTCTCGCAGGATGCGGTCAACCAGGCCATGGTCGCAGCGATCGTGCGGCTCGCCCGGACGCTCAACTTCCGGCTGATCGCAGAGCAGGTCGAGGACAACGCCTCGCTGGAGATGGCTCGAGGCATGGGCATCGACTTTGCCCAGGGCTATGTACTGGGAAGGCCGGAGCCGTTGCGCGACGCCGCATGAGCTAGCGAAGCTCTGCACTGGTGCGCCGGGTGCACTCCCGGAGTATCTTGCCCGGTACGCGAGGTCGGTCTGAAGCGATCGGGGAGGGGGCAATGTTTTCCAGGGATCTTCTCGGCAGCCGTCGCGGCCGCCTGGCAACCTTTGGCATCCTCTACGTGTCCGAGGGCATCCCCCTTGGTTTCGCAGCCGTGGCCATGGCCGCCTACATGCGACGGCAGGGCCTGGATGTCGGGCAGATCGGTGCGTTCGTCGGGTCTTTTTACCTGCCCTGGGCCTTCAAGTGGGCCTGGGCACCATTGGTCGACCTGGTCAAGCTGGAACGCTTCGGCGGCCGCAAGGCATGGATCGCCCTGTGCCAGGCGCTGATGATCGTCACGCTCTTCGGCATTGCCCAGGTGGACTACACGAGCAAGTTCAAGCTGCTGATCGCACTGGTGCTCGTGCACAACTTCTTTTCGGCCACCCAGGACATCGCGATCGACTCGCTGGCGATCAACACGCTCAGGCCGGAGGAGCGCGCAACCGCCAACGGTTTCATGTTCGGCGGCGCTTATATCGGCCAGGGCCTCGGCGGCGGCGGCGCGATGTTCGTCTCAGGGCGTTTCGGCTTCGACGTGTCCTTCCTCTACGTGAGCCTGCTGCTGACCTCGATCTTTACCTTCGTCCTGCTTTTCGTGAGGGACCCGTCGCTATCGCAACGCGTCGCGCACCGGGCCTCGGACGTCTGGACGGCGCTCGTCGAAAATATACGGACCTTTGTCCGTGAACTGGTGGCGGGATTCTTCCAGTCGGGCGTAGGCCCGATGGTCGGCGTCGTGTTCGCGCTCTTGCCGGCGGGCGCCATGGCGCTCAGTGCAGCGATCTCCAGCACGATGCAGGTGGACCTCGGCATGAGCGACGGCCAGATCGCACAGCTGAACATTTACCAGACCATCCTTTCGGGTGTCGGTTGCGTGGTTGGTGGCTGGGCCGCGGATCATCTGGGGCAAAGGAAGATGCTCGCGGCCTGGTACCTGCTCACGACACTGCCGACGCTGTACCTGGCGACGGCGCTGGCGACCGGTGGCGGCCTGGGGGGCATCACGATTGCCCAGTATTTCTGGGCGTCGCTGGTCTTCAGCTGGTGCATGGGCATGCATTACGGCACGAGCGCGGCCCTGTTCATGGGCCTGACCAATCCGCTCGTAGCGGCGACCCAGTTCACCGGCTACATGGCGCTGAGAAACCTGACGATCTCCTACACCAACATGTGGCAGGGGGTGGTGGCCGACTCGCAGGGCTACGCGACCGTGTTGTACATCGACGCGCTGCTGGTCGCCCTGCCGGTATTGCTGTTGCCGCTGCTGAAGCCCTCGACACGCGCGGCCCAGGTGCCGCCCTCGAAGGGGGCCCCGCTGCCGGAAGCGGGATAGAGGACCGACGACTTCCCGGACTCAGGCGCTGGCGAAATGGCGGGCCTCGACCCTGTCGTAATAATCGATGATCTGGCGCACGTACTGGCGCTTGCGCTGGTAGCTGCCGGGGAAGAAGCTGCGCTTGAAGCCGTAGATGATGATCGACTTCAGGTCGTGCCGGTCCAGCCCCAGGTGGGTACAGGCCAGTAGCAGCTCGTTGGTCACGGTGGTATTGCTGACCAGCCGGTTATCCGTGCAGAGGGTCGTGGACAGCCGCTGCGCGCGCAGTTTGCTGAAGCTGTGTTCCTCCAGCCGCTGCAGCTGCGGATTGGTCTGCAGGTTGCTGGTCAGGCAGACCTCCAGCGTTATCCGCCGGTCCGCGATGTAGTTGCCGAGCCGCTCGACGTAGTGTTCGCGATCCTCGATGCTCTCGTCGCGGATGGCGTCCGGTTCCAGCAGGTAGGTGCCGTGACCGATGCGGTCGGCATGCAGGTCCGTGATCGCCTGGAAGATCGACTCGGGGCCGTAGGCCTCGCCGGCATGCACGGTCTTCTTCAGGAAGTGCCGGTGGGCGTAGTCGTAGGCGTGCTTGTGATCGCCGGCCGGGTAGCCGGCTTCTTCGCCGGCCAGGTCGAATCCCACCACCTGCAGGTCGTACTGGTCGCGTGCCGCGACCGCCGCGCGGGCCAGCTCGATCGAGGCCATCGAGTAGAGCTCCTTGGCCCTTGCATAGGGGTGAGCGGCGAACAGGGTCGCGTAGTACTGGCTGAAGGCGCCGGTGAACATGCGCATGGCGCAGCAGATGATGCCGAATTCGAAGGGAGGCTCTGTCCCCGCGACCACGGCCGCCCGCCTGTTCCAGGCATCGCGCGCCCGCCGCAGGCCGCGATCCACGGCGGCAATGGCCTGGACGGCGTCGAGCCCGGGATGGACGTGCAGCTGGGGGGCGAAGCGAACCTCGAGATAGCGGACGCCTTCAGCCTGGTTGTCCTCGGCGAGTTCGCTCGCGGCGCGTTCCAGTGCCTCGGCGCTCTGCAGCGCCGCGACGGTGTACTGGAAACCGCGCAGGTACTCTCCCAGGCTGGCGTAGCGTTCCTTGAAGACTGTCTCCCGCAGGCCCCCTTCCGTGCTGCTGGGGAGCGCTACGCCGTTCTCGCGAGCCAGTTCTATCAGCGTCGGGAGCCGCAGCGAGCCGTCGAGATGGACGTGAAGGTCGGTCTTGGGCAGTTCGGCCACGAAGGCGGCCGTGATTGGCAGGGCGGGCAAGGCGGACTCCAGTCAGGCGCAAAGAAACAGCATAGCGCGCCGCGCGGTCCTTGCGTGCACGAAACCCCGGCAGCTTCCCCGCCCCGGCTCAGCCCCCGATGGACGCTTCCCGCTGGCCGGTCACGCGGCGCACAAACCAGACAACGAGCAGGGCGAACGCGACAGCCCCCAGCAGCAGACCGCCGATCTCGCCCGCCCAGGCATAACCTATCCCCGAGGGCTTGCGGCCCTCTACAAAGGCGGCGCCCGCCAGCGCAACGCCCAGCAGTCCTTCGCCACCGACGAAGCCCGAGCCGAGCAGCACGCCTCGCTCGGTCCTCGATTCCGCGACTGTCGTGGTTTGCCCGCGTGTCAGCAGCCAGCGCATCAGTCCGCCGAGGAAGATCGGCGTCATGGTCGACAGCGGCAGGTAGACGCCAACGGCAAAAGGCAGTGACGGGATACGCAGGAGTTCGGCCAGCAAGGCGAGACCGGCGCCGACTGCAACCAGTCCCCAGGGCAACGACTGATCGATCACCCCGTCGATGACCAGCCTCATCAATGTTGCCTGCGGCGCAGGCAGGTCCTGGCCGCCAAAGCCAAAGGTCTTCGCCAGCAGCATGACGGACAGGCAGACGAAGACCACGGACGTCAGCACGCCCAGCAATTGCGCCAGCTGCTGGTAGCGCGGCGTGGCGCCCAGCAGGAAGCCGGTCTTCAGGTCCTGGGACGTGTCGCCCGAGATCGAGGCGGCGATTGCCACCACGCAACCGACCATCAGGGCCGCCGCCTTGCCCGTTGCGTCCGTCCAGCCGACGGCCAGGAAGACTGCGGCGGTGCCTAGCAGGGCGGCTATGGTCATGCCCGAGGTGGGGTTGCTGGTCACCCCCACCAGGCCGACGATCCTCGCGGCAACGGTCACGAAGAAGAATGCGAACACGACGACGCAGATCGCCGCCAGCAACTGGCGCGGCACGCCATGGATGACGCTGAATACCTGGGGTACCAGCGCCATGAGCAGCACGATGGCGATCACGCCTGACGCGAGCACGGCTGGCGGCAGGTCGCGCTCGGTGCGGAGCGCTGCACCGCGCCCCGCGGCGCCAGCAGCCCCGAACTGGGTGGCGCTCGCCCGGAAGCTGGCCAGCATCAGGGGGATCGAGCGCAGCAGCGTGATGATGCCCGCGGTAGCCACCGCACCGGCGCCGATATACCGCAGGTAGCGGCTCCAGATCTCGGTAGCGGACATCTGCGCCACGGTCTTGACGGTTTCCGGGAACAGTGGCGCTTGCAGACCTTCGCCCCACCAGGCAATGGCCGGGATGATCACGACTGCTGACAGCAGGCCGCCGCCGACCATGATGGTGGCGACGCGCGGACCGAGGATGAAGCCGACGCCAAACAGCGCCGGCGAGGTATCCAGGCTGAGCTGGGCCTTTTTCAGGACCGGCAGCTGCAGCGCCAACTGGTCCGGGAACAGGTGCAGCCAGGAGGTGAACGCCTTGAAGGCGGCGCCGATTCCCAGGCCAAAGAACACGTGGCTGGCCTGGACGCCCCCGCCCTGGCTCGCCTTGAGGACCTCGGCGCAGGCGGTCCCTTCCGGATAGGGCAGTCGCCCGTGCTCGCGGACGATCAGGTACTGGCGCAGGGGGATCATGAACAGGACGCCGAGCAGTCCGCCGGACAAGGCGAGCAACACCATCTGCAGCAGGTCCGGTGGCATGCCCCACATGAACAGCGCCGGCAGCGTGAAGATGATGCCGGAGGCCAGCGAGCTCGAGGCTGAGCCGGTGGTCTGGGCGATATTGGCCTCGAGGATCGTCCCCTCGCGACCGAATCGGCCGAGGACGCGGAACATCGCCACCGTCATGACCGCGACGGGAATGGACGTACTGACAGTCAGGCCGGCTCGCAGTCCGAGGTAGGCGTTGGCAGCGCCGAAGACGATGCCGAAAATGATCCCGAGCGCCAGCGCCTTGAACGTGAATTCACGCATGGAGCGCCCGGCGGCAACGTAGGGCTGGCAGGCCGCGGCTTCAATCATCTGACGGGTCTCCCTGGGTCCCTGGCTTCGATCCCGTCGGCCAGATGGCACCGAATTCCCTGTGGGCCGCCAACGACTCGCCTGCGCCCCGGCCGGCCAGCTGGGACGCGCGGTAACCGGACGAGACCTGCAAGACGCGCACGTCCCGGCCATTGACGACAAAGCGTATACGCCAGTCCTTGATCGCCAGCCTGAAGCCGTCGTCGTCGCGGCGGATCCTGCGGTAGGGATGGGGGGCCGGCCCGAGCGCCAGCGTCGTCTCGATCCGCGCGCGCAGCGACATACCCGTGCGCGCCTCGATCCAGGCCAGCTGCTGGGCGGCCACCGCATCGAAGCCGATGTCGAATGCCGCGACCGGGTCGGCAGGCTGGCCGGCGCTGGCCGAGGCACGGGCGTCGTCGAGCCAGCCGCTTCGGGCCCCAGGATGCGCGTCTGCGTAAGCGACGTAGGGCTTGATGTCCAGCACGGGCGTGCCGTCCACCATGTCCACGTCCAGGATGTGCAGCGTCAGGCCGTCTATTCGCTCCAGCCTGACCGCGGACAGCCCGATCGGGTTGGGCCGATGCGGCGAGCGCGTCGAGAAAACACCCTTGCGACCGGAGGTACTGCGCGGTGGCAGCACCTTGGGCCGCCAGGACCGGTTCAGGTGAAACCAGAAGATCACCCAGATGTACTCCCAGCCCTGCAGGTCGTCGAGCGCGTGCTCGAAGTTGCGTCCGTCGTAAAGCTCGATGGTGCCGCGTACGCCTGCGGCTGCCCGGGGCTGCCGGGCGGCCTCGACCTTGGAGGTCAGTCCGGTCCTGACGATACCGATGGGCTCGAGCGACAACCCGGTCATCTTGTCTTGCTGCCTGGATTCAAGGGCTCGTCGCGTCCGCGCGGTGCTGCGGGCTACTGTGCCGTGCCGAGGCAGTGTTCGACGAGCCGGGCCCAGTAGCTCGCGCCCAGCGGCAGGATCGCGTCGTTGAAGTCGTAGCGCGGGTTGTGGAGCATGCAGCCCCCTTCACCCATGCCGTTGCCAATGAAGACGAAGCAGCCGGGTACCGCCTGGAGCATGAAGGCGAAGTCCTCGCCGGCCATCGTCGGTGCGCAGTTCCAGTGGACGCTTTCGGCACCCACCAGGCCTTCCAGCACCTCGCGCGCCACCTGCGCCTCGGCATCGCTGTTGACCAGCGGCGGGTAGTTGCGCTCGTAGCGCAGCGCGACCTTGCAGCGGTGCGCCGCCGTTACGCCCTCACAGATGCGCCGCATCCCGTCTTCCAGGAGATCCTGGATTTCGGGGGTAAAGGCCCGCGTCGTGCCGCGAATGACCACCTCGTCCGGAATGACGTTCCAGGCATCGCCGCCGTGAAACTGCGTCGCGGTCACGACCGCGGAGTCCAGCGGGCTCAGGTCGCGGCTCGTCAGGGTTTGCAGGGCCTGGATCAGGGCGCTGCCAGCGACCACCGGGTCGATACCCTGGTGGGGCATGGCGGCGTGAGCACCGCGCCCCGTGATCCTGATCTCGAAGCGGTTCGTCCCAGCCATCATCGGGCCCGCGCGGAGCTGGAATTGCCCGACCGGCACGCCGGGCCAGTTGTGCATCCCGAACACTGCCTGGGCCGGAAACTGCTCGAACAGGCCCTCGCGGACCATGACTTCGCCGCCGCCCTCGCTCTCCTCGGCGGGCTGGAAGATGAAGTGCACCGTGCCATCGAAGCACCGGGTTTCTGCGAGGTAGCGGGCGGCCCCCAGCAACATGGCCGTGTGGCCGTCGTGACCGCAGGCATGCATCTTGCCCTCGTGGCGCGACCGATGGCCGAACTCGTTCTGCTCGGCGACGTCCAGCGCGTCCATGTCGGCGCGCAACGCGATCGCCCGGGGGCTGGTACCCACGCTCAGCGTGCCGACGACACCCGTGCCAGCCAGCCCGCGGTGCACTTCCACGCCGAAGGAAGCCAGTCGTTCCGCCACCAGGTCAGAGGTACGCCGTTCCTCGAATGCGGTTTCCGGGTGTGCGTGGATATCCCGGCGGACGTCGACGAGGTCGGCCTGGAAGGCGGCGATCCGCTCGATGATCTTCATGGTTTCGAACTCGGGTCCTCAGCCGCCGAGCAGCTGCGTGAGCATGGCCGGGCCGTTTTCCCACAGCACCAGGCCCACACCCATCAGCGAGCCGCCGGCGATGATCCCCGACGCCACCGGCCAGGTGAATTCCTCCGCCATGGACGTATTGCGGCGCTGCAGGAGGGTTCCGATGACGCCGCCGGTAAAGAACAGCAGCCCGTAATACCAGTGGAAGGTCCAGGCCAGGCCGAAGGCAGCGGGCGAGGGGATCCACTCCTTGTAGCGGGGCAGCCAGCGCGGCGCCAGCGTCAGCACGATGCCCAGGCTGCCGCCGGCCACCATCAGCCAGACCTTCAGGGGTTCCAGCGCCTCCAGGCCCTGCCCGAGCGCAAGTGCGACGACCCGCCAGGTCTGCGCGGCCGGGGCGGGGAACTGGTCCGAACCGAGTACCGAGGCATCCGGGACGATGACCCTGAAGGCCAGCACCGTGACCAGCGTGCCGATGAAGATGCCGGCGAACTGGGCGAGGAACTGCTTGCGTGGATTGGCCCCCAGCAGGTAGCCGCTCTTCAGGTCGGTCAGCAGGTCGGCCGCCGAGATCGCGGCGCTGGAAGTGATGTTCGCGCTCATCAGGTTGATGTTCATGTTGCCGGGACTGAGGGCACCGAAGGTCAGCTGGGTCACCTTGCCCATGGCCCCGGTGGGCGTCGTGTCGGTCTCACCGGTCACCCGGCACGCGACCAGGGACAGAAAGAACGACAGGAAGACCGCGAGGACGCTCTGCCAGATCGGCATGTCGAAACTGCTCTTCGCCAGCCAGACGATCGCGATCAGCGCGACGAACTGGCCCAGGAAAAACCACGACATCGGCGCTTCGACGTCAGCCAGCGCATCGCGGGCGCCGGTCTTCTTCTTGCCGAACATGCTGCCAACCGACGACACCGCGGTCACGATACTGCGCCACTGCATGAAGAAGGCCAGTAGTCCGGAGGTCACCATGCAGCTGACGCCGCCCCAGAGCGGCCACTGCACGATCTCGCGATAGCCCTCGCCCGTAATCGTGCCGTTCGCCTGCAGGATCGGCACGAATACTACCCAGCACAGCGTGCCGCCGAGCAGCATGCTGGCGCCGGCACGAATCCCCATCAGGGCACCGCCCGCGATGAAGATCGGGTCCCACTGGAACAGTACGGTGCGGCCCATCCAGGCGGGGCCGAAGGTGGCGAGGTTCAGCTTGGTGAATGCGGCGCCGAGGCTGTACTTGGCGGCGCCGGCTCCCAGCAGGTGCATGCCATCCATCCAGAACTGGCTGATGGCGGCCGCTACGCCGCCGATGCCCAGCGCCCGAGCCGAACGGGCGGCGCGCTTGCCCTCGGAGTAGAGCGTGCGCAGGGTCACCGCTGCCGCGATGCCGGTCGGGAAGCGCAGTTGCTCGACGTTGACCATCTGCCGCTTCATGGGGATCGCCATGGTCACGCCCAGCACGGCCAGCACGAACACCCAGGCGAACATCTCCGAAAGCGGCAGGGACGTGCCGTTGATCATGATGTAGGCCGAGAAGGCCGACACCAGCGTGGTGCCAGTGGAATACCCGGCGGCGCTGGCGGTGGACTGCATGCAGTTGTTTTCGAGGATCGTCATCGGCGTCTTGGCCAGCCCGACGCGCTGGAAGAAATTCCAGGACGCGTAGGACACGATGCAGGCCGTGATGGCGACGCCGAATCCCCAGCCCGCCTTGAGGCCGATGTAGAGATTGGTCAGGGACAGGATGCCGCCGAGCACCGTGCCCATCATGACCGCCCGCCAGGTGAGCTGCTTCATGCGGTCGCCGCGGCCGGTGTAGACCTTCTCGAACCACTGGCGCTCGATTTCCTCGGCGCTGCCCGTGAATCCATCGACGAAAATGGGGTGGTCGGCGGCGTTGGTGGACAGTTCCCCGGGCTGCTCGCTGTTCTGGTTCACGCTGTTTACCCTGGCCGATGGTGGGCGAAGTATAGCCGCAGCGGAGCGGGGCGGAGTCCCGGTACGACCGGACCGGGCCGGGCGTCTCCGGCAGCGTATCTGCCACATGGTGCCTGCGGGTTTGGTGCTGCTGCTGTGCTGCTGCTACTGTCGTTACACTGTTGCCGCCGGCCAGGCTTGCCTGCGGTCATGGGAAAGACGTGCGAACAGGTTCCTCATCCGCCATCCAGTCGCTCTGCATCCTGCGCCTGTCCGCGCTGGGCGATGTCACCCACGTGCTGCCGGTCATCCGTCGCATTCAGTCCGCGTGGCCGGATTGCCGCCTGACCTGGGTAATCGGCAAGGGCGAAGCGCGCCTGCTCGAGGGGCTGGACGGCGTCGAGTTCGTCGTCTATGACAAGCGTGGTGGCTGGGCTGCGCTGCGCCAGTTCCGCGCGGCCATGCGCGGGCGCCGTTTCGATGCGTTGTTGCACATGCAGCTGGCGCTGCGCGCCAATCTGCTTTCCTCCGTCATTGCCGCCAGGCGCCGCATCGGCTACGACCGGGCGCGCAGCAAGGAAGGCCACGGCCTGTTCATCAACGAGCGGATCGCGCCCGGCGGGTACCATGTCCTCGACGCCTTCCGGCAGTTCCTGGCGCCGCTGGACATTCCGGCCGGTCCGGTCGAATGGCGCATGCCGGTGCCGCCGGAAGCGAGCCGTTGGGCCCGCGCACAGTGGCCGGAAGAGGGCGATACCCTGCTGATGTCGCCGTGTTCCAGTCACGCGCTGCGAAACTGGAACGTGGACGGCTACGCGGCGCTGGCAGACCATGCGATGTCGAAGGGCTGGCGGGTGGTCCTGAGCGGGGGGCGCAGCGAACTCGAGCGTTGCATCAGCGACCGCATCAAGGAACGATGTGCCGGAACCGTCCTCGACCTGGTGGGCAAGGACACGCTCAAGCAGATGATCGCCTTGCAGGCGAATGCCGACCTGGTCGTCGGACCGGACTCGGGTCCCGTGCATGTCGCCAATGCGGTCGGGACGCCGGTCCTCGGCCTGTATGCCGCGACGGACGCGGAGCGCTCGGGGCCGTACTCGGACCGCCGCTGGACGGTCAATCGCTACGCCGAGGCGGCGGAGAAGTTCATGCGCCAGCCGGCAGCGAAGCTGCGCTGGGGCCAGCGGATAGAGAAGCCGGGCGTCATGGACCTGGTGCGGATCGACGACGTCATCCGCAAGTTCGACGAATTCTGCGCACAGCGGCGGCTTCAGTCGCCTGCTCAGGCCGGCGAGCCGTAGTCCGCGTAGGATTTCTCCTCGACATAGGCCGAGCCGAGCTTCAGGTTGATGTCCTTCTTCACCCGGGCGCGCTCGTCATTCGTCACGTAGACGGCACGTGCCAGGCGCACGAACTCGTCGTCGAATTCCCCGGCCCGCTCCTTGTCACGGATGTCGTCCTCGATGTCCCAGAGCGACTCGTTGATCGCCTTGAGCCGGGAGCGAAGGTCGCTGATGTCGGTGCCTGCCGCCGGATGCGCGGCCCAGGTCTCGTTGAGCGCGCCGAGTTCGCGCCGGACGTTGGCGAGCTTGCCCTCGTCGCGGATTCTCTCGCACTTGATTTCCAGTATCGCGATCTTGTCGAGCAGTTCGCCGAAGGAAACGGGCACGAGGATTTCCGACATGATCGACTCCCGGGTCTCGAGGATGGATGTCTGCGCCAGGGCAGGACGATGATCCTGCATTGACGCCGGCTTGCCAACTGCGTCGTGTCGGGGTCAGCCGCCCGGGCCAGCGCCCAGGCGAAAGCGGCTGTTCTGTTCGATGGCGGACCTGACCGCGACGCCGTCCAGGGTCTCGTTCGCGGCTGGCCTGCCGCTGGAGTCCAGCACGTCGAGGCCGGTCTTGCGCACGGAAATGATCCGCTCGGGCTCGAGCACGGCAAAGTCCTGGTAGCTGGCGATGACCAGCGCATCGCGACCGCCTTGCTCGAACAGGTCGTGGCCGACGCTGTAGCGGTCCATGGGTGTCGTGCAGCCCAGGTAGCGGCGCAGGATCGTCGGCGCGACGTCGAAGTGACTGGTGCGATACGCGTAGGTGCCAGCCGCCACGTCGGGTGCGCTCAGGAGCAGCGGAACTTCTGTCTGGAAACGCGAGAAGTTGCTGTTGTGCCCCCAGAAACCGAGCCCGTTGTCGTTGAATTCCTGGCCGTGGTCGCCGGTGACGACGATGACCGAGGAGTCCAGCAGTCCGTCTTCCTGGAGCTTGTCCAGAACTTCACCGGCCAGGGTGTCGGTGTAGCGGACCGAGTTCAGGTAGCGGTTGTGAAAGGGCTTCGGGTCGGAATCCGGACCGAGCGACAGGTAGTTGACGTCGGCGAGGCTGGGCTGGAATGCGAGCGGAAAGTCTGCCGGGAAGTCGTAGGCATGTGGGGAGTCGAAGAACAGGAAGGCGAAGAACGGCCGGGATGGGTCGCGATGGGCAAGGAAAGTCTCGAAGTCGCTCGTCAAGTCGCGGTCCCGCGCTGCCGGGCTGTCGCCCCTGGACTCCATCCGCGGATTCGTCACGCGTGCAAAGACAGTTTCATGGAACTCCGGGCTTTGCAGCGACGCGCTCTGGAAGACGCCGACCTGGTAGCCGTGATCGAGCAACCCGGAGATGAACACCGGGCCGCGACGCTGCTGCAGCATGTCGTGCCAATAGGTAGCCGGAATCCCGTAGAAAAGGCTGAAAATGCCGGCACGCGTGGCATTGCCGCCGCTGAAATGCTGTGCAAAGTGCGCTGCGCGCCGGGCAAACCGCGAAATGTGCGGCGTGACCTCCGGGCCCAGGGCGTCGAACCGCCATGAGTCGATGACGAGGAAGACGATATTCCGATGTGGCGCCGGCGCCGTGCACTGGAGTGGCACGAGGGGATAGTTGAGGCCGCCACGGGCCGCCTCGATCTGCCATCGGTCGCGGCGCACCTCGAAGCCGAACTCGCGCATCAGGCCGCGTGCCCTGATGGGGTAGGCAAAGGGCAGCAGCGACGCGTCGCGGGTGACGGGCGTGAACCCGACCGCGTCGGCCCAGGCATGCGTCGCCTGGTAACCGACGATCAGGCTGCCGAAAAACAACGCCGCGACGCGGCCCCGCAGCCATGCATGACGGACGGCACCGACCCGCCGCCAGGCCCAGATCGCCACGAAAGATTGCCAGGCAATCGTCGCAAACACGGCGCCCGCCATCTGCGCGTACATGATCCAGGGGAAG
>Ga0316188_10000214_pt1 | contig 22087 bp, 21 predicted proteins | sample Phiworburrow1_MG_FD_204933 | JGI IMG/M metagenome (GOLD analysis project Ga0316188, IMG submission 204933) | Coastal sediment microbial communities from Maine, United States - Phippsburg worm burrow 1 | ecosystem: Environmental > Aquatic > Marine > Coastal > Sediment | place: USA: Maine... | reverse complement strand
GAGATATAGGTGTTGGTGGTGAATCTGTCTATCCTCAGTCTAACCGTTTTGGCGGTCTTTTTAAAGCTTCTCTTGAAACACCAACCTCACCTTCAATGGTAGCCGATAAGATATTGGAAGTAGCAGAAAGTAAAAACTGGGAATTAAGACATCCTGTTGGTCCGGATGCGCAACCATTTCTGGATTGGCGGGCATCTATGACAGATGAAGAATGGGTTGACTGGAATGCCGCTAATGATGATGACTGGTACAATTCTGTAGAAGAACTTTTTGGCTTAAATGCAAGGCAATAATCAGAATTCTGAAAAAGTTTAATCCGAAATTCTGTACTTTCTAAATATGAAACATAAAAATAATATAGGAGTTGGCATTGCCCTTGGCGCCGGAATAGGTGCAGCAATTGGCGTAGCTATGAAAGAAATAGCAACTGGTGTGGGAATTGGAACAGCCATTGGTATAGCAATTGGAGCTCTAATGGATAAGAAATCAAATAAAGAGAATACTGATAAAAAATAATAAGCCCATTCGTTCTAACTAAATTATTTTACAGGCAATAAGTCGGTGAAAATTATGGAGACCTAAAGAACAGGACAACAAAGTCATCTGCCTATAATCATCAAAAGTAATTGGTAAATTGATCAAAGGAATTTATCTTACGGGCCTTTAGTAAGATAATCCTGTCTTGCTTAAAATGCCATAATACCATATGATGAATATCAAATCCTTATCAATAGCTGTTGGCTTTTCTCTCCTATCCACAATTTTCTTCAACCTTCATTCTCAGGACTTTTCATCCTTAGAATACCGCAATGTCGGGCCATACCGTGGTGGCCGGGTTACTGCCGTGGCGGGGATTACCGCCCAGCCTTCCACATTCTATATGGGGGCTACAGGTGGTGGTGTATGGAAAACGGAAGACTATGGTACCTCATGGCAAAATGTTTCTGACGGTTTTTTTAAGACCCCGTCGATTGGGGCTATTGCGGTAGCCCAAAACGATCCGAATATTGTCTATGTCGGAACAGGGTCAGAAGGTTTGCGAAGTAACCTGATTGAAGGGAAAGGCATGTATAAATCTATAGATGGCGGGAAAACGTGGTTGGAAACCGGCTTGGTAAACGTTGGACAGATCGGAGCTATCCGAATTCATCCCACAGACCATAATATCGCATATGTTGCCGCCCTGGGCCGGGCTTTTAGCTCAAATCCCGAGCGTGGACTCTACAAAACCACCGATGGTGGCAAAACCTGGGATAAAATTTTATTTATTTCCAACAAGACGGGTATTTCCGATATAGAAATGATGCCAACCAACCCAAATATCCTTTATGCAGCTGCATGGAAAGCGGAAAGAAAACCCTGGACCATAATAAGTGGGGGAACTCCTGAAGAAGGGGGGATTTATAAATCTAATGACGCAGGGAAAAACTGGACCAAAATTGAAAGTGGCCTTCCTGCAAATCTGATCGGAAAAATAGACCTTGAAGTTTGTCAGGCAGATTCTAAATTGCTTTATGCATTAGTTGAAGCTCCTGAAGAAGAAGGTGGGTTATATATTTCAGATAATCACGGTGAAACCTTTCAACAAGTATCTGACGAGAAAAAAATACGCACAAGACCTTTTTATTATACCAACATAAAAGTAGATCCGCAAAACCCCGACGTTATCTATAGCATGGCCACAGATTACATGAAATCGGCAGACAGGGGAAAAACATGGGTATCCCTTACAGTACCCCACGGTGATAATCACGATATGTGGATCAATCCTGAAAATTCAGATCTATTTATTCAAAGCAATGACGGTGGGGCTAACGTTACTCATAACGGAGGTAAAAGCTGGTCTACCCAGTTTAACCAGCCTACCTCAGAAATTTACCAGGTAGAGGTAGACAACCAATATCCCTACTGGCTTTATGGGGGGCAGCAGGATAATTATACCACTGTGGCAGTACCCAGCATGCCTCCGTATGGAATTCAGGCTCCCGGAATTGGTTACATAATAAATACAGGTGGCTGTGAAACCGGACCCGCTGTCCCCCACCCAACCAATCCGGATATTGTATACTCTAATTGTAAAGGCCGGTTTACGGTCTATAATAAAAAAACAGGAACAGAAAAATCATTTTATGTGGGGGCCTCAAATATGTACGGGCACAACCCCAAAGATTTGCAATTCAGATTTCAAAGGGTATCCCCTATTCTGGTTTCACCACATAACCCAAAAGTAATTTACCATACCTCGCAATATGTTCACAAAACTACCGATGAGGGCAAAACGTGGAAAATCATTTCCCCCGACCTTACAGCTTTTGAAGCCGATAAACAGGTGATTTCCGGAAGTCCGATTACGCGTGACATAACCGGAGAAGAATTTTACAGCACAATTTATTCCATTCAGGAATCGCAAGCAGAGGAAGGGATTATTTGGGTAGGATCCAATGATGGCCCTGTTCATGTAACCCGGAATGGAGGTAAAACCTGGAAAAATGTAACTCCAAAAAACCTGCCCCCGGGTGGTCGGGTAGATGCAGTGGAACCCTCTCCTAATAATCCTGCAAAAGCTTATATATGCGTACTTCGACATCTGTTGGGAGATCGGAAGTCTTATATTTATAAAACAAATAATTATGGTGAATCATGGCAGTTGCTCAGTACAGGAACTAATGGCATTCCAAAGGAGTACCCTGCACGAGTAGTCAGGGAAGATCCTGAAAAAGAAGGCTTGTTATTTGCAGGTACAGAATATGGCCTTTTTGTTTCTTTTGATGACGGGGCCTCATGGAAAGAATTCCAGCAAAACCTACCCGTAACCCCAATTACCGATATAAAAATTCATAGGAACGATTTGGTTTTATCGACAATGGGCCGCGGATTTTGGATCCTGGATGATATTAACTTGCTGAGACAAGAGAATTTGAACCAAATCAAGGAGGATTTCTTATTTAAACCCAATGCGGCCATTCGATACCGCTCACCTTCAGGAGCCCGTACAAGTGAATATCCAAAGTATCCCAAAGCTGCTGTTTCCATAGATTACTTCTTACACGAAGATGTGAATGCTCCCTTTAAACTGGAAATACTAAACGATGACCAGGCACTTGTAAATACCTATATAAGTGACACAACGGAACTTTCAAAAGATACTGTAAAACGGAATATGAGCACCGAATTCCTGAATTATCAGGTAACCGATAAATTAAAAGCAAAGAAAGGTTACAATCGTTTTAAATGGGACATGACAGCTACAGGTCCATGGAATAAAAAAGCCGAGAACAGATATAAAAACGGCCCACTGGTAAAGCCCGGCACCTATACGGCAAAGTTGACGATTAATGATAGAGTGCTGTTGCAGTCTTTTGAGATTAAGATAGATCCCAGGGTTAAGGAAACCGGTATCTCCGAAGAAATTATAAATAAACAGGTAGATTTTCAACTGAAGATACGTGACCTGTTAAATAAAGCATTGTTGCTGGTAGACGAATTGGAGGAAGAGCAAAAAAGTATAGAAAATAAAGAGATTACTACGGCTGCCGAGAAATCATTATTAGCACAAATAGAGAAAGTTCTGGATAAATTAAAGACCAGGGAAGGAATTTATGAGCAACCCATGTTAACAAGCCAAATCTACTATCTCTATAGTATGATGAACGAGGCCGATCAGGAGATTGGGAAAGATGCCCTGGACAGGTTTGGTGAGTTAGAAAATGAATTTAATTCCATCAATTTAAACAGAATATAAAGTTTTAGGTTATGATTTTAATATTTCAGGCTTGAACATAGAAATATAAATATTTGAAAGACTCCCTCTAAATTTATAAATCGATGTATCTATATTTCAACTATTTAACTTAAATTGTATGGACCAAAACCAACCAGCATTATGAAAACTATAAATAAATATCACTTTCCTTTTCAAACTTTTAACCTGTCGCTCTTTCTTATTTTTTTGGCAATCATACAAAGTTGCAGTCCTGACAAAAAAAAGGATCAATTCATTGAAATTGTTACAGAGGTTATGGATTTCCAATCTGTTGATACCATTCCTTCTGGCTGGAACACTTTTAAATACATCAATAAATCCAATGAAACTCATTTCTTTTTGTTAGACAAATATCCTGCAGGTAAAACATTGGAGGATGCAGTAAAGGAAGTAATACCCCCCTTTCAAAATGGAATGGACTTAATTAATGAAGGCAACGACGAAGAGGGGTTTGCCGAATTTAATAAGCTGCCTGCCTGGTTTTTTGAAGTCGTTTTTTCGGGCGGATCCGGATTGGTTTCTCCAAAAAACTCCAGCCTGACCACCATAAAGCTTGAACCCGGATACTACATTATGGAGTGCTATGTGAAAATGGCCAACGGAATATTCCACAATGCCATGGGGATGACAAAAGCCATAGTGGTAAACACTCAGGACAGTGGCAATTTACCTCCGAAGGCAACGGTTGAAATAAATATCTCTAGTACCGAAGGAATAAGCTTTGAAAACTCCATTCCCAAAGGAATTCAGGTTTTTTCAGTTCATTTTAAAGATCAGATTACCCATGAAAATTTCGTGGGACATGATTTGAATTTGGTTAAATTGAATGATAATGCCAATCTTGATGCCCTGGAAGGCTGGATGAATTGGGCAGACCCAAAAGGTCTTATAACACCCTCCCCGGATGGAATTACCTTTTTGGGTGGCGTAAATGATATGCCTGCCGGCTCCACCGGATATTTCGAAATAAACCTTGAGCCCGGAAATTATGCATTCGTTTCTGAAGTCCCCAATGCATCAGGTAAGAACATGCTTAAAACTTTTACAGTGAAGGATTAATTACGCTGAGCGAATATTACTGGCAAAAAAACCATTGTCTTGGTAAGGGAATGGCTTTGTCTCTATTGGAACGGATAGTAGTCTAATGCAAAAAATAAAATCATGAAAAATATATTGGCGTTAATGCTGTTCCATTTTATGACCATGGCCATCAGTAATGCACAGGAAATTATTCCGGATAAAAAACAGGCAAGTGATATCCATACCTTAATTGACGCCTACTCCCTGGCAAGAGAAAATAAAGATACGGTACTACTCGAAAGTATTTTAACGACAGATGTGGATCAATTGGTTTCTTCCGGGAAATGGAGAAATGGTAAAAACGAATCCATAAAAGGGATGCTTCAAAGTTCTTCAAATAACCCGGGAACCAGAACCCTTACAATTGATAAAATACGTCTATTCAATCAGCAGTGTGCAATAGTGGACGCCCGATATGAAATAAAAAACCAGGATGGCACTTCTCGGAAGATGTGGAGCACGTTCATAGTAGTATTCACTGCAAATAAGTGGAAAATAAGTGCTATACGGAATATGCTTCCGTCTGGCTAAAAATAGATAAAATCATGAAGGCCATAGTCTACACCCAATACGGTTCCCCGGATGTCTTACAACTTCGTGAAATGGCAATCCCTGAACCAAAGGACCATGATATTCTGGTAAGGGTTAAGGCAACTTCTGTAAACAGAACAGATTGTGCCAACTTAAGGGCAAAGCCATTTATTATGCGTTTTGTCCTGGGCTTTTTTAAACCAAATAAAAGTATTCCGGGAACTGAATTTGCCGGCGACGTCGTCAAAATTGGCAAAGCAGTAACTGCATTTAAAGTCGGGGATAAAGTTTTTGGGTTTGACGACAGTGTCCTGAGCTCTTATGCTGAATATCTGGTATTCCCTGAGAGCAAAGGTGTTTCAACAATGCCTGCAGGCTTCAACTATCAACAAGCCGGGGCTTGTATAGAAGGTGCTCATTATGCATACAACATCATCAACAAAGTTGAACTCCAAAAAGGTCAAAAAGTAATCGTCAATGGCGCCTCCGGAGGAATTGGTTCTGCTGCCGTTCAATTGTTAAAGCATTTTGGCGCAGATATTACTGCGGTCTGCAGTACCAAAAATATAGATTTGGTAAAATTATTAGGCGCACATAAAGTAATTGATTATACCATTGAAGATTTCACCAAGGACTCTGGAAAATATGATTATGTTTTTGATACTGTAGGCAAAAGTACTTTTGGTAAATGCAAGTCATTATTAAACCCTGGTGGTGTTTATATCTCTTCTGAATTAGGGCCCTGGTCGCAAAATCTGTTTTATGCCCTTACTACTGCCATCTTTGGTCACCTCCCGGGCCAGGAAGGAAAAAAAGTCAAATTCCCTTATCCCCCCAATATAAAGCGAAGCGTACTCCTGGTTAAAAAACTGATAGAAGAAGGTGAATTCAAAACTGTTATAGACAAATCATATCTGCTGGAAGAAATTGCTGATGCATTCAGGTATGTCGAAAAAGGCCAAAAAACCGGAAATGTCTCCATTATTGTAGGGGAAAAACAATTACAGGAACAACAACCGGGATAAATAGTGGCTTAGTTATCTTTAGGTGAAATTTTGATTAAATTGAAATACCCACTTTGATATTTGGTACAACCCATAAAATTCGCACTTATGAAAAATATTATATCCTTAATAAAAACAACTATGATTGGAGGATTCTTTTTTGTAGTCCCTATTGTTTTAATTTTTTTTATTTTAAACAAAGCCCTGATATTTTTTAGGGAATTGGTTGCACCCATTACTGATCTAATTCCGATAGATATTGTTGGAGGAATTGCCATATCCAGAACTATCGCCTTGGTTGCTTTATTATTGGTCTGTTTTATGGCTGGTTTGTTTACTAAAACAACAAAGGCCAGTCAATTTATGAAATGGATCGAAGATAAAATCCTATCAAAGATACCGGGTTATATCCTCTTAAAAGGTATGACTGAATCTGCGGCAGGCCTGGATTCTGATAAATTAAAAGAAGTAGTTCTTGTAAACATTGAAGAAGTCTGGCAAATTGGTTTTCTAATGGATAAAATTGATGAAGAATTAAGTGCTGTCTTTATTCCCGGAGCACCAAATGCGATGTCCGGAGATGTTGTTTTTGTTAAGAAAGAACGTCTCAGAATATTGGATTTACCCGAGATAAGTGTCTTAAGAATATATAAAAGACTTGGCTTAGATGCCAGGGCGGTTCTTAAAGGAGTAATCCATAAATCTTCGTTCTAGATATTATTTGAGTGGACAAAGTGATTTATCTTTTTTCAATGCCTTTCAATTTGAGAAGGTGGACCGTCTTTTTATTCTTAACATTTTACCATTTATTTTGACTTTTGGATGGCCGTGGTATTTGTATTAAAAATCTAAGATTTCATGAAGCAAAATCCAATTTAATCACAATCTTTGCTGACGATAACCAACGTATAGAAATATGAATAACACCCCTTTGGAATCGATCCCGCTTTATGTCATCTATATTGGCCTTTTTCTTTTACAATTGATTGCTTTTGAGATTGGCTATCAGATTACAAGGCGTAACAAAAAATTTAAAGAAGAGGTGGAACCGGGCACCCTCTCACCCATGGTAGGCGGGCTTATTGGCGTTCTAGGGTTCCTGCTGGCTTTTACATTTTCAATTGCTACCTCACAATATACCCAGCGCAAACAATATGTTCTTGAGGAAGCCAACGAAATTGGCACCACCTACTTAAGGGCAGACCTTATTGATACGAAAAACAAAATCGAAGTAAAAAAATTATTGAGGGAATATGTTGACGTACGCCTGCAGGCTTTAAGCAGTACTGATATTAACAAGGAGCTCACCAGATCAGTTGAGTTGCATGGTCTTTTATGGAATGAAGTAACGGAAGCCGCCCTGGTTTCACCCAATACGAATACATCTCTGATGATTCAATCGATGAATAACCTTATTGATGTTCATGAAAAAAGGGTTACCGCCGGTTTGCGGAATCGGATTCCTCTTAGCATTTGGATAACACTTATTGCCATCTCCTTTATGACTATGGCTACAATAGGTATTAAAGCAGGTTTTACAAAACCGAGGGGTTTAATTGCTGTTATTCCCATGATAATGGCCTTTGCTGCGCTAACTACCCTTATCGCAGATATTAACCGTCCCCAAAAAGGCTTATTTAAAATAGGGCAACAGTCAATGATTTCAGTTCAGAACAGTATGGATAAGGACCTTAAATAAGCCGGGGCCAATTCATATATTTTTAAAAAGGAATGCTTTTTGAAGTGGAAATGCAAAATTTTATTGTTGAAAGTATTTATCCGACCTCGGCAAAAGATTCGGTTTATAGCAGAGCAATCCGGGAAATAGTTACCATTGTCAGTTTAATAGATACTGAGTTAGGAACTGCAAAAGATTAAAATTAGCAGTCTGCACTTTGGAATGTCTTTAAAGCACATATTAAACTAACCTTGAATATTCACAGTTTTATAAAAAGGTTTAAATAAAACTAAAACTGTCTTCTTCATTTTACTATCTTGGAAACTTCAACTGCAGGAATTGGCGTATAGCTGTTATTTGGCTCTCGAAACAATAATGCAATCTAAAAATACAGACTTAATTGAATCTAAATTGTACCCTAAAAACTAATAAATGATAGTACCATTAAATAAAAGATTAGTAATTCTTATACTATTACCAGTGTTTTTTCTAAAGGCTCAGGAAAAAAAAGAAAATAGCCTGACGGTTCCGGAGGCTAAATCATTTATTACCAAACATGAAATCATCAATGGTGGGAAAACTGTCAGTTATATCGCCACGGCCTCTGAAACCTATTTAAAAAATGAGAAGGATCAAGAAGTGGCATCTATATGGTCTGTTGCTTATACCCGGGAAGGCCTGAGTGACCTTACTAAGCGGCCCGTTACTTTTGTTTTTAACGGTGGGCCCGGCTCAGCCTCCATATGGCTGCATATGGGAATGCTCGGCCCGGAATTGGTTAAGGTAAATTCAGATGCCCTGGAAGACGATGGAGCAGCTCCTTATAGAGTGACTTCTAATACTAATGGAATTCTGGATCTTACAGACCTTGTATTTATAGATCCGGTGGGCACTGGATATAGCAGAGTGATAGGGAAAGGTAAAGTAGAACAATACTGGGGTTTAAATGAAGATGCAGCTTCTATTGCCAAATTCATGCGTGTCTGGATCACTAAGAACAACCGATGGCTTTCACCTAAATATATTGCTGGTGAAAGTTTTGGAACCACAAGGGCAGTTGCTGTGGCAAATACCCTGGAAAATGATGGGCAGAATATGGCCCTTAACGGCCTGATACTAATTTCACAGGCATTGGACTATGCCGGCTCCACCTCAGAACACGACAATATTACCTCTTATTTGACCTATCTGCCGAGCATGGCGGCAACGGCCTGGTATCATAAAAAAGCAGGACAAGGGAAAGAGTTACAGGCTTTTCTAAATGAGGCCCGGGACTTTGCGTATAATGTCTACGGCCCGGCTTTGTATAAGGGCTCTTTATTGGATAGTGCTGAAAAAAATGAACTGGCCGAAAAACTCAGCTATTTCACAGGCCTAAATAAAGACTATATTTTAAAATCCGATTTAAGGATTTTAGTACCCCGCTTCCAAAAGCAATTGCTTGCAGACAAAGGCCTGGCAGTGGGCCGCCTGGATGGTCGTTTCATGGGGGATGAAGTAGATAAAGTTTCAGAAGATCCGCATCTTGGGGATCCTGCAGACTATCAGATAAGTGCTGCATTTACAGCATCTTTGAATCATTATTTTGCTGGTAGCCTTAAAATTAAAATGGACCGCCCCTATATAACATCCAATGATTCAATAGGAAACAAGTGGAAATGGAGGCCGGTACCTGAAGGAAAATATTGGGAACCTTCTGCACCTAATGTAGCCCGTAAATTAGCCGAAACCATGAAAAGGAATACAGAAATGAAAGTGTTTGTAGCCAATGGTTATTTTGATCTGATTTGCCCGTTTTTCGATGCAGAATATACATTTTCCCGAAATGGAATCAGCAGAGAACGAATACACATGGCCTACTATGAAGCCGGGCATATGATGTATATCCACGAACCGGATTTCCTTAAATTATCCAGTGATATCAGAGCTTTTTTATCCAATTGATTTTTTAAAATCCTTTTGTACATTTAGATTATAACACTATTAATATCCGACCATGAAAAAAAAATACATTACAATTCTGACTTTAATCTTCTATTTCCATGCCGTTAATGCACAAACCCGGGAAGACCAGTTGGCAGTATTAAAAAAAGAGGTGCAGGAGAAGGTAGAGGCAAGGGCAAAAATGGCTCAGGTAATGGTAGATAAGGTATTCAGTTTTGCTGAGCTGGGCTTTCAGGAAGAACAAACTTCAAAATACATCACAGAAATTTTAAAGGAAAATGGATTTGAAATAGAATATGGCATATCAGGGGTTCCAACGGCCTGGTGGGCCAAATGGGGAACAGGAAAACCTGTTATTGCCATTGGAAGTGATCTGGATTGTATTCCTAAAGCATCTCAAAAACCTGGCGTAGCCTATCATGATCCTATTGTGGAAGGTGCCCCTGGACATGGAGAAGGCCACAACTCAGGAACACCGCTTAATGTAGTGGCGGTACTCTCCGTAAAGGAAATAATGGAACGCGAAAATATTCCGGGAACCCTGATTATTTGGCCGGGAGTCGCGGAAGAACAGGTAGGTACTAAAGCTTACTACACACGGGACGGTTATTTTGACAACGTGGATCTTTGCATTTTTACACATGTTTCCAATAATATGAATGTTTCTTACGGGCCTTCGAGAGGTACCGGTATGATTTCAGTGGAGTATACTTTTGAAGGAGAATCGGCACATTCGGCGGGGTCACCCTGGAGAGCCAGGAGTGCAGCGGATGCAGTTGAATTAATGAATATAGGCTGGCAATACAACCGGGAACACCTGCACCCGCTGGGCAGATCTCACTCGGTGATAAACAATGGCGGTGATCAACCCAATGTAGTCCCTTCCAAAGCTTCAATTTGGTATTATTTCCGGGAAATTACCTACCCGAAAATTATGGAGGTTTATGAAAGGGCAAACGAAATTGCAAAAGGTGCAGCCATGATGACCAGGACCACGATGAGCAGCAAGGTTTTGGGAACCGCCTGGCCAAGACATTTCAATAAACCAATTGCAGAAGACATGTATTCCAATATTTTGGAGGTAGGCCTGCCGGAGTGGAGTGAAGCAGATCAACAGCTGGCAAGAGCGGTGCAGCGTGAAGTGAACTCCCCTAAAGACACTACCGGACTCGCTGTAAAATTGGATACCATAGGCCTTCCGGTAATAGAGCCTGTAAGTGGCGGTTCTGATGACATAGGTGACATTTCATGGAAAGTTCCCACTGTTACGCTTAGGTATCCTTCTAATATTCCAGGCCTACAGGGGCACCACTGGTCTAATGCCATTGCCATGGCAACCCCAATTGCCCATAAAGGGGTAGTAGCAGGGGCTAAAGTTGAAGCCATGACGCTTCTTGATTTACTCTTAAAACCGGAATTGGTGGAGCAGGCGTGGAAATATTATAATGAAGAACAGATTAGTAAGCAAAAATACGTTCCCATGGTCTCCGAAACAGATGAACCAGCAACATATCTCAATAAGGAAATCATGAAACAATATGCTCCACTGTTGGTTCCGTTTTATTACGATGAATCCAAATATGGTTCTTACATGGAACAACTAGGCATTTCATATCCAACCTTAAGAAATGATCAATTGGAACAGCAAAAGGAGATGAAGTGAAAATGAGTGTTCTGAAAAGTTTAATGCCATTCATCCTGATTTTTATAATCGCAGGCAGTTGTAAGCAAAGTGAAGGAAAACAGCTGCCAGAAATAAAATTACCGCGTATCGCAATTGCCGGCCTGGCCATAGAATCCAGTACTTTTTCCCCGGCCTTAACGCATGAGGAAGCCTTTCACGCAAGAATTGCCGATGATGTCTTCTCATTTTATCCGTTTCTTGCTGAAGATTCAATTAACCGAAAACGGGCAGAATGGATCCCCACTTTAAGGGCACATGCCCTTCCGGGTGGGACTGTCACCAGGGAAGCCTATGAATCTTTGGTTTCTAAAACACTGGATTTGTTAGAGAAAAATGGGCCTTACGATGGTTTATTTTTTGATATTCATGGAGCCATGAGTGTTGTAGGTCTTGAAGATCCGGAGGGCGACTTTATACTTCGTGTTCGGGAAACTGTGGGAACGGAAACCATGATTTCCACCTCAATGGATTTACATGGCAATGTATCCCGCCGCCTGGCCGAAAACTCAGATCTGATTACCTGTTACCGAATGGCACCGCACGAGGATGCAATTGAATCTAAAAAACGCGCAGTTGTTAACCTCTTAAACAGATTAGAAAACGGGAAAGGGAAACCGCCCTATAAGGCATGGATACCTGTTCCAATATTATTGCCCGGAGAAAAAACCAGTACAAGGATAGAACCGGGAAAAAGCTTATATGCCATGCTCCCTGAAGCTGCCAAAAGTGAGGGTGTTATTGATGCCGCTATCTGGATCGGATATGCCTGGGCAGATGAACCGCGTAACCATGCAGTGGTAATGGTAACAGGAGATAATAAAAAAGAAGTGGGTGATGCCGCAGAAAAGTTAGCACAGCATTTTTGGCAGGTTAGGTCAGAATTTGAATTTGTGGCCCCTAGCGCCACTTTATCGGAAAGTCTTGACTTGGCCATTGGCAGTGAAAAGAAACCTTTCATGATCAGTGATATGGGAGACAACCCTACTGCGGGGGGTGCAGGGGATGTAAGCTGGACTTTAAACGAGATACTAAAGAGAAAAGAGTTTAAGTCCGGACATGGGCCTTCTTTAATCTATGCTTCCATTCCCGGTCCGGCATTAACAGCAAAAGCCTCAAATTTAAAAATAGGAGATTCTATTGTGGCCCCTGTGGGAGCGGCTATTGATAACCGCTTTGCCGGGCCTGTAATGCTTTCTGGCACAATAGAATCCATTAAGGAAGGTGATATGCACGCAGAAACAGAAGTGGTAGTTAAAGTAGGTAGTGTACATGTAATTGTAACCAAGAAGCGCAAACCCTACCACAAAGAAGTAGATTTTACCAGTCTTGGATTGGACCCAATAAATACAGATATTGTAGTGGTCAAAATTGGCTATTTAGTGCCTGAATTATATGATATGAGAGGCGATTGGATTATGGCGCTAACCCCCGGAGGGGTAGATCAGGATCTGGAACGCCTGGGATATAAAAACATTATTAGACCTATGTATCCTTTAGATAAGGACATGGAGGAACCGGATTTAAAAGCGAAGTTTGTACCAGTCTCAGGTAAAGCTCATTAGAATTGATTTATTCTTAAGCATTTTATTGAAATTTTGTTTGAACAGATAACTTTTGACCTATGGATTCATCATTTAAAATTGTACTTGGCAGTTTTTTTACTTTTTGTCTGATCAGTTGTAAGCAAGAAATTAAAAAAGTTGATCAAGAAAGCGTAATTGAAACAACCAAACAAGAAATTCCTGAAGTGAATGGAAACTATGTTTCAGATTATTATCAAAAAAGAAATGAAGGATATGACTGGATATCAATCGCTGTTAGAGACAAGGGTGATAGTACTATTGGCATCTCGGTGAGATCACGGGCTGATAAAAAAAGGCCTACCTGCACCCTGGATACAAAAGCCTATAAGATTAATGATTCCCTCTTCAGTTCTGTTGTGAATGGAGTAACGGTGATGTTTACTTTTCATAAAGACACGCTCAATATCAGTGCTGAAAAACCTGAACAGGCAGATGCCCTGCAGTTTTATTGTTCGGGAGGAGGAAACTTCACCGGTGATTATGGAAGAATTGAAGGAGAATTAGACAGCTCCCAGATAGATCCCACCATTTTTACAAAAAACCTGGAATTACAGGGAATTGGGTTTTTGGTTTCATCTAAAGCCGGGAACAATGAAAAAATGCTTGAAATTCTTCCTTATGGACTTGAAACAGACAATAGGGCCATCACACATACTATGGAGGGTTCTATAGTCGATGTGGAAATTGAAGATTTAAATTCTGATGGTTTTCCCGAGCTCCTGGTATATCTGTCCTCAGATGGTAGTGGGAGTTATGGCGATGTAATTGGCTATTCTGTAAATAATGGAAAATCTATCAGTCCTGTTTACTTCCCCCCTATCTCAGATGATCCGACTTTGAGTAAAGGATATATGGGCCATGATGAGTTTTCTATCATTGAAACCAGCTTGTCCCGACGATTCCCGATTTATAAGGAAGGGGACACTAACGCCAATCCCACTGGCGGCATCAGGCAAATTGAATACAAACTGGAAGATGGAGAAGCTTCCCGGCGGTTTGTTATTAAAAACAGTACCGATTTTCCGGATCCGTAACCACGGTCACTTTTTCTTTCAGGAAGGAGCCCCGGGCATTTGCGCTTTTACTACATTTAGATATAATTATTGAGCCTGATATATCTTATGCAGATATGATTCAATTTTTTCAAATCTGACCAAACCAAAAATAGGACCTTAGCTATGAGAACGGCATGCTTTTTTTTATTCTTTGTAACTCAAATTTCAATATTCGGGCAAACTATGCCTCAGGTTATTGATGAAATACAACTCGAAAATTTAAAACCAGAAAGTCTGCAAAATTACTGGCTCAGGATTATTGATAACGGTATGTCCCAACCAGTCACAATTCCCATAATTATTGCAAGGGGTGCAAATCCGGGACCGGTTTTGGGTATGACCGCTGCCCTTCATGGAAATGAATTAAATGGGATTGCCATAATTCATCAGGTGATGGAAGAGATAGACCTGAAATCTCTGCAAGGTACCGTAATCGCAATTCCCGGTTTAAATGCTATAAGTATCCCATTACATCAGCGAAGATATATTGATGAAGAAGATTTAAATAGAAACTTTCCGGGCAAAGAGAAAGGCAACAGATCACAACAATATGTATGGCAAATAGGACAAAAGATCCTTTCGAAAGTAGATTATTTAGTAGATATGCATACCGCAAGTTTTGGCAGAGAGAACACATTTTATGTACGAGCCGATCTTAGTGATACTACAATGTCCAAAATGGCCCTACTCCAAAATGCGGATATTATTTTAAACAATAAAGGTGTCCCAAGTGCCAATGAACAAATTTCAGCTACCAGAACTATGCGGGCTGAGGCCGTACTAAAAGGAATTCCGACCATTACGATAGAATATGGCAACCCACAGGTCTTTCAACCTGAAATGATTTCAAGAGGCAAGGCAGGCATCCAAAATATTATGAGTTGGCTGGACATGCGCCAAAATCCAATTATCACAAACCAATCCGCCGTTATTTGTAAAAAATCTTATTGGATTTATGTAGACAGCGGAGGTTATTTGGAAGTCAAGGCAGAATTAAACCAAAAAATTAAAAAAAATGAGTTAATCGCTGTTTTAAGAAATCCTTTCGGAGAACTTATTAAAGAATACTTCTGTCCCGAAGATGGTATTGTTATAGGAAGAAGTAGTAATCCCGTAAATATGAACGGTGGGCGAATTATACATTTGGGAATTCTTCAAAGCGGGATCAAATGATTCCATGGATAATTAGCGGTTTTACCGTTATTGCAGTTTATTTTTTAGACCGTTGGGAAAATAAACACATCAAATCTTTGTTTGATTGGTTTCCTGCAATTTTATTTGCTTACCTCATTCCGGCGGGTATTACATCCTTAACAGGCCAGGATTTTTCCCAGGACGATATTCACGAATACAGCAAACTCTATTTTATCCCTATGGCCATTATTGCGGTAATGAGCAGTTTGTCTTTCCTCCAGTTAAAGTCTATTGGATGGAAGCCTATAGCCCTGTTTGTAGCCGGCTCTTTCTGGATTGCTGTATTCCCTGTAATTCTGGCTTTGTTTCTATTGGAGAGTGAGTTGATATCTGAACTAATTATCAATCAACAGTATTGGAAAGGTATTCCACCAGTTGTGGGCAGTTGGATTGGTGGCAGTACAAGTCAGCTGGTGTTGAAAGAGTTAGTGGAATGTCCTGAAAATATTTTTTTAACGGTTTTAGTAATGGATAACATTCTGGTGAACATTTGGACTATCCTCATGTTTCAAGGCATAAAAGAGAGTGATTTTTTAAACCGGAAACTAAAAATCACAAATTTGTCTATGCCGGAAGCCATTAAAAAGATGAAAGGAAAAAGCCTAAGTCCCCTGCCATGTTTTCTGATTTTAACGGCTTTTGTTTTTGTCATCAACGCTTTAGTTGACAGTTTTGTGATAAAAATTATTGTTTTATCCGCTATTGGATTGCTGCTAAGCAGTCTAATCAAAAACTGGAATTTTGGTTTTGTGCTAAAATTGGGCGGTATCCTGATCCTTGTGGTAATGGCTATTCTCGGACTGAAACTGAAATTTAGTCTGGTAGAATTTGAATGGGGCTTTCTGGGGTTTATGATTGTCTGGTTGTTGAGTCATTTTATCATCTTATTATTGGTCGCTAAACTTTTAAATGTGAATACGGCATGGGTACCCATAGCCAGTATGGCCAATGTGGGAGGCATTGCAACAGCTCCAGCAGTTACAGCGGCCTATGAACCTAAGTGGATGCCACACGCCATAATTTTGGCAATACTAAGCATGGCCACGGGAACATTTTGGGGGATGTTGACCATTTTCCTTTTGAAGAACTTCCTACTCTGACTGGTCCATATTAGTTCTGAGTTAATCCATCCAAAAATCCGAAATTTTTAAAATGCCTGAACAGCTTATCCCTAATCAGAAAATCACTAATTTTAGTTATGTGACTGCTTAGGCTTGTCAAATCACAGCAAATTATATCAGAATAAATTCCAAGTTCTGATAGTAAACAAATAAATCAAATTCTGATGAGTGGGAATTTAAAACAAAATAAAGAAAATGCCATTGCATTTTATAAAATGGCCTATAAGGGAAATCCAAAAAAAGCTGTGGAATTATTTGTAGGAAAAGAATACATTCAACACAATCCATTAGTTGGTGACGGAACTCAGCCATTTATCGCCTATTTTAATAGGATGGCCGATGAATATCCCGACAAGTCCATTGAGTTCAGGAGATCTGTGGCTGAAGGTGATCTGGTAGCCCTGCATACACATCAGGTCTGGCCGAATGACGAGGAATATGTTACTATGGATTTCTTTAGATTTGATACGGATGGAAAAATAGTGGAACATTGGGATGCAATTCAACAAATACCCAGGTCTTCAGCACATAAGAATACCATGTATTAATTTAAATGATATAATAAATAATATTATTTTCCTACTTTTAATATAAGTATTTAACTACTTTTTAAACTAAACACTTATTGCAAAAATTGGAAACTTGGTACTCTTTATAATCTTAAGGTTAAAAAATTGTGATTTTATAAACTCAGTTAACTCAAATTTAAGGTGCAGTGAATAAACTTAGAAAAATAATCTCTGAAAATTTATCCGGAAAAAAAGTCGCTTCACTTTTCTTCCTCACTAATATAATTTATGCCATTATGTTATTCGTAACTATTCCTAGAACAATGGCATACTCAGGCGGAATGAAATTGATGGATATGATGCCCCAGGGATACGATATGACATATGTAAACGGACTTTTAAGTGCGCTTGGGGAAGAAGGCCGTAAAGTGTATTTATTCAATCAAATTCCAATCGACATGATATATCCCTTTCTTTTTGGAATAACATATGCCCTTTTAATCGCCTATTTCCTTAAGAAACTGGATAAATTAAATACTCCTTTTTTTTATTTATGCCTGGTACCCCTGGTCGCAGGAATAGCCGACTATCTGGAGAATATCGGGATCATTAGCCTGCTGAATGACTATCCGAACCTATCAATGATTCAAATCAGTACTACGAACATGTTTACCGTCATTAAGAGCGTTACAACTACGATATTCTTCCTGATACTGATCGGAATTTTAATTATGGTTGGTGTGAAGAAATTAAAATGGAAATAATCACACAACCTAACATATTCTAAAGTATTTATCGGCAGTTTTATAGGATAATAAATGTAAAACCAATGAATTATATTTCTACCTTAGATTAGGGTATTTAACTTTAATAAGACAGTGGTTAAACCGGCAATACGAAAATGGGTTTCGTTATTTATGCTTTGTTTTGGCTATCTTGTTTTTCCCCAACCTCAGGACAAAACCAGTAAGGATAGTCTTTTATCGGGCTTTCAGCAAATCGAAGTTAAGTGGCCCAAAACAGTTTGGTTTGGTAAATATAAAATAAGCCTTGGTGACTATGGCAATGCCATTTATAAAGAAGGTGGTACTACTACGGATCAAAAAAACAAAAAAGGAGTTACTTATTCAAGGACTAAAACTAAATTTTCGGTTAATTTAATCACCAAAGACTCTGTAAAAGTTGAACTGAAGGGCAAAGTTCAGGAAGATGAAGAATATGTTATATCATCCGGGGGAATAACGGGCTTTGTTTTAGAAGGAACTACAGGGATTCAGACCGAAAGCCTTGAAAGCGTATTAAAAAAAGATAAAACCGTAGCAGCTGATATTGTTTTGGGCCCTCCATCCAATGAAACATGGAGCTTTAAGAGGTATATAGGCAGCATTGCAGGTGATACAAAATTAGAAAGCAATTTCCTATCACATGACTACCAATTCATTGAGATCGCCTTCACAAATACTTCGGAGAATCTGGATACGGCAATTGATTCAAAAGATGCTTTCAGCGCCCCCCGGTACGAGTTTTTCATGGATGGCATTTTAATAGGTGCTACCGTTACAACCGGATTTCATGTAATTTGGTTAAACCCGGATCTGGATGATAAAATAAAAGGGCTTCTGACAGTGGTAGCCCTGTCACTTTAAATAAATCCAGCACACTGCTGGAAAGTAACCGTTAACAAAATGTCGGGAACAAAAAGGTCATTCAGGAATGTGCCTTTTTTATTATCACATGGATACATTCATAATCAATTCTGAATGAATAACTGAATCTACAGGGGGTGTGATTTCAATTAGAAATTAATTCCCTGAACTTCGCATATTTTACAAACTCAAAATCCTGTTTTTATTGGCTTTGCGGTGTATTTTTCGCTACATTTATATAAGGTATTCATGCGTCATAATCTCAATTTGAAACCATGCAAATCAAACGGTAGACCAATTACGAATATCCGCCTATCTACGCAGCTTAAGCATGGAATCCAGGAGATGGCAGACCGGTGGAGTGACTCCCGGAAACGGGAACTTTTAACCCGGATAAAATTTAATATCTAAGAATAAATGACCTATATAGATTATTATAAAGTGTTGGGAATTGACAAGAAGGCTAATGATAGTGATATAAAAAAGGCCTATCGGAAAATGGCCCGGAAATACCATCCCGATCTAAATCCGGGCGACAAAGAGGCAGAGCGGAAGTTCAAGGAAATTAATGAAGCCAATGAAGTCCTGAGTAACCCTGAAAATCGAAAAAAATACGATAAATACGGGAAAGACTGGAAACATGCCGAGGAATTTGAAAAAGCACAACAACAAGGGCAATATCATAGAGGCACAGGCAAAAGAAGTTCTGGTCAGTATTCCGAAGAAGATTTTTCAGATTTTTTTAGCTCCATGTTTGGAGGTGGTTTTGAAAGATCACGTGGCAGAGATGTAAAATTCAGAGGTCAGGATTTCAATGCAGAATTGCAACTCGAACTGGAGGATGTCTATCACACCCATAAACGCACACTAACCGTTAATGGTAAAAATATAAGGTTAACTATTCCCGCGGGTGTCAGGAATGGTCAGGTAATAAAAATTAAGGGCTATGGAGGTGAAGGAATTAACGGCGGACCAAAAGGGGATTTACATATTAAATTTTCAATCCTGAATCATTCGAAATTTAAACGTGATAAAGATAATTTATACACAACCATTGATCTGGATTTGTACAAGGCTCTTTTGGGAGGGGAAGTGGTGATTGATACATTTGATGGAAAAGTAAAGCTCAATGTGAAACCTGAGACTAAGAACCTGACCCAGGTAAAATTAAAGGGTAAAGGCTTTCCCGTATATAAAAAAGAAGGGCAGTTTGGTGATTTGTACATTACCTACAGGATAAAATTACCGACAAATCTTACTGGTAAAGAAAAGGAATTGTTCAGGGAATTGGCAAAACTAAGACAGATATGAAACTAAAAGATTTTGTACCAATTGTTCAGTTATGCGAACATTATAAAGTGGAAATTTCATTTTTTAATGAACTCGATGAAATGGGTTTAATTAGTATGACAACCTTACAACAAAACTCCTATCTTCATCAGGATAAAATTGGTGATGTGGAAAAAATGATTAGAATCCACCAGGAATTAAATATTAATACAGAGGGTATTGATGCCGTTTTCCATTTGCTGCAAAAAATTGATCGTTTACAAAGTGAATTGAACAAGCTGCATAATAGGTTAGGACTGTATGAAAATGATTATTGAAACAAAAGTACTGTGATTTACAGTTAAAAGTTTACGATCCCTGTACCAAAGCAATTTTATTATGGCAAATTCCTTAGAACTCATAAAACAATGGATGCTGGATAATCCAATCGCCACATCACTCATTAAATACTTCGTGTGGGTAGTTTTTATTTTGGGCGTAATCGCGTTTCTGAGGAAATTACTTCAAAAGAATTTACCTGATACGCAAACAAAATACCGGACTCAAAAGATTGTAGAGGTTATTGGATATTTTATCCTGATAATACTTACCCTCTCATATTTTACGGGAAATATTAAGGATTTTACCCTGGCAATTGGCTTATTATCAGCGGGAATTACAATTACATTGCAGGAGCTGATCCTCAGTATTGCAGGCTCTGTGTATATATTCTTTGTGAAAGTCTATAAACCCGGAGACCGGATAGAAATTAACGGAATTAAGGGAGATGTAATAGACATTGACAGTATTTATACCACCTTAATGGAAATAGGGGAATGGGTAAGTAGTGACAATTATAGCGGAAGAATAATTAAAATAAGTAATGCATTTGTATTCAAAGGACCAATCTACAATTATTCGCAGGATTTTCCTTTTATCTGGGATGAGTTCAACCTCCCAATCAGATATGGATCTGATATTGAAATGGCCAAAAATATCATAATTAAAATCGCATCAGATCACTTATCCGAATATATCTCAGGTTCAATTAGCAAATGGAAAAATGTGGTCGATAATTACTATATTGAAGATGCGGTAGTAGAACCCACTCTGGCCATTACTATGACCGATAATTGGATCGAATTTAACTTAAGGTACATCGTAGATTATAAAAAAAGAAGGTCAACAAAACATATTTTAAATGAATTGATAGGAATTGAATTTCAAAAAACCAACGGCAAAGTAATTTTGGCTTCATCGACCTTCGAAATAGTAAGAATTCCAATGGTTAATATTGATGATAAAGGTAAAGACACATCCCAATAAAGTTTCTATAACATATTGGATTTTATATAATGCAACAGTTGGGTTAAGTGTTTATTGGGCTTCAAATCTTATTTTATGGTTCCCATGGAGCTACAGTACGACCCTCGGAATGATCTTAATGCTTACCATTAATCCTGTTCTGTGGGGCTTTGCCACCTATTTATGTCTGCGAACTTTCCCAAATAAAAATTTATTGAAAGCTGCATTCCTGAATAGTTTAGTCTTTTTAGTAATGGCCATACTTCTTGACTACTTATTTTTTGGTTTGATACGGGGGGCAATCAAGGAATTATATCATCCCACTACATTTTATGGCTATGCATTTATAGCATGCGTACCCTTCATTCTGCTGCTGATTTTCAGAAAAAAAATTGAACGAAATAAAAAATATATTGAAAAAACAGACTTTATAAAAGTTGGCTTTACGGGTCTGATGTGCTTTTTTGCACTAACTTTAATAATTGGCTTTGGAATAGAAATCTGAAAAAGAACTCACTTGCAACATATTTAAATAGTGCTAATCTGCATCCGGAGTGAAAATTCGCTATTTTTATCTTCTAACTCAACAACCAAAATTTGATTTTCTAAGGAGATCCCAGGCAGAATATTGGCTCCAATAAGCACATTTAGCCTGAGCCACAACAAGTCAGGCATAACACCAAAAACAAACAATGAAAATTACCAACCGCTACCTTGCCCA
>Ga0316188_10000213_pt1 | contig 22123 bp, 22 predicted proteins | sample Phiworburrow1_MG_FD_204933 | JGI IMG/M metagenome (GOLD analysis project Ga0316188, IMG submission 204933) | Coastal sediment microbial communities from Maine, United States - Phippsburg worm burrow 1 | ecosystem: Environmental > Aquatic > Marine > Coastal > Sediment | place: USA: Maine... | reverse complement strand
CAGCATCAGCGATGCGCTCGTGTGACAAACAAAAACGTGGCAGAGACCGGTGTGTACGCCTGAGGCTCGAACGGCAGCCTGCACGTCGCGGCTCAGGTCGTAGGTTCCCCGACCCCGGGTAGAAACCCGGACTTCAGATTGCGCGATCACGGAATATAGGGCTCGCCGTAACGCAGCCGTATCGTCTTGGTCTTCCCGAACCACGGAATCGACACGATGTAGATATTGTCGTACTCGTTTTCGGCGATCTGTGGCACCTTCTTGCTGGCACCCATGTTGCCGATCAGCGCAGGCAACGTGTTGCTGTGGCCAACCACCAGGATGATCTTGCCCTTATGCGCACTGACAATATGCTCCATGATCGCCTCGGTATCGGCTGGATCGTAGGAGTTCAGCGGCAACCCGAGCGCATCAGCCACCGGACGTGCTGTTTCTTCGGTACGGCGGAAAGGCGTGGCATAGACGGCATCGATACCGGCGACAACGTCAGCGTCAACCAGCTGCCTGGTCAGTTCAGCAACCCGACGCTGCCCGGCGGGACTCAGCCCCGGGTCGTCCACGGGCGTCGCCATCTTCTCCGCATGTCGCACGAAAATGACGGTAGTTGTGGCCTGGGACTCAAGAAACCACGCAAGGCCGAAGGCCAGCGCTGTATAGATCACGATGACCAGGATACGCCGCCGCTGGCGTCGTTTGCGGCGCTCGATATCGGAAATAGGATTTCGCATGGAAAGCGACTTTACGAGTTTTTGTCGTCTTTGACCACGTGATATTCGCCTTCAATCACGCCGCCCCCGGGCTGTTGCTGCGGCGGCGGCCGCCCTGTCGCCTGTTTGGCGAGCCGGCGGTTAAACCACCATACGCGTAACGCAATGATCGCCCCGAGCACCAGGATGATGCTGCCGAGGACAACAAATGCAAAGAAGCCCAATACGATGGACGCGCCGATGGCCAGCGTGCCAACAACAACAACGAGCGCATTCGCGATCGGATTTCCCGCGGGAATGCCGCGATTAAATGAGGAATATTTCATTCTTTCCTTGTGTAGAACCCTTCAAACCAGGTGGTCCAGGTCTCTCCGCCGTCGGTCGACTGCTCAAAGAACTGTCGAACCCGGCCGTCAGGCAATAACGTCCAAAGCGCTCGAAACGGAATGGTAGTGCCATTGCCAATCGTGTGCAGCGTACCAGCCAGGAGCATGCCGTCGTCAGTCATTCCACCACGAATATTGATCTGGCTGCCACCTTCGGCGTTCCAGACCTGCACCCACTCGCCGGTAATTTTGTCGACATAGTTGATACTCTGACCCGTTCCGCCGGCAGCGTTTTCCCAATGCTCGAGCAGGACACAGCCCCGTTCTTCTTTCGTAATCGAGTTTGTCCCGGCCAGTGCGCCGGATATGTCATGGACCACCCAGTCGCCGACCCAGAAATCGAACGCTGCAAACGCCTCATCATGCTCACACGGATACGCCGACCTCGACATCGTCGCGACGATCGCATCGTAGCGTTCGTCACCGGCCAAGGTACCCAATATGGGGTCGTTCACGATGAACCCAACACCGGTAAACCCGGTAGCAGCGACCGCCTCCAGTTCGGCTATCGCCAGATCACGCTCAGCCGCCAGAACATGCAGGCGCGCGCGCTCAAAACCTATGCGAACCGGCGAGAATTCAAGCTGCTCTGCCATCGTCAGTGCCTCATGCGCGGCCGGGTAATCCTGTGCCTCCCTGGCGGCCTGGGCGCTCTGGTACCAAGCACTGCCATCGGGCAGCGGTGGCGAGTCCGCTATTACAGGAGCTGATAACATTATCAATATTAATGGCTTACACAATTTTCCAAGAACTGACATAACCATACTCCACCGTAGTCTCTGAGGCTTCAGACCATCGATCACGCAGCAGGTTCTCATTTCCGGCAGGCATTGACCCGAAAAGGTTGAATCGTCGCCGCTCTGCCAGCACAATGCGCCGTCGCAAAGCCGGAGAGGTGGCAGAGCGGTTGAATGCACTGGTCTTGAAAACCAGCATAGGTTTGTAGCCTATCGTGGGTTCGAATCCCACCCTCTCCGCCAATTTTCCCGGCAAGCAGACGGAATCCAGCAATGCCTACCACTCTCGTCACTGGCTGCAATCGCGGTATCGGCCTGCAAATCGTCACCCAGCTGCACGCCCGCGGCGACAACGTCATTGCGGTTTGTCGCCACGCCAGCAGCGAACTCAGCCAGATGGGTATCCGCGTTATCGAAGGCATCGATGTCTCCAGCGGTGAAGCCGTCGCGAAACTCAAAGCGGAACTCGGTGACGAAGTCATTCATGTGCTTATCAATAACGCGGGCATTCTGCGGCGCGACGCATTTGGTGAGCTCGACTACGACAGTATGCTGGAGCAGTACGAGGTGAATGCACTGGGCCCCTTGCGGGTCACGGAAGCGCTGGCCGGCAATCTTCAGGACGGCTCAAAGGTCGCAATCGTATCCAGCCGGGTCGGCTCTATCGAAGACAACGGCTCCGGCGGCAACTGGGGCTATCGGGCCTCCAAGACCGCTGTCAACATGATCGGCACCAACCTGATGCACGAACTACGGCCGCGCGGCATAGCCGTAGCGCTCCTGCATCCGGGTCTCGTTGCCACCGAGATGACGGGAAACCACGGTATTTCGACGGTGGATTCCGCAAGCGGCCTGATCGCGCGCATCGACGAGCTCAACATGGAGAATACCGGTGGGTTCTGGCACGCAGAAGGCTATACCCTGCCCTGGTGACGCCTTGAAATCGCGGAACTTTGTCACCAGATCCTTGCCTCATAGTTGCTAAGATCCGTTCACTATTGAACATACTGGAGTTGTTCGCATGCAAAATAACTTGACCACCATGGCGCCGGTATCGGCACTCGCAACGGAAGACAGAGCATCGTTCATCTGGAAGTGCTATGCCCATGTTGTTGGCGCAATCCTGGCCCTGGTAGCCATTGAGACCTACTTGTTCAGTTCGGGCGCGGCTGCGCCGATCGCCAACGCCATGATGCAGAGCCCGATGATCGTATTGATCGGTTTCGTCGCGCTGAGCTGGGGCGCGGGCCACGTCGCGCATCGGCTGGAATCCACCATGGCGCAGTACGCCGCGTTCGCCACTTTTGTGGTCCTGTGGGCCGTGATGTTTGTACCGATTCTTGCCATCGCGCTGCAGATGGACGCACAGAGCGGCGGCAACATGATCGAAAGCGCGGCCATTACGACGGTTGCGGGCTGTGTGGGCCTGATCGCTACGGTCATGATCACTCGCAAGGACTTCTCGTTCCTGCGCGGCGTCCTCGTATGGGGCTTCTTCATCGCTATCGGCCTGATCGCCGCATCCTGGGCCTTTGGCTGGAATCTTGGCACCTGGTTCTCGGTCGGCATGATCGGCTTTGCCGGCGTCGCCGTCCTGTACGACACGTCCAACATCATGCACCACTACCCGGAAAACAAGTACGTCGCAGCATCGATGGCACTCTTCGCCTCGATCGCGATGATGTTCTTCTACATCCTGCGACTGTTCATGAACCGTGACTGACACGCAACAAGCTGCACCATGAAAAAGGGGCCCTGCGGGCCCCTTTTTTTGTTCAGGCTTTTGATGCCGCGATGCGCTCGAGGCCACCCATGTAGGGCAGCAATACGTCGGGAATCCGGATGCTACCGTCGGCCTCCTGGTAATTCTCCATGACGGCGATAAGCGCCCTGCCCGCTGCGACACCTGAACCATTGAGCGTATGAATCAGCTCGGGCTTCCCGGTATCGGGATTACGGCGACGCGCTTTCATCCGTCGCGCCTGGAAATCGTTGTAGTTGCTACAGGACGAGATTTCGCGGTACTTGTCCTGCCCGGGCAGCCAGACCTCGATGTCGTAAGTCTTGGTCGAGCCGAATCCGATGTCACCCGAACACAGCGTGACAACACGGTACGGCAGCCCCAGCTTCTGCAGGATCACCTCCGCATGCCCAGTCAGTTCTTCCAGCGCCTGCATCGATGCATCAGGCGCGACAAACTGCACGAGCTCCACTTTCTCAAACTGGTGCTGGCGAATCATGCCGCGCGTGTCCTGGCCGTGCGATCCCGCTTCCGAGCGAAAACAGGGCGTGTGCGCGACGTGCCTGACAGGCAGCTCGTCGGCGGCGAAGATCGTATCGCGCGCGAGATTGGTCACCGGTACTTCGGCCGTCGGAATCAGGAAGAACGGTGGCTCCGTTTGCGTCTTGAACAGGTCCTCCTCGAACTTGGGCAACTGCCCGGTGCCGACCAGCGCCTGGCTGCGCACCAGGTAAGGCACGTAGGCTTCTGTGTAACCGTGTTCGGTCGTGTGCGTATCCAGCATGAACTGGATGAGTGCGCGCTGCAGCCGGGCCAGCGGTCCGGTCATCACGGCAAAGCGAGCGCCAGAGATGCGGCTCGCCGCATCGAAATCCAGCTGTCCGAGGCTCTCCCCGAGCTCAATATGGTCGCGCGCCGTGAATCCGAGTTCGACCGGTTCGCCCCAGCGCCGCACCTCGAGATTATCGTCCTCACTGGTACCAACCGGCACGTCGTCCGCCAACAGGTTCGGCAGGCCCAGCTCGATATCACTGAGCTCGCCCTGCACGGCCTGTAACGATGATTCGCTGGCTTCAAGTCGCTCACCGAGATCTTTCACCGCAGCCAGTAGTGGTTCGATGTCCTCGCCCTGAGCCTTGGCCTTGCCAATGCTCTTGGCACTCGTATTACGTTCACTTTGCAGCTGCTCGGTCTCGACCTGCAGCGCCTTGCGGCGCTCCTCGAGGGCGAGGTAGGCCGCGGCGTCGAACACGAAGCCACGCCGGGCGAGATTGGCGGCAACATCGGCCGCTGAGTTACGAAGTAGTTTGGGATCAATCATTATCTTGTTCTGCTTGTTTTTCGCGTGCGCGACGCTCGATGTCCTCGAGTTTTTCCTTGATGCGAATCTCGAGTCCGCGAGGCACGGGATGATAATACTTAACCGGGCTCATGTCGTCGGGAAAGTAGGATTCGCCGAGTGCAACGCCGCCGTCTTCATCATGTGCATACCGGTATTTCTTGCCGTATCCCAGATCCTTCATCAGGTTCGTGGGCGCATTACGCAGGTGCATCGGCACCTCGAGCGAGCCCTTCTCCTGCGCATCGGACATGGCGGCCTTGAATGCGGTGTACACGGCGTTGCTCTTCGGCGCACACGCGAGATAGGCGACGGCCTGACCGATAGCCAGTTCGCCCTCCGGAGAGCCGAGGCGTTCATACACGCTCCATGCATCCAGTGTGATCTGCAGGCTGCGCGGATCGGCGTTGCCGATATCCTCCGAGGCCACCCGAACCAGTCGTCGCGCGATGTAAAGCGGATCACAGCCACCGTCGAGCATGCGCGCCAGCCAGTACAGAGAGGCATCAGGATCGGTTCCGCGTATCGACTTGTGCAGCGCCGAGATCTGGTCGTAGAAATACTCGCCCTGCTTGTCAAAACGCCGCCGGCTTCCCGAGGCGACTTCGGCGACAGTCTCAGCGGAGATCACGCCGTCGGTCGCGAGGTCTGCCGCAAGTTCGAGGAGATTCAGGGAGCGCCGCGCGTCACCATCTGCAGCAGCGGCTATCGACCGCAGTGATTCATCGTCGATGGTAAACGCACCGCCAAGCCCGCGTTCCGTATCGGCCAGTGCGCGTTGCAGAACGGCCAGCAAGTCATCCTCTGTCAGCGACTTGAGCACATAAACGCGTGCGCGTGACAGCAGCGCGTTATTCAGCTCGAACGAGGGGTTCTCTGTCGTCGCGCCAATAAACGTCAGGGTCCCATCCTCCACGTATGGCAGGAACGCATCCTGCTGCGACTTATTAAAGCGATGCACTTCATCGAGGAACAGAACCGTGCCGCGGTTGCTCATGTGTCGGTGCTGCTCCGCCTGGGCGACAGCGGCGCGAATATCCTTGACGCCCGCCATAACGGCGGACAGAGCAATAAAGTGTGAATCGGTCGTGGCAGCAATCATCCGGGCAAGCGTCGTCTTGCCCGTGCCGGGCGGTCCCCAGAAAATCATCGAATGCGCACGTCCCTGTTCGATAGCGCGCACCAGCGGTTTACCCGCTTCGAGCAGGTGCCTTTGTCCCGAAAACTCGGCCAGCGTCGCCGGTCGCATACGGTCCGCCAACGGCCGATCGTTGGCGGTCACAGCATCAGTAGCAAACAGGTCGGTCAATGCGAGCGTCGTCTCGAGAGCCAGTCTTCAAAGCGCGGACCCCAGCCACCGAGGCCCGCCACCGCAATCGTGAGGCCGACAATTATACCGAGTGTATTGGCGAGGATGTCGAACCCGTCGGCCATGCGGTAGCTGACCTGGAGCTGGCAGAACTCAACCAGGAGGCCGAACAGTACCAGGCCAATGGCAATCAGCCAGTAGCGGCGTTTCTCGACGATGCCAGAGAACCACAGCGACAAGACAACGAATGTAAGACCGTGCAGCCACTTGTCTGAGTTCTGAAACCGCGACAGTGCCTTGCCGAGATCTTCGAAAAACCAGAAGGCGCGCGACATCGCCACGATCAGGACAAAAACCAGGATCAGGACACTGACGACCCGCCACCAGCGGGCGTGCCTGAGGGGTAACATCAGGGCGACGTTTCTGCAGCGACGGCAGGTACGCCAACCAGGTCGGCGTCGTCAGGAACCGAAAACTCGAACCGCTCGGCGTCAATCGGTTCATTGGTCGTCACGTCGTAAAGTGACACCAGCGTTTTCTGGTCCAGATTATCGAAGAAAACCATCCGGGTAAGTGTGCCCCCGATGAAACCGAGTTCCATACGTTCAAAGCCACTCTTCGTATCCACCGGAATCATGCGGACCCAGGTGGTTCCCTTTTCGACCATCGAACCATCGAACCGAAATTGTGCGATGGCGTCCTTATCGCCGCCCAGGAGCAAGGCGGGCGTATTGGCCAGAGCCTGCGCCTGAGCCTTGACGGTCACCTGGGCAAGATCGACGTCGTAGCTCCAGATATTGAGGCCGTCGGCAACGAGAAGCTGCTCGTAGGGTTCCGAGTAGGCCCAGTGGAATCGCCCGGGGCGCTCAATCTCAAGCGTCCCGCTCGAGCGTTCGACGACGGCCCCGCCCGCATCGATCAGCGACTGCTCGAAGCGGCCCTGCAATGTAATCACATCGGTCACAAAATCGTTAACGAGCTTCTCGCCGACGTCGTCAGTCCGCGCCTGCCCGAGCGCCACCTGACTCTGCAGGCTGATCGCAAGAACTGCGAAGAGAAAAATTGTATTCCTGGTCACACGCTAATCCTTGAGCTGTTACACATTTGCCTACTCATCAGCCGTATTCGTCGGCACGAGAATCTCGCGCGATCCATTCGGCTGCAGAGGCCCAACCATCCCGGCTGCTTCCATCGACTCGACCATCCGCGCCGCACGGTTGTAGCCGATCTTGAGACGCCGCTGAACGCCCGAGATCGACGCTTTGCGGGTTTCCAGGACAACCTGCACGGCCTGGTCGTACAGCGGGTCCTGCTCGGCATCGGCGCTGTCAGCCGACGGCTTGTCGATTCCAACCAGTCCTGGCGTTGGACCTGACGGACCCTCAAGAATTTCATCAATATAGCGTGGAGCTCCGGTTTTCTTCAGATGCCGGACCACGGCATGCACCTCGTTATCGGCCACGAACGCCCCATGCACGCGCACCGGCAGCGAAGTACCGGGCGGCAGGTACAGCATGTCGCCATGGCCCAGCAGGTTTTCTGCACCCTGCTGGTCGAGAATCGTCCGTGAATCCACCCTGGCCGACACCTGGAACGCAATGCGGGTCGGTACATTGGCCTTGATCAGGCCGGTGATGACGTCGACGGAAGGACGCTGCGTCGCGAGGATCATGTGAATTCCCGATGCACGCGCTTTCTGTGCGAGCCTCGCGATCAGCTCTTCGACCTTCTTGCCCACGATCATCATCATGTCTGCCAGCTCGTCGATAACGACGACAATGAACGGCAGGGGCACCAGCGTGGGATGCTCAATGGGTTTGTCTTCGTCGAAAATCTCGGGCGGCCTGAAAATCGGGTCCTTGATCGGCGCGCCGGCATCGATGGCGTCCCTGACCTTGCGGTTGTAGCCGCCAATATTGCGCACGCCCAGCTTGGACATGAGCGCATAACGCCGGTCCATCTCGGCCACGCACCAGCGCAACGAGTTTGATGCTTCCTTCATGTCCGTCACGACCGGCGCCAGCAGGTGCGGAATACCTTCGTACACCGACAGCTCCAGCATCTTTGGGTCGATCATAATCAGGCGTACGTTCTCGGGCTGCGACTTATAAAGAATGCTCAGCACCATGGCATTGATACCGACCGACTTACCCGAGCCGGTCGTGCCGGCGATAAGCAAATGCGGCATGCGCGCCAGGTCTGCGACCACCGAGTTGCCGCCGATGTCCTTGCCCAGCGCCAGCGTGAGTGGCGATGCCATGTCATCGTAGGCGCGCGACTTGAGAATCTCGCCAAGCGTCACGAGCTGCCGGTTTTCGTTCGGAATTTCGAGACCGACGAATGACTTGCCGGGGATCACTTCCACAATGCGCACGCTGACGACGGACAGCGAACGCGCCAGGTCTTTCGAGAGATTCGCTATCTGGCTGACCTTCACGCCCGGTGCCGGATCGAGTTCAAAGCGCGTAATAACCGGCCCCGGTGACACCGATTTCACCTCGACGTCGATCCCGAAGTCCTTGAGCTTGAGCTCTACGAGCCGCGACATGGCCTCGAGCGAGTCCTTTGAATAACCCTGTTTTTGCTCGGGCGGATTGTCCAGCAGCGACAACGGCGGCAATTCGCCCGCCATGGCCGGTTCAAACAACGGCACCTGGCGCTCTTTCTCTGCGCGTGCGCTCGGTTCGAGCGATGGCAACACGGGTTCGATTCGCGGTTTCGCACGACTCGCCTTCAGTATCTTCTCTACCTTGACGATGTCCTGGCGGGCCGCAGCCTGCTTGCGGCCTTCGGCTTTGTCTCGCAGTTCGCCGAACTTGAACAAGGCTTTTTCATAAGCAACCAGGCACCAGCGCCCGATCCTGTCCATGACATTGATCCAGGAAATGCCAAGGAACAGCGACAGCGAAGCGACCCAGAGGCAGAACAACAGGGTACTGGCCCCAAGCAACTTCATGACGCCCTCAAGGCTCTCCCCGACCAGCAGTCCGAGGGCGCCGCCCGCCGAATCCCTGAATCCGGCCGCAGAAAAATGCAGCGTTGACAGCGCGCAACTGGTGATCAGCGTTGCCACGAAGCCACTCACCCGCAGGCCAAAATCCAGCTTGGTCAGTTCTATCTGGGTCTTTTGCTCCCGATACAGCATCCAGCCGAGGTAGAACACCATGAGCGTAAACAAATACGCCGGGCGGCCAAAGGCGGTGAACAAAAGATCGGCGGTGTAAGCGCCGACGCGCCCCACACCGTTGCGCACCGTCTCATCGGTCGTAGCCTGATTGAAGCCCGGGTCGGCTGCATCGTAGGTAAACAGCGCGTACCAGAGAATCAGCGCAAGCGCGCCAAAAACGTACAGCGCACCCTCGCGCAATGACCGATGAACCTGCGATGACAATCGCGATTCCGGCTCCCTGGCTTTAGCGGCTCTTGCCATAAAGAATCTGTTTTCCCTACACTTGCCCAGCGACACATCAATAAAGCGCCGATCCGCATAAAGCTTGCCCGCACCACAAGCCCTTGAAAGTCGTCCTCGGGACCGCATTTCCGGGCTCTGCGCGGGCAGATCAGTGCTACGTCATATTACGGACAAATTATACATGAGTGACTCAAAACATTACCGGGTTCTGATCCTGGGTTCCGGCCCGGCGGGCTACTCGGCCGCGGTTTATGCGGCGCGCGCCAATCTGAACCCGGTCATCATTACGGGCATCGAGCAGGGTGGCCAGCTGATGACGACCACCGATGTCGATAACTGGCCCGGCGATGTAGAGGGCCTGCAGGGTCCTGAACTCATGGATCGTATGCTGCGCCATGCGCAACGCTTCAATACCCAGATCGTCAACGACCATATTCACAAGGCCGATGTCACGCAGCGGCCCTTCCGCCTGGAAGGCGATGCAGGTCATTACACCTGCGATGCCCTTATTATCGCGACAGGCGCTACGGCTATGTATCTGGGGCTCGAGTCCGAAGAAGCATTCAAGGGCCGCGGCGTATCAGCCTGCGCAACCTGCGACGGTTTTTTCTACCGCGGCAAGCCCGTTGCGGTGATCGGCGGCGGCAACACGGCCGTCGAGGAAGCGCTCTACCTCAGCAACATTGCCTCCAAAGTAACGCTGGTGCACCGCCGCGACGAATTGCGCGCCGAGAAGATTCTCCAGGACCACCTGTTCGAGAAAGAACGTGAAGGCAAGGTCGAGATCAAGTGGGACCACGTCCTGGATGAGGTCCTCGGCGATAGCGCGGGCGTGACCGGCATGCGCATCCGTAGCACCAAAGACGATGCGAAGACGACAGATGTCGATCTCGATGGCGTCTTTATTGCCATTGGCCACAAACCGAATACGGGACTTTTCGACGGGCAGCTGGACATGAAAAACGGCTACATCATCGTCAAGTCCGGGATTGAGGGCGATGCGACGGCCACCAGCGTGCCGGGTGTCTATGCGGCCGGCGACGTTGCTGACCAGGTTTATCGTCAGGCGATCACATCAGCCGGTGCCGGCTGCATGGCTGCGCTGGATGCCGAGAAGTACATCGACGCGATCGACTCGCAGCGGGCTGCGGACGACGCGGCAGCTTAAGGTAACGGTGCCCTCTTGAAGGTCACCGTCCACGATAGTATTTCGGCAATTGCCCGCGCCGACTGGAATGCCCTTGCCGGTGATGCGTTCCCGTTTCTTGACCACGCCTTCCTTGAACTGGCCGAAACCACCGGTAGTGTCGCGCCGGATGCGGGCTGGGCACCGCGACACCTGACACTTGAAAAAGACGGGAAGTTGCGCGCTGCGCTGCCGCTTTACGAGAAAAGTCATTCCTGGGGCGAGTTCGTATTCGACTGGGCGTGGGCGCGCGCTTACGAGGACGCTGGCCTCGCCTACTACCCGAAACTGGTGTCGGCCGTGCCATTTACGCCGGCTCCCAGTACCCGCATCCTGCTGGCGGACAAGGACGACACCCAAGCCGCGCAGGCGCTGATCGCGGCCGCCACGCAACTCGCCGTCGAAACCGACTGCTCGTCCGTCCACTTCCTGTTTCCGGCGGAGCACGAAGTTAGCCTGTTCGAAGACAGTGGCCTGCTGCTCCGGAAAGACTGCCAGTTTCACTGGCACAACCGCGGCTACGGAAGCTTCGATGATTTCCTGTCGACGTTCACATCAGCAAAACGCAAGAAAGCCCGCAGGGATCGCCGCCGTGTTCATGAAAACGGCATCCGTTTCAGACGCCTGCGCGGAGCCGAACTCGATGCCGACACCTGGTCTACGGTGTACGCACTCATAGCCCGCACATTCATGATGCGCGGCTCACTGCCCTATTTTAATCAGGCCTTCTTCGAAGGACTTAGCGCGCAACTGCCGGAGAACATCCTCGTCATTCTCGCAGAGCAGGACGACAAACCTGTCGCCGCTGCGGTCTTCTTTGAGAGCCCGACGACGCTGTATGGGCGCTACTGGGGCAGCGACGGGCATTTCGACGCGCTGCATTTCGAGACCTGCTACTACCAGGGCATCGAGTATTGCATCGAGACGGGTAAGCAGTTGTTCGAACCCGGTACCCAGGGCGAGCACAAGATCAGCCGCGGGTTTTCACCGGTCACGACCTGGTCGGCCCACTGGCTGGCGCATCCCGAATTCGCCAATGCGATCAGTCGCTATCTCGACGAGGAAGGACGCCACATCGAGCGCTACATCGACGCCGTTGATCAGCACACGCCCTACAAGGACGAGGAATGAGCAACAACCGTGTTGTGTGGCTGAGCGCTGACGACCCGCCACGCTCATTTCCGCCCGTCGAGAACGCCCTGCGCCATCCTGATGGTTTGCTGGCTGCCGGAGGTGATCTCAGTCCAGAACGTTTGCTGGCTGCCTATCAACAGGGAATCTTTCCCTGGTACGACCAGGGGCAGCCGCTCCTGTGGTGGTCGCCCGATCCGCGCTGTGTGTTCCAAAAAGGCGACTTGCACCTCTCTCGCCGCATGCGCCGTGAGTTGCGTCGTTCCACGGCAGAGGTGCGTTTTAATACGGCGTTCGCCGATGTCATTCGGGCGTGCGCCACTCCACGCCGTTACGATCGGGGAACCTGGATCACGGGCGATATGATCGACGCCTATGAGCGTCTGCACCGGGCAGGCTGGGCGCATTCGATCGAAGTCTGGCAGGACGGCGTGCTTATTGGCGGCTTGTATGGCCTGATTATTGGCCGCGTCGTATTCGGCGAATCGATGTTCAGCCAGCGCTCAAATGCGTCCAAGATCGCCTTGCTGACGCTGGATCGGCGCTTGTCTGACGGCACCTTTGGCATCATTGATTGCCAGGTGCGATCCAGCCACCTGCTCAGCATGGGCGCTGCAGCGATTCCACGTTCGAGCTTTGTCGAGACGCTGGGCAGGCTGTGCGAGACACCCAGTGCATTCAAAAACTGGCCGAAACGCCCAATCCTTGCAAGTGAACTCGTGCAGGACTGAGGCCTGTGGGTGTTGCTCATTGCAATACCGGGGCCGTTTCTGCACAATTCGCCAGCCTTTTAGCAGTACAGGACTTACAGACCCTTGGCGAAAGAAGAAGCCATTCAGATGGAAGGCGTCGTAACAGAGACGCTACCCAACACGATGTTTCGAGTTGAACTCGAGAACGGTCACGTGGTGACGGCGCATATCTCCGGAAAAATGCGCAAGAACTACATTCGTATTCTCACGGGTGACAAGGTCACCGTGGAACTGACACCTTACGACCTGTCCAAGGGCCGTATTGTCTACCGTGGTCGTTAACCCCGCGTCCTGACCTCTATTCTGGCAGGTGCGCCAGCTCTTTCAGCACCGGCTCCGCAATCAACTCCAGCTTACCGTCTTCACCCACGGTGATTTTCACGTGTCCGCCTGCTTCGAGGCTGCCGAACAGCAGCTCCTCGGCGAGCGGTCGTTTTATCTCTTCCTGGATAATACGTGCCATCGGGCGCGCACCCATCATTGGATCGTAGCCACGCTCCGCAATCCAGGCCCGTGCTCGGTCATCGAGTTCCAGCGTGACGTTATTGTTCTCGAGTTTGGCTTCGAGTTCGACCACGAGCTTATCGACGACCCGAATTACGGAGTCGAGTTCGAGCGAGGCGAACTGAATGATCGCGTCGAGGCGGTTGCGAAACTCGGGCGAGAACTTCTTCTTGATGATCTCGAGGCCATCCGTCGTGTTGTCCTGCTGCGTGAAGCCGATCGACGTACGGCTCATTTCCTGAGCGCCCGCATTGGTCGTCATCACGATGATCACGTTGCGGAAATCCGCCTTGCGGCCATTGTTATCGGTCAGCGTGCCGTGATCCATAACCTGCAGTAACAGGTTGAATACCTCCGGATCCGCTTTCTCGATTTCATCCAGCAGCACAACCGCATGCGGGTTTCTCGTGACCGCTTCGGTCAGCAAGCCACCCTGGTCAAATCCTACATACCCCGGGGGCGCACCGATCAGGCGCGAGACGGTGTGCTTTTCCATGTACTCCGACATGTCGAAGCGAATCAGCTCGACACCCATGAGCATGGCCAGCTGCCGGGTCACCTCGGTTTTGCCAACGCCCGTTGGGCCCGCAAACAGGAAGGCCCCGATTGGCTTTTCCTCTTCGCGCAAACCCGAGCGCGCCATCTTGATGGCCCCGCCCAGCGCCTCGATCGCCCGATCCTGACCAAAAATCGTCAATTTAAGGTCGCGTTCCAGCGTGCGCAGGGCATCGCGATCCGATGCGGATACGCTCTTCGCCGGAATTCGAGCCATCTTGGCCACAATATTCTCGACCAACTCCACGGTCACCGTTTCGCCGCGACTGGCGACCGGGACAAGGCGCAGATTGGCACCTGCCTCGTCCATCACGTCGATCGCCTTGTCCGGCAAATGGCGATCGTTGATATGACGGGCAGAAAGCTCGACAGCCGCTTCAAGCGCTGCCGGTTCGTAGCGAATGCCGTGATGTTCCTCGAAACGGGACTTCAGGCCCTTCAGAATCGCGATCGACTCAGGAATCGTTGGCTCAGGTACATCTATTTTCTGGAAACGTCGCGCAAGTGCATGATCTTTCTCAAAAATACCGCGGTATTCCGAGTAGGTCGTCGAACCAATACAGCGAATTTCGCCATTCGCCAGAACCGGCTTGATCAGGTTACTGGCATCCATGACACCACCCGACGCGGCGCCCGCGCCGATGACGGTGTGAATCTCGTCGATAAACAACACGGCGCCAGGATCCTTCTGGATCTCGGCGATGACGCCCTTGAGGCGCTTTTCAAAGTCGCCCCGGTACTTGGTACCAGCGATCAGCGCGCCCAGGTCCAGCGCATAGATCGTGCTGTCCTGCAGCACTTCCGGCACGCGTTCTTCCGTAATCATGCGAGCCAGCCCCTCGGCCAGCGCTGTCTTACCGACACCGGCTTCGCCGACGTACAGCGGGTTGTTCTTGCGGCGCCGGCACAGGATCTGGACGGTCCGTTCTATCTCGAGTTCACGCCCGATCAGCGGGTCGATCTTGCCCTCGATAGCTCGCTGGTTGAGGTTGGTTGCATAAAGCTCCAGCGGCGACGCCTCGACCTCGGCCTCGGTCTCGACCTGCGCCTCACCCTCTTCGCCCGATTCGCCTGGCAGCTGGGGCAGGCCATGCGAGATGATATTGACGACATCGAGTCGCGTCACATCCTGCAAATTCAGGAAATACACGGCCTGCGACTGTTTTTCACTGAAGATCGCCACGAGCACATTGCTGCCTGTCACTTCCTTCTTGCCGCTCGACTGAACGTGGAATACGGCTCGCTGCAGCACGCGCTGGAAGCCAAGCGTAGGCTGCACCTCGGCCTCATCGTCGTCTGGCAGGAGCGGTGTCTGTTCGTCGATGCACTCAACCAGCTGGCGGCGCAATTCCGTGATGTTGCACTCACAGCCCTTTAGAATTTCGTGAACCCTCGGAATGTCGAGCATTGCGAGCAACAGGTGCTCGACCGTCATGTATTCATGGCGGCGGTCGCGGGCCCTTTGAAAGGCCTCATTCAGGCAAAATTCAAGCTCACTGCTGAGCATAGTCGACGACTCCTTTCAGGATTCTTCCATAGTACAAAGTAAGGGGTGCTGGTGCTGTTCCGCAATACCCATGACCTGGGCAACCTTGGTCTCTGCGATTTCGTAGCGGAATACGCCGCAGACGCCCTTGCCTTTCGTGTGGACCTCCAGCATAACCTGCGTTGCGCGCGTTCTTTCCATGCCGAAGACCGACTCCAGGATCTCCACGACAAACTCCATGGGCGTGAAATCATCGTTGATCAGCACCACCCGATACAACGGCGGCTGCTTGATCTGTGGGCGCGCTTCCTCAACAGCCAGATCATAGCCGCCGGGTTGCTCATGTTTTTCGGGGTGGTCACTCATAGTCAGTTAGCGGATATACGGTCAAATCAGAGTATGTCAATAGCGGTAAGCCGCCTTTAGGTCACCGGGCAACCAGTATATATGGCCCCACCACCACACCGTTATATTATTGCCAAATAACGCATTTTCGGGTTATTCCTCCTTGTAGCTCCGCGGTCTCAACCCGTATCATCAGGTTCCTGCGTTTATTTGGCGTATGGCAACGGAAGCTGGCTCGGCAGGACATGATTAGCAAAGCAAACTGGACCGATTTTTCGGGCGTCGCTGGAAGCAATGCGCTCACCAACCTCAACAGGACGCTGCCTCCCTGGGTCAGCCTGTTCCTGGTTGTTGCGATCGGCTGGCAAATCGCCAAGATCATCTGGATGCTCATACCAGCCCCAGCGACCGGAGATATCATTCTGGCGCCGACCGGCATGCAGGCGGTGTCTGCACCGTCGGGTACGACGGCCGATGTCCAGGCCATCGCTGAAAATCATATGTTCGGCGAAGCAAATGCGGAAGCCGCTCCCGCGCCGGTTGCTGCGGTAGACGACAACCTGAGCGACACCCAGCTGACGAACCTTGTTCTTAAGGGAACGATCGCGTCGACAATTCCTGAATTCTCGGCTGCAGTCATTGCCGATCGCAATGCCGAGCAAAAGGTCTACGTTATCGGTGACACCGTGACCTCCGGGGCCACGCTTCACGCTGTCTATCGCGAACGCGTGGTGCTCAACGAGAACGGGTCTCTGACAAATCTTCGAATTCCATCGGATTTCCCACAGGGGCAGGCATCAACGTCGCGACGCAATACCACTACCACGCGCCAGGCTGCAGATAACGAGAATGCCCAAAGCATCCAGAGCGTCGTGTCCCAGAACCTGGCAAGCCTGTCTGATGTCATTCGGCCAACGCCGTATGCCGTCGATGGCCAGCAAACCGGTTACCGGGTGTATCCTGGTCGAAACAGGCAACAGTTCGCGGCACTCGGCCTGCGCCCTGGTGACCTGATCATGGATATTGATGGCCAGCCCCTGACTGACCCTGCCCAGGCCATGCAAGTCTTCCAATCTCTTGGCACCGCCGAACAGGTGACTGTCACTCTCGAACGCAACGGTGAGCAGCAAACCATTGTCCTCAAGACCAGCCAGCTCGATATGAGCGGTGAGCAAACTCAATGATGAAGAAATCAACAAGCACGTTCTCTCGCCCACTGCGGCTCTTACTCGCATCAGGCCTGTTGTCCCTGTCGGTACTGGCATGGGCCCAGCAGCCTGCCGCAACCGTCAACTGGAAAGACGCCGACATCCGACAGGTTGTCGAAGCGGTGTCTGCCGTCACTGGCAAGAACGTCATCCTGGATCCCAGGGTTACGGGCAAAGTCACATTGCTGTCGCCCACGCCACTTGGACCCGACGCGATGTACGCGGCGTTCCTGTCGATTCTCCAGGTGCATGGCTACGTCGCTATTGAAACCGACAACCTCGTCAAGATCGTTCCGGACGCGACGGCACGACAGTTACCCACAGCAATTGGCCCGGGAGGTACCTACGGCCCCGACGATCTCACCACGCAGGTTATACAACTGAATAATGTGGGTGCCACGCAGCTCGTATCGTTGCTGCGACCACTGCTGCCGCAGTACGGACACCTGGTCGCGCATGCCGGCTCGAACATGCTGGTCATCTCCGACAGAGCAGCAAATGTCGCGCGCGTGGTCAGCATCATTCGGCGGATTGACCAGGCCAGCGATGAAGACATCGAGGTGATCTCGCTGCAGCATGCCTCGGCCGGTGAGATTGTGCGCATCATGACCGCGCTGACGTCCACGCCCCGTGCGGACGGTGCGCCAATCACGACAAGTCTTGTCGCCGATGCCCGAACCAACAGCGTGCTCATAGGCGGCGACATGAACGAGCGCCTGCGACTCAAGACGCTGATCGCGCATCTGGACACACCGCTCGAAGATGGCGGTGACACCCAGGTCCGCTACCTGCGCTACTCGGACGCCGAGGAAATGGCCACGAAGCTACAACAGAATTTCACTACCCAGACGCAGTCTCCTGCAGGCCAGGCCGCGACGGCTGCCGGGATGGGCGACATCAGTGTGTGGGCGGATACACAAACCAATGCACTGGTTATCAATGCGCCGCCGAAGCTCATGCGCTCGACCATGCAGATCATCGACAAACTCGACATTCGGCGCGCCCAGGTTCTCGTTGAAGCCATTATTGTCGAAGTTATCATCGATAAGTCCAAGGAACTGGGCATTTCAGTCGCAGTGGAAGGCAGTGGGACTGACGCGCCAATTGCCGTCACGAATTTCCCGGACTTCCTGGCCGGTATCGTGCAGCTAGGCAGTTCGGCCGGCGGCGGTACAACCGACCCGTCCGGCCTGATCGGTGAAGGCGGCACTATTGGTGTGGGCCGTATCACCGATGACGGCGTCAGCTTTGCTGCCATTCTCCGTGCCGTCGAAGGCGCTGCCGATACGAACCTGATTTCGACCCCGTCGATCGTCACAACCGACAACGAGGAAGCATCGCTCAATGTCGGCCAGGATGTGCCGTTCGTCAGCGGTTCGTTCAGCAACACGGGAGGGGCTGGGGCCATCAATCCGTTCCAGACGATCAACCGTGAAACAGTCGGCGTCAAACTCGCCATCACGCCACAGATTAACGAAGGCGACTCGATGGTCCTCCAGGTTTCCCAGGAAATTTCGAGCATTGCACAGTCTGCTCAGGGCGCCGTCGACCTGATCATCAACAAGCGCACCATCGATACGACAGTGATCGTCGACGACGGTGAGATTCTTGTTCTTGGCGGCTTACTCGAGGACGTTCTGCGCGAGAGCGACCAGCGTGTGCCTGTTCTCGGAAGCATCCCACTCGTTGGCGCCCTGTTTCGTTCACGCAAGACCGAAAAACTGAAGACCAACCTGATGATCTTCATTCGACCGACCATCTTGCGCGATGCGGCCCAGACTGCATTCGAAACGAACCAGAAATACAACTATATCCGTGATGTCCAGCAGGGCCGCGAAGGGACTGATGTGCAGATGATGCCGGGGCAGGTACGTCCAATGTTGCCGCCTATCGAAGAGTACAAGAAGCCCGTAACGGCAGAGGAAGAGCAGCAGTAAAGGTGATGGAAGCTGAAACCACTATCGTCCTCGAGGCCGAGGTTCCCGAACCAACGGTACTGCGGCATAACCTGCCCTTCACGTTTGCCAAGCGCCATGGCGTGTTGATCCAGGAAATCACAGCCACCGAGGGCAAAGCCGTTTATCGCAGCGGCGCATCGCCGCTGAGCCTTGCCGAAGCGCGGCGTTTCGTCGGCGTGCCGCTCAAGATGTCGCGCGTGTCATCCGAAGTATTCGACACCCTGTTACAGGAATCCTATGAGCAGGACTCGGGGCAGGCGTCGCAGATGGTCTCTGGTCTGGATGAGGATTTCGACCTGACGCAGGTTGCGCAGGAGTTGCAGGAACCGTCCGATCTGCTGGACAGCGATGACGATGCACCGATCATCCGGTTCATTAACGCGGTGCTAACCCAGGCCATCAAGGAAAACGCGTCCGACGTGCATATCGAGCCGTATGAGAATCGGCTCGGCGTGAGGTTTCGAGTCGACGGCGTATTGCGCGAGGTATTGAAAACCAGGCGCGGGCTTGCGCCGCTGGTTGTGTCGCGCATCAAGGTCATGTCCAAACTGGATATTGCCGAGAAACGTCTGCCCCAGGACGGTCGTATCTCGCTGCGCATTGCCGGACGCGCAGTCGACGTGCGCGTCTCGACGATGCCATCCGGGCATGGCGAACGCGTGGTGCTGCGACTGCTCGACAAGCAGGCCGGTCGACTTGACCTGATGTCGCTCGGCATGGATATGGCAACCGAAAAAAAGGTCGACGATCTCATCCACAAGCCGCACGGCATCATCCTTGTTACCGGGCCGACCGGCTCGGGCAAGACGACAACCCTGTATGCCGCGCTTGAGCGCATAAACGACAACAGCCGTAACATCATGACGGTTGAGGACCCGATCGAATATTTCATCGACGGCATCGGCCAGACACAGGTCAATACCAAGGTCGAAATGACGTTTGCGCGCGGTCTCCGTGCGATCCTGCGCCAGGATCCGGACGTTGTCATGGTCGGCGAGATTCGTGACCTTGAGACGGCCGAAATCGCGGTTCAGGCCAGCCTGACCGGTCACCTCGTCCTCTCTACCCTGCATACCAATACGGCCGCCGGCGCCGTCACGCGCCTGCGCGATATGGGCGTCGAACCCTTCCTGCTGGCATCCAGCTTGATCGGCGTCCTGGCACAGCGCCTTGTGCGCGTGCTCGAAGACGATTCCAAGGTCCCGTACACGGCACGCGAATACGAGTGCAACCTGCTCGGCCTCGATGCCAATAATCCACCGACCCTCTACCACGCTGGGGATGTCCCCAGCGGCGGTTTCCTGGGCCGCGCCGGCATCTACGAACTCATAACGGTCGACGATGAAATGCGGGAAATGATCCACAGAGGCGTCAGTGAACAGGAACTCGACCGGCACGCGCGCAAGACCAGTCCGAGTATCCGTGCCGACGGTCGTCGTCAGGTCCTTGCTGGCCGCACGACAGTCGAAGAGGTTCTGCGCGTTACTCGCGAGGATTAGCCAGGACCATGGGTGCCTTTGAATACGTCGCGATGGATCAGTCCGGCAAGCAGGCCAAGGGCCTGCTTGAAGGCGATACGCCCAAACACGTTCGCCAGATATTGCGCGATCGCAACCTGTTTCCTGTCAGTGTTACCGAGGTCGCGAAAAAAGAAGCACACCGCCAGAGTAGCTTTTCGTTTCGCAAGGGTCTGTCATCGGCCGAACTGGCGCTGATAACACGACAGCTTGCCTCCTTGTCTCAGTCTGGCTTGCCACTTGAGGAAGCACTTCTGGCCGTCGCGCAACAGAACGACCAGCCGCGCACCAAGAGCATTCTCCTGGGTGTTCGTGCCAAGGTCATGGAAGGCCACTCGCTCGCCGATGGCTTCGGCGACTTTCCGCAGGCGTTTCCGGAGCTCTACCGGGCCACGGTCGCCGCCGGTGAACAGTCCGGGCACCTCGATGTCGTGCTCGAGCGCCTGGCCGATTACACCGAGGCACGCCAGGAATTGCGACAGCGCATCACCAATGCCCTTGTCTATCCAATTGCACTGATCGTCATGGCCGTCGGCATCATCAGCTTCATGCTTGCGACCGTCGTGCCGAAGATTGTCGGGGTTTTTGAAAACACGTCAGCCGAACTACCTGCCCTGACAACCGGGCTCATTGCCACCAGCGATTTCCTGGTGAGTTACTGGCCGCTGGTTATCGTCGGCGCAGCTGCAGTTGGCTGGCTGGGCTGGTGGATCCTGCAAAAAGAGGGGCCGCGGCGCAATTACCATGCCCTGCTGTTGCGTCTGCCAATCATTGGGCGGTTGACGCGTGGCGTGAACACGGCACGATTTACGCGCACGTTGAGCATCCTCGCAGGTAGTGGCGTGCCGATTCTCGAAGCGTTGAAGATTTCGGCTGAGGTTATCGAGAACATACCGATGCGCGATGCTGTGACCGAAGCCACCCTGCGCGTGCGTGAGGGCGCAGGGATCAGCAAGTCACTCGCGGCGAGCAAGCTGTTTCCGCCCATGATGATTCACCTCGTTTCAAGTGGCGAGGCGGGCGGCCGTCTTGAAGAAATGCTGGCGCGTTCTGCGAGCGGGCAGGAACGAGAGGTCGATGGTTTGATCGCCGCCCTGCTCGGCATCCTTCAGCCACTCCTCATCGTCGCCATGGGCGCAATCGTCATGGTAATTGTGCTTGCAATTTTGCTCCCAATCTTCGAAATTAATAACCTGATTCTCTGATCTGTTTGTGAGATCCGATGACCGTGGAGCGGGCGTGATGATCGGCGACAAAGATGACCTGGACGAACTGGAAGACGAAGACCTCGAAGATGAGGAAGACGACGACGATGATGTCGATGATGATGTCGACGTTCTCACCGATTTTGGTGGCGACACGGTCGTCGGTCTGTCAGGCGAATTTGACGTCGATTCGCTGGTGAGGAAGCTCGAAGCAACCGACCCGGATGAAGTCGCCCGTCGCCGCGAGATCCGTCGCCGGCTAGAGGAAATTCGGGAAATGCGGGAGGCAGATCTCGACAGCACCTTCAACTTCAACCTCGACGACGACTGATTCGGTACTAGCGAAAGTCGCGCGAGCGCACGCTCAAATCCCCGAGCAGGTTCGAGTGATCGAACAGGCGCCGCGCAACCACGTGAATCACCTGCCCCTCTATCTGCAACTCCCCGGCGACGCCGAGCAGGCGTGCGTTTAGCAACTCTGCACGATACTGCTCCGCGATCTGCTTCCACAACACCAGGTTGATCTGTCCCGTTTCGTCTTCGAGCGTTACAAAAATCACACCACTGGCGGTACCCGGACGCTGCTTGGTAATCACGAGACCCGCAACATTGACCGCATGGCCATCACCGAGAATCGGTAAGGTC
>Ga0316188_10000212_pt1 | contig 22134 bp, 18 predicted proteins | sample Phiworburrow1_MG_FD_204933 | JGI IMG/M metagenome (GOLD analysis project Ga0316188, IMG submission 204933) | Coastal sediment microbial communities from Maine, United States - Phippsburg worm burrow 1 | ecosystem: Environmental > Aquatic > Marine > Coastal > Sediment | place: USA: Maine... | reverse complement strand
CTGCCGGCGATTTCCTTCAGAATTTTCGCGGCCACCATGGCGGTCATGTCATTGATATCCCGCTGCGGGTTGTATTCGACGATATCGGCGCCGACGATGCGGTTGGGCACACGCTGGATAATAGCCAGTATATCCCTGACGGATAACCCGCCGGGTTCATGGTGCGAGACGCCGGGGGCAAACGCGGGGTCGAGGGCATCGAGGTCGCAACTGATGTATACCGGTCCTTCGAAATCACGGCCGATTGACCCCAGGTCCAGTGTTCTCATTTCGTGAACCTCTGCACCGAATCGCTCCACCTGCTGACGCAGGTGTCCACTCAGGGTGCGTACGCCGACCTGTACGAGACGGCTGGCCAGACCCTTTTCCATGATGCGTGCAAACGGACTGGCGTGGGACCAGGGGTTACCCTCGTAGTCATCATACAGATCCGGGTGGGCATCAAAATGCAGGATATTGACCGGACCGTTGGCCCGGTTGATGGCACGCATGACCGGGTAGCTGATGGCATGATCGCCACCCAGCACCAGGGGCAGCGCACCGCGTTCGATGATTTTATCGATTTCATCCTCAATTGCTAAAAAACTCAAGGGATCATCCGTCACCGGCCGGTCACCGACATCAACAAAACCTGCGTTTCCCGCAAGGTCAACACCCAGCTCGGAGCACAGGTTGGCAGACCCGCAGTGCAGCGCCCGGCGGATGATCGGCGGTGCCGCGGCCGCCCCGCGCATGTAACTTGAGTTGGCATCGGAGAGGATACCGATCAGCGCGACATCATTCTTTTTGAGTGTTTCTACCGGCATTATCAAATCCTGAATCCTCATTAATTTGCAAGGTGGCATCATAGCATTCATTTCGTCTCGTCCCGATTCAACAGGAGACGCAAGAGCGCAGCAAATAGGATATAAAACCATTAGAATGATGCCCTGATAATTCAGAGCCAACCCGCATGACAAATTTGACCAAAGTGCAGCTGAGCCCGCCTTACCTGATCCTGATCGGCAACGTTACAGACCCGACCTACGCCAAGACGGGCTTTGGTATCGTTCACTGGCGCCCTGACCTGGTCGCGGGGCAGCTTCGCTTTGCAGGCAGCACGGTCGATATGGGCGTACCCGATATGACGGTGTCCGAGGCGGTAGCGGCAGGGGTGAAGAGCCTTGTCATCGGTGTCGCCCCCATCGGTGGGGTCATACCGGACAGCTGGTGGGATTCCATCGTTGAAGCGGCTTCGGCCGGCCTGGATATCGTCTGCGGTCTGCACTTCAAACTGGCCGATTTTCCGGAGGTTGCCGCTGCCGCCAGGGCTTCGGGTGCGCGTTTGATCGATGTTCGTAGCCCACCCAAAAAACTGCCGGTAGGCACCGGTGTCAAACGCACCGGCAAACGGGTACTGACGGTCGGAACGGATTGTGCCATTGGCAAAAAATACACCGCGCTGGCGCTTGACCAGGCGATGCGTGAAGCCGGTATGCAATCGACATTCCGCGCAACCGGTCAAACCGGCATCATGTTGGCCGGTGAAGGCATTCCCATCGATGCGGTGGTGGCGGATTTCGTTTCTGGCGCAGCCGAGCTCATTTCACCTGATAATGACGAAAACCATTGGGATGTCATCGAAGGCCAGGGCTCGTTATTTCACCCCGGTTATTCGGGTGTAAGCCTCGGCCTGCTGCACGGTTCTCAGCCGGACGCCTTCGTGCTCTGTCACGACGCCACCCGCACCGCAGTGTCCGGCTGGGAGCATTATCCCCTGCCCTCCGTCAGGGAGGCCATTGACCTGCATACGGTGCTCGGACGCCGCACCAATCCGGATATCCGCTGTATTGGTATCAGCGTCAATACCTCGAAACTCGAAGCAGGCAAACGTATGGATTATCTGGCAGCGCTAAGCCTGGAGACCGGTCTGCCGTGTGTTGATCCGATCATCGATGGATGCGGGGCGATCGTCGAACACATCAGGCAACGCTTTATGGAGAAATAAGTATGGATTACAGCCTACATATCACCGACTGGGTACTGACCCAGCCATTTCGTATTTCGGGTTTCGAGTGGATCAATTCCCGTTGCCTGGTGGTGCAGCTTGGCCAGGATGGTTTTATCGGCCGCGGTGAAGCCCAGGGTGTGTTTTACCTGGAAGAGACTGCGGAAAGTATTTTCGAGCAGGCGCACGCGGTCGCCGCCGAGATACGCAAGGGTATAACCCGCGAGGAATTGCAGCACCTCCTGCCTGCAGGCGGCGCCCGTAATGCCATCGATTGCGCCCTGTGGGACCTGGAATGCAAACGGGCCGGTAAGACCATCTGGCAACTCACCGGTATCGACCCCAAACCGGTCACCACCGTTTACACCATCGGTCTCGAGGACACACCCGAAGCAATGGCCGCCAAGGCTGCTGCCGCCGCTGACGCGCCGATACTCAAGATCAAACTGAGCAGTCATATGCCGTATGAGAAGCTGGCCGCGATACGTGCCGCCCGTCCGGATGCCGTGCTGGTGGTCGATGCCAACCAGGGCTGGAGTTTCGATCAATTGCAGGAAGTGCTGCCCAAGTGTGTCGATTTGAACCTGGCCATGATCGAGCAACCACTGGCCCGTGGCGGTGATGAACAACTGGAAGGATTCGAGTCCCCGATCACGCTGGCCGCGGATGAATCCTGCCTGCACAGCGGTGAATTGGAGACCGCCGCGCGTCGCTACAGCATGATCAACATCAAGCTGGACAAGACCGGTGGATTGACGGAGGCACTAAGTCTCGCAAAAGCCGCGAAAGCGCGGGGATGCAAGTTGATGGTCGGCAACATGGTGGGCACTTCACTCAGTATGGCGCCTGCCTTCGTGGTCGCACAGCTGTGTGATTTCGTGGACATCGACGGACCGTTACTGCTGAAATACGACCAGCCACATGCTCTTGGCTATGTGAACGGCGTCGTGAAGGGGTTTGATCCGGCACTTTGGGGATAGCGGTTCCTGCCGCCCTGGAATGGCTGTTAATCCGGACCATTTTTTACAGATGTTTTGTGCCCGACAGGTTACAATCTTCGCTGCCCCATCCACTGGATTATGGAGCATTGAAACCCACCCTTCAGGACGGAAAAAATAACGGGAAAACACTTTCTGATTGAAGTCTTTGCCCGATCATAGAGAAAATAGACAATGTTTGAATACCTTAACGCCATACCACCCGACCCGATACTTGGTCTGATTGCCGCCTATGCGGCCGACCCAAACCCGAAGAAGATCGACCTTGGCATCGGTGTTTATCGCGATGAATTCGGCAAAACGCCGATGCTGGACTGCGTGGTCAAAGCTGAGAAAATCCTGCTCGATACACAGACCACCAAAACCTACCTGGGCCCGGCGGGTGTCGTCGGGTTTAACCGCGCGATCGGCGAACTGATGCTAGGCAAGGACAATGAGGTTTTCAACCAGGGCCGCGTTCGCACGGTCCAGACACCCGGTGGAACCGGTGCTTTAAGGGTTGCCGCAGACCTTATCAAGGTCGCCAGGCCTGAAACTGCAATTTGGGCCAGTGATCCAACCTGGGCGAACCACCTGGCGCTGTTTCCCGGTGCCGGTGTAGCCATGCACAGCTACCCGTATTTCGATGCAAAAAACAGCAACCTGCGTTTCAATGACATGATCGAAGCCCTGCAGCAACGCAAACCCGGTGACGCGGTGTTGTTCCACGCCTGCTGCCATAACCCATGCGGTGTCAGTCCGGATCCTGAACAGTGGCAGGTGATCGCGAATATCGCAGGCGAGCGCGGTTTCACACCGTTGATCGATATTGCCTACATGGGTTTCGAACGGGGCGTGGAAGAGGATTGCCTGGCCATACGCCTGTTTGCCGAGCAATGTCCCGAGGTCATTATCGCCAGTTCATGTTCCAAGAACTTTGCAATGTACCGTGAGCGTGCCGGTGCGATCACCGTCATCGCACGTAATGCCGAAAAGGCTGCCGCGGTGGAAAGCGTGATCCATAACGTGACCCGTAAAAATTATTCCATGCCGCCCTCACACGGACCGGCAGTGATCGATATTATCCTGCATTCCGATGAACTGACGGCGCAGTGGATGACCGAACTTGCCGGTATGCGAAACCGTATCAACACGCTGCGCAAGACACTCGCGGATAAGATCGCTGACAGTGGAATTGAACGCGATTTTTCGTTTATTCAGCGTCAGTCGGGTATGTTCTCATTCATGGGTCTGACGGTGGAACAGGTTCAGCGCCTGCGGGATGAGTTCGCCATCTACACGGTCAATTCATCACGCGTCAATGTTGCCTCGTTCAATGAAAGCAATATGGATTACTTTATCGACGCGCTTGCCACGGTCATTGACGAATAAACTGGAATACGCAACAGGGGACCGCTGGGTCGTCAGTAGTTCCCTAGTGCAGTGTATCGAACTAGTGTCTCAGAACCACCGCGCGGTTGCCGTTATAAAATACACGGTGTTCGGCGTGCCAGCGGACTGCACGATTCAACACTGAGCTTTCCACATCCTGCCCGAGACGTTCGAGGTCACCGGGTTTCATGGTATGGTCGACACGCTCTACACCCTGTTCGATGATGGGGCCCTCGTCGAGGTCCATGTTGACATAATGCGCCGTGGCGCCGATCAGTTTGACGCCCCGCTCAAAGGCCTGGTGATAGGGGCGCGCGCCTTTGAAACCGGGCAGGAAAGAGTGATGGATATTGATGGCGCGGCCTGCCAGCAATTCACAGGCATGCGGGGTGAGAATCTGCATGTAGCGGGCCAGCACCAGTAATTCAGAACCGGTCTCTTCGAACAGGTCCAGGATCTTAGCCTCCTGCGCCGGTTTATTGCCGGGCTCGATCGGCAGGTAATGAAACGGCAGTTTGTACCATTCCACCAACGAGCGCTGATTATCGTGATTCGAGACTACGCCGGTGATATCGATGGGCAAATGGCCGTCGGACCAACGGTGCAACAGGGCATTGAGACAATGGCTCTGCCTGGATACCGCGACCATCACGCGTAGCTTCTGATTCGACGGATAGAATTCGAAACGCATTCCAAAACGCCGCGCGACCGTTGCCTTAAAACCGGCGATCATGCCAGCCAGGCCATTCTCATCCTCTACATCATCCTCGAATTCAACCCGGATAAATGATTTCTGGCTTCCGTCATCGACGAAATGCGACATCTCGGTAAGAAGCGAACCCCGCTCTGCGAGGAAGGTGGTAACCGCGGCTACGATGCCGACCGTATCGGTACAACTCGACTTGAGCACATAGGATGGACGTGACATGAATAGGTATACCTTAGGCTTCGCTGAAACGCCGGAACACGATGCAGGCGTTGGTGCCACCGAATCCAAAATTGTTACTCATCACCGTGTTCAGGTTTGCGTTGTCCTTGCTTTCAAGCAGAACGGGCAGACCCTCGGCCTTCGCATCAAGTTCCGCGATGTTGGCAGAGCCGGCCATGAAATTGTTTTCCATCATCAAGAGACAATGGATCGCCTCCTGCACGCCAGCGGCGCCCAATGAATGCCCGCATAAAGATTTGCTCGAACTGAAGGGCGGAACCGCATCACCGAATGTTTCGCGCATGGCGTCAAGCTCGGCAATATCACCTACCGGCGTGCTGGTACCATGGGTATTGATGTAGTCGATCGGTGTATCAACCATCGCAATGGCCTGTTGCATACAGCGTACCGCACCTTCGCCTGAAGGAGCGACCATATTGTCGCCATCCGAAGTCGCACCATAACCAATCACTTCGGCGTAAATTTTTGCACCACGGGCCCTGGCGTGCTCGAGTTCTTCGATCACCAGCATCCCACCGCCACCGGCAATGACGAATCCATCGCGATTCGCATCATAGGCGCGGGAAGCTTTACCGGGATCATCGTTATAATGCGTTGAAAGTGCCCCCATGCCATCGAACATCATGGCTAGCGACCAGTGGTTCTCTTCTCCACCACCAGCGAAAATCATATCCTGCTTACCCCATTGGATTTGCTCCATGGCGTTACCAATACAATGCGTACTGGTGGCGCAGGCGGAGGTCACCGAGTAGTTAAGACCTTTTATACCAAAATGCGTGGCGAGGCAGGCGGACACTGTACTGCTCATGGTTTTCGGAACGATGTAAGGCCCTAGACGACGCACACCCTGCTGACGGAGCTTGTCCGCAGATAAGACAATGTTGGCGCTGGAGGCGCCACCTGAACCGGCGATCAGACCGGTACGCGGATTTGACACCTGCTCTCTGGAGAGCCCGGCATCTTTGATGGCGTTTTGCATGGCGACATAGGCAAATGCAGCAGCATCGCCCATGAACCGAAGATGCTTACGATCGATACGCTCACTTAAATCGATATCCACGGAGCCACTGACATGGCTGCGCAGACCCATCGCCTTGAATTCCTCGTTGAAACTGATGCCCGAACGCCCTTCGCGCAATGATTCAACGACGGTTTGCTTGTCGTTTCCCAAACAGGAAACCAGGCCCATACCTGTTACAACTACACGGCGCATAATTTAATCCTAAAAACTGTCAGTGGAGAGGAATAGACCAACTTTCAGATCGTCGGCGACATATATCACCCGGCCGTCAACGGTCACCGTTCCATCGGCGATCACCATGCTCAGTCTGCGCGTAATAATTCTTTTCACATTCAGAGAATAGGTCACTTTTTTTGCAGTTGGCAGGATCTGACCGGTGAACTTCACCTGGCCGCAACCCAGGGCCCTGCCCTTGCCCTTGCAACCACTCCAGGCAAGGAAAAAACCACACAACTGCCACAGCGCATCCAGGCCCAGGCAACCGGGCATGACCGGATCTTCAATAAAATGAACGCCAAAAAACCACAGGTCCGGGTTGATGTCCAGTTCCGCTTCGATATAACCCAGGCCGTGAAGACCGCCATCCTTGTTGATCTCGACGATACGATCGACCATCAGCATGTTACCGGAAGGCAACCGGGCGGTTTCAGGGCCGAGCAGGCCACCCGTGCCGCACAGCACCAGTTCGTCCCGGCTATAGGAATTCTTGATATTCTCAGGTTTGCTCATATTGTTTTTATTCTGATAATGAATGAATCCTGCAGTTTAATGGCTAACTTACTGCATCTGCAACGGCTACTGCGTATCGGGGACGGTGGTAGCCTCCACCTCTTCCCCTAAAGTGTCCTTTAAAACTCCCCGGGTAAGGGGCGCCTTGCGGATCGAGGCCTCAGGCTGACTGACCGTTCCCGTAACCGTGTAATCAACGGACATGATTCCGCTGCCGTCCGGACCAACCACGACCTGTCCCAACAGGGGGATTTTACCTACAATGTTATTGATTTTACTCAACGGTATGATGGTGCCGTTAAGCGCCAGGTCTTTCTGCTTAAGATCCGCCCAACCGCTTACTGAAAGACCCAATGAACCACCACGCATGCGTACCAACTTGCTGGACAGACGTGTCCCGTCCAACTGGAGATCACCGGAGGCCGAATTGAAGGCCAGCCCCGTTTGCATGAAAGTCGAAATGATCTGCGTCAGTGAAGCCATGTTGAGCACCTTGGCAATAGCGGGCGCCTCTTTCACCGTGAAGCTTTCGACATTAAAACTGGCACTGATGGGTTTGCTTAACAAGGGACCCTGGCTTTCGCCATCGAGCAACAGGTATCCACCCTTCATGACATCACCGCCCTTGGCTGCGGAGATCAGCGAACCCAGGTCTTGAGCTTCTATCTGCAGTGGATAACGGCCATTTTCAGAAGGCCCGTAAACGACACGGAACTGGCCGGACGCAAGCTTTTGTGTGGCCGCCGGCTGAGCACTGGTATCGACCGTACTGCCTGCATACGGATTGTGCCCCGCTAGACTGATCTCCTGCCAACCCGCGCTGTCCCGGCGACCGCTGAACTGGACATTATCGAAAAACGTGTCCTTGTTGATATAAACCCTGTCGAGTTTCGAGTTTCCAACTTCCAGGCTAAATCCCCGGGACTCCAATTGCTCGGCAATCGCCTTCGTTTCCGCGGCCACCTGCTTTTCCTGCGGGTCAATGACACCACTGCGTCCGGCCAAAATGGGCGCCAGGTTGGCCTCACCACCCTGCACCGAAATCTGCAGGTTTTTGCCTTCATCGAGCTGCAACTTCAGGTTTTTCAGCTGGGCATAGGTCAATGCGAGGTTTTCCAGGGTCAGGCTCATTATTGGCCCTGTAATGTCAAATTCCGCGTTACCCCGGGTTTTTACTTTGCCCAGCTCGATATCGATATCCTTGGCATGCAGATGATTCTTCTCCAACAGCAGGGTGAAGCCGATGTGACCGCCGTCACCTGCGGGCTTGCTCCAGTGGATTTTCGGTATCGTCAGCGAAGCATTATTGAGATCTGTTGCAATTGAACCCGTTATGGGCCCACCGGGCGCAAGCTTTGCGGTTGCTTTCAGTGCAAAATCGCCCTGCAGGTATTCATTTACGTCATAACCCAGGGCGCTGATCTGGGCGCCGGTAATATTTGGGGAATCGATGGTGAAATCGGCATGTCCTTCATCCGGCCCGGCGAGCAAGGTGGTCCAGTCAAGAACCAATGGAATACCGGAAAACGCCAACGGGCCGCTGAAATGGATCTTCGACGGATCCAGGTCGAAATCGATATTCGCCGCCTGCAGATCGTAATCACGATAGAACTTTCTGAATGTTCCGCCGGTGACCTTGCCGTTGGCCTGGTAGTGAATGTCACCGTCGGATAATCCAGACTGCAGTGGCAAGGCAATATTGAAATCGGCCTCGATCAAACCTCCAAGCTGTTCTGAAACCAGTCCGGTAACGGAATCGGCGTTCAGTTTGATCGGTGGCGCTTCCAACACAGCAAAAACCTTGGACAATGGCCCGTTCAGGTGGGTACTGACCGAGATCGCGGTCTTTTTGTTGTCCATGCCGCTGATGATGACTTTTCCCGATTCAATATTGACCCCATTGACCCGTCCTTTATTGATATCCAGATCAAAACCACGCCGATTAAAAGTACCGGAACCCGCCACCTCTGTAGCCGGTGGCAATGAGCCAAAATAGGCGACCGTGAGATCGCTGTAAGCCACGTTGCCCTTGAGTTCACCAAGCCGGAATTTTGCTTCCGGCCCGGTCGGTATTTCCATGGCCAGATCCAGTGCTGCATTGTTGACCGTGCCGGCTTTCAGGTTGTCGACCAGCCACGTGCGCGCCCCTGGTGCAACCGCCTGGGGCCAGTACAGATCAAACTCATTCACCTTTAACTGCTGCAAACCTGTTTTAATCTTCACTGCAACCCTGTTTTCAAGCATCTTTGCAGTGCCGCTCAAATGTAACTTCAACGGGCTTGCTGCTTCACCAAACAGGACATCCAGGCTGGATACCTGCAGCGATTTATCGGGCAGATTGGCGCTTAACTTCAAGGCAAGCGTGTTGACTTCGAGTGGCACCGGGTAGAAATCCCGGTAGGATAGCCGCCCGGCCCCGCCCCTGATATCAGCGGCCAGGCTCTGGACCTTATCCGGCAAAGTCAGTGCCGTATTGATGGTGCCGCTAAAGCTCATATCCAGACCGGCCAGCACCGCCAGTCGCTGGTCGAGCGTGGCGAAACCCGCAGGTCTTACCCCCTCAAACGCCAGGCTGGCGGTCACGGCATCACCCATCAGACTCAATGCGATATCCGTATGGATGCCTTTCAGCACCTGCGGTGAGCTAAAAGTTACACCAAGATCACCATTTACCTGTCCACGGTGCCCCACAAAAAGTGACTCAACCGTATCTGCTGCCCAATTCAGACCGGTCTTACGGTCCTCGATTTCAAGTGCCCCCTTGATTTTCAGGTTTTTAAGGTAGCTCAGGGGTTTTTGCGGATCGGCATCAGACGCCAGGGTTTTGAACAGGTGCCAGAATGTTTCCGAATAGTCCCTGGGCCTGGTCTCGCTGACCGCACCAGGTTCAACAGGCGCATTCTTGAATATCTGATAGGCGCCATCCTCTCTTCGAACCAGCTGGACATCAATATCATTCAATTCAATCGATGAAAGCGCGAAAACACCATGCAGCAGCGCAAAAACGCTGAGAGAAACATTGACTTCCGGAACACTGACCAGGCTGGAACCCGCAGACTCGACCAGTTCAACATCCAGTGCCCTCAGGTCGATATGCCATTCGGAGCGATTCCAGAACAGGCCAATACCTTTCAGCCTGACACTGAGCCCCCCCGGCAGGTTTGATGCTGCCTGTTCAATCCTGGGGACGAACTGGTTCAGCTGAATCGGGCTGGAAGACAAGCGCCACAGCAAAAGCAACAGTGATACGAATAGCGCAATCAGTAAAACCACGACTGATTTCAGCGTCAGCTTCAGGGTTTTTTGCATGAATGGAGACAATGGTCCGGGTGCTCGTTAAATGTTTAAAAACCAGTATGCACTCAATGACTTATTCTACTACTGCAATGCCGGTATACGTGCAGCAGAATCAGGTGATAAACAAATGCCGTCAACAGCTCGTTCAAGACCCATAAAGACCAGTGTTCGATGTTCAAGGTAACTGTAGAACGGGTTGTAACGCAAACGCAGCATGTCGGCGGCCGGCACCTGCAGAACACCCCTCTCACCCCGCAGCGCCGCATTGCCAAGGTCTATACCCGGGCTTGGACCCGCCCTCTCACCCCCGTATACCGGGTCATCCGGAGGTATCGGCAATGCAACGTGCGAAAGCGAATAGACATCCTCGGGCCATGAGAGACCCGTGTCACATGTCTCGACATTTTCTGATCCCGGCATTCTGCTGGCTGCAATCACGTGTCCATTTTCCTCGTTCTTGTTACTCACCAGGGTGAGCTTGAATCCGGCGTTTTCACTATTGAGCATGGGTTCAATCCACGCCGATGGATTATCTTTCATCAGCGGTTCGATCTCTGCATAACGATTGATGTCAAACAATACGAGTTCATTGTGCGCCGCCTGACCCTCTGCCTGCATTGATGGTATCGAAGGCAAGCGCTCAAACAGGTTATGCACGAGCGCAGGGGCGGTTACCGTGGCATCAACCACGGACTGGAAGGCCAATATGGCGGGCATGCGATCCAGGTTTCCGGCCTTTGCCTGTGCAGAGATCTGGCGTTGGATTTCCTGGGTGATCCGGTAAGCCTGCTTGCCGGCATTCAAGGCAAATGAACCGTATTTCCATGGATCGTATTCGGGCCGCAATGAATTCCAGGCCAGTTTTTCCAGTCCCAGCAGGTGACCGAGACGCTCCTGCCATTTCGCCAGCACGGCCATCTTGCTGATACCGATTTCGGGTGATATCAGGACAAGGCCGTCAACGGTTTTGAGACTCTCATCCGCAAGCGAATCCAGGGTGTACTGCACGGCCAGGGCGCCGCCATTGGAGTAGCCGACGATGTACAAAGGGACGCTGGCTGATTTTTCCTGCAGTTCGGCCATGGCGAGCCGCCCGGCTGCGGCCATGTCTTCCCATTCCGTGTCAAGCAGTCCGGACGGCGCCTGTCCGTGGCCGGGCACCCGAATGCCAATAACGTACGCACCGTGGCCATGCAGCAGCTGGCCGATGCTACGCAGGCTGTAGGGAGAATCGGACATGCCGTGTAGCAACAGCACACCGATGACAGGCTTATCCGCCGGCAACACAAAGCTGCGGTTCCAGTTGGTCGGCCAGCGGCGGGGATCGGCAAGGCTGCCCCGGAAGTAACGATTGATGGCGCGTTGATCTTTCTCGTCGATTTGCCCGTAGATCTGTTGATCGAGTTGTTCAAACAAGCGCTCTTCCAACTCAAGGTATTGCGCGAAATTCTGTAACCCGGAATCGGCCCGGAACTCCTCATTGAGCACCGTTTTATGCCAAACACTGAGATCGGGTCGGCTATTGAGCTCGACCACCGCCAGGACAATGATGGCAACCAACGCGCCGAGCAAGCTCAGTAGCAACATGCGTATCAACCTGCGGCTTAGGTGCAGGAAGTTCTTGATCATCATTCCTCCTGGAAAAAGCAACCGTCTGGAAACGTAGATGATACCAAGGAACAGACCCGGAGTTCGTTAGATTAAAGCCTAACTTCCAGGCAAAAAAAAGGAGGCGCTTTTCGCACCTCCTCTTAAAATGATAAAAACGTTTGAGGACTCTATTATTTATTTCTCAAATCCGAAGTCTCAGAACTTAAATTTAACGCCAATATACGGACCGTGAATTTTCATATCGTCAACGGCAGGTGTATCTTTGCCAAAGTCCCATGACAGGTAGCGGTAGCCGACAATACCGGTGAATTTCTTGTAATCATAGGAGAAATTCGCGGCTGCCTGCCAGGTAAGAGAGGAACCGCCGCCACCGACATCTGCGTAGTAATTCAGGTAATATCCGTCCGGGTAATTGTGTCTTCCCTTAAATCCGATAACGCCATCCCAAACGTCACCTTGTGCGCTGTTCTTCCGTTTGAGGTCGTTAAGTTTGAAGGTAGAATCAAGTTTTACGTCGACATATCGGGCACCAGCCATGATATCGAAAATATCTTTTCCGTTATCGAAGATATTATAACCACCGACGAAATTAAGCACCCAGGAAGTCAGCCCAATTTCGAGCTTGCCCGTAACAGGATAACCAAGAAACTCACCTTTATGTCTCTGAGAATCGCTGAGATCCAGGTAAATCACATCAGTCAACATTGAAAACTTGTTTTTTCGGGCACCAAATGTCGCCATACCAGCAAAGTCGAGATTCTTAAGGATGGTGCCAAAGTTTATAAGGACTTTATCCCCTGTACCCGTGGTCTGATTGATGGTTGACCCCCACAGGTAGATCGTCGCATCGAATTGCCATTCATCTGCTGTTTTTTCCTGTGCAGAAACCGACGCTGCGCCGAGAAAAAACAACGCAAATACTGAAAGTAACAGGGGTTTACGCAGAGCCATGCCGGTGTGACCTTTAAGTGTCTTTTGCTTTATATAGCGATTTTTCATTGGAGTCTCTCTATATGAAAGTTCAATCAACAAGGGTACCAAAAAGATTCATGCCCCCCGACCATCGTCGCGTCAGGGAACCGTTTATTTACAACAACACGTAAATGTTAAACAGGTGTTAAATTGTATCAAAAAAAAAGAATTGAGACAGGTTTAAATAGGCAACGGGGATCAGGTTCGAACACTCTGAGCGCGGTTGATTCTATTGGTCATGCGAAGCGGGGTGGTGTACCAACTGGAGTCGTTGTAATACCGAAAATAGCAAAGCGGTGGTCAGGCCAAAAACAGTGATGCCAACCATGGCCTCCATGCCGCCCAATAACTGCCAACCCACTTTCAGGGTCACATCCCCATAGCCCACCGTGGTGAACGTGACCATTGAGAAATAGATAGCCTCATTTATATCCGCCAGCCCGGCGTTGTCGGGCAATAAAATGTAAAAAACCGCCCATAGAACAATCTCGGAAAAGTGCAGCAAAAGCAGTACGACCGCCGTCGAAATGACCGCCTGGTAAAGATCCCTCGTCCGGTCAACCGCTTCCCAGCCGTTATGCCAGGTGACCACGAAACCAAGCCACTTGGTTGCACCATAGGCATGGATCGCCACGGTGAGCGCCATCATTAAAACACCCGTAGAGAGTATCCAGAGAGGCATGCGTCAGGCGTTTTTCAATGATTTTTTAGGGGACTGCAGGGTACCAAAAACCCGGTCCCAAAAAGACGACGACACGCCATAGCCCTTGTTGGAATCGCGATAGTGATGATCGATGTGTGATTTCCACAGGTTCTTGAGCCACTTGACCCTTGGCGGCTTGAAGTGATGAATGCTGTAGTGGGTCATGTCATAGGCGAGGTAACCCAGCGCGAACCCGGAAGAGAAAGCCCAGGTCCATGAGCCGAACAATACACTGAACAGGGCAAATAAAAGGATAGCGATCAGTAAGCTCAAGGCGATCGGCATCACCAGGCGTTTCTTGTCATTCGGATACTGGTGATGAACACCGTGAAACAGGAAGCTGACACGTTTCTGGAATTCAGTACGCGGTGTGAAATGAAACACGTAGCGGTGAAAGTAATATTCAAACAAGGTCCAGAATGCGATACCGGATAAAAACAAAACGGCAAATGTGGTGGCGGTAATTCCAACCGCAAAACTTCGCCATATACCGTGAATGATCAAGGGCGAGTATACGAGCAGCACGGTCACGGGCGAGATTTTGCTCAAGCGCTCCAGTATCGGGTTCTTGAACAATCGAATCTCACCTTTCTGGGGAGCCATATGCTCCGGTATTCGTTCTGCCTGGCTTGCTTTCATCTCTTCCTTCATCTCTTTGCTGCGAACCGATTATATCCGGTCGCAGGGCAAATATTGCAATAGGCGATATTATCGCCGATTTCATGTCCGGCGATCCATGCGGGTAAATTTCCGGGGTATATCGGCAGGCGGGCCGATGTCGCCTATTTTCACCCAAATGACTTATTTTGCTGGACTATTCTGCAGAAAAAGTTAACTATGCGCGGCATGTCAGATTTTCAAGTTGCAGACCGGACCGATGCCTCCGGCATCCCGGGGCCAGGCGGTTCAGAAGCCCACCAAGCAGTAACTCCAGCCACCGTTACAGAAGTTGCCAAAATCGTTCCGAGAGATCTTGCGCGCCCGGAAGAAACACAACCTTCGAAAATTCTTTGGCAGCATGTGACAGTGCTTGCCGCGGTGCATTTGATCAGTTTGCTCGCCTTTTTCCCGTGGTTTTTCACATGGTCGGGCCTGACCGTTGCAATCCTCGGACACTTTGTTTTTGGAATGCTCGGTATCACCATCGGCTACCACCGCTTGCTGACGCATCGCGGCTTCACCTGCCCGAAATGGCTTGAGTATACGTTTGCGACAATGGGTATGTTCAACCTGCAGGACAGTCCGGCGCGCTGGGTCGCTATCCATCGCATTCACCACCGCCACAGTGATCAACAAGGCGACACCCACTCACCCCTTGTCAGCTTTTTCTGGGGTCATGTTGGCTGGGTACTGTTCCGACACAAGGATACCAACCGCACACTTCGTTACGCACGCTTTGTACCCGACCTGTTACGTGACCCGTACTACCGCCGCCTGGAACGCAAGAGCGGCTGGTTCGTGGTCTTCCTGATCCATGCCATCGTGCTCATCGCCATTGGCGCCGCATACGGCTACTACCACGGCGGCAGCAGCGAAGTCGTTCATTATGCGGCGAGTTGGGCTGTCTGGGGCGTGGCTGTACGGACCGTCTTCGTGCTGCACGGCACCTGGTCGGTGAACTCGCTGGCGCACCTGTACGGTTACCGCAATTACGAAACCCGTGACCAGAGCACCAACAACTGGCTGGTGGCCCTCATCGCGCATGGCGAAGGCTGGCACAACAATCACCACGCCGACCCGCGCTCGGCCGCGCATGGGCACCGCTGGTGGGAATTCGATATGTCGTGGTGGGTCATAAGAATACTTGAAGGCATAGGATTGGCCAGGAATGTCGTACGACCCAGCCGTAGCTGAACCGGGTATGGTACAAGACACCCACCCACTCGGCTCAAATGCCCGTGTCCTGCTGGTCAGTGTTTTCGGCCCCTACGCCCAGGATGATGCTTACGGCAGCCGTGGGATCAACCCGATGGAGCTGTACCATAACCAGGTGACACGTGTGCAGGCCGCTTTTTCGATGCGGACCTTCCAGCGCTCCTGGGGTCTCATGCTGATCCAGGCCAACCTGAAAGCCGCCTGCACCCTGCTGGATTTTCCCACCTTGGCGCGTTTTATCGAAGAGCTCAAAACCCGAGAATACGATGTCATTGGCATCTCGTCGATCATGACCAACCTGCAAAAGGTCCGCAAGATGTGCCGCTTGATCAGCAAACATCAGCCCAATGCCAGGATTGTGGTCGGCGGACACATTGCCAACATAGCGGAACTGGAGAAATGGACCGGGGCGGACCATATCGCCCGCGGTGATGGTATCCGATGGATGCGCAGGTACCTTGGCGAAGACGAGAGCCAGCCGATCCGGCACCCGCAAATTCTCGGCAACATCGGCACCCGTATCATGGGTGTGAACCTGCGCAACCATGCGGGTGATCATTGCGCAACCCTGATCCCGTCGGTGGGATGCCCGATAGGCTGTAACTTTTGCTCAACCTCCGCGATGTTTGGCGGCAAGGGCAAGTCCGTCCAGTTTTACCAAACCGGTGAGCAACTGTTCGAACTGATGAGCACCCTGGAGACCAACCTGAAAGTGAAGTCCTTCTTCGTGATGGACGAGAACTTCCTGCTGGACAAAAAACGTACGCTCGGCCTGCTCGCCCTGATGGAAAAACACGACAAGGCCTGGTCTCTTTACGTCTTCAGTTCCGCCAACATCCTGAAGAAATACACCACCGAACAACTGGTTTCCCTGGGGGTATCCTGGGTCTGGCTGGGACTGGAAGGTAAAGGCTCGAAATACCCGAAGCTCGCTGGCACCGATCCCTATCAACTGATCCAGAATCTACAATCGCACGGCATACGGGTGCTGGGATCAAGCATCATTGGCCTTGAAGAGCACACACCCGACAATATCGACCAGGTCATTGAAGATGCCATCGGCCACGGCAGTGATTTCCACCAGTTCATGCTCTACACACCGATCCCCGGCACGCCGCTCTACGCCGAGCACGAGGCCAATTCGACCTTGCGCAGTTTCACCGAAGTGCCGGTTGCAGACACCCACGGGCAGTTGACCTTCAACTACCAGCATCCGCACATCCGGAACGGCGAAGAAGGCAGGTATCTTTTGCGTGCCTTTGAACGTGACTTTGAAATCAACGGCCCGAGCGTGGTGCGCATCGCCCGCACAACGCTACAGGGCTGGCAACGCTATAAAGATCATTCGGACCTGCGTATCCGCAGACGTTTTGCACACGAGGCGGCCAACCTGCCGATACGCTACGCAGGTGTTTTATGGGCATCGCGTCGTCGTTACCGGAATGAACCCCACCGCCGCCAACTGATCGACGGAATCCTGAACGAATTCCATGCCGAGTTTGGCTGGAAATCGCGTTTGGCCGCGCCCATAGTCGGCCGCTATCTCTATCACACGCTGCGGCGCGAGGAGCGGCGACTCGAAAACGGCTGGACCTACGAACCACCCACCTTTTACGAGACCAACCGGGCCAACGAACCCAGCGGCGCCAAATTTGTTGACGGTTTAAAGTGTTCCTAAGATAATGCGCCAATCCACCCACTCGATGAATGACCGCCATGCAGCAATCAGCCGACATGCAGCCATTTTTCGAAGACGTCCAGTCGCATTACGATCTTTCCGACGAATTTTTTGCACTCTTCCTGGATTCGACACGCACCTATAGCTGTGCGTATTTCGATGACCCGGATGCGACCCTGGAGGAAGCACAAAGGGCCAAGATAGACCTTTCACTGGGCAAGTTGCAACTGGGCCCGGGTATGAAACTGCTCGATATCGGTTGCGGATGGGGCGCCACCGCACTACGCGCCGCCGAACACTTCCAGGCCAATGTCATCGGCCTGACGCTCAGTGAAAACCAGCGCCGGTATGCGACGCAGCTTGCCCGGGAGTCCGCTTATTTTGCCTGCAGGGCTGGGAGGACTTTAACGAAGCGGTTGACCGGGTCGTCAGTATCGGGGCATTTGAGCATTTCAGGAATAGCCGCCACGAGGCTTTTTTCAATCGATGCAGGGAGATCCTGCCCGCCGGCGGCATCATGATGCTGCACAGCATTGTTACACCTTCACTCGCGGATCTGCGCGAGGCGGGTATCGAGTTTTGCCAGGAAGACGTCCGGTTTGCCAGGTTTATCCGGGATGAAATTTTTCCGGACGGTCAACTTTGCGCCCCCGAAAGAATCAAGTCATTGGCGGCACAAAACGGATTCAGTGTTTATCACGTCCAGCCTTTAAGACTGCATTATGCCCGCACACTTGATTGCTGGGCCGTGAACCTGGCCAAAGCCCGCAAACGGGCGATTGAACTCACCTCACAAACCGTTTATGACCGCTACCATAAGTACCTGACCGGTTGTGCCGAGCAATTCCGTAAAGGCACCATCGACGTGATGCAGTTTTGCATGCGCCGTGATTGAACGGTTTCAAACGAGACTTTTTGAATACATGTGATAACGCTTGGTGATTTTGCCGCCAAATTTTTCAATCATGTTCCGGGTCGGTTTGTTCTGCTTCAGTATCCACGATAATTCAACCTGTTGACTGCCCCTGGAAAGACCGGGCACAAGAACCGAATCGACCACCATGAAAGCCATCGCCGGTCCGAAAATGGTGTTCTGATATTTTTTCCGCACACCCATCAGCGCAATCCTGCACCTTTTGGGGAAACGCACCTTCAGACGCCACAGGAGCTTGGCCCATCCGAACGGCAGCAGACGGCCGTTGAGGTCGGCAATCGCCATGTTGATATCGGGCAACATCGCTATGAAGGCAGCCGGTTTGCCATCGAGTTCGGCAATCTGCAGAAAATCATTGGGCACGACGGTTAACAACTCCTTGCCGATCGCGAGGAATTCCTCGCGGGTAAACGGAACAAAATTCCAGTTGTCCTGCCAGGCGTCGTTAAAGATATCCCGCATCACTTCAAAGTCGGCTTCCATTGTTTTGCGGTTCAGTTGCCTGACCTTTATCCGGCCAGCCGTTCTATCGATAAGCTCCTGCTTGGTCGATGGTGTGGTATAGGTGTGGATGTCGAGTTCGTAGGCCAGTAATTCCTGGGCAGGCTGATAGCCGCATTTTTCGATGGAGGCACCATAATAGCGCGGGGAATGACTTGTCATCACGCAGGGCGGTGTATCAAAGCCCTCGGTCAGAACACCGACCTCCTGGTTGATACCGAGGTTGAACGGGCCAACGATCTGCTGCATACCCTTTTGCCGCAGCCAGTTCTCGGCGGTTTCAAACAATGCCGAGAATATCGCAGGGTCATCCGGCGCCTCGATCAAGCCGAAAAAACCGGTCTTGTTGTTATAACGCTGCTGGTGCAACTCATCGATCTGGGCGGAGACGCGGCCAACCGGTATTCCATCCTGGTAAGCGATCCAGGCCTTCCATTGCGCGTGCTTGAAATAGGGATGCTTGCTTGAGAACGCTTCTTTTCGCTCCATCAGCAAGGGGGGTATCCAGTGGGGGTCGCCTTTATAAATGCTCCACGGAACGCGGATAAAGACCTTGAGCGCCTTTTTGCTGTCGACTTCCCTGATATCTATGTTTTTTCCCGAGGGTTTGCTCATTAAATGATTCCGATGAACTGGGATGGTTTTATCGCCATTCTCAGGCGTCAAATTTCCTGAAAACCAGCACGCTGTTTTGCCCCCCGAAAGCAAAGGAATTGGACATCACAACATCCAGTTTCGTTTCACGTGCATGGTGGGGAACATAATCCAGGTCGCAGGCCGGGTCCGGTGAATCGAGGTTGATGGTCGGCGGGATGACATTGGCATTCAGCGCCATGATACAGGCAACGGCTTCCAGGGCGCCGGCTGCACCGATCGCATGACCGGTCATTGACTTGGTGGAACTCACCGGAACCTGCCGGGCATGGTCGCCAAAAACTGTCTTTATCGCCTTGGTTTCAATAGTGTCGTTCACCTGTGTCGAAGTACCGTGCGCATTGATATAGTCGACGTCTTCAATGTTCAGCCGGGCCGATTGCAGGGCTGTGGTCATGGCCTGCGCGGCGCCCCTGCCATCCGGATGCGCCGAGGTTATGTGGAAAGCATCACAGGTCAAACCTGTCCCGACCAGTTCGGCCAGGATCGGGGCTCCGCGTTTCAGTGCCCTTTCGAGGGTTTCCAGTACCAGGACACCGCAACCTTCGGCAATGACGAAGCCATCCCGGTCGATATCGAAGGGGCGGGAAGCGCGTTCGGGTTCGTCGTTGCGGCTTGAGAGCGCCCGCATCGCGATATAGGAACTGACGAAAGTATCGCAGATGGCGGATTCTGCACCTCCGGCCAACACCACGTCAGCCATACCGAGTTTGAGTAACATCTGGGCATTTGCGATCGAATGGCTGCCGGTTGCGCAGGCGGATGACAGGCTGTACGAAACACCGGTGAGTCCAAACTCCAATGCGATATTTCCGGCCGCCATACTGGTACTGACGCGTGGCACCGTAAATGGGCTGATACTGCGTTTTCCCTGCGCGAAAATCTTGTTCATTTCATCCTCAACCATCGGAAAATCAGCGATGGCGGAAGACACGATGCAGGCAATACGGCTCGGGTCTTCCTGCTCAAGATCCAGACCCGACTGGGCCAGCGCTTCGCGGGTCGCGGCAATGGAAAACTGTGCATAGCGGCCGATCCGTCTCGCCATTTTCCGGTCCATGTAATCGGTGGGATCAAAATCCTTCACCTCGCCCGCAACCTGGCACGCGATAGCCGATGGATCGAATGCGGTAATCCTGGCGATACCGGAACGTCCTGCGGTCAACCCATCAAAAGTTTCCCGGCAATTCAAACCGAGGGGCGAAACTGAACCCATTCCAGTGATTACGATTCGTTGTTGCAGGTTCACTTAATTGTTGTCCTTGTGTCACCGGGTGACTTAACTGGAAACGCACACACGGGCGGGTGCGACCGCCGTGAGGGTTGATTTTACATTCAAGTGTTACAAACAGCGACCTGCTTTCAAGTTAAACTGCTGCCAGACCAGAAGAAATCATGGATAATTGAATCTAGAATAATCGTGGAACTGTAATCTTGACTATCCTGCAGCGGATTCGCCTGTCTGTTTTCCCGGACAATCGGGGGAAGCATCATCAAAAGCATGACCAACGGAAGCACTTCCGAAGCTTTCTGCTGCATTTCAGACCCAGGTCAGTACCGGAACGCACCCTCAGGCTTTCCCTGAGCTGGGGTCTCGGTGGTATGGCTGCCGTATTGGTATTCCTGCTGTTCGGTACTGGCCTGATGCTCAAGTTCGTCTATGAACCCACCCCGGGCAGTGCTTATGACTCCATTGTCTATCTGAACAACCAGGTTCCGTTCGGCAAACTACTGCGTAATATTCATCGCTGGAGCGCCAACGGGATTATATTTGTCGTGTTCCTGCACTTCTTAAGGGTTTTTTACACCAGTGCATTTGCCGCACCCCGCCAGTTCAACTGGATCATCGGCCTGATCCTTTTCAGCGCAGTGCTCCTCTCCAACTTTACCGGATACCTGCTGCCCTGGGATCAACTCTCCTATTGGGCGATCACCATCAGCACTTCCATGCTGGATTACATACCTGCTGTAGGAACCGGTTTAAAAGAATGGATCCTCGGCGGGCCTGAACCCGGTCCGAAGACCCTGATCAATTTCTATGCCATTCATACAGCCGTTCTGCCGATCATGTTGTTGTTCTTTTTGCCTTTTCACTTTTGGCGGATACGAAAAGCCAACGGCCTGATCATTCCGAGGTCTCCCGAAGAAGACCCTTCCATCAAGGGGGAGATGATCGATTCCATGCCCCACCTGATCATGCGCGAAGTTACCCTGGCCGTGGTCGTACTGGCTGTCATCCTGCTCGCTGCCATGTTATTCAATGCGCCGCTGGCCGATATTGCCAACCCGGGCTTAAGTCCCAACCCCACCAAGGCGCCCTGGTACTTCATGGGCATCCAGGAAATGCTGATGCATTTTCATCCCGTATTCGCACTACTGGTTATCCCGGTGTTGTTGCTATTCGGATTGTTGTCTATTCCTTACATCAGTTATGAAGCCAATACGACAGGTGTCTGGTTCTGTTCTCACAAGGGCCGGAAAATGGCCCTGGTAGCCGTGGTTTTTGCCACGCTGCTAACGGTGGCTGCGGTATTACTCGATGAGTTTGTGATCGGGGTAAGCCAGGCTGGTCCCGCCAGTTTAATCAAGAACGGCCTGTTACCTTTCAGTATCGCGCTGGCCGTTTGTAGCGGGTTCTATTGGCTGGTTAAGAGAACCTTTAGCGCAACGAACAATGAAGCGATCCAGGCTTTGTTCACCCTCCTGGTTACGGCTTTTGTGGTCTTAACGGTCATCGGGGTCTGGTTCCGTGGCACCGGTATGCAACTTATGTGGTCAGCTTAGATCATGGAAAAAGAAACCCATACCCGCCGTTCATTTCTAAACAAGCTGTGGCTGCTTTTAGGTGGCCTGG
>Ga0316188_10000211_pt1 | contig 22151 bp, 25 predicted proteins | sample Phiworburrow1_MG_FD_204933 | JGI IMG/M metagenome (GOLD analysis project Ga0316188, IMG submission 204933) | Coastal sediment microbial communities from Maine, United States - Phippsburg worm burrow 1 | ecosystem: Environmental > Aquatic > Marine > Coastal > Sediment | place: USA: Maine... | reverse complement strand
AGCCCCAAGAGAGTGGGCAAAAAAAGGCTGAACTCATAAGTCAAAGAATCTCTGAAACGAGGGGCTTCACGCCGCTTATTCTGATCCTTGGTGAGGACGATTTGCACAGCGCAATAGAGAACAACCCTTTTTCCGGGAGCGATGGCAAAACGTTGCACTTCTTTTTCCTGGAATCAACGCCACGGCAGCCCAAGCTCGACCGGCTGGCGGGTTTGAAGGCCGAATCCGAAGAATTCGTACTCACCGAAAGCGTTTTCTACCTGTTGGCGCCGAATGGAATCGGGCGTTCGAGGTTGGCGCCTGCGGTGGAATCGGCCTTGGGGGTCCCTGCAACGGCAAGAAACTGGAACACCGTCGCAAAACTGGCGTCAATGGTTGAAAGAGAATAATCGGGCTTCCTTCAGATCGTTGACACGCTTCATTACGCAAGCTTTGAATGCGCAGAGAGCAACTCAACATTGCAGGTCAGCAACTTCACACTATTGCTTCGAGCATCAAAAATCAGCGTGAAAGCAACTGTGTCCAAATTCACCCAGAGAGGAATGGCCAAATCCAAATTCCCAAGCCGGCATGGTAACCATCCGATATATTGATGGAAGAGAAGAAGACTATCTCATTTTTGACTTGCGGCAACTTGCCGAGGAAGTTTTTGAAAAAGCCAGAGACAATATCTTGGAAGACTCCTGACCAATTACCAGACCGGCCGGTAGCAGAGCTGGGTGGCCTTTCCGCGCGTGGTCAGCTCATCCGCTTTTGGACGGCTATGCCAATGGCTGGGTAGCTCAACATTAGCTGTCAGTTAGCGTTGGAGTGCATTCGTCAGCGGTTCTTTTCTCAGGCGCAAGAATCATTTATTCGAGGAGTTTGCTTATGTCACAGGTGAAACGCGGTTCCTGCCTTTGTGGACGGGTCTCGTTTTCTGTGACGGGAGAACTTGGGCCAGTTGACGCCTGTCACTGTGTTCAGTGCAGGAAGCACTCCGGGCACTATTTTGCGTCTACAGACGTGCCGCGGAGTGCGCTGACAATCAAGGGCGAGGAAAACCTGTCCTGGTTCGATTCTTCCGTCAAGGTACGGCGAGGTTTCTGCTCCCGATGCGGATCGTCTTTGTTCTGGGATCCGATCGAAAAGGATTGGATCGGAATTGCAATGGGCGCATTTGACAGCCCGACGCTTACCCGCCTCGGTATCCACATTTTCGTGGCGGAGAAGGGCGACTACTACGAAATCACTGACGATCTCCCACAGAATCAGCATTAGCGAGCTCAGCCCATGCCACCAGTTGTTTCTCCGAAAGCAGTCGCTGCCGCACTCACCGAGCTCTGGTCGCCCCGGGTGGTCGGCGAGGTAGACGATGTCTATGTCAAGGTCGCAAAAGTCAAAGGTTCACTGGCTTGGCATAGCCACGCGAATGAAGATGAGCTCTTCTTCATCCTCAAAGGCCACCTTCGCATTGAAATGGAAAGCGGCCCGGTGGAGTTGGACGAAGGCCAAATGTTCGTGGTTCCAAAGGGTGTTCGGCACAATCCGGTCGCGGAAAATGAGTGTCACATCTTGCTCATCGAAAGAAACACAGCGCAGCATACCGGCGACGTGAAAACCGGAAAAACACGTTCACTCGCAGACCAGTTGCGGCCGGTGTGAGCAAAGAGCCACCCATGCACCTCGGCTTATCAGTCGAGTGGTCAAATAGCACCAGGCGGCACTCTTTGGCTTCAGTTCAGTCAGCAGTCGAGCCGGTTGACTTCACCTCGGTGGATAGGTTGATGTCGCAATGAACAAAGTTGGGACAGGTGGGAAATCAGATCAACGGTCATCTCAACCGGCACACTGTTGCTGATCTGGCTGCTCGCTTTGGCGGGGAGTTTTTGGGTGCTCGGCGTGAAACTGGAAAGGCTGGAAAGCCCGGACATCGAGATGCAGATGTTTGGAATGGATCCCGAAAAGGCCGGAACGGGTGGGGCGCTGGTCAAAGCGCCGGGGGTTTCGTCCGGAAACAACAGCACCTTGGTCTATTCCGCTTGTGATGACTGCGCTGTCGAAGAGTCCCGCGTTGAAAAGCATGGTGGCAAGATTCAACGGCCGAAAATGTCGATCGGGCAGTACCGTTTCATGACCCTGGCGCTTGATCCGGACGGCAATATGGTGGGCCTGCATTCGCTGAAGTAGCGAATAAGGTCGAAGGAGAGAGATTCATGGGCGCGTTTCGAATTCTTTTACTGTTACTTTTTGCCTGTATCCTTGGCTACACGGCCATCGTGATAGCCCATCATGGCATTGGCCTGCTCGGGGTTTTCTTCGGCGATATCGCGGCCATGGGCTGGCCCGGGCAATTCAATGTCGACTTCATGAGCTTTCTGACGCTTTCAGCCCTCTGGCTCTCCTGGCGCCATCATTTCTCACCGCTCGGTATCGTGTTGGGCATGATGGGCTTCTTCGGTGGCGGGCTGTTCCTCAGCGCCTATCTCTTCCTCGCGAGCTTCAGCGCCGGGGGAGATATGAAAGTACTGCTCCTTGGAAAATACAGAGCAATGGGCTAGGGTGCGCCCGTATTCCCGGTAAAATGAAAGGCGACGCATATTCGGGCGGCCGGTGTTCTTTACCGGGCGTCGTCGAATCCGGCGTGAGGAGCCATCCAATGAGCGTTACGAGTGCTTCTTTCACGACATTCCCCAACAGCCAGTTATGCATATGGCTCGTGGCCATGCTGTGCGGCTGCAGCGGCCAGTTGCCCCCCGCCGACATTCCGCCCGCTCAGCCCGGTGAATCCATGGCCGTGGTGTTCGACATCGACGGAACGTTGACACCGAAGGTGCACACGATGAGCACGGCCCGCGAGCACGCGGCGGAAGCGTTGAATATCCTGGCCGACAAAGGTTACTGGATCATCTACCTCAGTGCTCGCATCAGGAGCCATTCGGCCGGAATTCCCGGCTGGCTGCAGGCCAACGGCTTTCCCGACGGCAGCGTCCACGCAGCGCAAACTGCCGACGATCGCAAACAACCAGCGGTCTTCAAGACCACTGTGTTGAATGCATGCAAGGACCAGGGCTGGACGATCGAGTACGCCTATGGAGACTCCTCCACGGATTTTGAAGCCTACGCAGCGGTCGGCGTTCCGAAAGAGCGCGTTTTCGCGTTACAGCGCGAGGGAGATACGTTGTGCCAGCCGGGCGAGTGGAGCGTATGCCTGGGCGGGTGGACTGAACACCTGGATCATCTCAGGCACTCGGTGCTGCCCGCGTCGGCCCACTGAAGGAGTCTCCTGACCTGCCGGGGACGCCTACGATTACTTGCGCTTGGCAGAATCCTTGTCCGTTCCCGGTTTGCGCGCCGGCGGTTCGTCTGCGGGCTGGTAGTCGCCCAGCGTCGCTTTGGCGGGACAAACTTTAAAAACCGGGCATTTCTTGCAGCCAACGGCGATCGCAACCGGGCATAGTGTCATGATGACTCCTTGGACCTGAGATCCTTGGTTCGGCCCGACGGGACTGCTAATGGGCCAGATGTTGGCATCCTACGCTCACGGCGCCGGTTTTGCACAGAATCCTTGTCAGCCGGCAGATTTCAATCGGTCGATTGCCGACTTTTCCTGCACTGGCGTTGGCCAGCGGCGCGGGTTATTGCGCCGCTCTTCCGGCAGCCCCTGCCACCAGTCAAGGACTCCCGTCGCCGTATCGGCCAGCGAACGGTAACGCAATCCGGCCGCCATCGATGCCTCGTTGGCGAAGTGATAGGAGTCGTCGCGACTCATCATCGGTTGAACGATTCCCAGTTCCTCCAGCAGATCGTCGCTGGGCCAGAAAAATGTGACCGGCTCGGCGGTCTGCGCCCGCAGGCCCCACATCAGTCCGGTCCGATCGATGCGGGCCGAGGGCCCGGCTGCATTGAAAATACCGGAGGTATCGTTTTCGCACAGCGTCACGGCCCAGGGGCACAGGTCGCGTGCGTCGACCCATTGCACTTCGTTTCCCGGGTTGGCTGGAGCGAGCACCTCGCCGCCCCGGCTGACCCGCTCCACCCAGTAGGTGAAGCGGTCGGTGTGATCGCCCGGCCCGACCACGTAGGTCGGGCGCACCACGGTGCACCTGTCCCCCAGTACCTCCCTGGCCGCAATGTCGCAGGCGGCCTTCAAGGGTCCGTAGGTATCTCCCGTGACTTCTTCGATCGAGGAATCCGCCAGCTCGGCCAGTTTCGCCGATTCCGGAAACACCCTGGCCACGTCAAAATCGTAAACGGCCACCGTGGAAATGTAGAGGTAACGGCCACAGCGCTCTTTCAGCAGGTTCGCGCTGTCGCGGACGTGCCTTGGCACGTAGCCGGAGTTGTCGATGACGACGTCCCAGGTCCGGTCTCCCTCCAGTACGGCCAGGCCAGTATCGAGCTTGCTGTCGCGATTGCCGACCAATTCTTCCACGGCGTCACCAAACATACCGGGGTTGGAACCACGGTTGAACATCGTGACCTGGTGCCCTCGTGCGATCGCGTATTCGATCTGGTGCGGACCCAGGAAACCCGTGCCGCCCAGCACCAGCATACTCAAGCGTCGTGCTGCGCGCGGGATGACAGGTCCGGACGCCGAAGCCAGGCTCAGCAAGGGGGGGGCGGCCAGGGCGCCGGCCGTCAGCCCGATGAATTCTCTTCTGGACGTCATTCCTTTTCCTCCGTGTTTCGCCTATCCTCTCTTCGACCGCAATGGCGAGCACCTGGCGTGTTTGCGCCTGGTCGAAGTGGTTTCCTTCATGTTACGTAAAGCTTTTGCCAGATCCAAGCTGGTCCCCGAGTGGCTGGCAACGCCCGCTCAGTGTAGGATTTCGTGGATGGATACCTTGCCGAGAGACAACATGAAAGCAAGTAACAAGCAGCCACTGTTTCGCCAGGTCACGGTATTGTGCCTGGCGCTGTTCCTGGCTGCCTGCACGGGCATGCCCGAAGGTGTGCAGCCGGTGAGCGATTTCGAACTCGACCGTTACCTTGGGAAGTGGTACGAGATCGCGCGCCTGGATCACTCTTTCGAACGAGGCCTCACCCAAGTTACTGCGGAATACAGCCTGCGGGACGACGGCGGTGTGCGGGTAGTCAACCGGGGTTTCTCTGCGGATAAGGGTGAGTGGAACGAGGCAGAAGGTAAGGCATACTTTGTCGAAAGGCCGGACCTCGGCTACTTGAAAGTGTCGTTCTTCGGACCGTTCTACGGTTCTTACGTGGTGTTCGAACTGGACAAGGAGGCGTATCAGTATGCGTTCATTTCGGGGCCGGACACCTCCTACCTGTGGCTGCTCGCCCGCACGCCCACCGTCAGCAACGAAATCCTGCAGCGCTTCATTACGCTTGCCGGGGAACGTGGATTCGATACCGATGCGCTGATCCTGGTCGCACAGGAATGAGCAAGGCAGTCGCAGTCAACCGTGCCCAATACCATCCAATGTGACATCGTGTCCGCTCGGCGGCAGTTGTTTTCCGGGGAAGTGACGCGTTGTGTCGTCAGCGGGTCCGGCGGGGAGTTGGGCATCTATCCCCGCCACGCACCTCTGATGACGACGCTGAAGGCCGGCGAAGTGCGGGTGCAACAGGCAGATCAGGAGGAGCTCACTTTCATCATCGGTGGCGGCATTCTCGAGGTGATGCCTCACCTGGTGACCGTGTTGGCAGATACAGCCATGCGTGCTGACGACATCGACGAGGCCGCGGCCCGGAGGGCCAAGGCAGAAGCCGAACGTGAATTGCTGACGCGCACTGATCGCATGGAAATCGCCGAGGCACAGGCCAAGCTGGCCGAAGCCGTGGCTCAACTCCGGGCGCTCGAGCAACTACGCCGAAGACTCAAGCGCAGGTAGTGAACGCAGTTATTCGGACCGGAGACAGCAGATGCAGATCGATCACATCAACATCAAGGCACCCGCAGCGCTCCTGGAGCAGGTTCGCGAGTTCTACTGCGCCGTGCTCGGGCTCGTTGAGGGCCCCCGGCCGGATTTCCCAAGCCCGGGCTATTGGCTGTATGCGAGAGAGTGTCCGCTGGTGCACCTTTCGGTTGGCCCGGAAACAACTGCGCGCCCAGCTGCAGGTTTCCTGGATCACGTAGCGTTCCGCGCCGAGGACCTGGAGACGTTCCTGGCGCGGCTGGACACATTGGATATCGATTATCGGTGCAGCCACATCCCCGAACTGGACCTAACCCAGTTGTTCCTGCGCGATCCCGCAGGCACCGGGCTGGAGATCAACTTTGTCGGCGAGGCAATGCCTTGAGCCGGACAGCAAGGAGCCTCACTCATGCCTGACCCGGTTTCCGCTTTCGAGGCGTTACAGCGATTGCGCAAGGGCAATATTCGTTTCGTCTCCGGCGAGGGAACGCGGGACCTGTCGCTGGAGCGGATGCGCCGCAGGGAATTTCTGGCGGACCAGGCCCCGTTTGCCATTGTCCTGGGTTGCTCGGACTCACGCGTGCCCGCCGAGATGGTCTTCGATCAGGGGCTGGGTGACCTGTTTGTCATCCGCGTGGCCGGCAACATCGTGGCGCCGTCGCAGGTCGGCAGCATCGAGTTTGCGGCGCAACGATTCGGCGTGAGATTGGTGGTGGTATTGGGGCATTCACAGTGCGGAGCGGTACAGGCGGCGCTGGAGGAACTGGAGCGGCCGTCGGAGAATCGCTCACCCAACCTCGGCTTCATCGTGCGCAGCATCCTGCCTGCAGCGGAGACCGCCGTCGCGCAGGTCGGTTCGCGGGATCGCGAAGCGCTCATGGGCTGCGCGGTCAGGGAGAACATTCGTGCATCCGCCGATCACCTGAGGCGCGGCTCGGACGTCCTGGAACAGCTGATCCGGGATAGTGGCCTGCTGGTCGTCGGCGCGGAGTATTCGCTGGAGACCGGGATGGTGGATTTTTTCGATGGCATTCCATCCGCCGCTTGACGATAGGTGGGCAAGAGCGCGGCCCGGGCCCGCTAGCGCAAAATCAGGTGGGTGAATGGATCTGAGCACAGTTTTTTGCGCGTTGCTGGGGCTTATCCTGCTCGGTATCGGCGGTGATGTGCTGGTGCGCGGTGCGGTTGGGTTGGCTGAGTTGCTCAAGGTATCCCCGCTGTTCACCGGCTTGGTGCTGGTCGGCTTCGGCACCTCGACCCCGGAGCTTGTTACCAGTCTGAGCGCGGCCCTCCAGGGTTCGCCGGGGATCGCAATCGGCAATATCATCGGCAGCAATATCGCCAATACACTTCTGATTCTGGGCCTGACTGCGATCATCCTCCCGATACCGGCCGACCCGAGGTCGTTTAGACGCGACGCCCCCATGCTGGCTATTGCCACGCTGGTCTGCCTGGCGGTCGTAGAGACGAGCAGTGTCGGCCGCCTGAGTGGTGCCCTGTTCCTGCTGCTGCTGGCCGGCTACCTGTGGCATACCTACCGCATGGAAAAGCAGCGGCACGATGCCCCGGCCTTGCTGCACGAGCAGCAGGGCCGGCTGCTCGAACCCGCCGCCCGCTCGGGCGCGCTCAGCGCGATACTGGCGCTGTCTGGCCTGGCCGGAATCCTCGTCGGTGCGAACCTCCTGGTGACCGCCAGCATCCAGATCGCCGCCGCACTGGGGATACCGGATTCAATCATCGGCCTGACCGTGGTGGCCGTGGGCACCTCTTTGCCGGAGCTCGCCACCTCTGTCGCAGCAGCCGTGAAGCGTCAGACCGATATTGCACTCGGTAACATCATTGGCAGCAATATTTTCAACATCCTGGGCATTCTTGGGACCACGGCTCTGGTCAGGCCGATCCGGATTCCTGACAACGTGGTCGACTTCGACGCCTGGGTATTGTTTGGCGTGACCGGTCTGCTGTTGTACTACGCCCTGTCCGAGGCACGTATTTCCCGGTCGGAAGGTGCGGTTTTCCTGCTGCTGTACGCCGCCTACCTTGTGCTGCTCGCGAGCCGTGTCCTGGGAGCGACCTGAAAGTGAACGGTGCTATCATGTTGGCGTCAAATGTGACGGATACAGGAGCAAGGCCATGACGAAATTGCAGATTGCCTGTGCAGTCTCCGCCTGGGCGCTGTGTGCGGCCCTCGCCATGCCCGGCGATGGCTTGGCACAGGAAAAGCAAATGTACCAGTGGACCGACCAGGACGGGGTGGTGCATTTCAGCGATACGGCCCCCGAGGGCATGGACGTGCCGGCGAAGAACATCCCCATGAACGACCAGCCGGCGGGCCTGGGCAACCAGCAAGCTCCACCGTCCGGACCATCGGCCGCGCAGCAGCGGCGTGAAGACATTGCCCAAAAATCCGCGGAGGGCAAAGCCAATCGGGCAGCGCTGGATGCGCAGTGCGCGGCCTGGCAGGCCGAGGTGGATCGGCTGGAGCCCAACCGGCGGGTGTTCTCCACCAACGAACAGGGTGAAACCGAGCGCATGGATGACGTGGTGCGCACCAACCGGGTGGCCGAGCTCAAGGCACAGATTGCCAAGAACTGCAGGTGAGATCCGGGGTAGTTCACCACCAGCAGGCGACGACCGGATTGGCGGCTGGCGAGCATTTTACCTTCACGGATCAAGCCACTCCGGGCTGCGGTGGCATGAAAGTCATCCAGAAAAATCTTTTTCTGCTGGGCATATGGCTTTTCCTGGTCGCGGGCTGCGATCGCTCCCCACCCTATGAACCGGGCGCCGACAGCAACGGCCACACGGCGCCCACCGAGGCGACGATCGCGGCCAACCGGGCCGTGCTCGAGACGCTCGATTTCACGGATCAACAGGACTTTGAAGACGCCACCCGCGGCCTGATCGCGGCCGACCCGAACCTGCAGGTCACCACTGCCAGTGGCTCAACCGTCTGGGATTTGCCGGCCAACGCCTTCATCGACGGCGAGGCGCCAACCAGTGTCAATCCCAGCCTCTGGCGCCAGGCCCGGCTGAATAATATCCACGGCCTGTTCAAGGTCACCGAGGGGATCTACCAGCTGCGCGGCTACGACCTGTCCAATATGACCCTGATCGAGGGTGAGACGGGCTGGATTATCGTCGATCCGCTGACCGCTCGCGAGACCGCCGCCGCAGCGTTCGCCTTTGCACGCCAGCACTTGGGTGAGCGGCCGATTGTGGCGATGATCTTCACCCACAGCCATATCGATCATTTCGGCGGCGTGCTGGGGGTCCTGACGAGCGAGGGCGTCCAGGCCGAGAACATTCGCATCATCGCGCCGCAGGGTTTCATGGAGGAGGCAACCAGCGAGAACGTCATCGCCGGCACCGCCATGAGCCGTCGGGCCATGTTGATGTACGGCAAACAGCTGGCCCGTTCGGAGCGCGGCCACGTCGATTCGGGGCTGGGTATCTCGCCGGCCTTTGGCAGCTTTGGCCTGCTCGAACCGACCGAGATCATCGACCGGACGCCGCAGACGCTGGTGATCGACGGGCTCGAGTTCATCTTTCAGAATGCGCCCGGTTCCGAAGCGCCCGCCGAACTGACCTTTTACCTGCCGCACGCGCGGGCCTTCAACGGTGCCGAGGTTACCTCGCACAATCTGCATAACCTTTACACGCTGCGCGGCGCCAAGGTGCGTGACGCCCTGCTGTGGAGCCACTATATCGATGAATCCATCGAACTGTTCGGCGAGGCGGAAGTTTACCTGGCCAGCCATCACTGGCCGATCTGGGGCAAAGCGCGGATCAATGACTTCCTGGAAGTCCAGCGTGATACCTACAAGTACATCCACGACCAGACCGTCAGGCTGTTCAACCAGGGGCTGACGCCGGGCGAAATTGCCGAGGTCATCGAATTGCCGGCCTCGTTGCAGCAGGAATTTCATAACCGGGGTTATTACGGCACATTGCGGCATAATGCGCGCGCCGTCTACCAGAACTACCTCGGTTGGTATGACGGCAATCCGGCCAACCTGAATCCATTGCCGCCGGTCGAGGCCGGGCGACGTTACGTCGAGCTCGCCGGAGGTGCGCCAGCGCTGCTGCAAAACGCCCAGGCCTCGTACGACAAGGCTGATTACCGCTGGGCAGCGGAACTGCTGAACCACCTGGTGTTCGCCGATCCGGCCAATATCCAGGCCAAATCCCTGCTGGCTGCGTGCTATGACCAGCTGGGCTACCAGGCCGAATCCGGGCCCTGGCGGGACGTCTACCTGAGCGCCGCGCTGGAACTGCGCCATGGCCCCCCTGACCAGGGGCTGAATATCGCAGCGATGGCAGACGTTCTGCGCCAGACTCCGGTGCGGCGCTTTTTCGACTCGATGGCGGTGCGCCTGAATGGCCCGGATGCGGAGGGCGTCACGCTCAGCGTGAACTTTGTTTTCACCGACCTGGGAGAAAGCTACCTGCTGGATATCGGCAACGCCGTGCTGCACCATCGCCCATCCACCCCCGATTCGCCGGCGGACGCCACGCTGAAGCTGACCCACGAGATGTTCCTGTCCATGTTGACCGGGAAGGCCGGGCTCAAGGACTTGCTGTTGTCCGACCAGATCGAGCTGGAGGGCAGCGTGCTGGACCTTGGGAAGTTCTTTTCCCTGCTGGACAAGCCGGACGGGCGGTTCAACATCGTGACCCCTTGAGGCGCTGACAGCGACACCCGCCCGCATCCGCAGCGGACAAGGCACGGCGAAGCTATTCTGTGTTCAGTTGACCGAACTCATGGAATCGCGAGAGTGCCTTTGCTGAAGTAGTCGAGTCTGTCTGCGAGCTGGATAGAAACAGGCCTACTGAGAACCGAAAGAAAATGAAGGCTGTGGAAAGGTGAGGTTTTCGTGACCCCCGAGATCACCATGCTGGCGCTCTCGGCGGCCGCCATTGCCTTCGCGCATACGGTGCTCGGCCCCGATCACTACCTGCCTTTCGTGGCGATGGCCAAGGCCCGTGGCTGGAGCATGGCCAAAACCCTGCGCATCACCCTGTTCTGTGGAGCCGGTCACCTCGCCGGGTCGGTAGTCCTGGGCCTGGTTGGAATCACGGTCGGCGTCCAGTTGTCCTCGCTCAATTGGTTGGAAGGGGTCAGGGGCAACCTCGCGGCCTGGATGCTGATCGGTTTTGGGCTGGCTTACACGGCCTGGGGCCTGCGCCAGGCGCATCGCAACCGTCCCCATACGCACTGGCATCACCATGACGGCGTGAGCCACCTGCATGAGCACCGTCATCAAGAGGCTCACGCGCATGTTCATGATCGAACCGCCGGATCCAGGTCACTGACGCCCTGGGTGATTTTCGTAATCTTTGTGCTGGGGCCCTGCGAACCTCTTATTCCCCTGCTGATGTATCCTGCCGCGCGCGAAAGTACCAGCGGGGTGGTAGTCGTCACGGTGGTATTTGCGCTCGTCACGGTGTTGACCATGAGCCTCGCGGTCGCCATCGCGCTGCTGGGGTTGAAGACCATCAAGATCAGCAGGCTGGAGCCCTACGGCCACGCCGTGGCAGGTAGCACCATCCTGGCCTGCGGTCTCGCCATTGCTTTGCTTGGCTTATAGGATCCTGCGGGATAATCCTCAGTCGGCCGCCGACTGCGCCTTCCGCTGCAGCAGCCATTCGAGGGTGCGGCGCCGCACCTGATGTTTCTCGGGTTCGTTGAACATCTCGTGATACAGGCCCCGCCAGGTGACGAGCTCGACCCGGCCCGGCGGCGCGGCGTCCGCCCAGCGCGCGGGCGCCGCCGGGTCGACCAAACGGTCTGCCCCTGACTGCATCAACAGCAGCGGAATGCTCAGCGCATGCGCGTCGGCATGTGCCCGTTTGATGGCCCGCAGAATCTCGGCATACCAGCGGGCCGACACTTTCTGCGAGACCAGTGGGTCATCGAGATAAGCCTGCACCACCGCCGGATCACGCGAGACGGCAGACGTATCGAGGTCGCTCGGAAAGCGAAGACGTGGCGCCAGCCGGTCAAGCACGGTGACCAACAGCCTGAGCACGGCGGGCGGCTTGAAGTCGGGGTGTGTACCCAGTGCCGGCGAGGAGATGATGGCGCCGGACATAGGCCCGCTGTTTTGCAGGGCGTAGCTGATCGTGATCAGTCCACCCATTGAATGTCCTAGCAAGAACAAGGGTAGCTGTGCGTGACGCTCTAGCGCGAGATTTCTGAACGCATCCACGTCCATGAAATAATCCGTGAATCGCCTGACATGCACCCGGCCCGCCCCCGGCACGTCAGGGCTGAGACCATGTCCGCGCAGATCGCCCGCGTATACGGCCCAACCGTGTGCCGCGAAGTACTCGGCGGTTTCCCGATAGCGGCCCCCATGTTCCGCCAGGCCGTGGATGACAACGAGGGTTCCAACCGGTCTGGCCGGCAGCCACGAGCGCCAGTGAAGATCGAGTCCGTCAGCGCTGCTGCACTGTCCTTCCTGCCGAGTGATCTCGGCGGCGGGTCCGGGCATTGGTGTATTGGTGGAGTCACTCATCACTGGCTCCCTCCCGTGCGCTGCGCACTCGTTCCACGGCCCGCAGCCACCCGTCGTATAGCTCCTCGCGCCGGCTATCTGGCATGCTCGGCTCGAAACGACGCTCACTGAGACGCACCTGGTCCAGGTCGGCCGGGCTGTTCCACACACCCACGGCCAGGCCCGCGAGGTAAGCGGCGCCGGCCGCGGTGGTTTCCACCTGGCAGGGACGATCCACGGGAACGCCGAGGATGTCGGCCTGGAACTGCATCAGAAAGTCGTTTTGTGACGCACCGCCGTCCACGCGCAATTCCGTCAGCTCAATTTTGGAGTCACGGTTCATGGCCTCGACGATGTCGCGTGACTGGTAGGCGATTGCTTCCAGCGCCGCGCGCGCCAGGTGAGGACGGCCGGCGCCGCGCGTCAGGCCGACGACGGCGCCACGCGCGTTCATGTCCCAATAGGGCGCGCCCAGCCCGGCAAAAGCCGGAACCAGGTAAACACCCTGGTTATCCTCGATTTGCCGGGCCAGCGCCTCCGCTTCGCCGGCCGCGGCGATGATCTGCAGTTCGTCGCGCAGCCACTGCACCGTCGCCCCGCCCATGAACACTGATCCTTCGAGCGCGTAGGCGGTCGCGCCGATGGCATCGCAGCCGACCGTGGTCAGCAGCCCATGGCGGCTGACCCGGTGTCGGTCACCCGTGTTCATCAGGAGAAAGCAGCCGGTGCCGTAGGTATTCTTGGCCTGGCCGGCTTCCCAGCAGCCCTGTCCGTACAATGCGGCCTGCTGATCGCCGGCGATACCCGCGATCGGAATCCCCGCGGGCAGACCTACAAATGCCTCGGTTTCACCGAATACCCCCGCACTGGGGTGGATTTCGGGAAGCATCGCCAGCGGTACGTCGAGCAGCGCGCAGAGCTCTTCGTCCCAGCGCTGCTGGTGAATGTTATACAGCAGCGTTCGCGACGCGTTGGTAGGGTCCGTCCGATGCAACGCTCCGGCAGCGGCCGTGCCGCCGGTCAGTTTCCAGAGCAACCAGCTGTCGATGGTGCCGAACGCAAGCTCTCCGCATTGGGCGCGGCGCTGCAGGTCCGGATCGCGGTCGAGGATCCAGCGAATCTTGGTGCCCGAGAGGTAGGGGTCGAGCAGCAGGCCGGTTTTGCCGCGGAACAGCGTCTCCAGGCCGTCGGCCTTCAACCGTTCGCAGATACCGGCAGTCTGACGGCTCTGCCAGACGATGGCCCGGTAAACCGGCTTGCCGCTGGCGCGCTCCCAGACCACGGTGGTCTCACGCTGATTGGTGATGCCGATTGCGGCGAGTGCGCCGGGGTCGATCGCCGAGTCGGCCAACGCTGCGGCCATGACCCCGAGGCTGACCTGCCAGATTTCCTCCGGGTCATGCTCGACCCAGCCCGGCTGGGGATAATATTGCGTGAACTCACTGTAGGCGCGGCCGATGACCTCGCCTGCCTGTGAAAAAACCAGGGCAGTGGATCCGGTCGTACCCTGATCGATGGCCAGCACGAAAGACATGCGCCACAGTATACGTCCTGCCGTCCCGAGGGGACCATAGCCGGGCCATAGGCGGAATCGGGGCCGGAGCCGAAACTCTTTAAACCGTCATGCCGCCGTCCACCACCAGAATCTCGCCCGTGGTGAAGCTGGCCGCGTCGGAGACCAGGTACAGCACCGCGCCGGCCATTTCACCCGGCTCTGCGTGCCGCCGCATGGGAATCTGCGCGATCGCATGGGTGTAGAATTTCTCGTCCTCGAACAGTGCGCCGGCGAACTCGGTCTTGGTCAACCCGGGCAACAGCGCGTTGCAGCGGATGTTGAAGCGGGCGCATTCCTTGGCGAAAGCCCGCGTCATGTTGACCACCGCGGCCTTGGTGATCGAATAGATGGCCTGCATCGGTGGCGGCTTCAGCGCATTGATGGATGCCGTGTTGACGATCGCGCCGCCGCCGGTTTCGCGCATCAGCTTGCCGGCCTCCACCGACATGTAAAAATAGCCGCGCATATTGACGTCGATGGTTTTCTGGAACGCATCGGGCGGCGTATCGAGGATGTGCCCGAAATAGGGGTTGATGGCCGCGTTGTTGACCAGTATGTCCAGCTTGCCGTGCTTTTCGCGGATCTGCGCGATCGCGTCTTGGATCTGCTGCAGGTCGCCGATGTGGCAGGCCATGGCCTCGGCGCTGCCGCCCCTTGCCTCGATCTCCCCGGCAACGGCCGCGCAGCCTTCGACCTTGCGGCTGGAAATGATCACGTGCGCGCCCTGTTCCGCCAGCAGCTCGGCAATAGCCTTGCCGATGCCGCGGCTGGCGCCGGTGATCAGTGCGGTCTTGCCGCTCAGGTCAAACAGGTCTGTTCCCATGGTTTCAAATTCTCCTGGTTCGGCCGCGGGTCTCTTGATTGCTGACCGCCCAGACCTTCACTTTCATGCTTGCTCGTTGATGACATGCAAGGCCATCTCGGCCAGTGGTTCCACCCACCGCCCGAGTTCGGCTGCACGCGTATTTGACGCATTACCGTCCACGGCCCGCTTGGCGACGCCCTGGACGATGGCGGCCAGCCGGAAAAAACTGAAGGCCAGGCAGAACGTCCAGTTCTCGATGCCCGTGATCCCGGTGCGCTCGCAGTAGCGGGCCACGTATTCCGACTCCGAGGGGATCCCCAGGCTGGCGCGGTCCACTCCCCGCAGCCCGGGAGCAAACCCCTTTTCAGCTGGCATTCTCAATTGCATGCACTGGTAGGCGAGATCGGCCAGAGGGTGACCCAGAGTCGACAACTCCCAGTCCAGCACGGCAATGATCCGTGCATGCTGCGGGTGAAAAACCAGGTTGTCGAGCCGGTAGTCGCCATGCACCAGCGCCACCCGGCCATCGTCGGCGGGCTGGTTCGAGTCCAGCCAGGCCATCAGGTCCTCCATGGCCGGAATGGGCGCCAGTTCCGAGGCGCGGTACTGGCTGGTCCAGCGAGTCAGTTGCCGGGCAAAATAATTTCCCGGCTTGCCATAATCGGCCAGGCCGACAGTGACCGGGTCGATGTTGTGCATAGCGGCCAGCACGCGGTTCATCTCGTCGTAAAGAGCGCTGCGCTCTTCGTTGCTGCCCAGTTCCGGCAATGAAGCATCCCAGAAAATGCGCCCGTCGCAGAACTCCATCACGTAGAACATGGAGCCGATGACGTCCCGCGATTCGCAGAGCCCGTGCACTTTCGGCACCGGCACCTCGCTGTCGGTCAAAGCCATCATTACGCGAAACTCCCGGTCGACCGCGTGGGCGGACTTGAGCAGTTTGCCCGATGGTTGCCGGCGCAGGACGTAGGTTCCTGAGGCAGCGGACAGCTTGAAAGTAGGGTTGGACTGTCCGCCTTTGAATTTCTCCAGCCGCGCAGGACCCCGGAAGCCATCGACATGCTGCTGCAGCCAGCGGAGCAGGGCGCCTTCGACCGGCTGAATTTGCTCCCGTGCCTTCATCACCTCAGGCCCGGGCTTCCCGGTACCGCGCCAGGTTGCGCCCCAGTTGCATCATGTGCACCTGGTCCGGACCGTCGGCCAGCCGAAGAGTGCGCGCGTAAGCCCACATGTGAGCCAGCGGCGTATCCTGGCTGAGACCGACGGCGCCATGGATCTGCATGGCCCGGTCGATGACGTCCAGCGCCATGTTCGGCGCGACGATCTTGATCATCGCAATCAGGTCTTTCGCACCCTTGTTGCCGACCGTATCCATCTTGTGTGCGGCTTTGAGGGTCAGCAGGCGAGCCTGTTCGACCTGGCAGGCAGACCAGGCAATGTCCTCGCGCACGGATTGCTGCTTGATCAGGGGCCGGCCAAATGCAATGCGGGTGTTGGCCCGGTCCATCATCAGTTCCAACGCTCGCTGCGCCGCGCCGATCATGCGCATGCAGTGGTGGATGCGCCCGGGGCCGAGCCGGCCCTGCGCGATCTCGAAGCCGCGCCCTTCGCCGAGGATCAGGTTCGAAACGGGAACACGCACGTTGTCGAAAACGATTTCAGCGTGACCGTCCGGCGCGTCGTCATAGCCGAACACGTGCATCGGCCGGGTGACCGTGACGCCCGGCGTCGCGACTGGCACCAGGATCTGCGACTGCTGGATGTAGCGATTGGCGTTGTCAGGGTCCGTCTTGCCCATGACGATAAGGATCTTGCACTGCTTGCGGCAAGCGCCGGAAGAGTAGAATTTCGTGCCGTTGATGACGTACTCGTCACCGTCGCGGACCATGGACGTTTCGATATTGGTGGCGTCGCTGGAAGCCACGGCCGGTTCAGTCATGGCGAAAGCGGAGCGGATCTCGCCAGCCAGCAGGGGTTCCAGCCATTGTTTCTTCTGTTCTTCGTTGCCGTACTGGCCCAGCACTTCCATGTTGCCGGTGTCGGGGGCGGCGCAGTTGAACACCTCGGAAGCCCAGATGACACGGCCCATTTCCTCGGCCAGCGGGGCGTATTCCATGTTGGTCAGGCCGGCGCTGTACTTGCCGTGTTCAACCGGCAGGAAAAGATTCCACAAGTCAGCCGCGCGGGCCTTGGCCTTGAGTTCTTCCATCAGGGGCGGCGTCTCCCAGGGGTAGTCCAGGACCTGGGCCGCCATGGCCGCTTCGTTGGGGAGGATATTTTCGTCCATGAAGTCACGAACCTGCCGAATCAACCCTTTGACCTTGTCACTGTATTCGAAATTCATATGCCTGGCCTCTGCATTTCAGTAGTAGGTGACCGCCCCGGAGCGATCGGGATGGTCGAGATGCGGAACGTGGTTGAAAGCGGAGAAATGCATGCTCCGCTCATTGAAAAACACGTGGCTGATGCTGGAATTCCTGAGCTGCAGGTTCATGTCGACCATGGCGCTGGCCGGAGCGTCGAGAACCTGTCTCAGGGCCATGGAAATGGCTCCGCCTGAGCTGACCAGCAGGATACGTTTGCTCTCGTCCTGCTGGCGGGCAATGGACGACAGCGCCTGGCCCACGCGTTCTTCGAATTGTTGCCAGCGTTCGGGCAGAGGGCCTTCCAGCCGGTCCTCTGCCCAGGTCTGCAGGGCGTTGCGCAGGACGCGGGAAAATACGCGTGAGGACGCATCCTGTGGGGGCTTTTCCGCCGGAAACTGCTCAAGGTAAACGGAGACAATGGCTTCGAAGTCGAACTCATTCCAGGCCGCATCCGTGACGGATTCCGACGGCTCCCGCCCCATTCCGCGCAATATGTTCTCAGCCGTTTCACGGTGCCGGACCATGCTGCCGCAAATGACCCGGTCGAATTCCAGCTCGCGATAGAGGAAGTATTCACCCAGCCACTGTGCCTGGCGATGGCCCAACTCGGACAGGCGATCGTAGTCGCCCGTGCCAAAGGAGGCTTGTGCATGACGTACCAGGAACAGTTCGGACATGGATAAGGCATTCAGATTTGGTCAACCCACAGACTAGGCGATCGAATGATATGTTTCCAATTTATTAGTATGATATTTAGATATTCATAAAATTTATATCTGGTTTGAAGATGAAGTTACCGAAGGTCGATCTGAATCTGTTCGTCGTGTTCGACACGGTTTACACGGAACGTAACCTGACGCGCGCGGCGAAGGTCCTGCACATCACCCAGCCTGCTGTCAGCAATGCGCTCAAGCGTTTGCGCGCGGCATTCGGCGACCCGCTGTTCGTGCGGACACCCCGCGGTGTGGCACCCACACCGGTGGCGGACAACATTGCCGGACGGGTCAAGGAAGCCCTGAACATGCTGAATCTCAGCCTGACCGAGGGTGAGAAGTTTCAACCGCAGAAATCGGAAAAGGTATTTGCCCTGGGCGTGCACGACATCGACGAGGCCCTGGTGTTGCCGCAGCTGATGGAACGGCTGGACGCCGCGACACCGGGCATCTCGCTCGAGTGCATTTCGGTGCCACGCAACGAACTGGAGGGTGAACTCGCTTCAGGCAGCCTGGATTTTGCGCTCGACGTGCCCCTGTTCTCGGTACCCCTGCTATGCCGCCAGTTGGTCAGTGCAGAGCGCTACGTGTGCGCCATGCGCCCGGGCCATCCCATGGCGGCAGAGCCGCTGACGCTGGAGCGCTACCTGCAACTGCATCACGTGCATGTTTCGACCCGGCGCCGGGGGGTCGGGCACATTGATAGGGCCCTGGAGCGCCTCGGCCGCGCTCGCAACATCAGGCTGCGCATGATGAGCTACATGGCGGCGCCGCAGGTGGTGGCTTCGACGGACCTCGTGCTGACCATTCCCCGCACCCTGGCGTCGATGTATGGACTGGCCGCACTGGAACTCCCCTTCGAGGTTGGAACGCTCGATCAATACCTCTATTGGCACAAAAATGCCGACGAGGACCGAGCCAACACCTGGATGCGCGGGATTCTGCTGGATTTGATGGGGAAACCAGGGGCTCACCCGGTACGCAAGAGATCGTGAATCACCGGCCGCGAGCCGGCCATAGGCCTTGACGAGCATCATGGCGGCGGCATACCCGAAGCGGGGAGAATTTCGCTTACTGGTTGATCAGACACTCGCATTCGGGAGAAACCGTCATGACGGACAAGCAAGCGGACCTGGCCGGTCCGGGCATCAGCACCTACGAGGAAGTGGCGAAGATCCTGCCACGTGATTATTCGTCACTGCTCACGCCCCGCGAAACCATGCAGGCCCTGTACGGCGTCAAGAACTACATCGAGGAGAACCTGTGCAGGGAACTGAACCTGATGATGGTCCAAGTGCCCCTGATCGTAGATCGCCAGAGTGGCGTCAACGACATGCTGGACCGCGACGGCTCGCGAACCCCGGTGGAATTCCCCTGTGGGCTGGGCCTGGACAAGCCCATCGACGCGCAGGTCGTGCAAGCCGCCACCAAATGGAAGCGGATGGCCCTGAAAACCTTCGACTGCCAGGTCGGGCAGGGCATCTGCACCGACATGAAGGCTATCCGCAAAGACTATTTTCTCGATCATGACCACAGCGCCTACGTGGACCAGTGGGACTGGGAGCGGGCCATTACGGCCGATCAGCGCAACCTCGATTTCCTGACCGACACGGTGCGCCGAATCTGGAAGGTCATCAAGGGCGCCGAGGAGTTTGCCCAGGACATGTTCCCACAGCTCAAGGATCCGAAATACCCGGGGCTGCCGCAGGAGCTGACCTTCTTCCACGCCGAGGAAATCCTCGATATGTATCCGGATCTGCCGCGCAAGCAACGGGAGACCCGGCTGGTCCAGGAATACCCGGCCGTGTTCATCTATGGCATTGGCTGGCCGCTCAAGGACGGTTATCCGCACGAATTGCGCGCCGCCGACTACGACGACTGGGTGACCGAGACGACTTCAGCCGACGGCCGCCCGATGCACGGACTGAACGGCGACATCCTGGTCTGGAACCCTGTCACGCAGCGCCGCCACGAGCTGACCTCGATGGGGGTGCGGGTAACGAAGGAGACCCTGCTGCAGCAATTGGAACTGAGCGGACAGATGGAACTCGTCGAGCAGCCGTACCACCAGGCGATCCTCAACGATCAGATACCCCTGAGCATTGGCGGCGGCATCGGGCAGTCGCGTGTTTACATGCTGCTGTTAAAGAAGGCGCACCTGGGTGAAGTCGGCGTCACCGTGTGGCCGCGGGAATTGAAGAAGATCTGCACAGAACGAAACATACATCTGCTGTAGGACCGAATCCATTCGGGAATGTATTTAATGAATGCGGGGAGGTACCGGGTACCCCGGTCCAGGACGCGCTCAAGCCGTCCCTGGGCGCTCGGGAAATTGTTGCCGACAGATTACGGTCCTGCACCGGAGTACCCGGCACCTCCTGGGCTGCCGAAGATTGCCCGAATTGGGCGCAGGCTATAGAGGCGCCCCCGCAATGCCGTCGCGCCATCGGCCCTACCGGTGCTTAACGCCCAGGTGCACCAGCGCGTAGCCTGACAGGACAATTTGGGCGACCGCCAGCCCGATGACTTCGCCCGAGTGGGTGGCGGTGATGGCCGTGTAGCGATCAGTCAGCGGGTCGATGATGGTGCCCAGCCGATCGCCGCTGCTGATGGCCTGCCCCAACTGGACTGTCGGAAAGAAGTAGCCACCCGACCCCACCGGCACGCGCACCCAGATCGTTTGCGTGTAGATACGCGATTCGGGTACCTGGAACTCCTTGCCGCCCTCGATCATGTCGAGGTGAGCCATCACGCTCTCGATGCCCTGCACGCCGGCCGCAATCTGGTCGAGATCGAAGCGCGATGGCTCGCCGGCTTCGTAGATGATCGCGGGAATGCCGATATCTCCCGCCTCGCGGCGAATGCTGCCGTTGGGGCCTTCGCTGAGCACCACGATGCCCAGGCCAAAATGGCGGGCCAGGTCCAGCGCGGTGTCGTTCTTTGCCGTTACGCGGATCTGCGGGTGATTGCTGCGGCTGAAGGAGCCGGTGTGGAGGTCGATCAGGTACTGGCAGTTGCGGCGAATTTCGGTAAACAGTGTGTGGGCGACGAGGGACGTGACGCTGCCGTTCGACCGCCCCGGGAATTCGCGGTTGAGGTCCCGGCGGTCTTGCATGTAACGGTTGCCCGAACGCACACCCGCTGCGTTGACCATTGGAAAAACGATCACCGTGCCACTCAGTTCCTTTGGATCGATCCAACTGAAAGCACGGCGCGCGATCTCGGTGCCGTTGATCTCGTCACCGTGGATACCCGCGGTGATGCACAAGGCTGGCCCGTAGAGCGCACCCCGCGCGACGAATACCGGCGCATCCAGATAGGCGGATTCGAAACTGGTTTCGCCACCGTACGGAAACCGCAAGGTCTCGCCGGGCCAGATTTTTCTGCCGGCCACTTCCACCGGCCCCCACTGTTCTGCGCCGGCGGACTGGCACAGCGGCACCATTAGTATCACGAGGAGGACGAGCAGTGGCTGCAACCGTGAACGCGGCATCGAGAGTTTCTTCCTCAAGGGCATATGAGTGTGCGCTGAGCGGCTAAACACGATACGGTCACTTGGCTTATCTGCGCCGGCGCTGAAGCGCCATTATATACAAGCCCAAAGGCGGCGTATTAATCACGGTGAACTCGGCCAAAAAGATTCTATAATGGGTTCCCCTGAACTAAGGATGGAGCTCCTTGGACATCGTCAGCACCAGCGATCCCGGCAACCCTGACTGGCTCACTTTGAGGGCGGAGTTCATTCCCGAGGTTGGGCTCGAGGAGCAGCGTACGTTCTTACAGGGATTCGCCAGGGATTCGGCGGCATTCCGCGCCTTCGTAGCCCGGGACCCGCTGGCGGGACCGTTGGGTTTTGCGGAGGTCGCGGTGCGTACCGATTTCGTCAACGGCTGTGAACACCGCCCGGCCCTCTTCCTCGAAGGCATTTTCGTACGCCCGGAACACCGTGGCCGAGGCGTGGCCCGCGCCCTGTGTAACGCCGCGGCGGACTGGGGCCTGGCGCAAGGCTGCCGGGAATTCGCATCCGACGTTTACATCGATGACCAGGACAGCCTGGCTGCCCATCGCGGATTGGGCTTCGAAGAAACGGAACGGGTTGTCTATTTTCGGAAGCCCCTGGCCACCACATAGGCCGAAATTCGGGAAACCATCATGTCGAGCAAGTCAGGAACCAGGGACATCAAGGGCAAGCACCTGCTGGTCGTCAATACCGGCAATCGCAAGAAACGGTTCACGCTCAAGCGGTTACGCGACCTGGGCTGCAAACTGATCATCCTGAATGCCGCGGAAAACTGGGGCGCGACGTATGCATCGCACTGGATCCTGGCTGATACCGGCGACCACACGGCCGCGC
>Ga0316188_10000210_pt1 | contig 22183 bp, 19 predicted proteins | sample Phiworburrow1_MG_FD_204933 | JGI IMG/M metagenome (GOLD analysis project Ga0316188, IMG submission 204933) | Coastal sediment microbial communities from Maine, United States - Phippsburg worm burrow 1 | ecosystem: Environmental > Aquatic > Marine > Coastal > Sediment | place: USA: Maine... | reverse complement strand
GGACAGACGTATTATTAGAGATAAAATTGTATTGCTTAAAGAAAAATTAAAGGTTATAGACAAGCAAATGGCGGTGCAACGTAAAAACCGTGGAAAAATGGTGCGAGTTGCATTGGTAGGTTATACCAACGTTGGTAAGTCTACTTTAATGAATGTAATTAGTAAAAGCGATGTTTTCGCTGAAAATAAATTGTTTGCAACTTTGGATACTACAGTGAGAAAAGTAGTTATAAAAAACATTCCCTTTTTGTTAACGGATACTGTTGGGTTTATTAGAAAATTGCCAACACAGTTGGTAGAATCGTTTAAATCTACTTTAGATGAAGTTCGTGAAGCAGATTTGTTACTGCATGTTGTTGATATTTCACACGCTGCATTTGAAGATCATATTGCTTCAGTTAATAAAATTTTGGATGAAATTAAAAGTGCAGATAAACCAACAATTATGGTTTTTAATAAAATTGATGCATATAAGCATGAAACCATAGATGATGATGATTTAGTTACTCAAAAAACAAAAGAGCACTATACTTTAGCTGAATGGCAAAAAACATGGATGAACAGATTGGATAATAATTGTTTGTTTATTTCAGCTTTAAACAAAGAAAACATAGAAGAATTTAAAGAACGTGTTTTTGAAGAGGTGAAAAAAATTCATATTACACGTTTTCCGTATAACGACTTTTTATACGAAGAGTATGTAGATGGAAATTAATTATTTTAGCTAATCTTCTGCTTTTTTATCGTTAATTAAGCCAATTTTTTTAGCTCGATTTTCCCAATTTTTGCGTGCTAATAGTTGTAAATCTGCGACATTATCACTTTCATCCATTATTTCAAGTCCAAGTAAGGTTTCAATAACATCTTCCATGGTAACAATACCACTGGTAGTTCCATATTCATCAACAACCAAGGCAATATGTTCACGTTGTGCAACAAATCGTTCAAATAAATCGGGTATTGGTAAATTGCGATTGGTTATTATTATTTCACGCTTAATTGTCGAAAGGGGTTTTTCTCCATTGCCATTAATAATCTCTTCCATTAACTCACCTTTTAGAATTACGCCTGTAATATTATCTGAATTGTCTTTATAAATAGGAATTCTTGAAAAATGTAATTTAGGATGTTCGGTAAAAAAATCTTGAATAGTACTATCTTCTGAAGCGGTAATTATAACGGTTCTGGGAGTCATAATGTCTTTTGCTTCAACTTCCTTAAAAGTCAGCAAATTTTTAATAATAGCGCTTTCATTTTTCTCAAAAACGCCTTCTTCATGAGCAATATCTGCCATAGCATGAAAATCTTCTCTACTTAAAATTGATCCATGACCTTTTTTCCCTCCAATAAGTTTAGTTGTCAATTGCAATAGCCATAAAATACCTGTCCATTTTAATGGAAAAATTAAGGCAACCAAAGCAATTGAGGTGAAATTGGCTAATTGTTTCCAATAAGTAGCGCCAATTGTTTTTGGAATAATTTCTGAAGCTACCAATATTAAAATTGTCATTAAAGCTGAAACAATACCAACGGTATTTATACCAAAAATATTTATTTTATATTCTAAATGTTCGGCTTGTACACCAACTAAAATTGCGCCAACGGTATGTGCAATGGTGTTAACTGTTAAAATAGCAATCAAAGGTTTGTCAATATCGGTTTTTAGGCTCTCAAGAACAAATGCATATTTTTTACCTTCTTGCTTTTTAATAGTAATAAATGTTGAAGAAACACTCAATAATACAGCTTCTAATATAGAGCACAAAAATGAAAAAAAAATTGAAATTGCAGCATAAAAAAGCAGTAACGACATTGTAATATTGGTTTAGAAGGCAAATTTAGTTAATATTAACGCAACTTTGAAATAAATAATATGCACTAAAATCTTCGCCACATATTTGCTATAACTGTTGTGAAAATTATTTTTGGTGGATTTTCTAAGGGTTTCACAAAATCTAATCCATGAATATCTGGCATATTAATATCAATAATTACAAACTCAATTTCATGAGTTTGTAATTAGAAGCATATCAAAGCTATAAATTTAGGCTCTCTTTTTTTAGGTTTGAAATTTAACTCAACATCATTTTTGCTTTTACCAAAGCATGGTATAACAAGTCAATTTCTTCAAAAGTATTGTAAAAAGCAAAAGATGCACGCACGGTTCCAGGAATTTTATAGAAATCCATTATAGGTTGTGCACAATGGTGACCTGTTCTTACAGCAATTCCTAATTTATCAATTATTGAACCAATATCATACGGGTGAATTTCACCAATATTAAATGAAATTACAGCTGTTTTATTTTTTGCTGTTCCATAAATTTTTAAGCCTTCAATTTCAAGAAGTTTTTTTGTGGCATAATGCAACAATTCATTTTCGTAGGTAGCAATATTTTCAAAACCAATTCCGTTCATATAATCAATAGCAGTTCCAAAGGCAATTACACCAGCTATATTTGGAGTGCCAGCTTCAAATTTGTGGGGTAAGTCGGCATAAGTGGTTTTTTCAAATGTTACTTGTTTTATCATTTCACCACCACCTTGATATGGGGGAAGTTTGTTTAACCACTCTTCTTTCCCGTATAAAATTCCAACACCTGTTGGACCACATAATTTATGGGCTGAAGCCACATAAAAATCAACATCTAAAGCCTGAACATCTGGTTTTATATGCGGACAACTTTGTGCGCCATCGATTAAAACGGCAGCTCCAACTTTGTGCGCTTTATCAATAATTTCTTTGATAGGATTGATGGTTCCTAAGGCATTAGAAACATGGTTTACAAATACCAGTTTTGTTTTTTCAGAAAGTAATTCATCATATGCATTCATTAGTAATTCTCCTTCATAACTCATTGGAATTACCTTTAAAATAGCACCAGTTCGTTCGCACAACATTTGCCAAGGCACAATGTTTGAATGGTGTTCCATAGCTGAAACTATAATTTCATCTCCTTCATTTAATAAAGAAGTAAAACCTGTTGCAACTATATTAATGCTATGAGTTGTACCAGCAGTTAATATAATTTCAAAACTTTTTTTAGCGTTGAAATGAAGCTGTAATTTTAATCGAGCTTCTTCATAAGCGTCGGTTGCTTTCTGACTTAATGTGTGAACCCCTCTGTGAATATTTGAATTTATGGTGGTGTAGTAGTTTACAATGCTATCAATGACCACTTGTGGTTTTTGACTTGTGGCGGCGTTATCTAAATAAACCAGCGGTTTTCCGTTGATTTTTTCTTTTAAAATAGGAAAATCAGCTCTGACTTTTTGAATATCTATCATGGACTCTTTTTAGAATGATTCTAAATACAAAATTACAAAATTGCTATTATCTTATGTGGTCTTTTTATAACTAATTATAGCCAAAGTATTCATAATAATAGCATAACCAAGCGTTTTTAAGAAAAGAGGCAGGATATCTGTAAAATGAGAACCTTTTAACATGACCATACGCATGACTTCAACAAAATATTTTATAGGATTAAATTCTGTTAAATATTGTGCCCAAACCGGCATACTTTCAATAGGTGTAAAAAGCCCGCTCATTAAAATAAAAATCACGGTAAAAAACCAGGAAATAAACATGGCCTGTTGTTGTGTTTCTGTAAAATTTGAAATAAAGAAACCTATTCCTAAAATTACTAAAAGATATATTGAAGTGAACAAATACAATAGAAAAATACTGCCAACAATAGGTACATTAAACAGTAATTTTGCAATTATTAATCCGATGGTTAATAAACCAAAACCTATAATCCAGAAGGGGAATAATTTACCAATTATAAATTGATATTTTTTAATAGGAGTTACGTTTATCTGCTCTAAGGTGCCAATTTCTTTTTCACGTACAATGTTCATTCCCGATAAAAATAAGGTTATCATAGTAACCAATAAAACCAAAATTCCAGGAACCATAAATGTTTTGTAATTTAAGGTTTTGTTATACCAAAAAGAGGGGATACTGGTAATGTTTTTAGGTATATTTATTTGATTTGAAGTGGGTGTCAATTTAGCCTGAGCATTTCTATTGAAATCTTTTATAATTTGATTGATATATACGTTTTCTACACCAGCAGCAGCGCCATCAATAGCATTAATTGTTAACGCTAAATCGGTAGTTTGGTTTTTTATTAAATTTCTTTCAAAATGCTGAGGAATTTCTAAAACAACATCGACTTCACCTTTTAACATTGCTGAAGTTGCTAATTTATTAGAAGGAAAATCGGTGAGGACATTAAAATAAGTTGAAGCGTCAAATTTTTCGATTAATGCTCTGGAAAATGAAGTTTTATCATGATCAATATAAGAAAATTTAATGTTTTTTATTTCAAAAGTGGCCGCATTTGAAAGAATTACCAATTGTAAAATGGGTAACACAAAAATAATAGGCAACATCCCTTTATTTCTAAAGATTTGTTTGAACTCTTTTTGTATGATAAATAGAATTGTATTCATTATTCTAATCGTATTTTATATTTCTTAACACTTAGTGCAATAAAAAACAATGTCATTCCAACTAAAATCAATGTTTCCTTCCAAATAAATGAAATTCCTACACCTTTAAGCATAATTCCTTTTAAAATAATAATAAACCATTTTGCAGGAATTATGTAACTTATTATTTGTAAAGGAAGCGGCATACTTGAAATTGGAAAAATAAACCCCGATAATAAAATAGTTGGTAGCATTAAAGCCATTAATGAAATCATCATAGCTGTTTGTTGTGATGCCGAAATAGTAGATATTAAAATTCCTAGGGCAAGTGATGTGATGATAAATAGAATACTTTCTATGGCCAATAAAAATAAACTTCCTTGCACAGGCATTTCAAACACAAAAATGCTTAGTAAAACAATTATGATTGCATTTATAATTGACAGAAAAATGTAAGGAACAACTTTTCCAATAATTACTTGAAATGGTTTTAAAGGTGAAACCAATAAAATTTCCATAGTTCCTAATTCCTTTTCTCTGGTTATTGAAATGGAGGTCATCATTGCTGAAACAAGCATTAATATGATGGTCATAACCCCTGGAACGAACATAAAAACACTTTTTAATTCGGGGTTATAAACCATTCGTGTTTTAGAAACAATTTGATAGGGTGTTTTTACTGTTTTATTAATTTCTTGCTGATAGTTTTGTAAAATAGCACTAATATAATTACTTATTGTATTTGCTGTATTTGGATCGGTTGCATCTGCAATTACTTGAACTGTTGCGCTGTTTTTCTTTCCTAAATTTTTACTGAAGTCTTTTTCAAAAATAAGTACAGCTTTTATAATTCCTTTTTGAAAAGCAGTTTCAATTTCGGCTTCATTTAAAATAGATGCTTTGATACTAAAATATTTTGAAGCTCCAATTTTATTGATAATTTCTTGAGTTGTAACCTCTTTTGAATGATCTAAAATGGCAATATTAACATTGTTTATTTCGTTTGTAATAGCAAAACCAAACAACATAATTTGAGCTATTGGCATACCAAAAAGGATGAATAAAGACCGCTTATCTCTAAAGATATGATAAAACTCTTTTTTTATAAATCCTATAAATCGTTTCATAAGTTTTGTTGTCATAACGAAAAGCAATAGCGACTTGGTTGTCTCATTTTTATAGAGAGATTGCTTCACTTCACTTTGTTTCGTTCGCAATGACTTTTTTTTATGTTTGTATTATCAATTATCAAGACCTCTTGCTAACTTTAAAAAGACATCATTCATATTTGGTGAATTGTACTTTTCTTTTAATTTTTTTGGTGTATCTAAAGCTTCAATTTTTCCATTAACCATGATAGAAACCCGATCGCAATATTCAGCTTCATCCATATAGTGCGTTGTTACAAAAATGGTGGTTCCTTCGTTGGCTGTTTTATAAATCATTTCCCAAAACTGTCGGCGTGTAATTGGGTCAACTCCACCTGTTGGTTCGTCTAAAAAAATAATTTTTGGTCGATGCAAAAGCGCCACGGAAAATGAAATTTTTTGTTTCCACCCTAAAGGCAAAGAACCTACTAATTTTTTACTGACTTCCTGTAAATTCAATTCCTCAAGTAGCTTTGCTGTTTTCACTTTGATTTCAGCTCTTGACAATCCGTAAATTCCACCAAAAAAAGTAATATTTTCTTTCACAGTTAAATCGTCGTATAAAGCAAATTTCTGACTCATATAACCAATATTCTTTTTAATAGCATCAGGATTTTTATAAACATCAAAACCGGCTACAGTTGCATTTCCAGCTGTTGGTTTTGATATGCCAATCAACATTTTCATGGCGGATGTTTTTCCTGCTCCGTTTGCCCCCAAAAAGCCAAAAATCTCTCCTTTTTTTACTTCAAAAGAAATAGCATCTACGGCGATAAAATCACCGAATTTTTTTGTTAAATTTTCAACTTTTATGATGATTTCTTTTGACATTTTATTGTTTTGATAACTCCATAAAAGTGTCTTCTACGGTAGCTTCGGTTTTGTTAATTTGAATATTTTCAAGATTTTCAGCTTCTAAATATTGCTTTAAATCGGTTGGGTTAAAATCTGTTCTTTGATCGGTATAATGCACAAATTCACCGAAAGGATATACGCTGTAATTGTGCTCATATTTATTGAGGTTTTCAATGAGTTTGTACATATTGTTTGCGCAAACATTGTAAATAGTTTTAGGGTAGTGTTTTACAATTTCTTGTGGTGTCTCAATTTCTAATATTTTTCCATTTTGAATTAAAGCAATTCTATCACATAAAGCAGCTTCATCCATATAAGGTGTTGAAACCAACATGGTAATTCCTTTTTGTTGCAAACGTTTTAACATTTCCCAAAATTCTTTTCTAGAAACGGGATCAACACCTGTTGTTGGCTCATCTAAAAACAATACTTTTGGCTTGTGAATTAACGCGCAACATAGGGCTAGTTTTTGCTTCATTCCGCCCGATAATTTTCCGGCTCTTCGGTTTTTAAAAGGCTCAATTTGTATGTAAATATCTTTTATTAAATCGTAGTTTTTTTCAATGGAAGTTCCAAAAATTGTTGCAAAAAATTCCAGATTTTCTTCAACTGTTAAATCTTGATACAACGAAAATTTTCCAGGCATATAACCTACACAATTTCTAATATTTTTATAGTCTTTTACAACATCAAAACTGGCAACAGTTGCTTTTCCTTCATCGGCAAATAAAAGTGTGGTTAGTATTCTAAACAAGGTTGTTTTTCCTGCGCCATCTGGACCAATCAATCCAAACAATTCACCTTCTTTTACTTCAAAAGAAATGTCTTTTAAGGCTAAAGTTTTATTGAATGATTTGCTGATATTTTTTATTGAAATACTCATTATTAAGCGATTGGCTATTAGCTAAAGGCTAAAAGCTATTGAATCCACATCTCTGCAGGCATTCCTATTTTTAAACTTCCATCGTTTTTCACATCAATTTTTACGGCATATACCAAGTTTACGCGCTCTTCTTTTGTTTGAATTATTTTAGGTGTAAATTCAGCTTCAGAAGCAATCCAGGAGATAGTTCCTGAATAGTTTTTTAAACCTTTTTCATCATCAATTTTTACAGTTACTTCTTGTCCTATTTTAATGCTTGAAAGCTGTTTTTCACTTATATAAACTCTTAATTGCATGGTGGTTAAATCTGCAATTTTGTACAATGGTTTACCAAAGGAAGTAATTTCATTAGGCTCGGTGTATTTGGCTAAGACAGTTCCGTTAATAGGATTCTCGATGATACTTTTTTCAAGTTGATCATCAATTTGTTGAATTTGAACATCAATATTTTTTAGCTCATTAACAACAGGTGCATTTTGAATTTCAATACTTCTAATTTGATTGTTTAATACGTCAATTTTTCCATCGATATCATCTAATTGTTGTTGTGTAGCAGCATTTTCTTTGAGTAAATTTTCAATTCTGTTTTTGGAAATTTTGGCGGTTTTTAACTGCGCATTTAACACATTAATTTGTGATAAAACACCCTTGGATTTTGAAGAAACCACGTTTTTTGAAACCAACAATTGTTTCTTTTTTAAATTCAAAGGAATGGTATCTATATAACCAATAATTTGGTTGCTTTTTAAGGTTTGCCCTTCTTCAACAATGAACTGTATTAATTTTCCATTATTCTCAGCTGAAACTGTTATTTCAGTTGCTTCAAAATTGCCATAACCATCGGCTTTTTCATTGTTTTTACATGAAATAACGCTACTGGCAATCATTAAACCTAAAAGGAGTTTATAATTTTTCATATTTCTTTAATTATTGTTTAAAGTTGGAAAGTCAAAAGTCGAATGTTTCACATTTTTTTTCTTAAAACTTCTGCTATTTAATATCTAACTTTTTATTTTTTAACTTTTTTTTAATGGCTGTGGCCTATTTTAAATACTTCAAACTTAATTACCCTTGGTTACATTATAATTTGCTTTGGCCAACAATAACTGAATTTTATGGGTATTTAAATTGTTTTCTGCTTCGTATAAATTTGTGAGTTCTGTGATATAAGCTGAAGATGTAATGACGCCATTTTTTAATTGAGAAGCTGCAGTTTTCAATATCTTTTCACGCAACACAATAATATCTTGATCGGATTTGATAAATGATTCAATTTTACTGATTTCCGATTTTTGCTCGTTCAACTCAATATTCGTATTAAGATTAAAAATTTCCATTTCATTGTCTACAATATCTTTGTTTATTAGCAGAGATTCACGCTCTTTTTTTGTGGCATGCCAATCAAAAACCTCCCAGTTTAATTTTATACCTACCCAGTAGTAAGTTTTAAATGCATTTTCGAGCATGTTCAACCCTGGATTTCCTAATCCACCAGTTGCAAAACCCATAATTTGAGGTGTGTTTTGTTTAGAAACTAAGTTTTCAGAAGTTTCAATATGGTCTTTTTTTAGCTGAAATAATTCCAATTCTGGTCGATTAATTTCAAGTGTTGTATTTGTAATAACTTCCGGATTTTCAAAAGCTATCGTTGTATTAATTTCACTTCCAATTAATTTTGAAAGGGTTTCAATTAAAGTTTTTTTATTGGCTTCAATTTCTAAAATCTGTTGTTCAATTTTTAGTATTTCAACTTCTAAAACAGCATCGGAACTGGGTAAAATAGTTCCATAGGTTATTCCCGCCGTAACTTCCTTTAATTGAGCTTCTAACTGACTTTTTTTGGCAGAATGCAAATCTTTTTTTTCTTGTAAATTTAGAATTGAAAAATACAATTGATTTACCTGTTTTTTAAGCTGGTATAAACTGATTTCAATTTGTTTTTGCTTGGTTTTAAATTCGGCAGCTTTTAAATCAGCAGCAGCATCAATTTTTCCACCAGCATAAATCAACTGATTTACTGAAATATTGGTTTTATACTGATCTAAATTGGGCGCTTCAAATCCAGTTCCGGGAATAGCAATTGGCATTTTCGTAACGTCTGATTGATACGTTGCTTGTATCAAAAAATCAAACTGAGGCAATTTTCCGGTGTTTATAATTTCTAAATCAAGTTTGTTTTGTTTGGCTAATAAATCGTTTTGTTTGGCAAGAGGATAATTTTTTTGAATTAGTGTATAGCAAGTTTCTAAGGTTAATTTTTCTTGTGAAAGAACACCAATTGAAAAAAGAATGAAAGTGTACAATGTTATTTTTTTCATTGATTTAAATTTTTATTGAATTGATGATAAATGCTGAAACTTCAGTTTTTCGCTCTTCAACCAATTGCTTATAATCTTCATTGTTAATACTTAAAAATCCTTTCAATAGTGGTGCTGCGATAAAAGGAAATATATTTAAAGCAATGAGGTTTATTAATAATTGTTCAGTTTTAATTGGTTTAATAATACCTGCTTCAATATTTTCCTGCACTTGTTTTTTAAATTTAGCAATTGTTGGGAAATGTTTTTCGGAAGTTAGCTTTGTGATAAATTCTGGATTTCTATTCAATTCCTGAATGATAAAATTAGGTAAATACGGGTGTTTTACTACAAATGAAATATAATTATTGGTAAAGTTTTTAATTTTATCGAATAAAGAAGAATCATCATTTAAAACCTTATTCAATTGCGGGGCTAACAGTAAAAACGCATTTTTAAAAACGGCTTCAAAAAGCAATTGTTTACTGCGGTAATAGTAATGCAACAAAGCTTTATTAATCCCAGCTTCATCTGCAATTTCTTGCATGCGAGCACCATCCATTCCTTTTTGTTGAAAAATTCGTTTTGCGGCATTTAATATTCCTGTTTCAGCAGAAATGTCTTTTTCTTTTTTCATTTTAATTAACTAATTAGTTTAACCAAATGGTTAACAAATGTAAATTCTTTTTTTGAACTGACAAAAAAAAGTTAATTTTACTTCCATCAATAAAATAAATTACAATGAAAAAAGTTTTCAAATATAGTTTGTACCTACTAGTCTTAACAACTATTTACTTTGGCTATTCAAATTTTCAAAAGCTGGTTTTAATTTCTGGTCATTCGGCTAAAAGTGTTGCTTCTAATGTTTTTGTTGCCAATAGATCACAAGAGTCTGTTGAGGTGTCTGACAATGGTTTTTCTCCGGTTTCATTAGCAACTAATAAATTAAATTTTGAAAATAAATCGGTAACTACAAATGTATTCGGATTAAAAAATAGAACAGCGGTTTATAGAGAAGGAGTGGGAACTGTTGTAACAAATGAAGAATATGATTCAAATGCGCCTTATTTAGTTCCAAAGAGAAATAAAACTCCTAAAAATTTACCATTTCCATATGGAGATTTACCACAAAAAGATACCGTTTTTACAAACATTAATTATCAAAAGCTAAATGAAATTGTTGATGCTTATTTTAATGAAAATACATTAGAAAACACAACCAGATCTTTTCTGGTAATTTATAAAAATCAAATAATTGCGGAAAAATATAGTGATGGATTTGATGAAAAATCTTTAATCTTAGGTTGGTCTATGGGGAAAAGTTTAATGAGTGCAGTATGTGGTGTATTAAATTTTCAAGGTCATTTAAATGTTCAAGATCCTGCACCAATAGCAGCATGGAAAAATGATGACCGTTCTAAAATTACCATCAATAATTTATTGCAAATGAATAGTGGTTTGGAGTGGGAAGAGGATTATACAAAAATTTCGGATGTAACAAAGATGCTGTATTTAGATACCGATATGACAAAATCTCAAATTGACAAGCCTTTGATAGGAAAACCAAATGAAACTTGGAATTACTCCTCAGGAACATCTAATTTATTGAGTGGTATTATTAGAAGTAAGTTCAAAACACATCAAGAATATCTCGATTTTTGGTATACCGATTTATTTGATAAAATTGGCATGCATTCTATGATTTTTGAAACTGATTTGGCAGGGAATTATGTAGCGTCGTCCTATGGTTGGGCAAACACTAGAGATTGGGCTAAATTTGGATTGTTATATTTGAATAAAGGTAATTGGAATGGCGAACAAATCATGAGTGAAGATTGGGTGAAATATACGGCAACCCCCACAAATGGTTCGGAAGGTGTTTATGGCGCACAGTTTTGGTTAAATGCAGGTGGGCATATGAAGGATGTTCCAAATGATATGTTTTTTGCTGATGGCTATCAAGGTCAACGCGTGATTATTATTCCTTCAAAAGAGTTGGTTATAGTACGCCTAGGAGTTACTTATAGTAAATTGGAGGAACAATTAAAGCATAGAAAAATTCAACCTGAAGAAAATAAAGATGTGGTTGAATTTGAATTAGGGAATATAGCTTATAATAGGTTGTTAAAAGATATTATATCTACCATTGAATAAATAGTTATTTTTATTATTTTAGCTCAAATAATGATAATATAAAACCCTTCAAAAATGCTAATTATCAATTTTTTACATAAGTTTGATCCAAATGCACAACTGGTTAATTTAAAGGATATTGAATACAAAAAAAAACCACAAATTTGTAGCTTTTTTTGTATTCAATAATATTTTTTAGTAGTTAAACCAAACCGTTTTCAATTAAATATTCACCAATTTGAACGGTATTCGTTGCAGCACCTTTACGAAGGTTGTCAGCAACAATCCACATATTTAATGAATTTGGTTGCGACTCATCTCTACGAATACGACCCACAAAAACTTCATCTTTATTATGGGCATACATTGGCATTGGATAAGTATTGGTATCTAAATTATCTTGAACAATAACGCCAGGAGTTGCTGCTAATAATGTACGAACTTCACCCAAATCGAAGTCATTTTCGAATTGAACATTTACAGCCTCTGAATGTCCACCGGCAGTTGGAATACGAACCGCTGTTGCAGTAACCGAGAACGAATAATCATCTAAAATTTTCTTTGGTTCTTTAACCAGTTTCATTTCTTCTTTTGTGTATCCGTTTTCTAAGAAAACATCACATTGTGGAATTGCATTTCGGTTAATTGGGTAATGATAAGCCATTTCACCTTTAATACCATTGGCTTCATTTTCTAATTGTTGAACCGCTTTTACACCTGTTCCTGAAACAGATTGATAGGTTGAAATAACAACACGTTTCATTTTGTATTTTTTATGCAAGGGTGCCAATGCCATTACTAACTGAATTGTTGAACAGTTTGGGTTTGCAATAATTTTATCATCTTTGGTTAATACGTTTCCGTTAATTTCAGGAACAATTAATTTTTTTGAAGGATCCATTCTCCAAGCTGAAGAGTTATCTACCACCGTACAACCTACTTCTGCAAATTTTGGAGCCCACAATTCTGATGTTGTTCCTCCAGCTGAAAATAATGCGATATCTGGGCGGGCATCAACAGCATCTTGCATTCCAATAATTGTATAATTTTCTCCCTTATATGCTAATTGTTTACCTACAGAACGTTCTGAGGCAACTAATAATAATTCTGTAATTGGAAAATTACGCTCTGCTAAAACTTGTAACATTACGTTTCCTACCATTCCGGTAGCGCCTACAACAGCTACTTTCATCTTTCTATTTTTTTAATTTTAATAATAGTGCAAATTTTACAAAAAAAGACGACAATCGACTAGTATTGAATTGAAAATTAACAAATAAATAATTTTTTGTTAAAAAAATGATTATGAGTCTGAATGACTAATAGTTATAAGAAAATACGTAATTTTGCAAAAATTAAAAAAAGAATAAGATAATTATTCTAAAAATATTGTTTAACTAAAAAAGTATAGCATGCAACTGTACAATAAGTTAAGCGCTGAAGAACGTGCTCATTTAATTGATGAGGCGGGAAAAGACCGTTTAACCATTTCTTTCTATAAATATTATAAGATAGAAAATCCACAAATACTAAGAGACCATTTATTTATTGAATGGGATAAATTGGATGTTTTAGGCAGAATCTATGTTTCTAATGAAGGTATTAATGCGCAAATATCTGTTCCTGCAGAAAATTTGGTTGCATTAAAAGTACAATTAGATAGTATTTCATTTTTAATGGATTGCCGCTTAAATGTTGCCGTAGAACAGGATAACAAATCATTTTTAAAATTAAAGATAAAGGTTAGAGATAAAATTGTTGCCGATGGTTTAAATGATGATACGTTTGATGTTACCAATATTGGAATTCATTTAGATGCGGCAGGATTTAATAAGTTATTAGAAGATCCAAATACGGTTTGCGTTGATATGAGAAATCATTACGAAAGTGAAATTGGTCATTTTAAAACGGCTGTAACTCCAAATGTTGATACTTTTAGAGATTCTTTAGATATTATTGAAGCAGATTTAAAAGACCACAAAGAAGATAAAAATTTGTTAATGTATTGTACTGGAGGAATTCGTTGTGAAAAAGCCAGTGCGTATTACAAACATAAAGGGTTTAAAAATGTTTTTCAGCTTGAAGGTGGAATTATAGAATATACCCGCCAGGTAAAAGAGCAAGAATTAGAGAATAAATTTATTGGTAAAAACTTTGTTTTTGACCATAGAATGTCAGAACGAATTTCAGATGATGTTGTTGCAAATTGTCATCAATGTGGTGAACCTTGTGACACACATGTAAATTGCGACAATGAAGCTTGTCATTTATTGTTTATTCAATGTGAAAAGTGTTCAAAAAAAATGGAAACTTGCTGCTCTATAGAATGTCAGAAAATCATTCAATTACCATTTGAAGCACAAAAAGAATTGAGAAAAGGTATTCCAAATAGCAATAAAATATTTAAAAAAGGACGGTCAGAAGTTTTAAAATATAAAAAAAGATGAAACAGAAAATTGAATTAATGGCTCCTGCCGGAAATTTTGAATCAATGCAAGCCGCGTTAGACAACGGAGCCGATTCAATTTATTTTGGTGTAGAGCAATTAAATATGCGAGCAAGAGCATCTATTAATTTTACATTAGATGATTTACAGGAAATTTCTGATCGTTGTAAAGCTAAAAATGTAAGAACCTACCTTACGTTAAATACCATAATTTACGACCACGATTTAACCATTGTAAAAACACTGATTCAAAAAGCAAAAGAAGCAGATATTACTGCGGTTATTGCTATGGATCAGGCAGTTATTTCTACTGCAAGAGAAATTGGAATGGAAATTCATATTTCAACGCAAATAAACATCACCAATTTTGAAACCGCCAAGTTTTATGCCATGTTTGCAGATACTATGGTGTTGAGTAGAGAGTTGAGTTTGCGCCAAGTGAAAAAAATTACCGAGCAAATAGAAAAGGAAAACGTTTGCGGCCCTTCTGGAAAATTGGTAGAAATTGAAATTTTTGGACACGGAGCTTTGTGTATGGCTGTTTCTGGAAAGTGTTATATGAGTTTACACACGTATAATTCTTCAGCAAATAGAGGAGCTTGTAAACAAAATTGCAGAAAAAAATATACGGTAATTGATCAAGAAACTGGTGTTGAATTGGAATTGGACAATGAGTATATTATGTCTCCAAAAGACTTATGTACTATTGATTTTTTAGATCAAATTGTAGATGCCGGCGTAAAAGTGTTAAAAATTGAAGGAAGAGGTAGAGCACCGGAATATGTGGCAAATGTTATAAAATGTTACCGAGATGCCATTGATAGTATTGAAGCTGGAACATATAGTAAGGAAAAGGTGATTTCTTGGATGTTAGAGCTAGAAAAAGTGTACAATCGTGGTTTCTGGAGTGGTTATTATTTAGGTCAAAAATTGGGAGAATGGAGTAACAGTTCTGGAAGTCATGCAACACAAAAAAAAGTGTATTTAGGAAAAGGAGTTCATTATTTTCCAAAAGCAAATATCGGCGAATTTAAAATTGAAGCTTATGATCTTTCTATTGGAGATACCATTTTAATTACGGGTCCAACAACGGGAGCAAAAGAAATGGAAGTGAAAGAATTATTTGTAAATGACGAAAAAGGCGAAAAAGCTTCAAAAGGAGATTCTTTTACAATTCCTTTAGAATTTAGAATTAGACCTTCAGATAAATTGTATAAAATTGTTAAAAACACGGTTGAAGCTTAATGGTTATTATTACATTACAAAGGGCAAAATGTATTGGTTGTAATTATTGTGTTGAATTGGCGCCTGCTCAGTTTCAAATGTCTAAAAAAGATGGTAAATCGGTATTACTTCATTCCAAAGAAAAAAAAGGCTTTTTTACAATTAAATCACCAGATGACAACATTTTTAACGACAGCATAAAGGCCAAAGAAGCTTGTCCGGTAAAAATTATTGATGTAAAACAAACATAAAAGCCATTTTGAAACGTTTTACAATTCATAATTTTAATTATATCTTTACAAATTAGTGAAGGTTGTAAAATTGAATTTTTCAATTTTAATAAACATAAAAAAATTAAACATATATGAGCTGTAATAGTTGCTCTTCAGATATAAATAGTGTTCCGAAAGGTTGTAAAAGTAATGGCGATTGCGGTACTGATAGTTGTGAAAAACTAACAGTATTCGATTGGTTAGCCAATATGTCACTTCCATCTGGTCAAGAACCTGAAAATATAGTTGAAGTACGTTTTAAGAATGGGCGAAAACATTTTTATAAAAATCCTGACAATTTAAAATTATCAATTGGCGATATTATTGCTGTTGAAGGTAATCCAGGTCATGATATAGGTACGGTTTCTCTTACAGGTGAACTGATTAAAGTTCAAATGAAAAAGAAGGGGGTTGCTGTTGATAGCGAAGAAGTGAAAAAAATATACCGAAAAGCATCACAAAAAGACATTGATATTTGGAAAGCTTCTCGAGAAAAGGAATATGAAACGCAATATCGCGGAAGAGAAATACTAAGTCGTTTGGGTTTAAAAATGAAACTTTCAGATGTTGAATATCAAGGGGATGGAAACAAAGCTACTTTTTATTACACAGCCGATGATAGAATTGATTTTAGACAATTAATTAGAGATTTGGCAAGTGCTTTTAACATACGAGTTGAAATGAAACAAGTTGGGCTTCGTCAAGAAGCAGCACGTTTAGGCGGTGTTGGTTCCTGTGGAAGAGAATTGTGTTGTTCAACCTGGTTAACCGATTTGCGAAAAGTAAATACCACTGCGGCACGTTACCAACAATTATCTTTAAATCCTCAAAAATTAGCAGGTCAATGTGGTAAATTAAAATGTTGTTTAAACTATGAATTAGACACCTATTTAGATGCGCTTAGAGGCTTTCCAAAGCAAGAAATTGAACTGAGAACTGTAAAAGGAGATGCTTCTTTTGTGAAAATGGATATTTTTAAAAATTTACTTTGGTATACTTATAAAGAAAACCGCAGTAAATGGTTTAAATTAACGTTAGAACAGGTTCAAGAAATTATAGCCTTAAATAAAAATCAAGAAAAAGTAGCTTCATTAGAAGATTATGAACTGGAGTTAATTGAAGAAATTAAAGCTGATTTTGAAAATGTTGTAGGACAAGACAGTTTAACTCGTTTTGATATGCCAAAAAGAACCAACAAAGGTAAAAAACGAAATAAAAAACCTCAGGGAGATGGTTCAAAACAGCAAGCTGCATCGAATGATTTTAAGTCAAAGCAAAAGAACAGACCTAAAAAAGATAAAGCTGAAGTAAATCAAAATCAGGCACCCAATCCAAATCAGAAAAAGCCTAACCCAAATCAGCAAAAGCAGCATCCTAACCAGCAAATAAAAGTGTCAGGTGAAAATAATCCTGTAAATAAAACAGGAGCCAATAAAAATAGAAACAAAAGAAGAAGACCTCCAAAAAAAGACACAAACAATTCAAAAGATGCATAAGTATTTACAACTTTTATTTGGTTTTTTGTTGGTTGTTTCTTGTGATTCAAAGATGATTTATGATCAATATCAACCAATTGAAAATCACCAGTGGTCATCAGAAAATAAAATTGAATTTATTGTTGATAATACAGATACTATTTCTAAAAAAAATGTGTTTATCAATATTAGAAACAATAAAGCCTATGAGTTTAGTTCTTTATTTTTAATCGCTAAAATTGAGTTTCCAAAAGGCATAAGGGTTATTGATACCTTAGAATATGAAATGGCTGATGTTCAAGGAAAATGGCTGGGGACAGGATTTACCGACGTGAAAGAAAATAAACTTTTTTACAAAGAAAATGTGTCTTTTGCTGAACAAGGAGCTTATAAATTTAGCATTCAGCAAGTAACAAGAGGTATCAATGACATTGAAGGGAAAAAGCCTTTAAATGGCATTACAGATGTAGGTTTAAGTATAGAAATGGTTAAAAAATGACAAAAAAAACAGCAGTAACTACTAATTTTTCAAGTTACGTAAAATGGTTTTGGATTTTAATTTTAGGAGGTTCATTATCAATTGTATTTTTATTTTTATTGGCATCTTGGGGTGCTTTTGGACCATTACCAAGTTTTGAAGAATTAGAAAATCCTGAGCATAATTTAGCTACCGAAGTTATTTCTATTGATGGAAAAACACTGGGAAAATACGCCTACGAAAATCGCACACCTGTTCAGTTCAAAGATTTACCTTCAAACCTTATCGAAGCATTGGTTTCAACAGAAGATGAACGTTTTTACGAACATTCTGGAGTTGATTTTAAGGCTTCTTTGCGCGCTGTTATTAAAATGGGGAAAGATGGGGGTGGAAGTACTATTACTCAGCAATTTGCTAAGTTGTTATTTCACGGTGAAGGCTCTAAAAATATTGTGCAACGTATTGGGCAAAAATTTAAAGAATACGTTATTGCAATAAAATTAGAGCGCCAATATACCAAAGAAGAAATTTTAACAATGTATTTAAACAAGTACGACTTTTTAAATTTAGCTGTTGGTATTCGCTCAGCTTCGCGTATTTACTTTGGAAAGGAACCTATTGAATTAACTGTTCCTGAATCGGCTATGCTAATTGGAATGCTTAAGAATGCTTCATATTACAATCCGCTAAGACGCGAAGAATTGGTTAAAAATCGAAGAAATGTAGTATTGTATCAAATGTATAGAAACGACTTTATTTCTGAAAAAGTAAAAGATTCTTTACAACTAACCAATTTAAATTTAGATGTTAATAAAGAAGGGCATAGCGACGGTTATGCGACTTATTTTAGAGAATATTTACGAGATTTTATGAAAACGTGGATTCAAGACAATCCTAAACCTGATGGAACAGATTACAACTTACACCGCGACGGACTGAAAATTTACGTAACCATAGATTCGCGAATGCAAAAATATGCTGAAGAAGCAATGGCTGAACATATGGCCAATTTGCAACGTGTGTTTAATAAAGAACAAAAGAAAAATAAAAAAGCACCTTTTTACGATTTAGATGAAGACCAAGTTAAGTCAACCATTAATCAAGCTATGAAACGTTCTAACCGTTGGATTCGAATGAAAAGTAACGGTGATTCAGGGGCTGAAATTTTAAAGTCTTTTGATGAGAAAACAGATATGAGTGTTTTTACTTGGAAAGGAGATTTAGATACTATCATGTCGCCAAAAGATTCTATTTTATATTACAAACAAATTTTAAGAGCTGGCTTAATGTCCCTAGAACCACAAACGGGCCATGTAAAAGCGTGGGTTGGTGGAATAAACTATAAACACTTTCAATTTGATGCGGTAAAACAACAAAAACGCCAGGTTGGTTCTACCTTCAAACCTTTTGTTTATGCTTCAGCAATCAATCAATTAAAATTATCACCTTGTTATAAATTACCCAATATTCCATACACCATTCCAAAAGAAAAATATGGTATGCCAGAAGATTGGACACCAAAAAATGCGGATGATAAATATGGAGGCGAATTGACTTTAAAAGAAGCGTTAGCTGGTTCTGTGAATGTGATTACTGCAAATTTAATTGATAAAGTTCACCCAAAAACGGTGGTTGCTTTGGCGAAAAGTGCTGGTATAAAAAGTGATATTCCTGAAGTTCCGGCAATAGCATTGGGCTCTGTAGATTTATCATTATATGAAATGGTAGGTGCTTATGCAACTTTTGCCAACAAAGGTTTGCAAATAGAGCCGATGATGATTTTAAAAATTGAAGATAAAAACGGGACTGTTTTAGAACAATTTATTCCAACTTCAAAAGAGGTTTTAAGTGAAGAATCGGCTTATGTGGTTATCAATTTATTAGAAGGCGTAACACAATCTGGTTCGGGAATTCGATTGCGGGGTAAATGGGGAAGTTATCCCGACAATGTGGTTACAGGATATCCTTATGAATTTACAAATCCAATTGCAGGAAAAACAGGAACAACTCAAAATCAGTCCGATGGTTGGTTTATGGGAATTGTTCCAAATTTAGTAACGGGTGTTTGGGTTGGAGGTGAAGACCGAGCAACTCACTTTAAAAGTATAACACAAGGACAAGGTGCAACAATGGCACTGCCAATTTGGGCATTGTATCATAAAAAAATATACGCCGATTCAACTTTAAATGTGAGTCAAGGTGAATTTGAACGACCAGAAGATTTAAGTATTGAGGTTGATTGTGGAAAAAAAGGCGATCAGGCCATAAAAAAATTAGAAGAAGATCCAGAATTTTAGTGTAAAATGAGTATAAATCCTATTTGGAAACCATCAAAAATAAGTATTGAACAAAGCAACATTTTTAAAATGATGCAAGAACATGGTTTTGAAAATTATGATGATTTCTGGAAATGGTCAGTTAACAATAAAGAAACTTTTTGGGAAGCAACCATTCAAAATTTAGGTATTGAATTTGCTCAAAATTACGCGTCAATTGTAGATATTTCAAAAGGTGTTGAAAACGCAAAATGGTTGAAAAACGCCAAACTGAATATTGTAGATGCATGTTTTCAAAATGAAGATGATTCAATTGCGATAACTTTTCAAGAAGAAGGGCAAAATCTTCAGAAAATAACCCAAAAAGCATTATTGGATTTAGTCAATCAAATAGCAAATGGCTTGGTTGAATTAGGCTTAAAAAAGGGCGATAACATTGCTATTGATATGCCGATGACCGTTGAAGCTGTTGCCATTTATTTAGCAGGCATAAAAGCAGGAATGCCGATTGTTACGATTGCTGATAGTTTCACCTCAAATGAAATTGAAGTTCGGCTAAAAATTACAAACCCTAAAGTAATTTTCACACAAGATATTTTAAAAAGAGCTGAAAAGGAATTGCCTTTATATTCTAAAGTGATTGAAATAGATGCTCCGAGAGCGATTGTTTTTAAAACTTCTAAAAAAGACATAAAACTTAGAAGTAATGATATTTATTGGAGAGATTTTTTAAGTTCAAATACAAATTTTAAAACCGTTATTCAACAACCTGACGATATAATTACAATTTTATTTTCATCAGGAACAACAGGTGAGCCAAAGGCAATTCCTTGGACTCACACTACACCCATAAAATGTGCAAGTGATGGTTATTACCACCAAGATATTCATAAAAACGATGTGGCTTGTTGGCCAACAAATCTAGGTTGGATGATGGGACCATGGCTGGTATTTGCCTCTCTTATTAACAAAGCAACAATTGCACTGTATTATGGTCCACCAATGGGTGAGGATTTTGGTAAATTTATTCAAAATGCTCAAGTTACCATGTTAGGTGTAATTCCAAGTTTTGTAAAATACTGGAAAAGCACTAAGTGTATGGAACAGTATAATTGGGATAACATCAAATGTTTTAGCTCAACAGGTGAAGTTTCTAATCCTACGGAAATGGAATATTTAATGCAATTGGCTAATAATAAACCTGTTATCGAATATTGTGGAGGCACTGAAATTGGAGGAGGATATGTAACCAGTACGGTAATTCAGCCCAATATTGCAAGTACATTTTCAACACAAGCTTTGGGAGGCGAATTTGTTTTATTAAATGACAGTAATGAAGTTTCAATGAAAGGTGAATTATTTTTAATTCCACCAATAATGGGATTGTCGACCAGCTTGATAAACCGTAATCATTTTGATGTGTATTATAAAGACACACCAACATACAAAGGGAAACTATTACGAAGACATGGTGATGCGTTGGAGCAATTAGAAAATGGTTATTACAAAGCACAAGGAAGAGTTGATGACGCTATGAATTTGGGCGGCATAAAAGTAAGTTCTGTTCAAATAGAATCTGTTTTAAATAAATTAGATTTCATAAAAGAATCAGCGGCAATTGCTGTTGAACCAAAAGGTGGCGGACCAAGTTTACTGGTAGTGTTTTATGTTGAAAATGTTTCAGAATTAACGGATGAAGAAAAATTAGCTTTAGTAAAAGAAAGCATTGGCAAACAATTAAATCCGCTTTTTAAAGTTTCAGACTTAGTAAAAATAAATGTTTTACCAAGAACGGCATCTAACAAAGTAATGAGAAGAAGATTAAGAGAAAATTACATGCTTAGTAGCGGGTAGCAGTGGCAATTAATTTTTTTAAATAGAAGTCCCAGTTACCAGACACAAAATATCAGAGACTAAAAAACATGAAAATAATATCATACAATGTAAACGGAATTAGAGCAGCGTTAAACAAAGGTTTTATAGACTGGTTAACAGCCGCTAACCCTGATGTGGTTTGCATTCAAGAAACAAAAGCACATAAAGAACAATTAGATTTAAGTCTGTTTGAAGCCGCAGGTTATCCATTTCATTATTGGTTTTCAGCCGAAAAGAAAGGTTATAGCAGTGTTGCTATTTTATCTAAATTTGAACCAAACCATGTTGAGTACGGTACAGGAATAGCTTCAATGGATTTTGAAGGAAGAAATTTAAGAGTAGATTTTGATGATTTTTCTGTAATGAGTTTGTATTTGCCTTC
>Ga0316188_10000209_pt1 | contig 22240 bp, 18 predicted proteins | sample Phiworburrow1_MG_FD_204933 | JGI IMG/M metagenome (GOLD analysis project Ga0316188, IMG submission 204933) | Coastal sediment microbial communities from Maine, United States - Phippsburg worm burrow 1 | ecosystem: Environmental > Aquatic > Marine > Coastal > Sediment | place: USA: Maine... | reverse complement strand
AGGCAAAGGCACGAGGTGATAATGGAGAGATTGCATCATTGATCTTAGGCTCATAAAAGCTGCCAAAAATAAATTCATTCGGACTGGTATTGTTATCATTTCCACTTGCCCTGATCGAGATCACATTTTGCTTATAGGTATTTGGTCTTATATACTCGATGTCGGTAATGGATTCTGATGTAAAAGCAGTAGAAGAATCGATCCCTTCTTTTGCTATTCGCTTCCTTAAGAAAAATGGAGAGTCCAAAAGTCGCCCACTCCCTTTTATATATACTCTGGCGGAATAAGAATTTAATTGCTGACGATGATAATCACTTTTTGCAATCGCTTTTCGCATAATCGTATAGGCAGGATCTTCTTTATCCGCTCTAATACTTACTTCTGATAATTCATAACTAATAGGACTTAAGGTAATATTCAATTCTTGAAATTGATTTTCAACTTGAATAAACTTCACCAGCGTTTGATATCCCAAATATTGAAAAACGATATCATATTTTCCGGGTTTAAGTTTTACCTGAAAATAACCTTCACTATTAGTGGTAGTACCCGATTCAATATTTCTAATGTAAATGGTCGCAAAACCAAGCTTTTCACCTTGTTCATTGCTAATATAGCCTTCAATTCCCCCAGTTTGAGCAGAGCTGACCGAAGCAATAAGTAAAAAATAGAAGAATAATATAAGGGAGTTTAGTGAACTGATTTTCATAAGCATTATTATCAATACCGTTATTAATTAACGATAATGCCAGTAAAAATCAGAAAAATTTAGGGGATAAAATTACCGTTGATGTAATTTATCTATTAAAACAAACCATTGATCTCTGCATCGATCGAATTAATGATCTGCCCAAGGTCCTCAGCTTCGGTATGAAAACTATTATTATCAACGTCGATGATCAGCAATTTACCTTTGTCATATTCACTGATCCAGCTTTCATAACGATCATTTAATTTTTGTAAATAATCAATACGGATAGAATTTTCATAATCCCGACCACGTTGTTGGATCTGATTTACTAATACAGGTACAGAAGCTTTTAAATAGATCAGTAAATCCGGTGGTTTAATAAATGAATCCATCAATTGAAAAAGGGAAATATAGTTTTCAAAATCCCGTGTAGTCATAAGACCCATTTCATGAAGGTTCGGCGCGAATATAAATGCGTCCTCATAGATCGTCCGATCCTGAATTACGTTTTTTCCAGATTCTCTAAAATTATTTACTTGTCGAAACCGACTGTTTAAGAAATACACCTGTAAGTTAAATGACCATCGTTGCATTTCATTATAGAAATCATTTAAATAGGGATTGTTTTCCACATCCTCGAAGTGAGGTTCATACTTATAATGTTTTCCAAGCAATCGGGTTAAAGTGGTTTTTCCTGATCCTATATTTCCGGCAATAGCAATATGCATATGTAATAATTTAGAGCGAATAAAAATACAAAGTTCAACCCAAATACATCGTGTATTTATAATGTATTTCGAATAAAAGCATTAACACTATAATCTGTTAGAATATAAAGCATTTTATTAGATATCAATGCTTTATTCGCATCCGATTTGGGTAATTTAATTTCTTGTATAATAAATGATGTGAAATCGTAGAAGAAAAAGGCACTTTTATCCATGAAGAAAATCCCATTCTCACTTATTTGAAAATTATCAATATTTTTTATGGGAATTGTTTTTTTATACGTCCCGAAAATATCAAATACGAGTATCCCTTGTTTTGGATCGTTTAAATACAATGTATTCCCCCACTCCGTCATCAAGTTAGGAGTGATTTCAAAGCCAAGTAATTGATTCAAATTACCACTGTTAAATACTTCACTAAAAGTATTTGTAGTTCGGATCAAAGCACCTTGCATTGGATCGAAGAACCAATAGCGGTTTTGGGAAGAGGAACAGACCAGTGTTACCGTCCCTAAATTATAAAAATTGAGTGCCACAGCAGGAGTTAATTGTGATAAGCTATTATCCAAAACGACCATTTGAGCATTGTTTTGATAATACACCAATACTTTAAGCCCTTCTCCTATCGAAAGAGAACTGATTTTTCCAAGATAATTATCGGAATAGCTAAACATCAATTCCCCTTCAGAATTATACTTTTTGATAGTATAATCATTGACTAAGTATAAATTATCCAGGTTATCACGATAAATAAGATCAGCTGATTCATCTAACTCAAAGGCGGGAGTATAATCCTGAAAAAAAAAGAACAGACTAATAAATAATAAAATACTCATTTAAACTTTGATTTTAATATTATTCAATTCTTCAATAAAAGAACGTGAATTTGATAGTCTTGGTATCTTATGTTGCCCGCCAAGCTTGCCTTTAGACTTTAACCATTCGTGGAAAATGCCTTTTTTCAAACTTCTTACTATAGGTAATTGAAGTGTGAAATCATTCGTTCTTTTAGCCTCATAATCAGAATTCAGATTTTTTAATTCCTGGTCTAATATCCGAATGAATTCATCCATATCATGAGGTTTTATCTCAAATTCTATCAACCATTCATGCGCTCCTGTATTCCCTTCGCTCATATAAACCGGACCGGCGGTATAATCATTGATTATCGCTCCTGTTTGATTCGAGGCTTTTTCTATGGCTTGCTCTGCATTATCAATAATTAATTCTTCACCAAAGGCATTAATAAAATGACTTGTTCTTCCACTCACTTTAATTCTAAATGGAAAGACAGAAGTAAAAACAATCGTGTCCCCGATCATATATCTCCATAAACCGCCATTAGTGGTAATTACCATTGCGTATTGCACTCCCTTCTTTACATCCTTTAAACTTATGGTTTGGGGATCTTTTTTATCCCATTCGCTGGCAACAACAAATTCATAATAAATACCATAATCAAGCATCAGTAACAGCTCATCCGAATGCAATCGATCCTGAACGCCAAAATAACCTTCTGAAGCATTATAAGATTCAGCATAATGCATTCTCCCTGAGATCAGATTTTCAAATTGTTGACGGTAAGGAGCGAAATTTACTCCGCCATGCATAAACAACTCAATATTAGGCCAAACCTCACGGATATTCTTTTTCCCGGTAATTTCAAGAATTCGCTTTAGCAAGACTAAGGTCCATGATGGAACTCCGGATAATACACTTACATCTTCTCCTATTGTAGAATGTGCCATTTTATCCAGCTTCTCTTCCCAATCATCCAATAAGGCAATATCTAATGAAGGAGTTCTTTTTAACTCAACCCAAATAGGAAGATTGTCCATTATGATCGCCGAAAGATCACCGATATATGAACCGTCAGAATCTTTTATATCCGATTTACTTCCTCCTATAACCAGCGTCTTTCCTTTATGCGCTTCTGCATTCGGATGCTTATCAAAGTAGAGCGAAAGCAGATCTTTTCCTCCTTTGAAATGACATTCTTCCAATGACTCGTAACTTACAGGAATGTATTTACTTTTCCCTGAAGTAGTCCCAGAGGATTTGGCAAACCATCGAATTTCATTTGGCCAAAGTAAATTCTGCCGACCTTCCTGCATTCGTAAAACATAAGGCAAAACATCTTTATATCGTTGAACCGGAAAGCGGCTTTTGTATTCTTCTACGGTAGAAATATCTTTATAATTATACTTATTTCCCCACTCAGTGTATTGTGCAGATCTGATCAGTCGCATTAATAATTCATCTTGAACTTCAATTGGATACTTTTTAAAAAGTTCAATCTGATGAATGCGCTTTTTAACAAACCAGGATATGACGGAATTCAATGCCATAAATTAATATATACTGTTGAAAAGGATGAAAATAAAACAAATTAATGTGTTTTAAGAACGTCTTTTCAAAGTAAAACAAAATTTGACGAAAGTCACTAAGAATTGTAACCTTCGTTACATACTATCAATTCTCTTGCTATTATATTTGGTTGTTCTATTAACCACAAACACTAGAAATAATGAAAGTTGAACAAATTTACACTAATTGTTTGGCCGAGGCAGCTTACTACATCGAATCAAATGGAGAGGCTGTAGTGATCGACCCGATGCGCGAACCGCAACCAATTTTAGATCGTTTAAGAGAAGATCAGGCAAAATTAAAATACATATTTGAAACGCATTTTCATGCAGATTTTGTTTCCGGACATATTGATTTGCATCGTGAAACGGGAGCTCCTATCGTTTTTGGACCAGGAGCTGAAGCCGGATATGATATTCATGTCGGGAAAGATAATGAAGAATTCAAAATTGGTGATGTTACATTAAAATTACTGCATACCCCGGGCCATACTATGGAATCAGCATCTTTCCTTCTTTTTGATGAAAAAGGAAAACAACATTGTGTCTTTACCGGCGATTGTTTGTTTATTGGTGATGTAGGACGTCCGGATCTTGCAGTTAAATCAAATCTTACACAGGAAGATCTAGCAGGTCATTTGTACGACTCATTGAGGAATAAATTAATGCCGCTAAATGATGATGTTATTGTATATCCAAACCACGGTGCCGGATCTGCATGCGGAAAATTAATGAGCGAAGAAACTTTTGATACACTAGGTCATCAAAAAGAAGTGAACTATGCTTTACAAGACATGAGTAAAGCAGAATTTATTGACAAAGTTTTGGATGGATTAGCTACACCACCACAATATTTTCCAAAAAATGCCATGTTAAATAAACGCGGATATGATAGTCTGGATACTATTTTGGAACACGCACGACGAGCTTTGGATCCGGACCATGTGAATAAATTAATGAAGGATGGTGCTTTGCTTCTAGACACAAGAGAACATGTTCTATTTCAAAAAGAATATATCCCCGGGTCCGTTAATATAGGGCTGGATGGAAATTTCGCTTCATGGGTCGGAACTTTGATCGAGGATATAAATCAACCTATAGTACTAATTGTAGAAGAAGAGCGAATAGATGAGGCGATTACCCGTTTAGCCAGAGTAGGCTATAACAATACCGTTGGATATCTTCAAGGATGTATCAAAGAATGGAAAGACAGCGGTTATCCGGTTGATACGATCGAATTTATTTCGGCCTATCGATTAGATAAATTGATCGATGCAGACGAAGAAGTAAATATTATAGATACACGTAGAAAATCAGAATATGAATCAGAACATGTAATGGGAAGTGAAGTACTCACTCTTGATACTATTAAGGATCATATGAATGAACTTGATAAGGATAAGACCTATTATATGTATTGTCTTACAGGATATCGGTCAGCTTCGCTGATCTCTATTTTGAAGAATAATGGTTATTCCAAATTGATAAATATTGAAGGTGGATTAGATGCTATCCGTGAAACGGATATTCCACTTTCAGAATATGTTTGCCCTACCACAATATTATAAGATTTTTTTTCTTGCACGTTCAGTGCATGGTGTTTCAGTGGTAAAAAAGGGGCTCTCCTAACGGAGAGCCCCTTTTGACTTTTAAACTATGTTTTAAATAAAAATTTAAGATAAACCGGAAATAACTCCCTTATCATTAATATCAATTCCTTCAGCCGCCGGAACCGGAGGTAAACCCGGCATTCTAAGCATAGCACCTGTTACCGGAATTATAAATCCTGCACCTGCAGCAAATTCGAACTCCCTTACATTAATAATAAAGCCTTTAGGACGACCGATCAATTTTTCATTATCAGATAATGATTTTTGAGTTTTCGCCATACATATTGGCAATTTATCCATTCCTAATTGATTGATCTTTCTTAATTGAGTTTTTGCTTTTAATGCATATTCTACTCCATCAGCTCCATATATTTTAGTCGCTAGTGCAAGGATCTTATCTTCAATTGAACTATTCCAATCATAGGTTGGTTTGTATTTACCTTTGCATTTAGCTACCGCTGCTACTACAGCCTCGGCTAATTTCATTGTGCCCATTCCGCCTTTTTCCCAACCTTCAGAAACTTCTGCTCTTTCTCCTTTACTCTCTACATGGGTTTTTATCATCTCTACCTCGGCATCTGTATCGCTTATAAATTTATTTATCGCAACCACAACAGGTAAACCAAACGCTTGCATATTTTCAATATGCTTATCAAGATTTGCTAATCCCTTTTTGAGGGCTTCAAGATTTTCCTTCGTTAATTCAGTTAATGCTACTCCACCATGATATTTTAAAGCCCTTACTGTAGCAACAATAACAACCGCTTTTGGAGATAGTCCGCTATAACCGCATTTTATATCCAGGAATTTCTCAGCACCTAAGTCAGCACCAAAACCGGCTTCTGTAACAACATAATCAGATAAGGTCAATCCCGTTTTGGTCGCAATTACAGAATTTGTTCCTTGTGCTATATTGGCAAATGGACCACCATGTATAATCGCGGGATTTCCTTCGAGTGTTTGAACTAAATTTGGTTTGATCGCATCTTTTAACAAAGCTGCCATCGCTCCTTGTGCATTAAGATCCCTTGCATAAATAGCTTTCCCATCATAGGTGTCCCCAACATAAATCTGAGCTATCTTTTTCTTTAGATCCGCAAAATCTTCAGCCAGACAAAGTATTGCCATGATCTCTGAAGCAGCAGTGATATTAAATCCTGTTTGGGTTGGAAGACCGCCGGCTTTTCCTCCAAGTCCTGTTATAATTTCTCTTAAAGCACGATCATTCATATCCATCACACGTTTCCATGTAATTGTACGCGGATCAATACCCAGATTATGCTCTCCCTTGCTCTGAACATTATTATCGATCAATGCGGCAAGAAGATTATTTGCTTTTTCGATCGCTGAAAAATCACCGGTAAAATGAAGATTGATATCTTCCATTGGAATAACCTGAGAATAACCCCCTCCGGCAGCTCCCCCTTTGATCCCGAATACCGGCCCAAGAGAAGGCTCTCTTAGTACTACGGTTGCTTTTTTACCTATTTTATTCAGTCCTTCCGTAAGTCCTATTGAAACAGTCGTTTTTCCTTCACCCGATGGAGTTGGAGTTATAGCAGTAACTAAAACAAGATTATTTTGCTTTATTTTATCTTCATTGATCAGATCAAGCGGAAGTTTCGCTTTATATTTTCCATACAGTTCAAGATCATCCTCCGTTAGTTTTAAAATTGAAGCAATGTCTTTAATGTTTCTCAAGGTTGCCGCCTGGGCAATTTCAATATCCGATTTTACCATTTTTATTATTCTTTATCTTTCTTTTAAAATGTCTTTTTCCGTTTTCCTCTTAAAATGAAGGAATATCAGCGGGCAATTTACAAAATGTAATCAAATTGAACACAAAGCATTAAATCATTCATAAGCCTCCTTTTTTATGATCAAAATACTACCTTCGCCTATTAAATTTGCGAGCTTTTATTATGGATTACAATTTTCGAGAAATAGAAAATAAATGGCGGAATTATTGGCGTGAGAAAAAAACTTTTCGTGCTGAAGAAGAAGCTGAAAAAGAAAAATTTTACGTGCTGGACATGTTCCCTTATCCATCCGGTGCAGGTTTACATGTTGGTCATCCTCTGGGATATATCGCCTCAGATATTTTCTCCAGATATAAAAGATTAAAGGGATTTAATGTTTTGCATCCAATGGGCTATGATAGTTTTGGCTTACCTGCCGAACAGTATGCCATTCAAACAGGGCAGCATCCTGCTATTACTACTGAAAACAATATTGCGCGTTATCGCGATCAATTAGATAAAATGGGCTTCTCTTTCGACTGGAGCCGGGAAGTAAGAACTTCTGATCCGCAATATTATAAATGGACACAATGGATCTTTAAACAATTATTTAATAGCTGGTATAATAAGGCCAGCAATAAAGCGGAGTCGATCGAATCATTGGTCTCTCATTTTGAAAAAGAAGGGAACAAAAATATAAATGCCTCAACAGAATACTTAACTGTATTTAATGCTGAACAATGGAATGCATTTTCATCCTTTGAAAAAGAAAACATTCTACAGGAATATAGAATCACTTACCTAAGCGACACCATGGTAAATTGGTGTGAAGAATTAGGAACCGTACTTGCAAACGATGAAGTAAAAGACGGTCTTTCGGAACGTGGCGGCTACCCGGTAGTTCAGAAAAAAATGCGCCAATGGAGTATGCGCATATCGGCTTATGCTGAGCGATTACTGCAAGGATTAAATGACATCGATTTTTCTGATTCCCTTAAAGAACAACAACGAAATTGGATCGGCCGTTCTGAAGGTGCTTCTATCCATTTTTCTATAGATGGATTTGAAGAAAAGATAGAGGTCTTCACAACACGTCCTGACACGATTTTCGGAGCCTCTTTTATGACTCTCGCTCCCGAACATGAACTTGTAAAAATCATTACTACCGATGCTCAAAAAAAATCGGTCGAAGATTACAAAACAAAAGCCGCTGCAAAAACAGAACGCGATCGCATGAGTAATGTAAAAGAAGTGAGTGGCGTTTTTACAGGTGCCTATGCATTGCATCCTTTTAGCGGAGATAAAATCGCCATTTGGATCGGTGATTATGTTCTTGCGAGTTATGGAACCGGTGCAGTGATGGCGGTTCCGGCAGGAGACCAGCGCGATTTTGATTTCGCAAAGCATTATAACATTCAGATCCCTAATATTTTTAAAGATTATGATCTTGAGAATGGAGCTTACACAGAAAAAGATGCCATACTTGATCATTCTGACTTTCTAAATGGGTTAACAGTTGCCGATGCGACGAAAGTGGTAATCAAAAAACTGGAAGAAGCAGGCATTGGAAAAGGGAAAATAAACTATCGCTTAAGAGATGCTATCTTTTCTCGTCAGCGCTATTGGGGAGAACCATTTCCGGTCTTTTTCGAAAAGGATATTCCTCATCTATTAGAAGACAATGAGCTTCCATTAACCTTACCGAAAGTAGATAAATATCTTCCTACTGAAGCCGGAGAGCCCCCTCTAGCCAGAGCTAAAAGAGAAGACTGGCCTGTTTTTAAAGGAGATCGAATGGAATATAATACAATGCCGGGATGGGCAGGTTCTGCATGGTATTTTTTACGTTATATGGATCCAGAAAATGAAAACGAATTTGTTTCTCGAAAAAAAGCAGATTACTGGAAACAAGTTGACTTATATATTGGCGGAAGTGAACATGCCGTGGGTCATTTATTATATAGCCGGTTTTGGACAAAATTTTTATATGACAGAGGATTTATAGGTTTTGAAGAGCCTTTTAAAAAACTGATCAATCAAGGAATGATCTTAGGTCGCTCGAGTTTTGTATACCGTGATAAGCATAGTGGAACTTTTATTTCAAAAGGATTGATACAAGGAAAAGAAGTCACCCCAATCCATGTCGATATCAGTATAGTAGAAAACGATGTTTTGGATATTAAAGCTTTTCAGCAGTGGCGAAGCGAATATTCAGACGCAACATTTGAATTAGAAAATGGTAAATACATCTGTGGGTATGAAGTTGAAAAGATGTCGAAATCGAAATACAATGTGCAAACCCCTGATGAATTAGTTGATAAATTTGGAGCAGACACATTGCGTTGTTATGAAATGTTTCTAGGTCCTTTAGAACAGGCAAAACCATGGGATACACAAGGAATTAGCGGAGTCCATAATTTTTTACGCCGTTTTTGGAATTTAAGTCATCAGGATGGAAAACTTCGCCTTACTGATGGTAATCCGACTAAGGAAGCCTTAAAATCGCTACATAAAACGATTCAAAAAGTGGAGGATGATATCAATCGCTATAGCTTCAATACGGTAGTTAGTGCCCTGATGATCTGCGTGAATGAGCTGAATGAACAAAAATGTAATAATCGTGAAATAATTAGCGATTTAACGATTATTCTAAGTTCCTATGCCCCTCATATTGCAGAAGAATTATGGCAGGAACTGGGAAATAAGTCGAGTATAAGCTTTGCAAAATACCCCGAATTTAATGCGGCCTATCTTATCGAGAACAATTATAATTATCCTGTTTCATTTAATGGCAAAATGCGTTTTCAATTAGAAGTTCCAAGGGAAACCTCCAAAGAAGAAGTTGAGAAACTTGCCTTAAGCGATTCCCGTGCCGAAAAATGGCTTGAAGGGGTGAGTATCCGCAAAGTAATTGTAGTTCCCGGAAAAATCGTAAACATTGTTGTCGGCTAATATTTAAACCGACCCTTTTGCTAGCGTATCTCTTTTTTCTTCGAAGTTTGCTTTAGCTTCTTCAATAATGTTTAGTGTTTCAGAAGCTCGGTCGATTACTTTTGACAAATATTTATCCAGTTCCGGAGAATTAATATCAAATAATTGAACTTCGATCTGGCCTATTTTTCCTATCAAACTCTGTTGTGAATTTTTCAGGTCCTCCATTTTTACTAAAACAGAATTCATTAGCTCTAATTTATTAGCATTGCTCATAGTTATAGTGTATTGGTTACGAAATCATCTATTCAATTTTTTATAGAAAACAATCCTTTTTTGAAGAAAATAAAAATTGAATATTTTTAAAAATACATTATAAAATGAGCATCCCGACGGAGGGAGATCGGAAAATACCGACTTTCAATTGTTAATCGAGCTATTTAATGATGAATTCATCGGCATCATTTAGCACCGGAAATTTTTTTCTGAAATCGGCTAATAATGAATGATCAAGCTCTGCATGAATAATATCTTCATGTCCATTTTGTGCTTCCGACAAGTACGCTCCATAAGGATTGATAATTGCAGAATCACCTGAATAAGCGATCATTTTCCCATCAATTCCAACACGGTTTACACCTGCAACAAAAGCCTGATTTTCTATCGCACGAGCCAGCAATAGGCTTTGCCAGGCAACCTTTCTTACTTCAGGCCAATTGGCTGTATAAATCAACAGATCGTATTCTGCAGCACCATTAAGCAATTTATTTTTACTCCAAACAGGAAATCGAAGATCATAGCAGATCAAAGGAAAAATTTTCCAGCCTTTATATTCGATAAGTAATTTTTCTTCTCCTTTTGTAAAATGCTTGTCTTCTTCAGCAAAACTGAATAAATGTCGTTTATCATATTTTTGCCAATCTCCATTTGGCATCATCCAAATAAATCGATTATAGAATTTATCCTTTTCTTTTACTTTAATACTTCCACATATTACAGTAGCTAAGGAATGAGCCATCTTGCTCAACCAGACCATGGTTTCTCCTTCCATTGTATCATAGGCTGAAGAGGTATTCATACTAAATCCGGAACTAAACATTTCAGGTAAAACGATGATATCTGTTTTTCCTTTTAATCCTCCAATAAGCCCTTCGATATGAGATAAATTTTGTTGTCTGTTTTCCCAAAAAAGTGAAGTCTGAATTAGACTGATTCTGAGATTAGCTATGCTTTCCATATGATGTGAATCTGATTATCTAAACTACTTATTTATGGCGAGTTTATAATGAGAAAAATCTTAACAATTTGGTAGACCCCTTCCGGGGTCCTTTTACTATCATTAACTATCTTCTAGGGATGTTTGACCCCGCTGGGGTCAAACAATGAGAACATCTTCACTAATTAGAAGGATGACCCCCAGGGGTTTCAATGCGAAGATTTGACCCCCGTTAGGGTCTACCTAGATACAAATTCTTTAACAGGTAGGCTGACCCCAGAGGGGTCTCACCTTATAAAAGATCTCCACCAATAAAAAAATGGACCCCAGCGGGGTCCAACATAATTATGAAACTGGTTCTAGTTGATTATACCCACTCAATTGAGAATAGCTCTTGCATATGTTTTCGGATCTTTTCTTTAACCTCATCCATATCTAATTTGCGGCCAAGTTCGATCTCCATGCTGGTCACTCCCTTATTTTGAATTCCACAAGGGATAATATTTGAAAAGTAACTCACATCAGAATTTACATTTAACGCAAATCCATGCATCGTTACCCACCGACTGATCTTCACTCCCATCGCACAGATCTTCCGCTCTTTCAATGGATTCCCAACATCGATCCAGGCACCCGTCATCCCTTCTAACCTGCCGGCAATAATCCCATATTCAGCAAGCATTCGAATCATTGCTTCTTCCAAGAAACGAAGGTACTTCCCGATATCTGTGAATATTTGTTCGAGATCGAAGATCGGATAACCTACAATCTGACCCGGGCCATGATAGGTAATATCGCCTCCTCGATTAATTTTATAAAAAGATACTTCTCTTTGTTTTAATCCTTTTTCATCAAGCAGGAGGTTTTCCATTTCCCCGCTTTTCCCAAGAGTATATACATGAGGATGCTCACAAAAAAACAGTTGGCTTTGAATAAAGGTCTGTTCAGCTTCAGGCAAATTTCGATTCTTTAGCTTTTGATCGGTCATAGAATCAAAGATCCTTTGTTGAAGATCCCATGCATCCTTGTAATCGATTAAACCTAAATCCTTATAATGAACCTTTACCATTATTTTAAATTTCCATTCACAAAGGCTCTAAGTTACACCGTGTTTTTTGTGCAGCTTAGAGCCTTAGTTCCTTTGTGAAAACTTCGAGCTTTGTGCTCCAAGCTTCTCGCTTTTATCCTTTAGCTAATTCCCCTTTCAAATAATCAATCACATTTACTTCAATAGAATCCACACCATACATATCAGCAAGGTATAAAGAAACCCAGTCGACAAAGTGAATTAAAAAATATGACCGCATTAATTGATCATCTCCTTTTGCATACACTTCATTTATGTTCTTGGTATATTTTGAAAATATCCCTTTACATAATTCCATCCTTTTTTGGGTTTGAGGATGATCGTCTGATGATCTTAGAATGATCACCGCCAGTTTATCATTTCCACTAGCCCAGCCAACTAACTCATTATGATTCATTTCCGGAAATTTATGATGCCAGCATAAGGATTTTGAATTCTCATTGATCTGTTGACGCATCCGGATAGCAATTCCTTCATATGCATCATCAGAGTATATTACCGGAGTATTCGTATGTAGATTTTCAGCTAATAATTTTGCTTTTGTCTTGATCTCAAATTGATGATCCAATAAGAAATCAGGAGTGTTTTCCAGTGATTCTCTAAAACGGTCATCTATAACTCCATAATGCTCGAGAATGGCAAATATTTGCGGAGAGGACCAGCCTAAAGTGGTTCTTGGCGGATCTCCACCCGGCATTAACACCAGATTTAAACCTAATTTTTCAGCTCTTTTTTTCAATTCTCCTCCGGAAGTTAAACAAGCTATCTCAGCTTCCTTTTCCAAAGCAAGATCAAATGCCGATAAGGTCTCTTCAGTATTTCCTGAATATGAACATGCAATAACCAGGGTTTCCGGGCTCACAAAATCAGGTATTGTATAATCATTGTTCACAACAATAGGTACGCTTGCATAAGAGGCAACAATTTTAGAAACGATCGTTCCTCCAATTCCTGAGCCTCCAAGACCTGTGATTAAAACATTGCTTATTGCCTTATTAGAATCCTTTAATTTTAAGTTATTACTCTGCTTAACGGCATCTTTCATTCCTTGAGGGAAAGCAGCAATCAATTTTTCCATTTCCATAATTCTCTAATTTTCGCCACGAAATTAACCATATTAATTAAGACCACATATTTCCTATTTCAATAGATTATCTAAATCAAACATTTTAGACACTTTCAAAGACTTTCTGCTAATTTTGTTTCATCTTTGGTCAACTAAGACCTATTTTAAGAGTTGAATTAATAAATCATGTTTTTAGAGAATACTTCAAAAAATAAACAGCGAAGTGGATGGATCGAGGTCGTATGTGGCTCTATGTTTTCAGGTAAAACGGAAGAATTAATACGCCGATTAAAAAGGGCCACCTTCGCTAAACAAAAAGTGGAGATTTTCAAGCCTGATACAGACATTCGTTATGACCTTGTTGAAGTAGTGAGTCATGATCAAAATTCAATTCCCTCAACACCTGTTTCAGCTAGCACTTCTATTTTATTATTAGCTGATGATTGCGATGTTATAGGGATCGATGAGGCGCAATTTTTTGACCGGGAACTTCCGAATGTATGTCGTCAATTAGCAAATAAAGGGATCCGGGTAATTGTTGCAGGTTTAGATATGGATTTTAAAGGAAATCCTTTTGGTCCTATGCCTGATCTGATGGCAATGGCCGAATATGTTACAAAAGTTCATGCCATCTGCGTTCGATGCGGGAGTCTTGCTCAATTTTCACATCGGATTACAACAGAAAAATCTATTATACTTTTAGGAGAAACAGAGCATTATGAGCCTATTTGCCGAACATGTTTTAATAAGGTAACTACAGAAGTTAAGTGATGTCAAAAGAGGGATTGAGAATAAAAAAAGTCAGCACTATTGTAAATGGGGAGTTGATCCATTTTTACAATGATGATCCTATTCGTTTTTTAAGCATCGATTCCCGAAAGATCACCTCTGCTCAAAGCACATTGTTTTTTGCTATTCCGGGAGAAAGAAATGATGGCCATAAATACATTAAAGAACTCATTGAAAAAGGAGTAAGAAATTTTGTTATCAGCAATGCTTCCGGATTAAAAATCAGCGATCCGTCGGTTAATTTTATTTTAGTCGAAAATGTGGTCGATGCACTTCAATCACTTGCAGCATATCATCGAAATCAATTCAATCTTAAAACGATCGGGATAACAGGGAGTAATGGAAAAACAATTGTTAAAGAATGGCTTTCTCAATTGCTCGACAAGGAATTTGAAATTATTAAAAGTCCAAAAAGCTATAACTCTCAAGTAGGCGTTCCCCTATCGGTCTGGTCAATAAATGAATTACATGATCTGGCAATTTTCGAAGCAGGTATTTCTATGCCCGGCGAGATGGTGAAGCTCGAGAAAATAATCCAACCCACTATTGGAATTATAACCAATATTGGTTCTCCTCATTCAGAAAATTTCGAAAACAATCAAAAGAAAACTTTTGAAAAGATCAAATTATTTGAGCATGTAGAAACCTTGATCTATTGCTCGGATTATAAAGAGATCATGTCTGAGATCGGAAAACTCTATATACGGAACCCAAAACAGATATTTCGCTGGTCGCGAGAAAATAGTGAAGCAGATCTCTTTATCTCAAGTGAAAATATCGGGAGTAATTCGACCCAAATAACTGCAGAATATAAGAATGAAGCATTTACTTTAAATATTCCTTTCAGTGATAAAGCGAATATTGAGAACGTGATCCATTGTGTCGCAACCATGTTGCTTTTAAACTACGACTCAAAAACGATCAACGAACGAATCCAGCTTCTTGTTCCTATAAGTATGCGGATGCAATTATTGGATGGAATTAATAATACTACTCTCATTTCTGATGTGTATACTTCTGATCTTGGTTCACTGGAGATCGCACTTGATTTTCTAAATGAACAAAGAAGACACCCCCTTAAAACAGTGATCCTTTCAGATATATTTCAATCCGGAATTCCGGATAAGGAACTCTATGCTTTATTAGCAAGAATGATCAGGGAAAGAAGGGTAGAGAAGTTTATCGGAATTGGCCCCAAATTGTTTAAATATAATGATCTCTTCCATAAAAATGCATTGTTTTTTAAATCCACAGAAGACTTTTTAAAACAAGATTCTATAGGGTTTCGAAATGAAAGCATCTTAATAAAAGGCGCCCGTATTTTCGGACTTGAAAGGATTACCGCTTTGCTTCAACAAAAAACACATGAGACGGTACTTGAAGTGAACCTGAACAGTATGCTACATAACTTAAACTTTTATAGATCAAAGTTAAAACCCGGAACTAAGCTTATGGTGATGGTAAAGGCTTTTAGTTATGGAAGTGGTATATATGAAGTCGCTAATTTACTGGAATATCATCGGGTAGATTATCTTTCTGTGGCTTATCCTGATGAAGGAGTGGAACTGAGAAAAGCAGGTATTAAAATGCCGATCATGGTAATGAACCCTGAGATCACTAATTATGATCTCTTACTAAAGTACGACCTTGAGCCCGAGATCTATTCTTTCAGAACACTTCAGGCTTTTATTGAAACGGTGAACAAACATCCTGAATTTGATCACGAACATTTTTTCCATCTAAAATTGGAAACGGGAATGAATCGTTTAGGCTTTGATGAACAGAATGTTACAAGAATACTTTCCTATCTGGATGAAAATCCAAAAATTAAACTCCGCTCCATTTTTAGTCATTTAGCCGCCTCACCGGAAGCAGAACATGATGATTTCACCAGAGAACAGGTCTTTAAATTTGAACGAATTTCAGCGAAAATAAAAAAGCACTTTAGTTACCCTATCATGCTTCATATTTTAAATACTTCGGGGATTGAACGTTTTCCTGAATATCAATACGATATGGTAAGATTAGGTTTGGGCTTGTATGGCATAGGATTTACTCCGGAAAGCAACCAAAAACTCATTCAAGCGGGAACTTTGAAAACAGTGATCTCACAGATAAAGATGATTCATAAAGATGATTCCGTTGGATATAGCCGCGCTTTTAGAGCCGATAAAGACATGAAAATAGCAACACTCCCAATTGGATATGCCGACGGCTTAATGAGAACCTTAGGGAATGGAGGTGGAAAAGTATTTATTAATGGACATTTCGCTCCATTTGTAAGTAATATTTGTATGGATATGGCGATGGTGGATATCACAGACATCGAATGCGAGGAAGGTGATGAAGTCATTTTATTTGGAGAAAACCTTCCTGTGGAAGAATTTGCAAAGGATATGAAGACGATCCCATATGAGGCATTAACTCATATTTCAAGAAGAGTAAAGCGCATCTATTTCCAGGATTAATTTACATTGAGAATAGTTAACTCATAATACAATTAGCTTCCTTATTTTTGTCCGATGCAAATATTTAAACAACACCGAGCTTTTTTCATCCTATACTTTACTTTTCTTCTTTTTGGAGCCTATTTGCTTATAGTCTATTCAAAATCGAGCATTCATGTCTATTTCAATCAATTTCATAATGAATATTTCGACTACATTTTTAAATATTTAACTCATTTAGGTGATGGATTCACTGTCGCTTTAATAGGCTTATTATTTTTACTGTTTAAAAGCATAAGATCGGGTCTTCTTATATGGATATCCGGTATCCTTAGCGGATTGATAAGTCAGGGGATGAAACATCTCTTATTCGGAGAGACTCCAAGACCATTCAAATACTTCACAGAGATAAAACCTTATGTATTGCACTATGTTAATGGTGTTGATATGAATATGGTAAATAGCTTGCCTTCAGGACATACCTCATCTGCATTTGCTCTTTGCTTATCGATCGCAATGATCTATACGACTAGAAAAACGGATAATTCCATGTTTATACTCGCCTTTTTTATTGGAATTTCCCGGATCTATTTATCCCAACATTTCTTCGAAGATGTTTTTATCGGGTCGATGGTTGGCGTTTTAAGTGCGATCATTGTGTACTCATTTTTATACCCACCCAATCATAAAGAGAATCTAAAATTATCTTCTCCACTAATTAAAGGAAGGCAGAAATGAAAAAGAGCCGGTATATACCGACTCTTTCAATAATATATTTCTTTTACCGATTAATGAGGTAATTTTTTTCTCCAAAGTCCATATGCAAAGGTTCCGAGCATAGCTGATGCCAGAAAAATCACAAAAACTGTATATCCGGCTCCTAACAATAAGAACATCATTCCTGAACATACTCCGGTAAGGGCCCATCCCATTCCGAATATTATTCCTCCGAGAATGTAACGCCACCATGTTTTTGCTTTTGGTTCAAAGGTTTTTATTTCACCACTTCGGGTTTTTATTTTCCCGGATTTAAATAATTGGGTAATTATAAGCCCTGCACCTACGCCGGTCATAATAATCCCATACATATGAAATGATTGAAAATGGAACATTTCAATGATTCTAAAAGTAGAGATCGCTTCTAACTTCCACATTCCAAATCCGAATAAAAAACCAATTACTATATATTTAAACATTTTCATTTTTCTAAATTTTTATTGATTTAATTAAAACGGAATTCTAAGTATATATGGAAGGAAGACCCATGTCATGATCAAACCTCCTATGAAAAATCCAATAACAGCCACTAAAGAGGGAAGTTGCAAATCTGCAAGCCCTGATATCGCGTGACCGGAGGTGCATCCACCAGCGTATCGTGCTCCAAAACCAATGAGAAATCCTCCACCAACAATGATGATGATCCCTCTAACTGTAAAGAGACCTTCCCATGTATAAAGGCCCCAAAAAGGATCTATTTCCGGATTAACAATTGTGGTACCCGGAACGATAGGAACATTTCCATATGTCAAAATATCCTCTCTCGAAATAGCATTAAGTGTATCGACAGTAGCCTGAGAAATATGGGCCATGCCATCACCTCCAAAATAGTTAGCGGCAATATATCCTCCAAAAAGGGCTCCTAATGCAACCATTAGATTCCATCCTTGCTTACCCCAGTCAAATGCAAAAAAATCTGCATAAGTACCGGCGCCGTCTGCGGCACACATTGTTCTGAGATTGGCAGACAAGCCAAACTCTTTTCCATAGCGAAAAAGGATCCATAGCGTTGATCCAATAACAATCCCTCCCATCCACCATGGCCATGGCTGACTGATGAAATCATGTATTTCTGTAAAACTCATAATATTAAATTTGCTGATAAAAATAAAACTTTGACTGTATTTAAGTAATTCTAACAGCACAAAATTGAAGCTTCAAATACAATAAATCAATGATTAATATCAAGAATATGCAATACTTGAATATTAAAAGTTTATCTATATTTTTACCGCAAAATTAAATCAAATTATGAAGCGTATTTATACTTTTTCTGCCTTAATCATCGCATTGATCTGGGCATGTGGCAACAATGAAACAACTGAGGAAACGACTACACAGGAAACTCCAACAGCAGCTGTTGAAATCGAAGAAGGCTGGAAAGGATTAGCTATTCTTGAAAGTGGATACAAATTTGGCATAGAAGTTCCGGATAATTCAAAATCCGATAGCATTATAAATATAGAATTCCTTGAAGACAGAGGTGAACTTGAGATCACGGTTGGAAATAATTTTGATATTTTCATAGTAGAAGATGAATCTCAAATGCTAATGGTGAAAAACGAATTAAAAACCCATCCTTTTTATAATGTTGAGTTTATTGTTGAAAATGATAGTTCCCTATTATATAGATTATACGACAATGAAGGAACAAAAGAGCAATGGCAAATGTATTCAGAACGTAAAATTGGTGCGAGTACCCTTTTAATTCGTTCGAATGAAACCTCAGATTATAGTGAATTCGAAGCGAAATTAATGCTTCAATCTGCACTTAGTATTAGTAAATTTTAAGTCCTGCTTAATGCATATTGAAAAAGCCAACAAGGCCTTTATCAATTATCTTGATTCATACCGAAAGGAAAATTTATCAGGTCATCTATTAGCCCCTGTTGACTATATTTTTTCTTTAGGCGGAAAGAGACTGCGCCCTGCAATTTCTATATGGATCAATCAATTGTATAATGGAAATTTAAGCAATGTTTTACCTGCCGCTCTCGCTATTGAAATGTTTCATAATTTTTCTCTGGTTCATGATGACATTATGGATGAGGCTCCTTTAAGAAGGGGAAAAGCCACAGTACATCACAAATGGAACACAAATACGGCGATACTTTCTGGTGATGCTATGCTGGTTTTAGTATATGAGATTTTATCAGATCTTGAAGAAAACAAATTAAAACCGGCTCTAAAACTATTCAATTATGCTGCTATAAACGTATGTGAAGGTCAACAATTGGATATGGATTTTGAAAATCAAAATAGCATCAAATTAGATGACTATATTACTATGATTGGACTCAAAACAGGAGATCTCTTAGGAGCTTCTTTTGCTTTAGGTGCCTTATTGGCAAATGCAAGTAAGGAAGATATCGATCACCTTTATTCATTTGGGAAAAATACGGGTATCGCCTTTCAATTGCAGGATGATATACTTGACCTGTATGGTGAACAAGGAAAAGTAGGGAAACAAGTAGGAGGAGATATCATCGCTAATAAAAAAACATGCCTTTGGATCCGGGCTTTTGAAAAAGCGAATAAAGAACAAAAATCAAAACTGGAACAAATGGTTTTGGAAGTTGATTCGGAAAAGAAAGTTAGCCTTGCTAAAATATTATTTGATGTTCTTAAGGTAAAAGAGGATGCCGATGCCATTAAATCCCAATATCAAAAAGAGGCATTTGAACACTTGGAAAAGATCGATTTAGATCCAAGTAAAAAAAATATGATCAAAGATTTTGCATTAAAGCTTTTAACTAGGGAGTTTTAAATCCTTATTTCTTTTTTGCTAATGGATTTGCCAATCCATGATATTCACTTAATTCTGCCTTAATTGATCCAACCAGAATCTTGCTTTTAATTAAAATCGGGATCTTATTATCATCATCACTGATCCATACCGTTAAATCATCATCGTCCTTAAATACTCTACCTTCGAGAACAATCGGATTAAATTTAAGACAGTCGTATTGCCCATTTCTAACTTTTATCCTTTCTTTTCCTTTATACTTAATCCTTAAGTATTCCACTTTATCATCCACAAAAGCAGGAATTATAAAAACATCATTCATCTTTGCATTAGAATAATCGATGGTTCTGGCATAATAAAAAGTTGAAAGCATATCTTGAACACCTTCAGGAACATGGTATTCAATATTGTTTTGAGTCAATACTTTATTTGAATCCTGTTCAAAATAATAATCTTGATTGATCAGAAATCCACCTTCATTAACTCTTCTAATAAACAATAAGGACTCCATTCGCTCTGTATCCATAAAGGTCTCATAGTGATCATCTACAGTAAAAAACCAATCAGTCGCTCCGGTTGTCCAGCCCTTACCCACCATATTTAGAGCATTTCTATTATTAAACTTCCGAGTCGATTTTTTCACCTCAAGTTCTGCTATTCCGGCATTCAACAAACCATAATGTAATACGTACTGAAGTTTTTCGCCTGGCTTAAAAGGAGAAACTTTAGCTTTTTTTTGATCCACTTTTTCATTGTCTAATTGAAAGACCAGAGAGGTCTTTGCCATAAAGGCACTTGAACAAAAAATAACGAGTATTAAAAGAGTTTTTTGTATCCGCATAGTTCAAACAAAGCAAGGATTGTTCCAATAAGATAAATAAATGATCAAAAGGATCATTTCCTTTGTTTATCACTCTGAAATTTAAGGAATTAAAAAATTAAATAAAAGGACAAAGTGAAAGTATGAAGCAAACAAAATTGTTTACTTTTACGGCCTAATTTTTATATTAAATTTTCAAAATGAAAAATCATAAATATCAAGCTCAAATCGACGCTTATATGAAGTTAGTCCGAGCAAAGAATGCCAATGAACCTGAATTTATTCAAGCAGTTGAAGAAGTTGCTGAAACAGTAATTCCATTCGTGGAAGAGAATCCTGTTTATAAAACAGCTAAGATTCTTGAGCGTTTAGCAGAACCGGAACGTGTTCTTATGTTTCGTGTTCCATGGCTAGATGATAAAGGAAATTTTCAAATAAACAGAGGTTATCGAATTGAAATGAACTCTGCAATTGGACCTTACAAAGGCGGTTTGCGTTTTCACCCTTCTGTAAATTTAAGCATCCTTAAGTTTTTAGCTTTCGAACAAGTGCTTAAAAACTCATTAACTACTCTTCCAATGGGTGGTGGTAAAGGAGGATCTGATTTTGATCCAAAAGGAAAATCAGACAATGAAATTATGAAATTTTGTCAATCTTTTATGACTGAGTTATCTCGTCATATTGGTCCTGACACTGACGTTCCTGCCGGAGATATCGGAGTTGGAGGTCGTGAGATCGGATTTTTATTCGGTCAATATAAAAGAATTAGAAATGAATTCACCGGTGTTTTAACCGGAAAAGGACTTTCATTTGGTGGCTCTTTAATTCGTCCGGAAGCTACGGGTTACGGAAACGTTTATTTTGCTGAGAGCATGTTGAAAACAAAAGGTAAATCTTTTAAAGGAAAAACCGTTGTTATTTCGGGCTCAGGTAATGTAGCGCAATATGCTTGTGAAAAAGCAACTCAATTAGGCGCTAAAGTGGTTACCCTTTCCGATTCTACAGGATTTATTCATGATCCGGCCGGTATCGATGCTAAGAAATTAGCTTGGGTAATGGATTTAAAAAATGTTCGTAGAGGAAGAATTAAAGAATATGCCGATCATTTTAAAGGTTCTGAATTCCATCCTGGTCGTCCTTGGACTATCAAATGTGATGTAGCATTACCTTGTGCAACACAAAATGAACTTGAAGAAAAAGATGCCGTTGTTTTACTTAAGAACGGTG
>Ga0316188_10000207_pt1 | contig 22308 bp, 16 predicted proteins | sample Phiworburrow1_MG_FD_204933 | JGI IMG/M metagenome (GOLD analysis project Ga0316188, IMG submission 204933) | Coastal sediment microbial communities from Maine, United States - Phippsburg worm burrow 1 | ecosystem: Environmental > Aquatic > Marine > Coastal > Sediment | place: USA: Maine... | reverse complement strand
ACAGTTCTGTTGAAGGACAAAATCCATTTGATGAAAACCAACGGATTGAAATTAAAATGAATCAACTGGAATTTGAATTGGCATTCACATTCTAAATAGAATGATAATTGAACTAAGCCGTTTCTTCTTTAAGAAACGGCTTTTTCTATTTTGACCCCTTAGGATCATTCTGCTCAAAAGAGTGACGGAGAATTGATCTCTACTAAACAAACTTATTCACTTTAAGACTTAATTTAAACTAAAATGAAGCGATTATTATTTTGAAATTAAGTACCTTAAAACATCATTTAATAAATTTCATGGGTAAAACTATTGATTTTAATAGTAATACTATTATATTTGCGCTCATTACTTTTATAAATGGAAAGCATTAATAATAAAATCAGCATCAAGGTTGACCCCAAGGTTTGTTTAAAAGAACCTGAAAGCTCTGAATTGGGAAAGAAGATCATTGAAGGCAGTATCTATCTGATCGATGATCTGGGTTTTGAGGATTTTACCTTTAAAAAACTTGCTACTCACATTTCTTCGACCGAAGCTTCGATCTATCGTTATTTCGAAAGTAAACATAACCTTCTTATCTATTTGGTCCTATGGTACTGGGGTTGGCAGGAATATCGTATGCATATGGCCACGATGAATATTGAAGATCCAATAAGGAAACTTCGAAAAGCGATCCTTATTTTGACCGAGAAAATTGAAATTGACTCTTCTTTCTCACTTATCGACGAAGTAAAACTTCATCGCATTGTAATCAGTGAGTCATCGAAAATTTATTTAAATAAAAAAGTGGATGAAGATAATGCCGCCGGATTTTTCCAGCAGTACAAAGAGGTAGTTCAGCGAGTATCAGATATCATACTTGAAATAAACCCTAAATTCAAGTATCCCCACATGCTCGTTTCCACCGTTATAGAGGGATCACATCATCAGCGTTTTTTCGTGGATCATCTACCCCGATTAACCGATGTAATCGACAATGAAGATGCCATCACTAACTTTTATCAGGAATTAGTTTTAAAAGAGATCGTCTAATGAAAAAGAAATTCCAAAATCATCATCGCAGCTTTACAGAACTGAATACATTTCATTTCAATTTCCATAATTTAAGTGATAGGACCTCCATTTCGAGGCTAAATAATTCAATAAAATTAAATACAATTTAAAATGGAGCCGTCAAATATAAGTCCGATAAAACGCTTTTGGTTGTTGATCAACCCGGATAAAAAAGAAATTCGAAATATTTATATCTATGCCATTTTCATTGGATTAGTAAATCTTTCACTTCCAATCGGGATACAGGCGATCATCAACCTGATCCAGGGTGGTCAAATGAGCGTTTCCTGGATGGTACTCGTTGCTTTTGTTATTATAGGGATCGCGATCAGTGGTATTCTGCAAATAAACCAGTTTAGAATCACTGAATACTTACAGCAAAAAATATTTACCAGAGCCGCTTTTGAATTCACCTACCGAATTCCTAAAATAAAGCTTGAGGCTTTATACAAACACTATGCTCCGGAGTTGATGAATCGTTTTTTTGATGTGATCACCATCCAAAAAGGACTATCTAAAATATTGATCGACTTCTCAACTGCATCGATCCAAACTGTTTTTGGATTGATTCTCCTCTCTTTATATCACCCCTTTTTCATTGTATTTAGTTTAATCCTGATTCTTCTTATTTATTCCATATTCCGACTCAGTGCAAAAAAGGGCTTAGAAACAAGTCTTCAGGAATCCAAAAGCAAATACAACGTAGCTCATTGGCTCGAAGAAGTAGCACGAACGAGTGTGACTTTTAAATTGGCAGGACAAACAGATCTTCATATGAACCGAAGCAATGATCTGATAGATCATTATGTTACAGCAAGGGATTCGCATTTCAAGGTACTCATAAGTCAATATGGCTTTATGATCCTATTTAAAGTACTGGTAGCTGCAGGCTTCCTGATCGTTGGAAGTATCCTGGTGATGGAGCAACAAATGAACATCGGGCAGTTCGTCGCTGCAGAAATTATTATTTTATTAGTTCTTAGCTCGGTCGAAAAACTCATCACCAATCTGGATACGATATATGACGTGCTCACCTCACTTGAAAAAGTTGGACAGGTAACCGATTTAGCTATTGAGCGACACAGCGGAATGGATATCAAGGACGTTTCCAGTGAGAATGGGGGGCTCAGCGTGGAATTGAAAGATGTTGTTTTTCATTATCCGGAACAGGAACGCCTCATTTTTAATAAGGCTTCACTGTTGATCAAAGAAGGTGAAAAAATAATGGTCATAGGAGATAGTGAAACAGGAAAGACCACGCTCCTCTATTTGCTTTCCGGAATCTACAGGGTGATCTCAGGAGCGGTCGTTTTCAATAATATCCCTCTACATAATCTAAATCCCATTCTTTTGCGATCGACTATTGGAGATTGCCTGATGGATGAATTACTTTTTGAGGGTACTTTGCTTGAAAATGTTACCATGGGAAGAGAAAAAGCCAGCTTTGAAAATGTGCAATGGGCTTTTGATAAATTAGGTTTGAATTCCTTTTTAAAATCATTGCCACAGGGGTATGATACTATGATACAATCGCAGGGAAAACAATTCTCTAAAGGAATCGTGGATAAACTTATTATCGCCCGAAGTATTGTGGATAAACCAAAATTACTATTGATAAAAGATGCTTTTACTTCCCTTGCAGGAGAAGACCGAAAAAAAATTATGAATTTTCTCACAAGTAAAGAAAATGCATGGACCCTTGTCATAGCATCAGGAGATAAGGAATTAAAAAAGAAAGTGGATCGATTGATCCTTTCTGAAAATGGAAGTCTAATCGAAATAAAAAAATAAGATGTTAAACATTTCAAAAACAGGCGTTTCTGAGTTTATTGTACCTAAAAAATACAGCACTTTAGTAGCTGTGGAGAATAAAATCAGCTCGAAAGTATTGCAAAGACTTATCTATTCCAGTCTGGCTATTTTCATCATTATTCTTTTATTACCCTGGACACAAAATATCCGTTCTACAGGGTATGTCACTACTCTAAAACCCGATCAAAAACCACAACGTCTGAACTCGGTTATCGCCGGACAGATCGAGCGCTGGTATGTACAGGAAGGTGACTTTGTAAACAAAGGGGATACGCTGTTAAAAATTTCCGAGGTAAAGGAGGATTATTTTGATACTAAACTCCTTTCAAGAACGCAGGATCAGGTAGATCTAAAACGCGAATCAGTAAAAGTTTACGACGACAAAGTACTTACTCAGGAGGCGCAATTAAGACTTTTAAAACAGCAACGAGATCTGAAATTATCTCAGGCAAACATTAAAATACAACAAGCCCGTCTTAAGGTACAAAACGACAGTATCGCCTATCAGGCTGCATATATTAATTTGGCAACTGTCAAATATCAGTTCCAGCGTTTCGATACCTTATATCAAAGAGGTTTAAAATCTCTGAGCGACCTTGAAAACCGGAATTTAACCCTTCAAAAAGCACTCTCTTCGGAGATGGAAGCAAAAAACAAGTGGTTAAACAGTCAAAATGAGATCATCAATCTTCAGTTAGAAATATCTAACATAAAGATGAGTTATCAGGCGGACTACAATAAGATCCAATCGGATAAATTCACCACCATTTCGAACAAATTGGATACGGAAACTAATTTAGCGAAACTGGAAAACCAATACAGCAATTATGAATATCGAAATGATCTTTACTTCATCACCTCACCTGTTAACGGTTACATTACAAAAACCAATTCGAATGGAATCGGGGAAATGATAAAAGAAGGTCAGGAGATCTTAAGTATTATGCCGATCAACTATGATCTGGCAGTAGAGGTTTATATTAAACCGATCGATCTGCCTTTGGTAAAAAAAGGCGAAGAGGTTCGGATTCAATTCGATGGATGGCCGGCCATCGTTTTTTCCGGATGGCCAAACACCAGTTACGGTACCTATAGCGGAAAAATTTATGCCATCGATCAGTTCATCAGTTCCAATGGGAAATATCGTATACTCGTTCAACCCGACCCAAAGGACCATCCCTGGCCGGATGCGCTGCGCTATGGTTCGGGAGCTTCCTCTCTGATCATGTTGCAAGAAGTTCAGATCTGGTATGAGTTATGGCGAAAACTAAATGGTTTTCCTCCCGATTTTTATACAACAGAAAGCGATCAAAAAAGCGAAAAGAAAACATCATGAAGCTAAGATCAATCATCCTTTTTCTTCATCTCCTGCTCTTCACTTCAGGATGGGCACAGGATAGCATACTTGTGCTCAATTACGACGAATACCTGTCTATAGTAAGAGAACATCATCCGATCAGCTATCAGGCCGAATTAAAGGAGGATCAGGGAAATGCACTGGTCCAAAAAGCGAAAGGTGGCTTTGACCCGAAAATTTATGGCGAAATAAATCAAAAGAATTTCGATGGAAAGCAATATTATAGTCGCATTAATTCAGGCTTAAAAATTCCTACCTGGTTTGGATTGAGTTTAGAGGGTGGTTTCGAGAATAACTCGGGTGAATACCTAAACCCTGAGAACTACACTCCAACAGAGGGTCTGTGGTATGCCGGTGTGAGTGTAAACATTGGGAATGGTTTATTTATAGATCGTCGCAGAGCCGAGCTAAAGCAAGCCGAAATCTACCAAAACAGCAGTCTGATAGAACAAAGATTAATCATGAATCAACTGATCTTTGACGCAACTATAGCCTACTGGGAGTGGTTCAAATCATATAATATGAATGAGGTTAATAAAATGGCTCTTGAAAATGCCCAAATTCGCCTTGAAGCGATAATACAAAGTAGTTATTTTGGTGATCTCCCCTCCGTTGACACTTTAAAAGCCAAAATTCTGGTACAGGAAAGACAACTCAAATTTGAACAAACAAGTTTAGAACTTACAAATAAGAGAGCCCAGTTAGAGGTTTTTTTATGGGAAGACGGGTTTATTCCTCTTGAACTGGGACCCTATGTTGTTCCTAATGAATATGACGATTTGCTTTCGATTCAGCAAGATCAGAATGCACCTGTGTTATTGGATAGTATTATTTCAGCTCATCCGGAAATACTCCTTTTTCAAAATGAAATCGAGATCTCGAAAATTGATTTCCGCTTAAAAAGAGAAGAATTAAAACCAACGATCCAATTGAAATACAACGCCCTTTCCCGCCAGACAAATACGGGACCTATACAGAATTATAATGCTAATAATTATACCTGGGGAGCTCAGATCTCCTATCCGATATTTACAAGAAAAGAAAGAGGGGCATTGCAACTTACAGAAATAAAAATTAAAGAACAGGAGACTAAGATCATCGATAAATATGCAACGATCAAATATAAAATAGAATCCTCTTTTAACACCTGGAATAGTTTAAGCAAACAAGTTTCTATTTATTCCAAAGCAGTAAATAATTACGAATTACTATTCGAGGCTGAACTTGAATTGTTTGAAGTGGGGGAAAGTTCATTGTTTTTAGTTAATGTAAGAGATCAGGAGATGATCGAGTCTCAGCTAAAATTAACCGATATCATTTATAAAAATTTTGTTTCAATGGCTGAGTACAACTATCAGATTCTCGGTTTTTGAATCACTATTATTCAAAGAATTTGTCATTTTTATTTAAGCTCATGAAAGTAATTTAACTTAGTGCTTCATAAGTCTTGTTAAATAGAATGAAACAAAGTGTAATTATAATTGGAGCCGGTTTCGCCGGAATTCAATTAGCAAGAAATCTCGATGAGGACCTTTTTGATGTTCTATTGATCGACAAGATCAATCATCATCAATTTCAACCTCTGTTTTATCAGGTGGCTACATCACAACTTGAGCCTTCGAATATCTCCTTTCCACTGCGCCATATATTTAATACTAAAAAGAACGTAAGGATCAGATTAGCTGAAGTTCGCTCAATAAATCAGGGAAATAAATCTATTCAAACCAGCATCGGAGAATTCTCTTATGACATTTTGATCAATGCTATAGGTTGTAAAACGAATTACTACGGTAATGAAGAGATCCAAAAGAACGCCTACTCTTTGAAATCTACCTATGATGCCATACGAATCCGTAATCATATTTTACAAACCTTCGAAGATATCATTTCTGCTGATGAGGATAAAAAAGAAGCTTTATTAAATCTTGTGATCGTCGGTGCAGGTCCAACCGGAGTTGAATTAGCCGGGGCCTTTGCAGAGATCAAAAAACAAATTCTTCCTAAAGATTATCCAAGAATTGATTTTTCGAAGTTCAATATCGTTCTGGTAGAGGGAACAAATTTTGTCTTGGGCCCTATGAGTGATACCGCCAGAAAGGCTTCTGAAAATTATTTAATAGACATGGGGATCGAACTTTTAAAAGAAGTTTTTGTAAAAAGCTATGATGGAGAAGTGCTGATCCTCAATAATGGGAAGAATATCAAAACTAAAACGGTGATCTGGGCCGCCGGAGTGACGGCAAATCATCTTGACGGCATATCAACGGAAATGATCACATTCGGAAATCGGATCAAAGTAGACCGTTTTAATAAAGTGCTCGATTCAGATTCCATTTATGCAATTGGAGATATCGCTTATATGGAAACCCCTTTATACCCAAAAGGGCATCCGCAATTAGCAAATGTGGCGATCAATCAGGCAAAGAATTTAGCAAGGAATCTAAAAGCTAAAATAAAAGGAGAAAAGCTAAAGGAATATGAATATAAGGATCTTGGATCGATGGCTACCATTGGCAGAAATAAAGCCGTGGCAGATATTGGTTCTTTCAGTTTTAAGGGCTACTTCGCCTGGTTGATCTGGATGTTCCTTCATTTAATGCTCATCCTAAGCGTAAAAAATAAATTAATGATCTTTATAAACTGGACTTGGGAATATATCTCAAAGGATTCTTCTCTTCGATTGATCCTGACTCCGGATAAAACTGACAAACCCAATTGAAACAATAAATGTCCGAAAAACTTATCAATAGTCACTTCACTCTTCCTTGTGGCCAAAGGCTTAAAAACAGACTGGTTAAAGCAGCAATGACCGAACGAATCAGTGACGCTCATTTTGAACCCACAACCGGCCATAATCGATTATATGAATCCTGGGCAAAATCAGAAGCAGGACTTTTGATAACAGGGAATGTGATGATCGACCGTAAGCATTTGGAGTCGGCCGGAAACGTTTGCTTCGATGATGAAAAGATGCTTCCAAAACTAAGAGACTGGGCAAATGCCGGAAAAAAACACGGAGGTCAGATCTGGGTTCAGATCTCCCATTCGGGGAGACAAACCAATCGCTTTACCAATAATCATCCCTTGGCTCCTTCTGAGGTTCAGCTTGAAAAGATTGGATTATTCGGAAAACCCAAAGCTATGTCGGAAGAGGATATTCAAAAGGTGATCACTGGCTTTGTGAGGGCAGCGAAATTATCAAAAGAAGCGGGGTTTACCGGGGTTCAGATCCACTCTGCACATGGTTATCTGTTAAGTGAATTTCTATCCCCATTAACAAATATTCGCGTGGACCAATGGGGAGGCAGTATCGAAAACAGGAGTCGTTTATTGCTCACGATCATTCGCGAAATCCGAAAAGAAGTAGGTGCAAACTATCCGATCTCTGTAAAATTAAATTCCTCAGATTTTCAAAAAGGGGGATTTACAGAAGAAGAATCGCTGGAAGTCGTGAAAATGCTCGATAGAGAAAAAATAGATCTGCTTGAAATTTCAGGAGGAACTTACGAGAAAGTCGTGTTTTTTATGATGAATGAGGATCAATCAGGTGGAAAAGAAAGCACTCGTAAGAGAGAAGCTTATTTTATTGAATTTGCCAAAAAAATAAGATCGATAAGTCAAATACCATTAATGATCACAGGAGGTTTTCGTTCCTATTCATTTTGTAATGAAGTGCTGGAAAAGGGAGAATTGGATCTGATAGGAATGGGCCGCCCTTTCATAACAAACTTAGACGATATACCCGGATTTTTAAATGGGGAGATCCCGGCATTAGAAAACCTCATCTTGAGAACAGGGATAAAGCAATTTGATGAGGCCGCCGAAGGAGGATTTTATGCCCGACAGATCATACGCTTTTCGAAAGGAAAAGATCTTAAACTAAATATGAATCCTTTATGGAGCTCCCTTTTCTTAATGAGCAATGAATTTAAAAGATCGATGTTCAGAAAATTATTTGGCCTTTAAATTAAAAAAATATTAGTGTCAACTTTTTGAATCACGATCTAAGGATATTAAAAATAGAATTTAAGTAGCAATAATACTTTGCTTATAAATGGGGTATCATCAATACTCTTAATTTCAACATCATAGTAGGTATATTGGATACCTATATCAAAATCCCTGGCTCCCGTATATCCAATTTTAGCTAAAAATAAATTTGAGGCACCTCCTTCATTCATTACCACCTCCGGTGCCGAAGAAATGGTATATCCTATCCCAAATCCAATTGGAACATTATACTTTGGATTAAAATCAATATCACCAATAATTCCTCCGGAAAAATACCCTTTTGTTTTACCTCTGTTAAAAGATTCACCATAGGCATAGTCAAATTGCATTTGCAAACCGAAAGTTGGATTAAAAGCATAGGCTCCTCTAAGTCCTAATGCAGCGCTCATCGCGGGGACTTTCTTAACAACGCTTGGATAAGGATTTCCATCAATGATTTCCTGAAAATATTGGCTGACATTGATGAAATTTCCAGTCAGATTAAATATGGAGGCCGTTCCGGACAGATTTAATTTTTTAGTTTGTTTAATACGAAATAGCCAACCAATTTCACCCCCTGTGATCGTATTAACACCATCGGCTACGATCGTCGACATATCTGTTCCCAATCGCCCCGCCATATTAAACGTAGCATAAAATGCTAGCCAGGAGTTAAATTTTTGCTGATATTGAACCCCAAGATCAACAAATAAGATCTGGCCTTCGAATGCAAAAATTTCATTATCTCCGATCATTATTCCCGGTATTTTCAACTTAGATGTAATTCCGGCCCCCATTTTAGCCTGCAAACTTGTGGCTATGAATGAGGATCTTAGATTACTTGAAGTTTGAAAAATATGACCATTGAGAGATGGGATTTTTCTAATCGGGTTTATGGTATCGTTTTGTGAAAATCCAGTTGTTATACTTAAGAGGAAAATAACAATTGGATATAATAGCTTTTTCATAATTATCTATTTAGAAGATTTTTTTAATGGGAATTCGATCCCGACAAGAAGTTTAAATCCCGAAGTTTTTACCCTTGGTATAATATTATTACTTAAAGGCTCATCCGTAAGATTAATAATTCCCTGGCTATATCTTAACTCAGTAAATAATCTGGGAAAACCTATAGGAATTCTCAAGCCCACACCAAAATGAACAGCTATATTAAATTGTAATACATCCATCTGAATGGCAGACTCTTTTAAGTCGTGACTCTTTACGTAACTCGACTGCAAAAATCCGGTTTCAATTCCTGCAATGGCATAAAATCGTTCATTATCACTGCTCATTTTTAAAAGCAAGGGAAGTGAAAAATAATTGAGTTGAATTTTCAGACTATCGATAGGTTCATCATATCCGCTTATAGTATATGATACTTTAGAACCTTCCTGATTATAGGAGGGTTGCAAACTAAGATAGATGCTATTTGTGAGCTTTACATCGATGTTTGCACCAAAATTAGCCCCGATCAAGGATTTATACTTGGCCGAAATAGGGTTGTCCCCTGATAATTTACTGCTATTAATTCCACCAAACAGACCAATATAAGTTTGACCATATAAGCAATTACCTAGGATTAAAAGCAGGAAAAGCGTAATTGTTTTAATCATATCATTTTGATTAAATGAATAAATATAAAATTAAGTAAATGAAAATTAGTGATTTAAAAAAGCCTACTACATTATTATAAAAACAAATAAATATTTATTCATTGAATATACACCAAGTCTTCTGCTTTAGATTTCCTTTTTTAATAAAAGATTTCAATTCATCTTCTAATTTGAATACTTTTACTTTGAATTATTATGTAGAACTATTAATCGCATCATTAAAATTAAAAGCCATGACAGATCACGAATCAGGACGTAGGAAGTTTATGAAAAATATTGGATTAGCTGCCGGTGCAGCTATTTTAACTTCTTCTGCTCAAGCGAATCCTTTTGATAACTCAGAGATAAAAAAACTAAATCCTAAGCAACAGGAATTCATGCTTCGTTATGGAAAATGGATGGATGATTTTACTGAAGTGGTACGACTTCAAAAAGTAGATCCTTATAATTTAGAAACGCAGGAGAGAATGAAGGTATTGACTTCTCAGGCAGGTGAATTCAAACCGGAATTAGCAGATCATTTAAGGGATAAAACCTTTGCTCTTATCTACATGGAATCCATTAAAAGGGTAAAAAACGAGATATAAAGGAAGTAAACCCTTTTAAGAATATCATCATTGATCAGCTTTCAAAATTTTCTAACAAGAATTGTCTAAAATTCGAATGAATAGAAGTAAATTGAAGCATCAAACAATTTACTTTTTTAGGAATGGAAGCTGACAAAAAAAAGGATGAATACAATTCAAAAGGGGTATTAAAAACTCCCATTTACAACGATAAGCTGGAGCATTTACAAGAGGAATTAGTGAAGCTTCAATATTGGATCAAAGAAAATAAATTAAAAGTCTGTGTTATTTTTGAAGGTCGTGATGCTGCCGGCAAAGGAGGCGTAATAAGTCGTATCACACAACGATTGAATCCCAGAACTGCAAGAATTGTCGCCTTAGACAAACCCTCCGATAAGGAAAAAGAACAGTGGTATTTTCAACGCTATGTAAGTCATTTACCTGCTTCAGGCGAAATGGTTTTATTCGATCGTAGTTGGTACAATCGAGCCAATGTAGAACGTGTAATGGGATTTTGTACAGATGATGAATACCGTGAATTTATGCGTTCATGTCCTGAATTTGAGCGTATGCTCGTCCGCTCCGGGATCATTCTTATAAAATATTGGTTTTCTTTAAGTGATAAAGAACAGGAAAGAAGATTTCAAAGCAGGAATCATGATCCGATGCGCCGATGGAAATTAAGTCCGATGGATACGGCCTCCAGAGAACACTGGGTGGATTATTCAAGGACAAAAGATGCGATGTTTATGTATACCGATATTGAAGAAGCTCCCTGGTATGTTGTTGATGCAGACATAAAAAAACATGCGCGCTTAAACTGCATTAGTCATCTACTCAGTATTATTCCTTATAAAGATCTTACTGCAGAACCGATAAAATTACTCCCAAGACAAAAAGATACAGGTTATGTTCGTCCGCCGATAACGAGTCAGAATTGGGTTCCAGCCATTTATGGGAAAAATCCTCTTGACGATAAAAGGGTTTAGAATGAAAAGCTCCCTTCGTATCAAGGTCTTGTCTTTTCAGTCATGATTTAGCCGGATTACTAACTCATTTTTTTTGCTTCTAAATATACTTTATCAACGTGGGGCAGGAGATTCTGAATTTCTGTTTCTATCCTTACTATCTCATGTTCCAAGGCGTCCATGCTATATTTATCGCTAAATTCCACATCGATTGCAACTAAAACAGATTGAGGTCCAAAATGGATCGATCTTATGAGTCCATAATTATCAATTCCCTGATGCTTTGCTAATAGCTCTTCAATTTGTGTCACTTCAGTATCTCTTAGAGATTCACCCAAAAGTAAACCTTTTGTTTCCGTTGCTAATATCACTGCCATTGAAGTAAGGATCAATCCTATTATGATCGATGCGACACCATCAGCATAAACAATATTATAATAATCGCCAATAAATACACCTAAAAAGGCGACAACCAGTCCTACCATTGCTCCCAGATCTTCAATGATCACAGCAAATCCCGCAGCATCTTTACTTCTTCGAATTCTTTTTAATAATCCTCTTAAAGTAATACTGCCACTAAACTCTTTAAGCGCAACTATTAATGAAGCACCTTCCACAAAAAATGCAATACCTAAAACCATATAATTGATCTTGACATTTGTGATGGGTTCGGGCTCAATAAGATGTAAGATGCCTTCATAAATTGCAATTCCACCTCCCAGGGCAAAGATGAGCAAGGCTACGACAAAGGACCAGAAATAAACTTCTTTACCATAACCAAAAGAATGTTTAAGATCGGCAGGGATCTTACTTCTCTTTATTCCGTAAAGGAGTAGCAATCCATTCGTAGAATCAACTGCAGAATGGATCCCCTCGGATAACATTGCTGAACTTCCAGTAAAAAAAGAAGCAGTGAATTTTGAAGCTGCAATAACTAAATTTGCTGCGATCGCTCCGTAAATGGCGAGCTTTGAACCGGATGCTGACATCTACTTATTTGTTTTTATTAATAAAAACCATACGAGTTCCCTTATTAATGATCTCTTTATCCATCAATTGTTTTCTAAACTTACCGCTTACAAACATGAGGGCTTGATCGTCATAATGCGGACTCATAAAATTACCTGATTGACCAGTTGGATTGATGCTCAGAGAATGTTCCACGTCATCGAAATCAATTAGAATTCGCATTTGTGGTCCGAATTGAGTGAATTTCGTTTTTTGATCATTAATAAAATCGATAGGAGCATTATTGATCGTTTCGTTTCCACCCGGAGCATCAAAAGGACCTACATTAAAAAAGGGAGCTAATGCATCCACCTTTCCTAATGGATGTTCAAAGAATAATTGATGTGCTTTTCCCCATTTCCATTTCTCATAATTGCTTCCCCAATCATTTTTTGCTCTGAAAAAAGCTTCAATAAAAGTCTTTGTACAAATAGCGGAAGCGCTTTCTTTTTCCTTGGTAGCAACATTATCCCACCAAGGTGAACGCGCATCTGTAAATACAATCGGATAAGATCGTTTAAGACGATGTGTCGTGGAGAAGGATTCGAAATATTTCTCACCGAGCTCATCTTTATACACTTCAATAATCAAAAACTGCAACCATCGATAGTAAAGCACGGGTCTGGGATCGTTTACAGCATGAGAACCACTCCATTCTTTTAACCAGCTTAGGGCTTTTATCTCTTTTTCATTCAATTGAGATTCGTCGATCATCGAACATAAACTCAAATTCACATCCCGCTCTACAACAGAAGTAACATCCAGGTTGATAGATTTCATATCCTCCAGACTCCATTTTTCTTTGGAAAGTATCAATTGATTTACTCTTTTGGCTCTGTTCTCGGGTGCGTAATATCCGGGATACCAGGTTGAGTCAGGCATCATTCCGGACTGGTTATTTGAAGAATAGACAAAACCCCAGGGTGGATTTACCGCCTGAGGATTATCCGAAAAATCCCAATATTCCGTCAATTGATGATCAGGATCTGTACCATCATGAAACTGTAAAGATTCCATTCCTTCAGGTCGTTTTACAAGTTTAGCGCTCGCCCACCAGGCAATATTTCCCTTCGCATCTCCATAATTTACATTTAAGCCGGGAGCTACGATCATCGAAGCTGCTTTTTCAACATCTTCCATGCTTTTTGCGGTATTTAAACCATAAAAAACATCCATTAATGAATTCTCGAACTTGCTATAGGTCCACCAAAAGGAAACCCCTTTATCTTCTGCTTTCTTTAAAAATTCGCTTATAATGGGCCCGTTCTGAGTTTCTCTTATCTGATAATTTAGCGGGTCAGCTCCTTTTATTTTAATCTCCTCATTAAAAACAATCATGTCCTTCCATTTTCCATCGAAGAGGTAGGTATTATTTGTACTATCGATCGTTTCGTAATATAGATCGGCATCGTCGTTACAAAACATGGTCAGGCCCCATGCCAGTTCTTTATTATGACCTATTAAAGCAAATGGGATTCCCGGTAAATAATTACCGTAAAAAGAACTGCCCGGATATTCAATATGAGATTCATACCAGACTGCAGGTTGTGAAAACTTGATATGTGTATCGTTGGCAAACAGAACCTTTCCTGATTTAGATAGCGAAGGAGCAAGGGCCCAGGAATTACTTCCTTCCAGGATAGGCACCGGTAAACCGGTAGTTAATTCTTCCATTTTAATGGCAAGATCGGCCATCACTTCTTCTTCCTTGCGATAATTCGGAATGATGGTGTGAGAGGGATCTACATAGAGATCGATTCCTTTTAGATAAGTGGAATCAGAATAATTTCTTAAAACATGATTCACTGCAGGCTCTGTCCTTAATGTGAGTCCAAAGCTGAAGGCCATGTAACCTGCCATTTCGAGCATGTTTTCCATAACAAATTCTTCGGGAGCAACTCCAAGGATACGATATTCAACCGGCCATACACCTTCTTCAATAAAACGATTTACCCCTTTCAGATAAGCATTGATGATCGCTTCCATCGGGCTCCCTTTAATTCGTTCTTTGATCTTTAATGCATCTTCTTTTGATTTGCGATTGATTCCCAAAGTTCGATAGAACTTATCTGCTTCAATGAGGTCTTTTCCGAAAACTTCGGATAATCTTCCACTCCCCACTCTTCTCATCAGATCCATTTGAAACAGTCGATCCTGTGCATGAACATAGCCCAAAACCATATAGGCATCTTCTTTATTTTCGGCGTAAATATGTGGAATACCGTAAGCATCGAAAAACACTTCTACATTTTCCTTTACATCAACATGATTCACAATCCCCTCATATTCAGGTGACTGATGATGTAAAAACAGCCATATAGAGAAAAAAGCAAGGAATAGGAAAATAACGATGGAGAACAAAACCCGTTTTAAAAAATACATTTTATTTTTTTTCAAAATATACGAATTAAGTCACTGATTTTAGATCCGTAGTTTCACAAAAAAGGGTCCTGTTATTTTAAGTAAACATTTTCTTTACGGACAAATAAGGACTGTTAACTCAGAGAATAAAGATAAATTTCCTGTGAAGGTAGATTTTCTAAATCTTATCTTGATCTTTTCAATGGCTATTCCATCAGGTACCGGATTATCGCCTGATCCTTCCGCTCTAAAAAACACTTCAGAAAGAATTGTACTGGCAAACTTGCCGTCTCCTTCATAGCTCATTAATAGTTCAGGATTGCTAGTTGAGATATCCTGAGAGAATTCTACATTGAGGTATTTATATTCTACACCATCCGCCACTGCAACAGGAAGAAAGTAACAATCTCCTTCAGAAATATTTTGTAATCCCGGGTGGGTCTCAAGCGTGTTATCATATATAATTGTCAAATAATCATCTTCCTTGAATTTTTGCGGGAAGGCACATACTCTGTCGACACAGCCCAGTGGATCTACATCTACATGCAAATCTGCAGATTTTGGTTCCCCGTCAGGAGTTGCAGAACCATCAAATTTTTTGACTAGGAATGATAATCCAATGTCATAAACTTCTGAAGCATCTACATTATAAAAAGAGGTAGGTACCATTCTATAACTCCAGATATTATTTCCTTCGCTGGTCATTTTCAATTCAAGGTTTGAAGCATTCCATTGCCCATTGTTTATGGTTGCATTTTCTGTAGGTTCCCAGGTCCAAAGAAACAATGAGTCTCCTTCTGCATCAAGATTAAGTAAAAGAGGACACTCACAATCCGGTTGAGAAACATCTATCAAGATCGTAACACTATCGTTTACATTTACCGGATTAGGTTCTATCCAGGCTGCCTGAGCAAATAAAGTCATGTTACAAAACAAACTCAGTATCGTTATAATAATTACTCTTTTCATCCCTTTTTATTTTCTATTAAATTCATATCGATAGCCGACATATTCTGTATCCACATCATCAATGATGCATGAGCGTTGAAATGAAAACTTTAGATATAGATCTTGTGGTCTTGTGGGACCTTGCAATGAAAGTACAGTAGTAGTTCCCCCTTCGTCTTTTAATAAGATCTTTGTTGGGTAGGCATCATCATCAAAGGCCCAGGTTCCGGAACTAGGCAGGTAATTTTTACCACTACTTCCGGGTGTTATCATAAAAGTCATTTCTGATGAATTAAAAATGATTTCAAGAACTGCAGTAGAAAATTCATTGATATATAACAGAGACAAATCTCTTTCCGATTTCGACAGATCCAATTCATCAACCTGAATTACTTTATTTATTTCCCAGGCTCCATTGATTCCCTCTACTTTACTTCCCGGAGGATCCAGTGTATAGTTTTCCTTTTTACAATCACTTAATGTTAAGAGAAAAATTAAGGGAAGAATTAAAAAAAATATTTTCTTCATCATTGTCAATGTTAATTGCATCCACCGGATGGATTATTAATAAAATTACTGGTATTTTCAGAACTTGGAAATTGCAATACCATTCCATTACAATCGTATGGAACTCCTCTGATCAACTCCAGATCTCCTAAAACTCCTTGTCTTTTTTGATCCATGACCCAACGTCCTTCTCCGAACATTTCTTTTTTACGTTCAATTCTCGCAGCATTTATAATATCTATTGCACTGCTGTTATCTGCAAGAAAACCGATCTGCGCTCTGCTTCTTATTTCATTAATATCACTTATTGCCTGTGATAAGTCTGATCCTAATTCTGCCAAAGACTCGGCTCTGATCAAAAGGGTTTCTGTAAGATGAAGATAAGGTATAACAAAGAAATCTGCATTGAATTTTGAAACCGCATAAAATTCAGGCACTGTACCAATTTGTCGAAGTTCAAACCAATTTTTCCTTAAGTCCGAAGGATTTGCGTCAGCCCCGGTTCCATAAAGTAAATTAAAATATTCTGAAGAAGCAGCTAGTGTAGGAAGATCAACTGCATCGGATCGGTAGGAACCAAAACCATTACTTCTCCCATCTGCTTGTTGGACAACCAGGGTAAAAATATTTTCTGATGATATATTTTCTGACCATCTGTCGAATTCAGTCCCGATATTATAAGATCCATTATCAATTGCCAAAGTAGCATACTCTGCTGCTTTTTCGAAATTATTCATCTGAAAATAAACTCTTGCCAGCATAGCATTGGCCGCATTTTGATCAGCATATATTCCATTGTTTAAAGGAAGATTTTCTGCTGCATATTCAAGATCACCTATAATAGATCCATAAACCGCCCCTACTGTAGCGCGTGGAATGGGATCGAAAGAGGAATTCACTTTTAATACAATACCTAGTTGATCATTTGATCCATTAGGGGTATAAGGCTGAGCAAAGAGATTTACAAGTTCAAAATGGTTACAGGCCCTGATAAACTTGGCTTCTGCTTCAATTCTAATTCTATCTTCATTACTTAGCCCATCAATCAGATCAAAATTTTCTAAAAGCACATTACATCTGTAAATAGCTATGTAAGGTTCCTTATAGAAGTTCTGAATCGTTCCATTGAAAATAATTGTATTTCTAATATAGACTTCATTAAAATCCGCATTATCATAGGGTGCATTTAAATTATCGGACAATAATTCTGATAAGGTTTGCTGACGTCCATAATAGCCATTTGTCATCACATCGTAACAAGAAATAAGCAATCCCTGCATGTCATCAGGTGTTTGTAAAGCATCTGTTAGTAAGATGGATTCCCGAGCGTCGGGTTCGAATTCGAGCATTTTATTACAAGACCCCAGTATAAAAAGGCTTAAAAAGAATATATATTGGATTGTTTTCGTCGCTTTCATAATACTATAATTAGAATGTAACATTTATAGATAAATTATAGGTGCGTTCTTGTGGTGATGTAAGGTAGGTGATTCCCTGACTCATGTTTCTATCCACTGCATTTTCAAAATCCCTTGCGATCTCAGGATCCAGTCCTTCAAAATTAGTAAAGGTGATAAAGTTGGTCATACTACCAGTTATCTTAAAGTTGGTCATTTTTAATTTACCCAAATTAACTTCCGGAAAAGTATAAGCTATAGCTAAATTCTTAAATCGCATGTAATCTCCTTTTTTCAACCATAGATCTGTATTTATCCATGGTGTAGAAGAACCATAGGTTTCAACATCCCTTGTGAGTACAGGATAGACCGCATCGGTTTGTCCGGGCGTTGTCCATCGTTGAAAAAGTTCTGTTCTCATACTCCAATCCGGACTAATGACACCCAATTGCCTTTTGGAAGAAGAATCGTAGATATTACCACCAAGTGAGAAGTTGATAAAAAGACTTGCGCTCCAGTTTTTCCATTGAATATTATTGGTCCATCCTCCAACAACGGTAGGTAAAACAGAGCCAACAGGAACACGATCTTTAGGATCCCAGTCATACGTTTGATTACCATCTATATCAAGGTAAATGGGTCTGCCATTTTCAGGATCTACGCCATAAAATCGGACAAGAAAATTAGTTCCAACAGGCTCTCCAATTACAACTCTGGTGTCATTGGTTCCTCCACTAACTGCATCTTCACTCCAGTAACCGATATCAGTAATTTTATTTCTATTATGAGCCACATTAAAGACCGAAGTCCAGCTAAAGTTTTCTCTGACGATAAATCTTCCGGTAAAATTAAATTCCAGACCCCAGTTATCGATCTTAGCAACATTATTCCAATAAGTATCAAATCCTGAACTACGCGGTAATTCTACATTAAGAAGAACGTCACTCGATTTTTTGAGATAGTATCCCAATTCAAAAAGATATCGATTGTCATCCAAACCGATCTCCAGTCCTGCATCAATATTGTTTGATGTTTCCCATTTCAAATCCGGGTTTGCCCGTTGCCGGGGATAGATGAATTCGTTACCGGCATATCCATTACCGGCAGAATAACTAGCGAGAGGTAAATAAGAGTATGGCGGTATATCTGCGTTACCTGTGATCCCCCAGCCTCCTTTGATTTTAAAATAGCTAAGAAAATCTACATTCCAAAAATCTTCGTCAGAAACGATCCATCCGGCAGAAACCGTTGGGAAAAATCCATAGCGATAATTTGATCCGAAATTAGATGATCCATCTACCCTTGCTGTAAGGTCGATATAATATTTATTCTTTAAATTATAATTCACTCTGGCAAAGGAGCTTAAAAAACTTACCTCATCTTTAAATATTGGATTTATTGCATCAACCCCGGTTTGTGGCTCAAAATTATCCTGAATGTATCCCGTAGGATCATTTCGCCAATCTATCGATTCTCCATCACTATGTTTATATTGATATTCCCATCCTAATAGGAATTTCAGATTATTTTCTTCATTCACTTTCCAGTTATAATCACCTACTAAAGAAATATTATAGTTATTTAAAACATTCTCAGTATGATTTGCAAAACCATTGCTTTGACCCAGTAGTTCTTTGGGTTCATACCTATCTTCTTTAAGCAACATAAAATCATAAGCTCCAGTGAGAGCTACATTGAAATTTTTTATTGGACTGTAATTCAATCGCAAGTTATTTATTGATCGAAGCTCAGTAGATTGCCATTGTTTTAAACTCATTTGACGTAAAGGATTTGCGCCCTGACTATTATTAGCGGGAACCCAAAAATCTCCTTTGCTATGAATGACCTCTCCATTATCGTCCAGTACATCTTCACTGTAATAGATCGGATAAATTGGCAAGGCTTGTGACATTGCCGCTCCAAGTCCTCCTGACCAACCATTGTCTACTCTGTTATTAAGCCCATAGGAAAGTGAAGTAGAAGCGTTTATTATTAACTTATCTGTGGCATAATAATCAAAGTTTATCCGTCCTGAATTTCTTGTATACTTATTATTTACAAGAAAGGACTCATTCCCATCGTAGGTATAATTGGCATAAATACCAATTTTCTTATTGCGGTATTTCGCACCAAGAGAATACAATTGTTTAAATCCTGTTCGCGTCACTTCATCAACCCAATCAGTATTTGTTTGTTGAGCATCTTCCCAACTTATCCCGTTAGGTAAAGGAGCTTGTCCAACTCCTCCATCGTTCTCCCATGCTTCCTGCAATAATTGTAAATATTGCTGACTATTTACCATATTTGGTTTAGAGGTAGGCTGTGAAGTCCCAACACGTGTAAAAAAGTCAACTTGTAAGCCGTTTTTCTTGGCTCTTTTCGTAGTCACTAGTATAACACCATTTGCTCCCCTTGCTCCATAGATTCCTGTCGCCTGCGCATCCTTTAAAACTTCGATACTCTCAATATCCGAAGGATTGATCGCTGCGAGTGGATTATTATTCATTCCGCCGGAATTACCGGTGATAAACTGATCTTGAATAATTGGAATTCCATCAACTACATATAAAGGATCTCCTCCTGCACTAATAGATGCAATACCTCTCACTCTAACTATTGAACTTGATCCTGCTACTCCACTACCTTGTGTTACCTGAACTCCGGCTGCCTGCCCCTGCAAGCTGGTCTCGAAACTTGGAGATGGAGTGAGCATCACCGCATCAGAATTCACTTGCGAAATAGACCCTGTAATCTCTCTTTTTTTTGCTGTACCGTAACCAATAACAACATATTCATCCAGTAACTCAGCCTGAGGCTCTAAAGAAATATTTAATTCCTTTATTTTCTCATCTTTAAATGAGATTTCGATTCTGTAATCAGAATAACCAACAAAATTAAATACCAGAACAAGCGATGGCTCTGTGGTCTTTAAACTATAAAAACCATTGATATCACTAACGGTTCCTTTTGTTGTTCCTTCAATTATAATCGATACTCCCGGAATTGGATCATTATTCTCATCAACTACAGTTCCTTTCACTTCCTGAGCCATAATTGCTATAGAAGAAAGGAAAAAGAAAGAAAAGATCAGCGTAAATTTTTTAATCATAGCTCTAAAATTACGTCGCTAATTTAATGTATTTTTTTAGTTAGTGTACATATAACACTAATAATTTTAATGAAAATCTATACCTGAAGTCTATACTTTTAATTACTCAATTAAGATACGTGTGGAACCTTCGTAACCTGAAGATACAAACTTCACAAAATACATCCCTTTAGGAAGGTCTTCGGGTGAATTCCATTTCCAGGACGACTGCCCTGCCGGGAGATCGATCTGATCAACCATTTTACCTGAAAGGGAATAAATATAGATCACTTTAGCATCATTAACGACCTCGGAGAACTCAAAATTAAATTCTCCATTACCCGGATTTGGATAGACAAAAATGGAAGAAGTTGAAAGATCTTCTACTTCATTTACAACTAATGCTACCCCATCTCCTAATTTAACATCGGTATATAAACGATATTCTCCGGGGGTTAAGGAAATGTCATCAGGTGCGAAATCACCTGTCATCAAACTATCACCGCTAAAATATTCGTACCAATATCCTCCATGCACGAAAGAAACACTCATTACTGCATTTGTGGTAGCAAAGTTACCTAGCACCGTCACATTCATTTCAGCACTTTGTAATTGTATCGATTTTTGGTAGCCTCCCACATTCATCACAAAATCATCCGTTGAAAAAACAGGATAACTCCTTTTCAATTTGATCAATTCTTTATAAACCGTAAATAATTTATGGCGTTGCCATTGAGTATAATAACCCCATTCGATCGGTTTAGGATTTGTTCTACAAGCGTCGCTTATCGTTCCATCTTCGCAATAATTTATCGAATAATCGTAGCCTAATTCTCCAAATTGCCAGACCATTTTAGGACCCGGGATCGGGAAAAAGAATACAGCAGAAAGTTCACAGCGTTTCAATGCGGTTCCAAAATCAGTCACATCATAATCTCCATTACTTGCTCCGTAATTCAGATTCTTAAACATCATTCGCTCCTCATCATGACTCTCCATATAAGAAACTAAATTCGGATCACTCCATCCCCTATTCTGATACGAGGCCCAATTCAAATTGCTACTATAGCCCATTGCTGCTTCCGTATACTCATGATTTATATTTCCCCACAACATAAAACCCAGATCTGAAAGCACTTCTTCCTCATCATTATCTGCAAAATGTTCTAAGATCATATAAAGATCCGGATCAAAATTCCATACATGATCAGCATAAGAAGTCAAAATATCGATCCTGCTCTGATCAAAATTCCCCCAGGCTGCAACGTCTCCTAAAGTATTATTTTGAGTAAAGCCTTTCGAAAGATCCATTCTATAACCATCGATATGATACTCTGTTACCCAATGAATTAATACACTATCCACGAATTTTTTGGTATATGGACTTTCATGATTGTAATCGTAACCTACATTAAAATCGTGCTTGGGAATTTCATTGAACCATGGATTGTCGGCTGTTGGTTGACCCCATTGACCTGCATTAGGGTCGAAGTATAATTGGACTTGCGGATTTAGTCCAAAACTATGATTTAAGGCAATGTCCATAATAACTGCAATACCTCGACTATGGCATTCATCTATAAACGCTTTATAGTCATTTTTAGGTCCGTAATACTTATCCGGTGCCAAGAAAA
>Ga0316188_10000206_pt1 | contig 22341 bp, 18 predicted proteins | sample Phiworburrow1_MG_FD_204933 | JGI IMG/M metagenome (GOLD analysis project Ga0316188, IMG submission 204933) | Coastal sediment microbial communities from Maine, United States - Phippsburg worm burrow 1 | ecosystem: Environmental > Aquatic > Marine > Coastal > Sediment | place: USA: Maine... | reverse complement strand
ACCGTCTGCTGAACGCGATGGCCGACAAGGGCACGGTCGATCTGGTGGAAGATTTCGCGGCGGCGATTCCGGTGGAGGTGATCGGCAACCTGCTGGCGGTTCCCCGCGAGGATCGCGGCCCGCTGCGCGGCTGGTCGCTCGCGACGCTGGGGGCGCTCGAGCCGGTGCCCAGCGCCGAGATGCTGGAACGCGGAAACCGCGCGGTGCGCGAGTTCTCCGACTATCTGCGGGCGCTGATCGCCGATCGTCGCGCCCGACCGCTCGATCGCGACGAGGACGTGCTCACCCGCCTGATCCAGGGCGAGCGTGACGGCGAGCGCCTGACGGAGAACGAGCTGCTGCAGAACTGCATCTTCCTGCTCAACGCCGGACACGAGACCACGGCCAACCTGATCGGCAACGGGCTCGAACTGCTGATGCGCCATCCTGGCGAGCAGGCGCGACTGCGGCAGGATCCGTCGCTGCTCGCGTCGGCCGTCGAAGAGATGCTGCGCTACGAGTGTCCGATCCAGCTCAACAATCGCAGGCTCACCGGCGAGAGCACGGTTGGGGCGAAAGCGTTTCCGGCGGGGACGCTGGTGACGATCTGCATCGGCGCAGCCAACCGCGATCCCGCGCAGTTCCCCGATCCGCACCGCTTCGACGTCGGTCGCCGACCGAACCGCCACCTGGCCTTCGGTCAGGGCGATCACGCCTGTGCCGGGATGAACGTCGCGCGGATGGAAGGGCGGGTCGCGATCGGTCGTCTGCTGGCGCGTTTCGCGACCCTGGAGCCTGCCGGCGCGCCCGAGCGCGACCGTCGCGTGCGTTTCCGGGGTTACAGGCGCCTGCCGGCACGGCTGGCCTAGCGCCGGTTCCGACACCGGCCGGCTCAGTCGATCGCGCTTGCCGGGCCCTGCAGCAGCCGTTTGCGGATCGAATGGCGGATATGACGCACGCCGAACGCGACGACGAGCGCGATCGGCACCACCGCCAGCCCCGTGGCGAGATCGGCGTTGATCGCCAATCCCGCGCCCTTGGCTCCCTTGAACAGGTAGCCGACCAGGCCCGTCGCGTAGTAGGTGATGGCGGCGACCGACAGCCCCTCGACCGTCTGCTGGAGTCGCAGCTGCAGCAGCGCGCGCCGGTTCATCGCGGCGAGCATCTCCTGGTTCTGGCGCTCGCGCTCGATCTCCACGCGGGTGCGCAGCAGGCTGCTCGCCCGGGCGATGCGTTCGGCGCTCGACTGCATCCGGCCCGAGACGCTTTCGCAGTACGCCATCGCGGGGCCGAACCGGCGCGACAGGAAGCCGGTGATCGTCTGCATTCCCGGCAACCGTTCCTCGCGCAGCTCCGATCCCCGCTGCCAGACGAGCGCCTGGTACGCGCGGGACGCGGCGAAGCGAAAGCTCGAGGTGGCCGAGAGCCGCTCGACGGTCGCGGCCAGGTGCGTGATGCTGCGAAGCAGCGTGGGTTCGTCCTCCACCGCCGCCGATTCCAGCTGTCCGACGAGCTCGGCGAGCGCATGCTCGACCGAATCCAGTTCGCTGGCCACGCTTCGGGCCCGCGCGAAGCCGAGCATCGCCATCAGCCGGTAGACCTCGAGCTCGATGAGGCGCTGCACTTCCCGGCCGGTCTGGCGGGTGGTGAGCGAGCGGTCGACGAGCAGGAAGCGCGAGAAGCCGTCGGTGCCCAGACGCAGATCGGTATAGGCCGCGCCGGCGCCGTCACCGACGCGCGCACCCAGCACCTCGGTGCTGTCGAAGGCCCGGGCGGGCGCGTCGCGATCGTCCCAGCGGCCGTCGTCGGCGAGCACGCTGACGTGCACCGCGGCGATCGTCTCGCCCGGCAAGGTCTCGAGCCAGCCGCGGGGCAGCGCGTCGATCGCCGGTTCGGCGAACGGGCGATCGGGGTCGATGCCGGTGCGGTACACGCTGAAGTCGTCGAACTCGCCGTGCCGCTCCCATTTCAGCCGGAACGCCGCGAAATCGCCGAAGAAGTGGCGCATCCCGGCGGCGGGCGGGGGCAGGCGATAATCGAGGCACAGTTGAACGAGCGCGCCGGGCGGGTCTTCACTGTCGCGCGGGCGAAGCAGTGCCACGTGCGACACCCGCAGCGGCGCAGTCACCGATGGCCGGGGCCGCGCGTGCACCTCGTTGTGCAGGGCGACACGATCAGGATGGTTGATCATGACTGAACGCGTGCTGGTTTTTCAGTACGAGATTCCGATCCGCTGGGGCGACATGGACGCGATGGGCCATGTCAACAACACAGTCTACTTCCGTTACATGGAGCAGACGCGGATCAGCTGGTTCGATGCGATGGGCATCGACCAGAACCCCGACGGCGAGGGGCCGCTGGTCGTCAACGCCCACTGCACGTTCCTGCGGCAGTTCGAGTATCCCGGGACCGTGCTGTGCCGCCACTACGTGGGCCGGATCGGCACGTCCAGCTTCGAGACCTACAACGAAATGGTGCGCACCGACGATCCGGGCCGCGTGTGTGCGCACGGCGGCGCCAAGGGCGTGTGGGTGAACTACCGGATGCAGAAGTCGCGCCCGCTGCCCGACGCGGTGCGGCTGGCGATCGTGACGCCGCGCCTGCCCTAGCGGGACCGACACCGGACGGCACCGCGCTGATGTATTCTGAGCGGCCTGTCGTCAGCTTCGAGCAAGCCTCCGGCTCATAGACTGCCGCACCCCCAACCCGTAACCCGGTCGCGACGGCGGCCGCTCGAAATCATGGCGCGCCGCATTGTCTTCGTGATGGTCCTGCTCGCGCTTCTCGCGGCAGGGGGGTACGTCTTCCAGGGGGCTGCTCTCGTGGCGCCGTCCGTCGCCCAGCCCGCGGCGAAGGACACGAAGGACACGAAGGACACGAAGGACACGAAGGACACGAAGGGACGCGGCGGGGCGCCGATTCCGGTCGTGACCGCGGCGGTGGAGAAACGCGACCTGCCGGTCATGATCTCGGTCGTCGGGCGCGCGGAGGCACCCCAGACCGTGCCGATCCGCTCGCGAATCGACGGCGTCATCCAGGAAATTCGTTTCACCGCCGGCCAGGCCGTTCGCAAGGGTCAGGTGCTCATCGAACTCGACGCGCGCCAGATCGACGCGCAGTTGCGCCAGGCGCTCGGCAGCCTGGCGCGCGACCAGGCGAATCTCGCCAAGGCTAAGGCCGATCTCGCCCGCTACATCGAGCTTGCGGCGAAGAACTTCGTCGCGCCCTCGGCGGTCGACGGGTACCGGGCCGCGGTCGACGCGGCCGAGGCGGTCGTCGCCTTCGACCGGGCAGGCGTGGACTTCGCGCGGGTCCAGCTCGACCACACGAGGATCCGGGCGCCGCTCGACGGCGTGGCCGGCGCGGTGCAGGTCTTCCCCGGCGGCAACGTGAAGGCCAACGACACCCTGATCGTCACGGTGAACCAGTTGCAGCCGATCCTCGTCGCGTTCCCGGTGGCCGAGGCGCAGTTGCCCGGACTGCGCGAGCTGGCGGCGAAGGGAACGGTCGTGGTCAAGGGCCAGGCAAAGGATTCGAGCCAGCCGGCACGCGAGGGTCAGCTCGTCTTCATCGACAACGTGATCGACCCGAGCACCGGCACGATCCTGCTCAAGGCGCGGTTCGACAACAGGGCCGAGGCCTGGACACCGGGCCAGTTCGTCAACGCGAGCCTGGTGACCAGGGTGATCCGCAACGCGATCACCGTGCCGATCGAGGCGATCCAGATGGGGCCGACGGGCAACATCGCGTTCGTCGTTCGCGACGGCAAGGTCGAGGTCCGGCCGGTCAAGGCGTTCAGCGCTGCCGGCCCGTACGCGGTGCTGGGCGACGACTTCAAGCCTGGCGAACGCCTGGTGGTGGACGGGCAGTTGCGGCTGTCGCCCGGCGCGGCCGTGACCGAGCGCGGCGCCGGTGGCAAGGCGGGCGCGAAGAACGGTGAAGGCCCGGAGCGGGGTGGCGCTGGCGCGGGTGCCAGCGGCGGAGGTCCGGCTGACAAGAGCGTCGCCGGGCCGGGTCCGGGCAAGGAACCGAAGTGAACCTGCCGTCGCTGTGCATCCGCCGGCCGGTGATGACGACGCTGCTGATGGTCGCGTCGATGATCTTCGGGGCGGTGGCCTACCTGTCGCTGCCGGTGAGCGAACTGCCGAACGTCGATTTCCCGACGATCCAGGTGACGGCCAGCCTGCCCGGCGGCACCCCCGAGACGATGGCCGCGTCGGTCGCGACGCCGCTCGAGGGGCAGTTCTCGACGATCGCGGGGATCTCGAGCATGACCTCGGTGAGCGCGTTCGGGCTCACTCAGATCACGATCCAGTTCGACCTGAGCCGCAACATCGACGCGGCGGCGCAGGACGTGCAGTCGGCGATCTCCACCGCCGCGCGCCGGCTGCCGCCCGAGCTGCCGACACCGCCGACGATGCGCAAGGTGAACCCGGCGGACTTCCCGATCTTCTACATCGCGCTCAGTTCCTCGACGCTGCCCACCTATCAGGTCGCCGAGTACGCCGAGACGCGCCTGGCGCAGCAGATCTCGACGGTCAACGGTGTCGCGCAGGTCCAGGTGTACGGATCGCAGAAATACGCGGTCCGGGTGCGCGTGGATCCGGACAGGCTCGCCCAGCTCGGCATCGGTCTGGACGAGGTGCAGGCGGCGCTCGCGCAGGGCAACGTGAACAAACCGACCGGCTCGCTCGACGGCCCGATCCAGAACCTGTCGGTCCGCTCGGACGGTCAGCTGAAGAACGCGGCGCAGTACGGGCCGCTGGTCGTCGTATACCGAAACGGCGCGCCGGTGCGCTTGGCCGACATCGGCGAGGTGTCGGACAGCGTCGAGAACAGCCGCGTGGGCGGCTGGTACAACGGCGAGCGCGCGATCGTGCTGGCGATCCAGCGTCAGCCGGGAACCAACACCATCGAGACGGTCAGGGAGATCAAGGCGCTGCTCCCCGCCTTTCGCGACAAGCTCCCGGAGTCGGTCAAGCTGGAGACGCTCTACGACCGCAGCGAATCGATCGACGAAGGCGTGTCGGACGTCAAGTTCACGCTCGGTCTGGCCGGCATGCTCGTGGTGCTCGTCATCTTCCTCTTCCTGCGCAACCTGTCGGCGACCATCATTCCGTCCATCGCGCTGCCGATGTCCGTCGGCGTGACATTCGGGGTGATGTACTTCTTCAAGTTCAGCATCGACAACCTGTCATTGCTCGCGCTGACCCTGGCGGTCGGTTTCGTCGTGGACGACGCGATCGTGGTGCTGGAGAACATCGTTCGCCACATGGAGAACGGCGAGCCGCCCTACCAGGCGGCGCTCAAGGGTTCCAGCGAGATCGCGTTCACCGTCGTTTCGATGACGCTCGCGCTGGTCGCGGTCTTCATCCCGGTGCTGTTCATGGGCGGCATCGTGGGGCGGCTGCTCAACGAGTTCGCGGTGGTGATCAGCGTGGCGATTCTCGCGAGCGCCTTCGTGTCGTTGACGGTGACGCCGATGCTCGCCAGCCGCTTTCTGCGCGAACAGCACGGACGCAGTCACGGCGCCCTGTACAACGCGCTGGAGCGCGCGTTCGACGCCTGGCGGGCAGGCTACGACTGGACCTTGAAATGGGCGCTTCGCCACCAGCGGGTCGTGTTCGTCGTCTTCCTCGGGACGATTGCAGGCTCCGGCTGGCTGTTCGCGCACGCGCCCAAGGGCTTCCTGCCCAGCGGCGACTCGGGCCGCCTGATCGCCTTCACCGAAGGCGCGCAGGACATGTCCTTTCAGGCGATGGTCGAGCGGCAGAAGCGCGTGACCGACGTGCTTCGGGCGGACCCGAACGTCGAATCGGTGAACTCTTCGGTGGGCGCCGGCGGACCGCGTCCGACGGTGGCCAGCGGCACCATCTTCATCAAGCTGAAGTCCTTGCACGAACGCTCGATGAAGCCCGACGAGGTGGTGCAGTCGCTGCGCCGCAAGGTCGCCGCGGTGCCGGGCATCCGTGTCGTGATCCAGAATCCGCCGCCGATCAACGTCGGCGGCCAGCTGACGCAGGCGCAGTACCAGTACACGCTGCAGGGCCTGTCGCTCGACGAGGTGTCCGACTGGGCCGACCGGATCTACAAGCGCTTCCGGACACTTCCCGAACTGCAGGACGTCGTCACCAACCTGAACAACAGGAGCCTGGCCGTGTCGGTGTCGATCGATCGGGACAAGCTCGCCCCGCTCGGCCTGACCATGGGGCAGGTGCAGGACGCACTGAACAGCGCGTTCGGGTCGCGACAGGTGTCGACGATCTACGGCTCCGCGAACCAGTATCAGGTGATCCTGGAGCTCGAACCCCGCTTCCTGCAGGATCCCGGCTCGCTGTCGCGGCTTTACGTGCGCTCGTCGGCAGGCAAGCTGGTGCCGCTGGACACCGTCGCCACGTTCGAGCGCAAGCCGCAGCTGCTCACCATCGGCCATCTCGGCCAGCTTCCCGCGGTGACGGTCTCGTTCAACCTCGCGCCGGGGATCGCGCTCGGGACCGCGGTCCAGCGCATCAAGGCCGCCGAGCGCGAGATGGGACTGCCGGTGTCGGTGGCGGGCAGCCTGCAGGGAACCGCGAAGGCCTTCGAGTCGTCGCTGCAGGGCATGGGCTGGCTGCTCGTGCTCGCGATCCTCGTGATCTACCTCGTGCTCGGGATCCTGTACGAGAACTTCATCCATCCGCTCACGATTCTGTCGGGGCTGCCGTCGGCGGCCGTCGGCGCCCTGGCAGCCCTCGCGGCATTCGGCGCCGAGCTGAACCTCTACGGGTTCGTCGGCGTGATCATGCTGATCGGCATCGTGAAGAAGAACGCGATCATCATGATCGACTTCGCGATCGAGAACCGCAGGCGAACCGGTGCCAGCGCGCGCGACGCGATCTACGAGGCGTGCATCGTGCGGTTCCGGCCGATCATGATGACGACGATGGCGGCGCTCGCGGGCACGCTGCCGATCGCCATCGGCTACGGCGCGGGCGGTGACACCCGGATGCCGCTCGGCCTGGCGGTGGTGGGCGGGCTGCTGGTGTCGCAGGTGCTGACGCTCTACCTGACACCGGTGCTCTACATCTGGCTCGACCGGGCAGCGGGCAGGCTCTCGTTCAGGCCGGTGACCCGGGCGGAAGCCGGGACTGCCTGAGCTCTGCCCGGGCTTTCGCAGCCCGGGTGCCCGCCTTCAGTGGACGACGCCGTCCGCCGCGGCGAGGCCACGGCAGCGACGCCGGGGCGGTCCGCCCCGGGTGCGGTGAAACCGGCCGATCAGGCGCTCAGGCGAACGCCGCGACGTCCACCGGGCAACCGGTCTTCGCCACCACCTCGTCGGCACGGACCCCGGGGGCCAGTTCGATCAGTTTCAGCCCGGACCGGGTGACCTCGAGCACGCACAGGTCGGTGATGATCAGGTTGACCACCTCAACGCCGGTGAGCGGCAGGTTGCACTTGGCCAGGATCTTCAGGTCCTCGGAGCCGTCCTTCTTCTTGGCCGTGTGCTCCATCAGCACGATGACTCGGCCCACGCCGGCGACCAGGTCCATCGCGCCGCCCATGCCCTTGACCATCTTGCCCGGGATCATCCAGTTGGCGAGATCGCCCTTGGAGCTGACCTGCATCGCACCCAGCACGGCGAGGTTGATCTTGCCTCCGCGGATCATCGCGAAGGAGTCGGCGCTCGAAAAGATCGACGAGCCGGGCAGCGTGGTGATCGTCTGCTTGCCCGCATTGATCAGGTCGGGATCGACCTCGTCCTCGGTCGGGAACGGGCCGATGCCCAGCAGCCCGTTCTCCGACTGCAGCCAGACCTCGATGCCGTCGGGCACGTGGTTGGCCACCAGCGTCGGCAGGCCGATGCCGAGGTTCACGTAGAAGCCGTCGCGCAGTTCCTTCGCCGCGCGGGCGGCCATCTGGTCACGAGTCCATGCCATGTCTTGTTCTCCTCGGCTCAGCGTGCGCGAACGGTGCGCTGCTCGATGCGCTTCTCGGGGTTCGGGTTGTGCACCAGGCGGTGCACGAAGATGCCGGGCAGGTGGATCTGGTCCGGGTCGAGCTCCCCGGTCGCCACGATCACTTCGGCCTCCGCGACGGTGACTTTCCCCGCCATCGCGACGTTCGGGTTGAAGTTGCGCGCGGTGCGCCTGAACACCAGGTTGCCCGAGCGGTCCGCCATCCAGGCCTTGACGAGCGAGACGTCGGGCACCAGGGAATGCTCCATCACGTACTTGTGGCCGTCGAACTCGCGGATCTCCTTGCCGTCGGCGACGATCGTTCCGACGCCGGTGCGGGTGAAGAACGCCGGGATGCCGGCGCCGCCCGCGCGCAGTTTCTCGGCCAGCGTGCCCTGGGGCGTGAATTCCAGTTCCAGTTCGCCCGCCAGGTACTGGCGTTCGAACTCCTTGTTCTCGCCGACGTAGCTCGCGATCATCTTGCGCACCTGGCGGGTGGCCAGCAGCATGCCGAGCCCGAAACCGTCGACCCCCGCGTTGTTCGAGATGCAGGTCAGGTTCTTGACGGCGGAGTCGCGCAGCGCCGCGATCAGCGCCTCGGGTATGCCGCACAGTCCGAATCCACCGACGGCAATCGTCTGGCCGTCCTGGACGATGCCGGCCAGCGCGGCGTGCGCGTTCGGAAACACCTTGCTCATCTTTAGTCCCGGTATGTGGAGATTGGAGAACGACCCCGATTATAGGCGAGGGGCGTCGGGCTAGAATCGAGCATCATCCTCAACGGCCCTGCCTGCAACGCGCGATCGCGATGACAAGCCCCCGATCCGAGTCCGGTCGCGAAGCGGCACAACCCGACGAGTTCCTGGAGCACCGGCAGGGCGACGGCGGCTACGGCCACCGCCGGCTGCACCGGCCGTCTGGCGCGATCGGATGGGGACTGCTGCTGGTGCTCGGCTTTGCCGGGGTCGAGGCGCTGGTGGGGTGGCTGAGCGGTTCGCTCGCCCTGCTGTCGGACGCGGTGCACATGCTCACCGACGGCATCGCGCTCGGGCTCGCGTGGATCGCGCAACAGGTGGCGCGGCGTCAGCCGACGACCACTCACTCGTTCGGGTTCGAGCGGGTCGAGACGCTGGCGGCCTTCGTGAACGGCGTGTTCTACCTGGCGCTGCTCGGGGCGATCGGCGTCGAGGCGGTGCAGCGGCTGATCGAGCCGCAACCGATTCACGCCGGCATGGCGCTTCCGGTCGCGGTGCTGGGGCTGCTGATCAACGCGGTGATGCTCTGGATGCTGCACGGCGAGCGCGAGCAGATCAACGCCCGCGCTGCGCTGCTGCACGTGATCGGCGACTTCGCGGGTTCGCTGATCGCGATCGTCGCGATCACGCTCGCCTGGACGACCGGATGGACCCGCGCCGATCCGCTGCTCTCGCTGCTGCTGTGCCTGCTGATGCTGGGCACGACCTGGCGGGTGCTGCGAGACAGCAGCCGGGTCCTGATGAACGCCGCGCCGGCGTCGCTGGACGTCAAGGCCGCGGTGCGCTCGATTCTCGAGATCGAGAGCGTGCAATCGGTTCACGACCTGCACATCTGGGAGCTCGGGGGCGGCAGGACGGCGCTCGCCGCGCACCTGCAGATCGCGCAGATCGACCGGTGGCCGGAGGTGCTCGGGCGGGTGCGCGAGCGCATGCGAGAAGAGTTCGGGATAGAACACCTGACCTTGCAGCCGGAGGTCAGCCCCGCCGGCGACCTGCGCGCGGAAATCGAGCGGTTGCGCGACGAGCGCGACGCGGCGACGGCACGCGCGGTCGAGGCCGAGCAGCAGCGTGACGGCACGCGCGATCTCGCGCTGCGTTTCGAGCGTGAGTTCGACGAGCAGCGCCGCGAACTCGCGCGCGACCTGCGCGACGAACTCGCTCAGCACGCGATGGCGATCAAGGCGATGGCGGCCACCATCGAGAGCCGGCTGGCAGAGCGCGAGCCGTCGCTGGCGCAGCTGGTCCGTCTGATGATGCGCAATACCGAGGCGCTGTTCGCCGCGGTGCGCACCATCACCGCGAGGCTGCGCCCGGAGGCGCTCGAGCACGGCGGACTGCTGGAAGGGCTGCGCACCCTGGTCGCCGACTGGCGGCTGCGCAAGCCCGGCATGCGGTTCGAACTGCTGCTCGAGCCCGGCGACGACGCGCAGTTCGGGCTGGCAACGTCGGCGATCGAGGCGGCTGCCTGGCGGATCACGGCCGACGCGATCGACAATGCGGTCGCGCACGCCGGGGCCGGTACCGTCGTCGTGTCGGCCCGCCGGGGCGCAGGCTGGCTCACGCTGCAGGTCAGCGACGACGGGCAGGGCATGGCGGGAAGCGGCAGCGCCGAGGGGCGCGGCCTGCGTGCGATGCGCGAGCAGGCGCAGGCATGCGGGGGCAGTCTCACGGTGGAAACCGGCGAAGCCGGCGGCGTCGAGGTGCTCGTGCGGCTGCCCTGGCCCGCCGCGACGGTATAATTTCTTTTTACCGGTTGCCCGTCATGACCAAATTCGTCTTCGTCACCGGTGGTGTGGTCTCATCCCTAGGCAAGGGAATCGCCGCCGCGTCGATGGCCGCGCTGCTCGAGTCGCGGGGTTTGCGGGTCACCCTCCTCAAGCTCGATCCGTACATCAACGTCGATCCTGGAACGATGAGTCCGTTCCAGCACGGCGAGGTCTTCGTCACCGAGGACGGTGCCGAGACCGACCTGGACCTCGGCCACTACGAGCGCTTCGTCAGCGCCAAGATGCGCCGGTTCAACAATTTCACCACCGGCCAGATCTACGACTCGGTGATCCGCAAGGAGCGCCGCGGCGAGTACCTCGGGCGCACCGTGCAGGTGATCCCGCACATCACCAACGAGATCCAGGCCTTCATCGAGCGTGGCGCGGGTGTCGGCACGCCCGAGGCCGCCGAGGTCGCCATCGTCGAGATCGGCGGCACGGTGGGTGACATCGAGTCGCTGCCCTTCCTCGAGGCGGTGCGCCAGATGAGCCTGAAGCTGGGCCGCGGAAACTACTGCTTCGCGCACCTGACGCTGGTCCCGTTCATTGCGTCGGCGGGCGAGCTGAAGACCAAGCCCACGCAGCACTCGGTGCAGAAGCTGCGCGAGATCGGGATCCAGGCCGACATGCTGCTGTGCCGCGCCGACCGACGGATCCCGGACGACGAGCGGGCGAAGATCTCGCTGTTCTCCAACGTCCAGCTCGATTCGGTGATTTCGGTCTGGGACGCCGACTCGATCTACAAGATCCCGCGGATGCTGCACGACCAGAACGTCGACACGCTGCTCTGCGAGATCCTGCGGCTGGACACCCGGCCCGCGGACCTCTCGATGTGGGACAACCTGGTCGTCCAGCTCGAGCACCCGCGTCGCGACATCAAGGTGGCCATGGTCGGCAAGTACGTCGATCTGACCGAATCCTACAAGTCGCTGACCGAGGCGCTGATCCACGCCGGCATCCACACCAGCAGCCGCGTCAGGATCCAGTATCTCGACTCGGAACAGATCGAGAAGGATCCCGAGACCGAGCTCGCGGCACTCGCCGACTTCGATGCGATCCTCGTTCCGGGCGGCTTCGGACGCCGGGGCGTGGAGGGCAAGATCGCGGCGATCCGCTACGCGCGCGAGCACGGCATTCCCTACCTCGGCATCTGCCTCGGCATGCAGCTCGCGGTGATCGAGTTCGCGCGGCATGTCTGCGGGCTGACCGGCGCCAACAGCACGGAATTCGACCAGGGTACGCCGCACCCGGTGGTGGCGCTGATCACCGAATGGGTGGATCACGACGGGCGCATCGAGCGCCGCGACGCCGCTTCCGACCTCGGCGGCACGATGCGCCTGGGTGCGCAGCGCTGCCCGGTCGAATCGGGTTCGCTGGCGGCCAGCGTCTACGGCAGCTCGGTCTGCGAGCGCCATCGCCATCGCTACGAGGTCAACAATCACTACGTCCCGCGGCTGGTGCAGGCCGGACTGAAGATATCGGCACGCACTCCCACCGAGGGCCTGACCGAGATCGCCGAGCTGCCGCAGAGCGGTCATGGCGCGCATCCGTGGTTCGTCGGCGTGCAGTTCCACCCGGAGTTCACGTCGACCCCGCGCAACGGGCATCCGCTGTTCAAGTCCTACCTCGAAGCCGCGATCGCGCATTCGGACGCGCGCCGGGCCCGCAGGGCAGCGTAAGGGAACGGCATGCGCCTGTGTGGCTTCGACGTCGGGCTCGACCGACCCTTCTTCCTGATCGCCGGCCCCTGCGTCATCGAGTCGCGCGAAATGGCGATGGACACGGCCGGACGCCTCAAGGAGATCGCGTCGGCGGCCGGGGTTGCGTTCATCTACAAGTCGTCGTTCGACAAGGCCAACCGCAGTTCGGGCAGCTCGTTCCGCGGGCCGGGGATGGACGAGGGCCTGCGGATTCTCGCGGACGTCCGCACGGCGATCGGCGTGCCGGTGCTCACCGACGTGCACGAGACCGCGCAGATCGCCGAGGTGGCGGCCGTGGTCGACGTGCTGCAGACGCCCGCGTTCCTGTGCCGTCAGACCGACTTCATTCGCGCGGTGGCCTGCGCCGGGCGCCCGGTCAACATCAAGAAGGGGCAGTTCCTGGCGCCGCACGACATGAAGAACGTCGTCGACAAGGCGCGTGCGGCCGCCGTCGAGGCGGGCGGCGACGGCCAGAACATCATGGTGTGCGAGCGCGGCGTCTCGTTCGGCTACAACAACCTGGTCTCGGACATGCGCTCGCTGGCGATCATGCGCGAGACGGGCTGTCCGGTGGTGTTCGACGCGACCCATTCGGTGCAGTTGCCGGGCGGGCAGGGCTCGTCGTCGGGCGGCCAGCGCGAGTTCGTGCCGGTCCTCGCGCGTGCCGCCATTGCCACCGGGGTCGCCGGCCTGTTCATGGAGACTCACCCGGACCCGGCGCACGCGATGTCGGACGGGCCGAACGCCTGGCCACTGGATCGAATGGCGGAGCTGCTCGGCACGCTCGCCGAACTCGACGCGGTGGTCAAGCGCGCGGGGTTCCCCGAGCAGTCGGTCCTGGCATAGCCGGCGCTGCCACGGCTCCCGAGAACGCACCGCACTGGAGGATCGATGCCCGCCTACGTGATCGCTGACGTCAAGGTGAAGGACCCCGAGCAGTACAAGCACTACATGGCGCTGTCTCCCGGCGCGATCACCGCTGCGGGCGGCGAGTTCCTGGTCCGCGGCGGACGCCACGAGGTGCTCGAAGGGCAATGGCAGCCCACGCGCATGGTCGTGGCGAAGTTTCCCGACTATGCGGCTGCCAGGGCGTTCTACGACTCCGCGCTGTATCTTGAGGCACGCGCCAAGCGCAAAGGCGCGACCGAGTACTTCAACATGGTCGTGGTCGAGGGCGTCTGAGCCCACGCCCGTCCGCCGACTCCATCACATCCAAGAGAAGACACGGCCATGAGCTCAATCGTCGACATCATCGGGCGCGAGATCATCGACTCGCGCGGCAACCCCACCGTCGAGTGCGACGTGCTGCTCGAATCGGGCGTGATGGGCCGCGCGGCAGTGCCTTCGGGCGCCTCGACCGGTTCGCGCGAGGCGATCGAATTGCGCGACGGGGACGCGTCCCGCTACCTCGGCAAGGGCGTACTGCAGGCGGTCGAGAACATCAACACCGAGATCTCCGAGGCGATCATGGGGCTCGACGCGACCGAGCAGACCTACATCGACCGGACGCTGATCGACCTCGACGGCACCGAGAACAAGGCCCGCCTGGGCGCCAATGCCACGCTCGCGGTGTCGATGGCGGTGGCCAAGGCGGCGGCCGAGGAGTCGGGACTGCCGCTGTACCGCTACTTCGGCGGGTCGGGCGCGATGTCGCTGCCGGTCCCGATGATGAACGTGATCAACGGCGGCGCCCACGCCAACAACAACCTGGACCTGCAGGAGTTCATGATCATCCCGATCGGCGCACCGTCGTTTCGCGAGGCGGTGCGCTACGGGGCCGAGACCTTCCACGCATTGAAGAAGCTGCTGCATGAGCGCGGCATGTCCACCGCGGTCGGAGACGAAGGCGGTTTCGCGCCGTCCGTAGAGAACCACGAGGCCGCCATCCTGCTGATCCTCGAGGCGATCGAGCGGGCGGGTTACGAGCCGGGGCGCCAGATCGCGCTGGGGCTGGACTGCGCGAGCTCGGAGTTCTGGCGCGACGGCCGGTATCACCTGGAAGGCGAGGGACTGATCCTCGAGGCCGCGGATTTTGCCAATCTGCTGGGCACCTGGTGCGACAAGTATCCGATCGTGTCGGTCGAGGACGGCATGGCCGAAAACGACTGGGAGGGCTGGAAGATCCTGACCGACCAGCTCGGCGAGAGGGTGCAGCTGGTCGGCGACGATCTCTTCGTCACCAACACCCGCATCCTGCAACAGGGCATCGACGAGGGCATCGCCAACTCGATCCTGATCAAGATCAACCAGATCGGCACGCTGACCGAGACCTTCGCAGCCATCGAACTGGCCAAGCGCTACAACTACACCGCGGTCGTCTCGCATCGCTCGGGGGAGACCGAGGACACGACGATCGCCGACATCGCGGTGGCGACCAACGCCCTTCAGATCAAGACCGGCTCGATGAGCAGGACCGACCGGGTCGCCAAGTACAACCAGCTGCTGCGCATCGAGGAGGATCTCGGCGACGTGGCCAACTACCCCGGGCGCACCGCGTTCTACAACCTGCGCTGACACGCGCGACGCGACAGGCGCGAGAACAGCGGCTACAATCGCCCCGAACGCGAGGCCGACGATGAAGGAAGTACTGCGCAGATGAAGCTGCTTGCCGCACTGCTGACGGGGCTGATCGTTCTGATCCAGTATCCGCTCTGGCTCGGCAAGGGCGGCTGGCTGCGCGTCTGGGAACTCGACCGTCAGCTGCTCGCGCGGCAGGACAACAACCAGCGCCTCAAGGAGCGCAATGCCGCGCTCGACGCCGAGGTCCAGGACCTCCGGCAGGGCCTGGTCGCCGTCGAGGAACGGGCGCGCTACGAGCTCGGGATGGTCCGCCCGGACGAAGTCTTCGTCCAGGTCAACGAGGAACATGCGCAGCGGCTCTCACCCGCCGAGCCTCCGCCTCCTGGCGAGACGCGCACCGCGCTCGCCGAACCTGCGTCGCGCATCAAGACGGCTGCGGTTCCGGGCAGTCTTCCGGCCGGTCCGCGCTGAGCTTGCCGCGCGTCTAGCGCCCGGTCGCGACCGCTCGCCCGGCCGCCACCCATCGTCGAGTCGCTTCGCCCGTGCCCGCTCACTGCGGGCGGTCTGGCGCCTGCGGACTGGGCCCCGGCACGAACAGGCCGGCGCAGTCCACCGCATCGAACCCGTAGGCGACGTTGCAGAACTCGCAATGCACCTGCACCTTGCCGAACTCGGCGAGGATGCCGTCGATCTCGTCGCGCCCCAGCGCGCGAAGCATCGAGGTGACCTTCTCGCGCGAGCAGGAGCAGGCGAAGCGGCAGTCTCGCTGATCGAGCGAGCGCAGCGGCTCCTGCCAGAACAGGCGCTCCAGCACCTTGGCAGCAGGCAGTCCGAGCAGTTCCTGCGCAGAAATCGTATCGGCGAGCTTCTGCATCCGGTTCCAGCCGTCCTCGTCGAGCGTCGCGTCGCGCCCGGAGCCGCCTTCATCCGGCAGGCGCTGCAACAGCAGGCCCACCGAACGTCGGCCGTCTGCGGCGAGCCACATCCGCGTGGGCACCTGCTCCGAACGGGCCATGTACTGCTCGAGGACCTCGGAGACGGTCTCGCCTTCGAAGGGCACGATCCCCTGATAAGGCTGTCGGCTCGGCGAGCGGGTGCCCGGATCGAGCGTCACCACGAAACGACCGCCTCCGGAGCGGTCGACCAGGTCGCGCAGCCCGGCGTCGGGGGCGATCGTGCCGCCTTCGCGCAGCTTGACGGTCGCACGGAACTTGCCTTGTGCGTCGCACTCGACCACGAACAGCGCGACCGGGCCGTCGCCGTGGATCTGCAGCACCAGGGCGCCGTCGAACTTCAGGGTCGCGGCGAGCAGCAGGGCTGCCGCCGAGAGCTCTCCGAGCCGGTCGCGCACACTCGCCGGCAGATCGTGCCTGCCCACGACCTCGAGCCAGGCGTGGTCCAGCGAGACGATCTCGCCCCGGACCTGCGCGCCCTGGAGCATGAAGCGTTGCAGCGTGTCGCTCATCCGATGCGCTTGAGCTGCTTGCGATAGTTCTGCGCGCGCTGCGAGTAGTTCGTCGGGCCGCGCCGCAGGCCGGCCACTTCGTCCGCACTGAGCGTGCGCACCACCTTGCCGGGCGAACCCATGACCAGGCTGTGCGGCGGGATCTCCTTGCCCTCGGTGATCAGCGCGCCGGCGCCGATCAGGCATCCGGCCCCGATCTTCGCGCCGTTCATGACCACCGCCTGGATTCCGATCAGGCTGCCGTCGCCGACGGTGCAGCCGTGCAGCATCGCCTGGTGGCCGATCGTCACGTACTCGCCGATGGTCAGCGGGAAGCCCGGGTCGGTGTGCATGACGACATTCTCCTGGGCGTTGCTGTGCGCGCCGAGCCACACGAGCTCGTTGTCGCCGCGCAGTGTGGCGCCGAACCACACGCTGGCGAACTCGCTGAGCCGCACGCGGCCGATTACGTGGGCAGACTCGGCGACCCAGGCGGTCGGGTCGATCTCGGGAATGCGGTCGTCGAGCTGGAAAATCGCCATCTGGGTCCTCTGTCTGTCTGCGGGTTGCGACCGGCGGATTCTATGCGATCACGCAGGCAGGCACCGAAGGCGCCCTGCAGGGGACGGCGTGAACAGCGCCTGGCAGGCCCGGACGCGGTCGCTCGGGGCGGCTTGCAGCGGACTCGCGTGTCGGACGACACGCAGGGGACCGCCGGGATGGTGCATACTTGACACCGAATCGTTATGAACCGCCAAGCTTCGTCCTTGGCGCCCGTGACGGCACGCCGCAAGGCGTGGCTGGCGGCGCCAGACCCCATCGCTGGCGGGTCGGGCCGCCGCACCACTGAACGCGGATTCGTCATGGCCGACCCGACGGATCCGGCTCAGCGCAAGAAATGCTGAGAGAGCGCCTTCGGCTGAGGGTCAGCCTGTATCTGGCGATCGCACTGTCGCCGGCGATCATTCTGTTCCCGTTCTTCATCGTTCAGTACCAGCAGGAGCGGCTGCAGAGCGAGCTTGCCCGTCACGTCACCCAGATCTCCGAACTGATCGTCAAGAGCACGCGCTACGCGATGCTCCTTAACAAGCGCGACCTCGCCGAGCGGATCATTCTCGACATCGGCAAACAGGAGGGAATCGAGCGCGTGAGGGTCTTGAGCAAGGACGGGACGATCATTCATTCGAACCGCTCGGCCGAAATCGGACTCACGGTGGATCAGAAGTCCGAACCTTGCGTGCATTGCCACCAGGGACGCACGCCGCTGGAACGCGTCCCCGAAGACCAGCGATGGCGCATCTACGAGGTCGCCGGCGGGCACAGGGTCCTGGGCGCGATGGAGGCGATACGCAACGAGCCGACGTGCTCGTCGGCGTCCTGCCACGAGCACGGTGCCGACCAGACCGTGCTCGGCGTCGTGGACATCGCCTATTCGCTCGACGCGATCGACAATTCGTCGAAGCAGTACGGGATATATGTCGTGGGCGCGACGGTGGCGGTCGTTCTCCTGGTGTCCCTGAGTGTCGGGCTGCTGCTGCAGCGCCTGATCTATCTCCCGCTGGAGGACCTGGAGGCCGGAGCGAACCGGATCGCCTCCGGCGACCTCGATCAGGTCATTCCCATACGCAATCGGGATGAATTCGGCCGTGTCGCCGGATCGTTCAACCAGATGACGCAGGCGCTGAAGGCGTCGATGCGTGAACTGCAGGAACTGGTCGAGACGCTGGAGTCGAAGGTCAGGGAGCGAACGCAGGCGCTGCGCATCGCGGAAGCCGAGGTCGCCCAGGGCGAGAAGCTGGCGTCGGTCGGGCTGCTGGCCTCCGGGATCGCGCATGAATTGAACAATCCGCTGACGGGCGTGCTGACCTTCACATCCTTGCTGCGCAAGAAGATGGAGGACGGAAGTCCGGATGCCGAGGATCTCGACCTGGTTATTCGCGAGACCAAACGGTGCGCCAGCATCATCAAGCGCCTGCTCGATTTCGCCAGGGAGAAGGTGCCCGTCAAGGGCTTCGTCGATCTCAATCTGCTGATCGAAGACACGATCCGCTTCGTCGACCGGCCCGCGTCGTTGCGCAACATCGAGATCACGGCAAAGCTCGATCCCGACCTGCCGCAGATCTGGGGCGACGCAGACCTCATCAAACAGGTGATTCTGAACGTCGTCGTCAACGCCCAGCAGGCGATCGAGGGCGAGGGAAGCATCGTCGTGGAGACCCGCCAGCGAATGGCCAGTGATCCGGCCAGGCCCGGGGCGAAACCCCTGCGCGCGGTGGAGATCGCGATCAGTGACACCGGCTGCGGCATACCCGAAGCCAATCTGCAGCGTATCTTCGACCCCTTCTTCACCTCCAAGGAGGTGGGCAAGGGCACCGGCCTCGGGCTCTCGGTCAGCTACGGCATCGTCAAGGCCCACGGCGGGACGATCAAGGTCGAGAGTGTCGTCGGTGCGGGGTCGACTTTCCGAATTTGCCTTCCGATCGACCCCCCGCCGGAAGATGCCGAACGACACGCAAGCGAGAGCAGCTCATGACGGCCAGGATACTCATTGTCGACGACGAGGAAATCATCATCCGCAGCTGCCTGCGGATACTCGACGACGAGGACTACGTGGTGGACGCGGTGCAGGACGGCACGGAGGCCCTGCGCAAGGTCGAAGACAATCCCTACGACGTCATCATTCTCGACATCATGATGCCGAAGATCGACGGCCTCGAGGTCCTGCAGCAGGTCAAGGAGAGGCATCCCGACATCGACGTCATCATGGTGACCGGCTTGTCGCAGATCCAGACGGCCGTCAAGGCCATGAAGCTCGGCGCCTTCGACTATCTGTCCAAGCCGTTCGACCCCGACGAACTCAAGCTCGTCGTGGGCCGCGCGCTGGAGAGGCGACGCCTGCTCTCGGAGAATCGGGACCTGAAGGACGAGGTCAGTTCCAAGTATCGGTTCGAGAACATCATCGGCTCGAGTCCGCCGATGCAGGCCGTCTACCGGCTGATCGCGAAATGCGCACCCACCAACAGCACGGTGCTGATCACCGGCGAAAGCGGCACCGGCAAGGAAATGATCGCCCGCGCGATTCATTACAACAGCCTGCGCAAGGACCAGCCGTTCGTCACCGTCGACTGCAGCACCTTGAGCGAGCACCTGCTGGAGAGCGAACTGTTCGGCCACGTCAAGGGGTCTTTTACCGGTGCGATGGCCAACAAGCGGGGCATGTTCGAAGTCGCGAACAACGGCACGCTGTTTCTGGACGAGTTCGGAAACATTCCGTTGTCCACGCAGGCGAAGCTGCTGCGCGTGATCCAGGAACGCGAATTCAGGGCTGTCGGAAGCACGGTCACGCAGAAGACCAACGTCCGGCTGGTCGCGGCGACCAACAGGGATCTCAAGGCGCTGGTCGCCGAGGGCACGTTCAGAGAGGATCTGTACTACCGCATCAACGTGTTCCCGATCCACGCACCGGCCCTGAGAGATCGCCGCGACGACATCCCCGCGCTCGCTTTCCATTTTCTGCGGAGTTTCTGCGCCGAGCTCGGCAAGCCGGTTCCCGAGATATCAGAGGGCGCGATGAGCCTGCTGATGAGTCATCCCTGGCCGGGCAACGTCCGGGAACTCGAAAACGTGATCCATCGGGCAGTCATTCTCTGTTCCGACAATGTCGTCCGGCAGGCCAACCTGGCGAGCATCATCGAACTGCCTGAGCGCCCCGAATTCGAAGTTCCCCGAACCGGCGAGGATCTCAAGCGGATCAAGAAGGTGGCCAGAGAGAAGTCGGTCGAGGAGATCGAGAAGCGATTCGTCGAGGAAACGCTCAGGAGAAACGGCTCCAACGTCACCCGCAGCGCTGCGGAAACCGGCATGCAGCGAGCGAATTTTCAGGCGCTGATGAAGAAATACAATATTCGCGTTCGCGACACCGAATACGACCCGGGGGCCTCGGGTGCGCGCGGATCCGACGCGGCGTGAGCCGGGGAGCGTCCGCGCGATCGACGTTCCAGCAGCAGGCAGCCGACGCCCCGCTCGTCTGCCCGACAGTGGATCCGTCGCTGCCCACGGCAGCGACGGTCCTGCGGACCTGGCCTAGAGCGAGCCGCCGCGCGCGGGTTCTTCCTCGACTTCTTCGTAGCCGGTCAGCATCGCCTTGAAGTGCGCAAGCGGCGTGTGGCCCAGGGTTGCCAGGTACACGTGGACGATGATGAAGCCGCAGAAGAAGATGAAGAGCAGGACGTGGATCGTGTCCACGACACGCACCCCGCCGAACGTGTCGATCATGGCGGAGAAGCGCGCCACGTCCCACAGCAGCACCCCGGTGAAGAACTGGATCGGCACGAGCAGCATCATGATGATCTGGTACATCATGCTCTGCAGCGGATTGAACTTCCGGTAGACGCTCACGTGGTGCGGGTTCGGATCGCCCCGAAAGATGCCGTAGCCGTAGAACTGGATCTGCTTGAAGCTGGCGCGAAAGTACTTCATCGGGCTCAGCTCGGGGTGATAGACCTTGATCTTGTCGGTGAACAGGTAGAAGAGCAGCCAGATGAAGAAGTTGCCGATCAGGACGAACCCGATCCAGTTGTGCACGGCGACCGAGGTCTTGAATGACACCAGCTGGATCAGGCCGGCGTAGCGGATCTGCAGGCCGGTGGCGATCAGCAGCACGAAGCCGAAAGCGTTGGTCCAGTGCCAGATCCTGACCGGAAGCGGATTGACGTAGAGCTTTTGCATGAATCTCTCCTGCGATTTCTGGGCTGCGCGGTGACTGCGGCGGGAGCGGCTCAAACCTGGTCGCGATCGCGCGCCGCTGCGGCGGCCTTCTCGGCCTCGCGCTTTTCCAAGGCCCTTCTGAACAGCCGCCTGATCGTCATGTGCACGATGGGCACGCTGATGCTTCCGAGCACGACCAGCACGAGCAGGTAATCGAGCAGCCTGATGCGGGTGCTGCCGATCGCATAGAAGCCGCTCACGGAGTTCACCGAATTCGCCGAGATCAGCACGTCCTTCTGGATCCCGTGCCGCAACGGCCTGCCGTCCGGGCCTGCGACGGTCACTATCACGCTCTGGAAGGGTTCGGCCCCCGACTGGTGGCAGGTGTTGCAGTCCTTGACGGCGGTGGACTTCTCGCCCAACTGGTGCGCCTCGATCGCCGAGCTCACCTCCAGCCGGCCGCGCAGGCGGATGTTGCCGGCGACGTTGTCCTCGTTCATCTCCTTCAGCAGGCTCCAGAGCGCACGCTCATCGAGGCCGAGATTGCCTTCGTCCGCGGCGATGGCTCGCTTCACGAACTGGGGCACGCCGGTCTTCTGCGACAACTGCACCTGGTCGACTCCCTCGTACAGCCGGAGGTTGACCCGGCGCTTCGCGCCAGGGGCGTGGCAGGCGGGGCAGGAGATCGCATCGAAGTGCCGCTGCGTGTTCGGCAACCAGTTCGCGTGGGTCTCGACCGCTTTTTCGTGGCACGACAGACAGGTGTCGCGGACCCCTTCGCCGAGCGAAGCCGCCTTGACGTCGTGCGCCTGGTGACAATCGGCGCATATCGGCGCGGTCTTGCCCTTGGCGGTGCGTTCCAGGCCATGGACATCCTTGGAATACGCCTGGAAGATTTCCTTGTGGCAGCTTGCGCAAGGGGTGTCGGCGATCGGTCGAACTTTCTCGGACGACTGAACCGTGTGCGGGTTGTGGCAGTTCGAGCACAGGGGCGCCTTGGTGCTGCCGTCCCGGATCAGCGCCGCGTGGATGCTGTCGCCGTATTCCTTGAATTTCTTCTTGTGGCAGTCCTCGCAGATGTCCTTCATGCCCAGCGCGTACTCTCTGCTGCTCTCGATGGCGCTCGGCTTCTTGCCGTGCGTCTTGGCGTCGATGCTGTCGTGACAGTCCTCGCAGCTGGTCTCGTTGTGCATGGACTCGGCATAGGCCTTGCCCGAGATGTGCAGGGAGAACTTCTCTCCGTTCTCGAGCGTCTTGGTCAGATCCGGCCGGTCGTGGCATTTCAGGCACGCCTGGTCTTCTTCGGACAGGTCGGACACGTCCGCCCGCGCGTCCGCGCGCCAGCCCAGGAGGGCCAGCGCGGCCATGCCGGTGAGCATCAAGACCCTGAGGCGTGACGACAGAATGGTCGCACCCATCACGCTGGAGCCTTTCATCGGAGTTTCCTTCGCGTTGTGTTCTTCTTCGAGGAAAACCCGCGGGGGAAGATCTTCTTCCCCCGCGGGGTTCCGGTCATCCTGACGGGCTGGCGCGTCG
>Ga0316188_10000205_pt1 | contig 22381 bp, 20 predicted proteins | sample Phiworburrow1_MG_FD_204933 | JGI IMG/M metagenome (GOLD analysis project Ga0316188, IMG submission 204933) | Coastal sediment microbial communities from Maine, United States - Phippsburg worm burrow 1 | ecosystem: Environmental > Aquatic > Marine > Coastal > Sediment | place: USA: Maine... | reverse complement strand
CAAATAAAATTGTATGCAGCCTAATCTTGCATATATCTGTTATAAATGTGAAGGCCATCCTGACAGGCGAAGATTTTGGCCTTTACCGCTAACATTTAAGGAGACAACCAATGACAATGTGGGAAAAAATTCGCGATGGAATTCACAATGTTTCTTCAAAAACCGGGGAATTTATCAAAAGTGGTGCGGAAAAGACCGCTGAGACAGCGACATACACTTCAAAACTCACCCAGCTAACCTGGGAAAAACGCAGTATTCTGAAAAAGATTGAAGATGAGCACCTTAAACTAGGGGCCCTGGTACACAAGCTCCAGAAAGAGAATCGGCTCGATGATTTAAAAAATGCAGCACAAGCCAGCTTTGAGACCCTTGCTGCCTATGACAAAAAGGTGGCGGACATTGATTCGGAAAAAGAAGAGCTTGCGACTCTGCATAATATTGGTAGTGCAGAAGAGAACTTTGCACAGGATCTCGCTGAAAACCTGGAGACCAGTGGAGGGACCATGCAAAAGGTCACCATCAAGGGCACCTCACCTTTTGTTGACAAGAAACTGAAGGAGATAAAATTACCCAAAGAGGCTCTGATAGTTAATGTCATGCGGGGAGCGGAAATGATCATTCCCGACGGAAATACCGTTCTTCAGGCAGAGGATGGGATTACTCTCCTAGGGAAGAAAGAGGACGTCGAAACCGCAGTGAAAAATTTTTCAGCTTAAATCGATAAGTTCTGATTTTAAAAAAATCAGCCTATATCCGGGGACTGTAAGAAAATGGCCACCTGAGGCATGTCAGGTGGCCATAAATTTACGGATTAAAGGGCAGCCTAAATATATCTATCAACAACACGCACTATCTTCCAATTTCTAAATGTGCCTCACAAGCTTGCATATTCTATTTTTCAAAACTAGAGCCCAGAGACCTTTTTTTATCACCAGGTTTTCGTTTTGCCCATGACCCCAAAAAAGCGGAACCGTTTCCGGCTCCGCCTCTGTCGTTACACAATCATTTGACCGTTTAAACCGTGATCTCCATGGCCCAGACTCCGCAGGGGCAGATCCCCGCACAGATGCTGCAGCCGATGCAGACATCATCGTCGGAAAGATACTCGAAGGTGCCGTCGGTCTTCTCGACCCGAGTGATCGCCCCTTCCGGGCAGGCCTCGAGACACATGGAACAGTCGCGGCAAGTGCCGCAGGAGATGCAGCGCAGCGTCTCGTCCTTGGCGTCGGTAACGCAGAAGCGCCCGCGGTTGCGTGGTTTGAATAGCTCCTTGGAGAGGCAGCTCTGGTTGATCATCTCCGGTTTGACAATCGGCGTAAGCTCCTTGCCGGCTAGGTAGTCATCGATCAGCAGAGCCGCTTCTTGGCCGCCGCCGATAGCATGGGTGAGCAGCCCCGGCTGGACGGTGTCACCGATGGCGAAGACGCCCTTGGCCCTGACCACCTGGTTGCAGGCATCGACATCCATCATGCCGCGGTCGGTCAGCCAGTTGCGCGGCACGTAGGAGAGGTCGGGGCGCTCGCCGATGGCGATGATCACCTCATCGGCCTCGAGGAGCTCGCCGTCCTTGGTCCAGAGTCCCTCGGGGGTGACCTTCTCGGTAAAGACCGGCCAGCGGATCTCGCCGCCGAGGGCCTTGACGCCGTCGATTTCGTGCTTGTACGCAGCAGGGCGCTGAATATCGATGGCCAGCACCTGCTTGGCCCCCATGGCGTAAGCGCCGAGACAGACGTCCATGCCGGCATTGCCGGCCCCGATAACGATGACCCGTTTGCCGACCTTGGGCCGCTGTCCGGCGTTGATCTCCTTGAGAAATGTCAGCCCTTTGGTCATCAGCTCATGCCCCTGAAAGGGAATTACCACCGGGTTGTGGGCGCCCGAAGCGATGACCACAGCGTCGTTTTCCTGCTGGATGGTCGCAAACACGTCGATATCGACCTTGGTATTGTTCTTGACCGTGATACCGACATCCTTGATCCGCTGGATCTCAGACTCGAGCGCGTCAGCCGGCAGGCGGTCGGTCGGGATGACCTGGCGGAGCTTGCCGCCGATTTCCGTGTCGGACTCGTAAACGGTGACCGCGTGGCCGAGCAGACGCAGCTGCCAGGCTGCGGCCAGTCCGCCGGGGCCACCACCGATGACCGCGACCTGCTTGCCGCTGGCCGGCTTGAGTTCAGGCGCTGGGACGTTGCGCGACAGGCGGCCAAGCTCCTTCATGGCGACCGGCTTGTCGATGTAGCGCCGGCTGCAAGCATCCATACACAGGTTCGGGCAGACTTCCCCGCAGACGCTGGCCGGAAACGGCGAGTACTTGAGGACCAGGGCGAGGGCGTCCTCGTACTTCCCCTGGCGCAGTAGGTTGATGCGGTCCTGGGTCGGGATGTTCGACGGGCAGGCCACCTGGCAAGGGGCGCCAAAGCGCTTGTCCTGCCAGTGCGGAATCTTGATGCGGTCGGCGCCGGCGTTGACCAGGCCGGCCACATGGGCGTAATTGTCCTTGACCACCTCTGCGAAAATGCCGCCGTCGCCAACCCACTTCTGGGTACGGAATTCACGCATGGTCATGCGCGAGTGGACGTTGCGCTCCTCGTAGGTCTTGGCGACGATCTTCTGCCACTGGGAGAAGTCGGTCAGTTCCGCCTCCAGCTGGGGACGACCGATCTTGCCGAGGAAGGTCGGCATATTCTCTTTCAGGAAGCGTTGATCGGCCTCATCGATGTTAAGCAGCCAGACTTCGTCAGATAGCCCGGCGACCGGGCCGCGCACGTAGATTGTGCCGCCGACCATGCCGACACAGGAGCGATCGCCGAGCACCGAGGGGAGATCTTCCCGCCCGTAGCCGCAGATAACTCCGATGCCGCCCCCCATGAACTCGAAGGAGAAGGAGCCGGTGTTCTTCAGGACCCATAACTCCGGCGGCTCATAGGCCGGGTCATGCTTCATCAGTGATCCTGAGCGCGTGCCGACGCGCCCGGCGACAAAGATTTTGCCGCTGGCGGCACAGTGTGCAGTGGTGTCACCGCCGTCACCGAGGATGGTCAGCAGTGCTCCGGCATTGAGCCAGCCGGCGTCTGCAGGAGCCGAGCCCTCGACGATGATCTCGGTCCCTTCCAGGCCGAAGGAGCCGACGCGCTGTCCGGGGTTCTTGACCCGGAACTTGAGCGGCGCACCGTCCTCGGTCCACAAGGGCCCACCAATATTGTGATGTCCGGAAGAGGTGATCTCGAACTCAGTCTCACCCTGCTCGAGGGCGCCATAGATCTGCTGCAGCAGCGCCTGGGTGGACATGCGGCGCTGCTTGACGTCATAACCTGAAATGATTGCTGCCATTTTGACCTCGCGGTAATTTCGAATTCTGAATTCTTAACTTTGAATCTATTAAAAATTCAAAATTCATCATTCAAAATTGCCTCAACAGACGTACTGGATCGACAGCCGGTCAGCGACCGCCTTGTCCGTGGAGACCAGGGCATCGGAACGGCCGACCGGCAGGGATGAGTTGCCGATCGGGGCCATCAGCTTCTTGAACTCGGTGTCCATGGCCAGGAAATAATTGACGATGTTCTGGGCCACGCGGTCGACATCGAGACGATGCACCAGCTGTGGTTCCTGGGTGGTGATGCCTACCGGGCACAAGCCTGTATTGCAGGCGTTGCAACGACCCAGGTCGTTACCGACGCAACCGGCCATCTGCAGAACCAGTTTGCCGGTGAAAACACCGCTGGCTCCAAGAGCAATCATCTTGAAGGCATCGGCCGCCAGGTCGCCGGTCTTGCCCAGCCCTCCGGCCGCCCAGAGCGGAATCTGCCCTTGGCGCCCCTGGTTGACCGCGGCCAGGTAGCAGTCACGCAGCTTGGAGACGATCGGGTGGCCGGTGTGATCGAGGGAGACCTCGTGGGCCGCGCCGGTGCCGCCATCGATGCCGTCGAGGAAGAAGCCACCGACGATGTTGTAGGGGTCGCGCACGAGGTTGTTGAACACCGAGACGCTGGTTGCCGAGGCCGCGACCTTGATAGCCACCGGCACGCGGAACTTGAAAGCCGCGTTGAAGGAGAGAAACATCTTTTGCACGCTCTCCTCGATGGAGTAAAGCCCCTGGTGGTTTGGCGGGCTGAGCAGGTCAGCCTTGGGAACGCCGCGGATCGCCTGGATATGCTCGGCGACCTTGCCAGCCTGAAGCAGGCCGCCGTCGCCGGGCTTGGCGCCTTGGCCGATCTTGATCAGGATGCCTGCCGGGTCCTCGACCATGTGCGGCATGGCCTTGGCGATGCGGTTCCAGCCGAAATGCCCGGAGGCAATCTGCAGGATCAAATACTTGAGGTACTTGCTCTTAAGCAGCCTGACCGGCACACCACCCTCGCCGGAGCACATGCGCACCGGCATGCCGCATTCTTCGTTCAGATATGCGACGGCCATTGCGGTTGCTTCCCACATCCGCCAGGAGAGCGCACCGATCGACATGTCGCCGATGACCACCGGGTAGATCCAGCGCACCGGCGGCATCTTGTCCTCGACCTGCAGATTGTTCTGGCCATCGACGCTGAAGGGGAGGGCCTTGGCAGGCAGAATGCGGCCAAAGGGTGCCAGCAGGTCGAAGGTGTGGCGCTGGGCATCAAGGCTCGGGTCGGTCATCTGCGAGATGCGGCCGATACGCAACTTGTCAAGGGTGCGGGTCGAGGCTTCCAGGTTTTTGCGACCGCCGCGCTTGATCGAGTCGCCGCCGAGGCAACGGGTGACGATTGGGTGGCGCGTGTCGGGGTTGCGCAACGGGCCAATGGCGTCGTTGGGGCAGACTTTTTCACAGATGCCGCACCCGCGGCAGTAGTGACGCACGTCCTTGACCTGACGGATGACCGGCACTGCCGAGAAGCGCTGCTGTGGATCAGGGAGGTCTCCCTCGGAAAAGACCATGCGGCGGCGCTCGACCTTGGCCTCGATGGCGCGGAAGGAGCAGGCCGAGACACAGGACCCGCACAGGGTGCATCGGCTGGCGTCGTATTTGATCTTCCAGGGCATGTCATTGGGTGTGACATGCTGGACTTTCATTGTCTCCATCGCTGCACCTCCAGGCTGTTGTCGATCGCCACAATCTCTCGCTCGTGGGGATAGATGTCCGCCTCCCAGTCGCGATCAGGCAGGATGTCATTGATGCCGCACACCTCGGAGGAAATGGCCACCGTGTCGTCGGTACGTCCGACCACCACGGGGCGCAGCTTCTTGGCGTCGCAACAGGTAAACAGTGTGAAATCAGGCAGCACGCCGATGATGGTGTTGGGGCCGTTGATCTCCAGGTGGGCCAGTGACTGGCGCATGGCCAAAAGCTGCTCTTTGTCCTCGCGCCGCCCCAGGTCATCAAAAGGCAGCGGCGTCACCACATGTTTGTAATACCGCAGCGGCCAGCGCAACTGGCGATGAACATAATGCAGTGTGTAGAGGAAACACTGGGAATCGGACTCAAAGCCGATATAGCCGCGATGCAGCTTACGCTGGGCTTCGACGTTTTTCAGGTAAAAGGTGTTCTCTCCGTTGGCCAGGGCCGTGTACCCCTGCAGGAAGAACGGGTGGGCGGCATAGCGGACAATATCGTAGTTGGTGTTCTGCCGGCACTGGGCGGTGATGACCTTGGCGGTGAACTTGTCATCCGACGTCCAGAGCCTGAAGTAGGTGCCAATATCACGCGGGTCACCAATCTCCTTGAGGGTGACGACGTCGGGCCAGAAGGAATAAACAAAACCCTGTTCATTCTGCTCGAGTGCCCTGCGCAGCTTGAGGCGCATATCGAGCAGCAGCTCCTCCTTGTCCTTCTGCTCGCCATTGCGGAAATAGCGGGGATAATCAAAGGTCTCAAAGACGTAATTCGGCATGGCCTGGATATCCAGGCCAGGCTGCGGGTCGGTTTCCGGAACCCACTGCATGACGCGCTGGAAACCCGCTTCGTGCAGCATGTCTTCAGCAAGCTTCAGCCCTTCGTCGGTACAGGCCATGGACAGCGTCGGCAGATGTTTGTAACTTTCGAAAATACCACCGAGATCGTGCATGACCATGGCAAAGCCGGAATTGTCATGCCCTTTCTGCTGCGACTCCATCAATTTCAGAGCCAGGCTGGGGTGAACATAGCTGGAACTTTTAATTGCGCCAATCCGGCACATGGAAGCACCTCCTAAGAATCATTTGCCGCCGCGACACGAGCAAAGCAGATCTGCGGGCGATCTAACGAAGCAAACGACATGCCATCTCCCGGCAAAGCCGGACAGCCGTCCACTGCGGTTTTACAAGCCACTGGACTCGTTAGGGTTTTTCGCAGGAGATCGTCATGAACACAACATGCCGCGAAGTATCAGGAGTGTACATGAATTGGATATTAAGCAGATTTATACTTGAAATGAGTAAACAATAAACACAAGAACGCCTCCTGCACAACCGGCAGGAGGCGTTCTTAACAAGGCGTATCCGCAACTCAGAGCAGCTCGACCCAATCATGGGGATCGGGCAAGCGCCCATACTGAATCCCAGTCAGGGTGTCAAATAGCTCACGGGTCACCGCGCCAGTCGTCTTGCCATCAGCGAGGACAACCGTTCGATCCTGATAAGTAAACTGCCCGACCGGTGAGATCACCACGGCGGTTCCGGTACCGAAGGCCTCGGTAATCCGACCGCTTTCGACCCCGCTGAAGATATCGTCAACGGTCAGCGCACGCTCTTCGACCTCCAGACCGTTGAAACGAGCCAACTCGAGGACCGAGCGGCGCGTGATGCCGTCGAGAATGGTGCCTCGCAATGGCGAGGTCACCAGTTTACCGTCACAGACAAAGCAGATATTCATGCTACCGACTTCTTCAACGTACTTTTTGTTCTTGGCGTCGAGCCACAGCACCTGGTCATAGCCCTTGGCGCCAGCCTCGCGTGCAGCATACAGACTGGCGGCATAATTGCCGCCGGTTTTGACTTCCCCGGTGCCACCGTGAGCAGCACGTACATAGTGGTCGGATATCCAGATTTTCACCGGCGACAGGCCTCCCTTGTAATAGGCCCCGACCGGACAGAGGATAATATAGCAAAGGTATTCATCGGCCGGTCGCACCCCAAGCATCGGTTCGGAAGCGATCATGGTCGGCCGGATATAAAGGCTGGTCCCTTCACTGCGCGGCACCCAATCCGCTTCGAGCCGGATCAGCTCTTTCAGAGAACTCAGCATGAACATTTCGTCGACTTCAGGCATACACATGCGCCGGGCGCCGTGGTTAAAACGACGGAAGTTATCCAAAGGCCGGAACAGTGCAATCCGCCCGTCAGGACGCCGGAACGCCTTGAGTCCCTCGAAAATCTCCTGGGCGTAGTGCAAGACCATCGCTGCGGGATCGAGGGAGAACGGCTGGTAGGGTTGAATACGCGCATTGTGCCAACCCTGCCCGGTCTTGTATTGCATGACGAACATGCGATCGGTGAACTGCTTGCCGAAAGTGAGCTTGCTCTCGTCTTCAATGTGCGGCTTGTGATTTTCCAGGGGCAGAATCTGCAGGTCCATGCGTTTAACACCCTCCCTAAAGTACTGCGTTTTCCAAGGCTTCAGTCTTGGATATCTAGCACAAGGAAGGGCGCCGGCGCAAGACATAAGCAGCCGACTCGGGGCAAAGCGACCAGAGACTCATTCTCCTGAGCCCTTTTTACCAGGAGAACCCAGACGGATGTCACGGTAGAGGAGGTCGCGCTTGCGGGTCTCTGTCTCCTCAATCTGAAAACGGTTGAGAAAACGATGATACTCAGCCAGATCAACCAGGTCCTTCTTGTCGACTGCAGAACTTTTGACCCGCCAGAGATCTTCCATGGGACTCTCCTTTTTGCCAGATTCGATGCATATCAGCAAGAGAAGCATACTCCCATACTTACACATTTAACGGTATTTTTTATACTCTTTAGTAAATATAATCTCGATGGCCGCGCATGTGGCCAATCCGAACCCCACTTCAGCCCTTGAGTTTTCGAGTGTTTTTCTGTTTTACTGACGCAATAACGAAGAGGAGAAAAAAATGACTTACCAACAGTTCAGGGAAGCCGTCGAGGTTTTCGGCCTGGGTGAGCGAGCGACTTTACAGCAGATCAAGGCCAGGCATCGCGAACTGGTCAAGACGCATCATCCCGACCGCAGCAGCGCCACGAACCAGGAGACGATCCGCAGGATCAACAGTGCCCACAAAATGCTCATGGACTACTGCAACGGGTATCACTTCTGTTTCAGTGAAGAGGAATTTTTGACGCAGACGCCGACCGAGCGAATCAAGCGCCAGTTCGGCTGGGACCCGGTCTGGGGCGGGCAAGGCGAAACGCAAGCGGATTGATCAGAGCCCGTTCACAAGTTCGAAGGTTTCGTTCTGGTCGTTGAAATTGAAGATCTCCCCCGTCTCGATGATATAGTACCAGCCATAGATATTCAACAAACCCTGCCGATAACGATCCTCCACGTAAGGGTAGCTGAGCAGGTTGCGCATCTGCACCAGGATATTGATCTGTTCGGTCAGCCACTCACGCTTTTCGGCGCACTCGACATCCATCTGCCGGTCCACTCTCCCGCGAACTTCCCGGGAGATTTCCAGCCAACGCTTGACATTGGGGAGGTGGGCCAACGCTTCCGGCGGCTGGTTCATGGCCGCACAACCGCCACAGTTGGAGTGCCCGCAAACAACGATATTTTTTACTTCAAGGGCCAAAACTGCATACTCAACGGAAGAGGTCGTACCGGCGTATTCCTGGGTCAGTCGATAGGGCGGGACAATATTGGCAATATTGCGGACCGTAAAGAGCTCACCGGGCATGGTGCGGGTGATCAGGTCTGGGACCACGCGTGAATCGGCACAGCCGATGAAAAGTGTGTGCGGTTTCTGTGTCCGCCCCAGCGATTGAAACAGTTGCTTGTGCGTCTCGAAATCATCCTGACGGAATTTGGCGATACCTTTAAACAGTTTGTCCATAAACCCTCACGAAAAAGCTCTCTGCAAGGCCTTTCTGCAAGACGCTGCATGCCTCTCCCAAATCATTTGGTCGCCCTCCCCCCGGCTGCTTCATGCACGCGCTGCGGACGCCAGAAGGGTGTCACCACCTCAAAGATACTCTCCAGCAGCTCTTTCAGGAGCACATCATCAGCCCGCTGCGGCAGCATAACCACGCTGCGCCCGCGGCGGTGCTGAAAACCCTCGACACGCAAACTGACCAGTTGCCCAGCATCCAGGTACTGGCTCACCAGGGACTGCGACACATACGCGATACCATCGCCCGCCATCACAGACTGCACCGTAAAACGCAGGTCGTCGGAGACGATCACCCCATCGAAGTCGGCGAAATCACAGCCGCAGGCGAGCAGATTCCTGCGCATCAGCTCCTTGGAGCTGCAACCATCCCGACGGGCAAAGAGCCTGTAGTTCTTTAACGCATCGAGCTCAATCACACCGCCGTCATTCGGCACATTCAGAGAAGCGGCAGCGACCACCAGCATTTCATCATCAGGCATGGAGAAGCAGTCGAAACCGCTGAAATCCTGTTCCAGGCTGTGCTCGATCACCGCCAGATCGAACTCCTCGTTACGCAGGTCGCGCAACGCCTCGGATGGCTGCTGGAATACAAATTTGAAATCATTCATATCCGAGTGTGCCCGTAAAAAGTTGTTCAGGACCTGGGGCAAGAAGGCCATACCAAAGGTTGGCGTGCAACAGAGCGAGAGCCGCTTTTGCGCCGCGGCTTCCTGCAGGCAGCTCAACATCTCCTTCTCTTTTTCGAGGATGTCCTTGGCCTTGGCGAAGACCACCCGCCCGGCCGAGGTCAGCGCCAGCCGCTGTCCGGAACGGTCAATCAATTGCTGGCCGAAATGCTCTTCGAGGAACTTGATCCGCTGCGACACTGCCGACTGGGTAATATGCAGGATTTCCGCAGCCTTGGAGAATGTCCCCGACTCGATTGCAGCAATCAGCGTATTGAGATAACGGGTCTCCATCTATAAATCCATATATAGAATTAAAAAATATAAATGTTACTTATGGGTGTCATTAAAATGATTCGTTTTACCCTAGCATCAAATACCAATACCATACAACAGATTCTAAAAGATTAATTAACCCGCTCACACCTTTCGGCCCGCGTTTCAGGAAAGGAGGTTCGCGCGACTCAAGCGGCTGAGATCTTTCGTTTCAACACTTCAGAGGTCCATAGCGTGGAAAGGAGAAATTATGTTTAGGAAGGGATCAGTATCCAGGGCGCCCTGGCTGGTCAAGCTCCTTCCCCTGTTACTGTTGCTTGGGGCATGTGCCACCGGAGCAATCAGGGAGAAGCAGTTGACACTACCAGTCATCGAAGGCGCTACTTCAGTCGGCTCAGAAGCCTGCCTGAATTGTCATGAAGGGATGGGCGCAGGGGTTCACTCGCGCTTGGCCGGTTTTGAGTACATGGGCGGCACCGAAGGGTGCGAAGCCTGCCACGGCGGTGGCAGCCTGCATGTCGACTCGGACGGCGACAAAATCCTCAAATTCGGCGAACTGCTGCCCGAAGAATCTGCAGCGGTTTGCGCCAAGTGTCACACCGACGGCAAGCTGATGGACTGGACGCACAGCCTGCATGCCCTCAGCGACGTGGGCTGCGGCGACTGTCATGCTATTCACGGCGGACAAAAAACCGCCCTCAAGAAGGCAGACCCCGAGCTCTGCTACTCCTGCCACCAGGAGCAGATGGCCAAGGCCAACTACCCTTCCCATCACCCGATAGCGGAAGGCAAGATGACCTGTGGTGACTGCCACAACCCCCATGGCGCTGGCGCCAATAGCCTGGCAACTGACGAGCGCAGCAACGACCTGTGTCTCGACTGCCACAGCCGCTACCAGGGGCCGTTTGTCTTTGGGCATGCCCCGGTCGAGGACGACTGCACGATCTGTCACGACCCGCACGGTTCGGTGGCCAACAACCTGCTGGTTCAGAACGAACCTTTCCTCTGCCTGCAGTGCCATGAAGGACACTTCCATATCCTGCGCAAAGGGTTTGATCCGGCATCCGGCGCGTATACTCCTGCTGGTGGGCGGGTAACTGCAAATCTGCCCAATGGTGTCCCTGCCGGAGCCGTCGACCCGGTGAAAGTCGACGCAGCCAACCCGCACGGCGTTGAAGGCTGGCAAATGTCATTCGGCACGAAGTGCACTACCTGTCATCAGGTCGTTCATGGCAGTGATTTCCCGTCCCAACCGCTCAGCGGCAACGGGCTGACCCGTTAACTCTAGGAGGCAATAAAATGAAGCACTATGTATCGATGCTTGCACTATTGTCCGTCCTGACTCTGGCGGCGACCTCCACGCTGGCAATGGCGGAAGAGAATTCCGCGCACCTCAGCGGCAGCATGGAAGTCGGCGCTTCGGGAGTGGACCTCAAGGACAACCCTGCCCGCGTCAATGAATACGTCAAATACCGTTCCAAAGATGACGGTGTGAACCTGGCCCCAAGTCTGAACCTCGAGTACGAGAACAAGGGGATCATGCTTGATGTCGAGAGCATTACCAGAGGTCGTCGCGACCAGAATCATTCTCTCGATCTCGACTATAACCGCATCTTCAGGCTCAACACTGACTACCAGGTGTTCGAGCACTGGACAGAACACGACAACCTGCAACATGTCGGCGCCACCATGGCGGGCGATATCGCTGGCGACCAACCGCGCGTGACCACGGATCTTACCGCCGGTCAGATCGGCGTTCCGGGGGACAATCTTGCCGTCGCCAACGAGCGCTATTATCAGGAACTCAGCCATGATTACATCATTACCCACCGGGAGTGGGAAAATGAGGCCGACATCACAATCCCCTCTCTGCCGAACGTAACCTTTCACGCCGGCTACCGCATCGAAGAGCGTGAAGGCACGGAGCAGGCACGGACGCTGAGCAAATGCAACCAGTGCCACGTGCAGGCCAACCCCGAGGACATCGATGAAAAAACCAAGGACTTGACCTTGGGCGTCACGGGCAAATTCGGCCTGATCACTATCGATTATGAATACCTGTCGCGCGATTTTTCCGAAGACGGAGACGCTCCCTCTTATAACTACCTCAGCTCCGGGGCAAGCCATAACGGCGTATTGGACTCCGAGCAGCTGCTCTACTCCGGGTCCGAGATCTACAGCCAGACGCCCGATACGGAAAAAGACAGTCACACCGTGAAGGCCCGGCTTGACGCAAGCCGCGACTCATCCGTAACGGCGACCTACGTCAATGCGGAGATAGAATCCGACAAGAAGGGGGACTCTTCATATACCCTTAATAAAAACTCGCTCAAGAGTGACCTCGAGTCCTTCTTCCTGAAGGGGGCCACACGAATTGGCGGCTTGCGTCTGTCTATTCGTGGCGGGGCCTACACAATTGATGGCCCTAAATACACGGCCAACTACCCCGAACTGGTCGGCTCAACCATCCTTGACCCGGCCCTCGGATACGACACAGCGACCGGCAATGTAACGTACAAATCTGCTGAAGATCGCGATGTTACGGAATTCGGCATTGACGGCGTCTACCGCCTGACCACCGGCACCACGTTGCGCCTGGGCTATGAATTCGAAGAGATTGATCGTGACGAAGACGCGCTGGGCGACACGAAAACCAACACGTTTAACATCGCCGCCAACAGCCGCCTCAACAAGCAGTTCTCAGCCCGTATCAGCTACCAGTACCAGGACATCGACGAGCCCTTGCGTGGCGCCAACACCGGAATTTTGCAGAGTGCGGCCTACCAGGACCCCGCTTACCCCGGCATGGCCTATGATAATACCAGCAACTACCTCGGTGACCCGGGCAACACCACCGGCGTCTTTTACTGGAACAGTGTCTACCCGAACCGGATGCTGGAGACCTCCATGGACCCGGAAGATGTCCATGAAATCAAATTTTCCTCGACCTGGACACCCGCGAGCAACATGGCGGCAACCTTCTTTGCCAGGGTTCGCAAGGAAGAAAACAACTCTGTCGACTACAAGCAAGACAGCTATGTCCCGGGAGTCTCCTTCTACTACGCGCCGAACGGCAAGATGAACCTGACGATGGCGTACACCTTCAGCAAGATGAAAACGGAGAACCAGATGTGCGTCGGCTGGTACCATGGCTGAGCGAACGGCGTCTCATCGACCCAGTTTGGGTCGTACTGCGATAAAGCTGAATACAACTCCGACGTTCACACCGTGGCACTTAATGCAAATTATCAGGCAACAGAGAAACTGCTCCTGAACGCAGGGTTTACCTACAATCATGCCAAAGACAACTGGGATTGGAACTTCGGCGATCGCCCACAGCTTGTATGGGCGGGTTCTGCCAAAAGTGCCTATGACAACACCAATGGCTACAACAACCTGATCGACAGCTACTCTGATCTTACTTATGAGCAGTACCAGACGACTGTCGGCGCGACCTACCAATTCACCGAGGCACTCTACGCATCGGCGTCTTTCACCTACGACGTTTTCAACTCTGATGAAGAATACGTTTACGGTGACGAGGATGGTAAAGCCTTTTACGGCTATACCGGAATTGGGTACCGCTTCTAAGTAACTCTGCTGGGAAAAATTGTCACTGTAAAAAGCCCGGCTGGATAAATCCAGCCGGGCTTTTTATTTTGACTTGCGGCAAGTCCTGTGCAGCAAAATCAAAATTTGCATCCAATAACACCTGCGTCCTTGCCGCCGGACCCCGAGCTCAAACAAAAGCCCCCACTGCAACCACAACGGGGGCTTGGGAAAGACTGAAGACACTGTTGTCTATTTCAAGGTCACCGTCGTGTAGAGCAACGTCGTCTTACGTTGAACCAGCAGGCGCAGCACCTTGCTGGCTGACATACGGCCGACGACCTCTTCAAAGACCTTGACGGAATTGACATCCTTGCCGTCTGCCTCCACGATCAGATCGCCAACCCGCAGGTTGGCCTCGGCCGCCGGCCCTTCAGGGTCAATCTTGGTAATCAGGATTCCCTGATCTCCTGAGAGACTGAAACGCTCCACCAGCTCAGGAGTCAGGTTTGCCGCAGTAATACCAAGGACCCCGCCATACCCTTTGTCACCTGCCACAACTGGCTGCTGCCCGTCATCCAGCTTGCCGATTGTCACCTGAATCGTGCGCTCTTTGCCGTCACGGAAGATTGTGACCTTGACAATTTTATCAACGGGGGTTGCCGCCACCAGTCGCGGCAGGTCATTGAGTTCGTCCACGTGCTGGCCGTCATAAGTGAGGATAATGTCGCCGCGCTGCAGGCCAGCCTCTTCGGCCGGCGACCCCTTGACGATTTCGTTGATCAGTGCACCATGGGTGTTTGTCAGGCCAAAGGAAGTGGCCAGTTCCTCGTTCAGAGCCTGCACCGTCACCCCAAGCCAGCCACGGGTAACATGCCCTTCATCACGCAGCTGCGGAATGATCTGCTTGGCCATATTGATCGGAATGGCAAAGCCGATCCCTTGGCCGCCGGCCACGATAGCGGTATTGATGCCGATGACCTCGCCTTGCACATTGAAAAGCGGCCCGCCGGAGTTGCCGGGATTGATCGACGCATCGGTCTGAATAAAATTATCATAAGGGCCAGCACCAATCACCCGCCCCTTGGCAGAGACGATGCCCACAGTGACCGTCTGCTCCAGTCCGAAGGGGTTGCCGATCGCCATGACCCACTCACCGATCTTGATCTTGTCACTTTCGCCGAGTTTGGCAAAGGGGAGGCTTTCACCGGCATCAATCTTGATCAGTGCCAGATCAAGCTTGGGGTCAAGACCGCGCACTTCGCCGCTGAACTCCCGGCCGTCGGAGATCTTCACCTTGATCTCATCGGCGCCGTCAACCACGTGATCATTGGTCAGTATGTAACCGTCTGCGGAGATGATAAAACCCGAGCCCAGCGAACGGGCCTTGCGGGTGGACTGGGGTGCATCGCGAAAGAAGCGGTCGAAAAATTCTTCGAAAGGATCCACTCCACCAGGAAACTTTGGCCCACGCAATGAAGGGTTTCGCGCAGCGACGGTTTTAGCCGTGCTGATATTGACAACCGCGGGCTTGAGCTGCTCCGCCAGGGCCACGAAGTCCGGCGGCTGGGCATGGGCGGGAAGGCTCCAGCAAAAGGCTAGGAGAACCATCAATAGGGGGAGATTCTGACGCCACATCCTAGTCATAGTTTCCTCCTTGGGATTTTTAACATAATGTAATAACCCCCTGGCGAGCTGTCAATTGCCAGCGCCAAAGAAACTAAGTTCGGCTATCTGAAGAGGTGAGGATTATTCAAGAATGGTCGTGCGCGGATGCTTGCCCTCTTCCGGGCCCTCGATCGGCAGACTTACAGAGAAGGAGCTCCCCTTTTTGACTTCGGAGGTCACCGTAATGCTGCCTCCGTGCGCCTCGGCTATCCACTTGACGATCGCCAAGCCAAGCCCCGTACCACCGTCCATGCGGTTGCGGGCCTTGTCGACACGGTAGAACCGGTCGAAGATGTGCGGCAGATGTTCTGCGGGGATACCGATCCCCGAATCAATGATATCGACACAGGCAAAGCTATTGTCCATCGACAGGACAATCTCCAGATGGCCATTCTCGGGGGTGTACTTGATCGCGTTGGAAATCAGGTTAAGAAACATCTGGCGCAGGCGCAGCTCGTCGCCGCGGATCCGAATTTCTTCTTTAACATTAAGCAGCAGCTGCACCTCGATCTGCTTGACTTCTGAGAGCAGGCGACTCTGCAGGTAGAGCTCCTGTACTAGGTCGCTGAGACTGAGCTCCTTCATCTCCAGAGTCAGCTCGCCGACCTCACTCTTGGCCAGGGTCAGTAGACTCTCGATGATCCGTTCCATGCGATCTATCTCTTCCATGTTGGAGCGCAACATGTCCCGGAACTCCTCCGGGGTCTTGGCCCAGCGCAGGGTGACTTCTGTCTCGCCCCGCAGGATGGTGAGCGGCGTGCGCAGCTCATGGGACGCGTCGCCGGAAAACTGCCGGACACGGCGGAAGGACTTGTCCAGGCGGTCGAGCATCTGGTTTAGACAGGACACCATCTGGGCGAGCTCGTCCTGGTGATTGCCCAGAGGTAGGCGGCGGGACAATTTATCTGCGGTAATCCCCTGGGCCGCTTCGGTGACTTCGATGATCGGTGCAATGGTGCGTTCTGCCAGCAGCCAGCAGCCAAGGCACAGCCAGAAGATGGCAAAGGGGCCGACCACCAGGTAGATCAGGCGCAACTCCTCGATGGTCTTCTGCAGGGGACCGAGTTCCTGGCCAACCTGGGCGACACCGACCAACCGGCCATTATCAACCAGCGGATAGGAGAGGAGCCGCAAAAGGCCGCCGTCTTCCAGATCAACCGTTTCCAGGTGTTCGTGCAGCCAGCGAACCTGTTGCCGTGCAACCGGACCGAACGGCAGTTTGCGCTCGACGAGATTGTCCGAGGTGCAGACCACCTGCAGGCTGGCATCGCGCAACAATAGGTAGCTCACCCAGTTTCTGCTGTGAATCAGCGTTTGCAGCCCTTCACAATCCAGAGGTTGGGAGGAGTCAGGGAGTATTTCTGTGCGGTGGCTGTCCAAGGTGCGTGCGACTTCCCTGACCTGGCGATCCACTTGCTCACGCAGGTTATGGGAAAAATAATGATACGAAAAAAGCGCACTGACTGCCAGGATGACAGCCAGTGTCATAGCGTACCAGAATGTCAGGCGAACCCGGATCGACCGTAGAGGTGAAACGGACAAGCCTACTCCTCCTTGAGAACGTACCCGATGCCGCGAACCGTATGAATCAGCCGCTTGGAAAAGTCGCGATCGACTTTCTTGCGCAGATAATTGACATAGACATCGATGATATTGGTGAAGGAATCAAAGGTGTAATCCCAGACATGTTCTGCAATCATGGTCCGGGTCAGGGTCGTCTCGGGGTTGCGCATGAAGAACTCCAGCAAGGCATATTCCTTGGCTGTAAGATCGATTTCCTGGTCACCACGCCAGACCTTGTGAGCCACCGGATCGAGCCGCAGATCCGCATAGGTGATCTCGGCACCACGCTCATGGGTACCGCGACGCGCCAGCGCCCGTACCCTGGCCAGCAACTCGGCGAATGCGAAGGGCTTGGTCAGGTAGTCGTCGCTGCCCGAATCGAGCCCGGCCACGATATCCTCAACCGTGTCCTTGGCCGTCAGACAGAGCACCGGGGTCACCACGCCTTTTTCCCGCAGCGCCTTGATTGCCTCAAGGCCACCCATCTTCGGCAGCATGACATCCATGAGGATGAGCTCGTAACTGTTCTGTGAGCCCAGCTCGACGCCCGATTCGCCGTCGTTGGCAACATCAACGGAAAAACCTTCTCCTTCCAGACCACGCTGGATAAAACTAGCAACTTTCTTTTCGTCTTCCACCACAAGGATGCGCATGATGTTATCTCCTTTAATCTCTGGTCGCTATGTGGTTTAAAGTGTTACAAATGATCGGCACAACCCGCTAAGGGCTATTTCAAACCCAAGCGGACGAGGACTTCATTAGCAGTTTCCTCAACCGCCTTGCTCGAAACGTCGACTACCACCCAAGGATGCTTGCGGAACAGTTTTTTAGCATGCTTCAACTCTTCTTCTATCTCTTCGTAATCGGCATAAGCCGCACGTGGGTCCTGTCCGAGGTTGCGCAAGCGCGCCGCACGAACTTCAACCAATCTCTGCGGATCAATGACCAGCGCCGCAATCCGTTTCGGATCGAGTTCGAAAAGCTGCTCGGGCGGATCAATCCCCTTGACCAGAGGAACATTGGCAACTTTCCAGCCCCTATGTGCCAGATAGATCGACAAAGGGGTCTTGCTGGTCCGCGAAATCCCGACCAGGACAATATCGGCCTGGTAAAGATTGCGGGGTTCCTGACCGTCGTCATGCTTGACGGTAAATTCAATGGCTTCGATGCGACGAAAATAGGCTTCGTCAATCCCGTGCAAAAGCCCGGGGGTTTCTTTAGGCGAAAGGCCAAGGAAGTGGGCCACCTTCATCAGCAAGGGCGTCAGTAAATCGATGTTGACCAGCCCCAAGCTGTCGCATTCATTATGAACCATTTGGGCAAGATCGCGGTTTACAATGGTGTAAACGACGAGGCCGCGGTTGCTGAGCGCTTCATCCAGGGCTTCGTAGACCTGGTTCTTAGTCCGCACATTATTAACGCGCGTCAAGCGAACCGGTTTATCGCGGAATTGCGTCAAGGCTGCCATGACCATTTTTTCGGCGGTCTCGCCGGTTGCATCAGAAAGCAGGTAGATCGCCTGGGCAGTCGACATCACAAATCCTCATGAAAATACCGGTGAAGTCTAACAGAATCTAATGAAAATGCAAACACCAATTCATTCTGCTACAGACTTTGCTATGGCAAATCAACGACTTCCATTGAAGCCGCGCGAACCATACAAGTTATTATTTTAGATGTACGTTACAACTCTCATTAGACTTCAGGCCATTATTCCAGACCCCGTCCTTGCAGGTCAAGATTTTCTATTGCAATACCACACAATCTTCGTTAAACAACGTCCATGACGAATAAATGGCTGGAAATGCGCCTTGCCGTACCAGACCAAGCGGTCGACCTGGTCTCTCAAACGTTGATGGATCTGGGCTGTACAGGAGTGACTGCAGCGGAAAAGGTGCTGGACACTTTTGTCGTTCCCTCCCCGGAATCTCTCACAAACGATCCCGTTCTGCGAGCCTACTTCGTTTATCCGGAAAATGTGGCCGCACTCTATAAATCGATACAGCACGCCCTGTCAGATCTGGCCGGCATCTACCCAGAACTGGCCGATGTCCGGCTGGATTACCGGGCGCTGGCCGACCACGACTGGGCAAGCGACTGGCAGCAGCACTTTCCTCCCTTCAGAGTTGGCAAACGCCTGGTGATCTGTCCATCGTGGATCGAGTGGCAGGCATCGGCCGAAGAGGTTGTCCTGACCCTTGACCCCGGGCAGGCCTTTGGTACCGGCACCCATGCAACCACCAGCCTCTGTCTGGACGCCCTGGCCGAGCACTTTGCCAGCGATCGACCGCCGCGGCGAGTTCTGGATGTCGGCACCGGATCCGGGATTCTTGCCATGGCTGCAGCAGCACTGGGTGCAGACGAGGTGATCGCCTGTGACATCGATCGTGACGCCTGCAGGGTCGCGACTGAGAATGTTGCGAAGAACCGGCTGGCAAAGGGGATCAGGATCACGGACGACCCCCTGGACAAGATCGTTGGGCGATACGATCTGGTGCTGGCCAACATCCTGGCGGCGGAGAACCTCCGCCTGGCGGCCGCACTGGAAGAACGTATTGCCCTGCAAGGACGCCTGGTCCTCTCGGGGATTCTGATCGAACAGGAGCAGCAGGTTCTTGACGGCTTCAACACCTTCCCGATGAGACTGCTCGGCACATTCCACCGTGACGAGTGGACCTGCATCGTCTACCAGCGCCATGAGTGATCCTTTGCTTTTTTTTGTGCCGACCGAAAGCCTGCAGGGCGATCAGGTCGTCATTGCCGGCGGCGCGTATCATCACTTGCGCAACGTCCTGCGCTGCAAAGCTGGCTGCGTGGTGGTCCTGCTCGACGGTCATGGCCAATGCTGCGAAGTCGAGCTCGAACAGTTGCAAACCAATCAGGCGACCACGCGAGTGATTCGCCGCTGGCAGGAGCGGGACGCGTCCCTGCCGATCACCCTCTTGCAGGCGCTACCGAAAGGGGACAAGTTCGACCTGATCTTGCAAAAGGGCACGGAACTCGGCGTGGGATGTTTCCAGCCGCTTGAGACGACCCACGCCGTGCCAAACCTGAATGCCAGCCGCCAGAGCAGCCGCCAGCAGCGCTGGCAGAGGATCGTCAGCGAAGCGGCACGCCAGAGTCGGCGCTGTTTTTTGCCGGAGGTTAAACCTCTACAAACGTTGGTAAAGGCCCTCGCCGAGCCCACAAGCGACCTCAAGCTGGTCCTTTGGGAATGCGGTTCTATGCCGCTTGCGAAAGTTCTGCCGCAAGAGCCTCCCACAGGAGTCAGACTGCTGATCGGCCCGGAGGGGGGATTTTCGTCGACAGAGATCGGCGCCATTACCTCCGCCGGATTCCAGGCCGTGCACCTAGGGCCTCGGATCCTCCGCACGGAGACTGCGGGCTTGGCTGCGACCCCCATCTTGCAGTATCTTTATGGAGATTGGCAGTCCCCGCCCGTTGGCAGCTATTCAAATCAGCATGAGGAGAGTCTATGAAGTGCCCAAAATGCGGATATCACAGCTTTGACCACCTGGACATTTGCAAGAAGTGCGGTCACAACCTGGCGGGACATAAAGCAAAATTCAACTTGCGTGGCTTCATTGCCCCCGGACATGTGGCAATGGCAGCGGTAGCGCCAGCACCTCTCCTCGGTGAAAGCTTCGAGGAAGAGGAAGAGCCCGATGACGGCTCTGTCGACTTCGGCTTTGACTTCCTCGACGAAAAAGAGGACAAGAGCGAGAAAGTGACGAAGAACAACTTCTTTGACGATGACAGTCAGGCAGTGAACATCAATCAGCCTTTTGGCGCCGACTGCGAGACCGTCCCGGCTGACGATCCTGACTGTATCTCTGATGACAAGCCTGGGAAAGGCTCCAAGTTCGCATTTTAAATAACTGCGACAGCTTTTTCACATTCTGCAGCCTCACCGTCCCTGATCGGGACAGCGCGGGGCTGTTCTGTGTAATACCTCATACTATTCACTTTAAAGCAGCGTGCCGTAAACTTCCGGCCGCCGGTCGTGGTAGCAGCGAATCTGCTCCCGGTAGTCGACCATCTCCTGGAAATCAAAGGTTGCGACCAGCTCGGTATCGACCTCACCACCTTCAGACAGGACCTCCCCTCGCGGCGCGAGCAGCAGGCTCATGCCGAAGAAATCCAGCTTGCCCTGCATGCCACAGCAGTTTGTCGCGACCACAAAGAGCTGATTCTCCATGGCCCTGGCCCGCAGCAGCGTCCGCCAATGTTCCTGGCGGGGCTTGGGCCATTCTGCCGGCAGGCAGATAATCTCAGCACCCTCGAGCGCCATCTTGCGAAATAGTTCCGGGAAACGCAGGTCGTAACAGATCGCGATCCCGAGTCGGCCCACCGAAGTCGACACCACCAAGGTTCTGGCCCCTGGCGAGAGGAAGCGGTCCTCGCCCATGGTGGAGAACATGTGCAGCTTGCGATAACTGCCGCACAGATCGCCGCGATCGACGACATAGGCCGTATTGTAGATCTTGCTGTCCGCCTCTTCCGGGAGGCTGCCGACGAGGACCATGTCGTGCTCAGCAGCCAAGCGGCGAACCTCGTCAACCACCCGCGGGGTTTCGGCGGCATGCCTCGACAACCGCTTGTAGTCGTAGCCGGCACTCCACATTTCCGGCAGAACCGCCAACTGCACACCCTGCGTCGCTAGCCGTTGCACAGCCACACGCACCTTGGCCAAGTTCTGTTCGATTTCACCGAGTGCGATATTAAACTGAATTGCCGCGACTTTTACCGATCGATGCATAACATTCACCTCGTTAAAACAGTGTTTAAAGCTTTCACAGTGGCTCTCAGGTCAACGGAAATCCTCATTATCCTTGATTTTGTCACACACTCCAACTGTCATCAAGCCCACCGAGTTTTCTTGACACTCACGACTAGCAAATGTTAAAAAACATGGCGTTTTATTAGTCAAAGGACCGAGCACGATGAAGTCTCTGCCGCAAGAGACTTGCTGTCGAGCGCTCGGGTCTATATCATGGCGCAACGATTATCTCCGTCAATCTTAAACCTATCGCCTAACGAAGGGAACAGGGGTCGCACGTGAAAACACTCGGATTGTCTTTATGCCTGCTTCTGACAGGTGCCATGCCGGCGCTGGCCAGCAGCGGTGGTGGTGAACCCGCTGAATTCGTCAACCTGACCGGGACCGCACTGGGGATCTTTGCCCTGATCCTGTTCGTCGCCGCCTACACCCTGGTCATCTTTGAAGAGCAGTTGCACATGCGCAAAAGCAAGCCGGTCATGCTGGCCGCCGGCCTGATCTGGGTCCTTGTGGCCTTTGCCTACGCGGCGATGGGGGACACCCACACACCGCACGTGGCGATCAAAAACAACCTGATCGAATACGCCGAACTTTTCCTCTTCCTGCTCGCGGCAATGACCTATATCAACGCCATGGACGAACGCAACGTCTTCCAGGCGCTGCGCTCTTGGCTGGTCAGTCGCGGCTTCACGCTGCGCACGGTCTTCTGGGTCACCGGGCTCCTCGCCTTCCTGATCTCGCCGCTCGCCGACAACCTGACGACCGCCCTGCTCATGGGCGCGGTAGTCATGGCCGTGGGCGGCAACAACAAAAAGTTTGTCATCGTCGCCTGCATCAACGTGGTGGTCGGTGCCAAC
>Ga0316188_10000204_pt1 | contig 22434 bp, 25 predicted proteins | sample Phiworburrow1_MG_FD_204933 | JGI IMG/M metagenome (GOLD analysis project Ga0316188, IMG submission 204933) | Coastal sediment microbial communities from Maine, United States - Phippsburg worm burrow 1 | ecosystem: Environmental > Aquatic > Marine > Coastal > Sediment | place: USA: Maine... | reverse complement strand
ATCCCGGATCTGAAAGTGGCCGCGCGTACCTCGGCCTTCGCATACAAGGGCACCAACACCAAGATTTCCCAAATTGCCAGGGAACTGGGTGTCAACCACGTTCTCGAGGGTTCGGTGCGCAAATCCGGCAACCAGGTACGCGTCACCGCGCAGCTGATCAAGGCGGATGACGGCTTTCACCTGTGGTCGGCAAATTATGATCGAGAGCTGACCAATATTTTCGCCATCCAGGATGAGATTGCAGGCTCCATCGCGGATGCTTTGAAGGTTTCGCTCAAGCTGGAAAGTAACGCTGCCGGCAACCTGACCGGCACGAGTAATATCGAAGCCTACGAGCATTACCTCAAGGGCATGTCCCTATGGTATCAACGTACCGTGGATAGTCTGTACGGGTCGATCGATGAATTTGGTGCAGCTATTTCAATTGACCCGGAATTTGCCAAGGCCTATGCCGGTCTTTCCCTTACCTGGAGCGTGATTGAAGGCTACGTCGCCATCAACAACGAGGAATCCCAGAAAAAGGCCGAGAGCGCTGCAAACACGGCGCTTTCGCTTGACCCGGATAATATTGAAGCAACCGCTGCACTGGGATCAGTGGCAAAAGATCGATTCAAATATTCGGAGGCTATTGCTCACTTTGAGCGGGCGATTCAACTTAATCCGTCTTTTGCGACGGCCTACCAATGGTATGGTGGTTTGCTGCTTGTGATGGGTGAAACGGAAGCCGCATTGACACGCTACAAGCAAGCCTGGGATCTCGATCCACGCTCCCGTATTACTGGCAACAACCTGGCGGTTATTTTCTATATGCTTGGCCGCAACCAGGAAGCCACCGCGATGGCACAGGAAGTATTTCGCTTTGCACCTGAATTTCCGGAAGTTTCAAAAGTGCTGTTGCACCTGGCAATAGCCGATGGTGAATGTGAAATTGCTGAACAACATGGAAACCGTCTCGCTGCGATCCTTAAGAAGACCACGAACGCGACACCCATCTATATTGACCTCTGCCAGTCAGCGGATCCCGAGGCAAGAGCCAGGGCCATTGAAACCATGGTTTCCTGGCAAGGACTCAAATTTTCTTCGGCGGATGCTGCCACGCTCTCCTATCCTGAAGACCTGGTGATGTTGCTGGCAGACATGGGTGAGTTTGAAGCTGCCCTGACCGTGGCCGAGAATAACCTCGATTACTACAATCATATTGTTCTGACCTGGTTACGCGCTGCGAAGACGGATAATGCGGTCAAACTCTATTGCGACCCACGTGTACAGGCGTTGTTTGATAAAACCGAAATTCCGCCCATGGAAGGAAAAAATATCTGTGATTGACGCAGATCATGGCTGGAACCGGAATGGAAATTTACCATGAGCAACATGGCTGTCCTGGTGGTGTCTTTATCGGCCGGATCCCCCTTAATTGGAGGCTATGACTTAAGACACTGTAAACAGAGATCGCAGGGCCTGATAATAGGCCAGTTAACAGGGTAATGATTGGGGAAACTTTATTTTATATGGCTTGCAGCATTCAGGAACTACCACTGATTCCTGATATCTGAGTGTATGAAAAACGATGCTTTTTTGAATGGGAGGTTGATTAAAAAGTAGATGCGCGTTTTTGATATTTACCAGCATCCAAAATATGGTAAACAAGCCGTACGCCGCGGTTTTTCATGGCTGGCGTTCCTGGCCCCTTCCGTCTGGGCGGTGCGCCGCGGTCTCGGTTTGGTAACCGTCATGCTCGTTGTCACCACCACCCTGATGTTTGATATCGCGCAACTGGCAGGCTCATGGGTTTCGGGTCCCGTCGCCCAGTTGCTGTTGCTGGTCGTACTCGTGATCGCATTCGGCCTCAAACCCGGCTTCAACGGTTACCGCTGGCACGCACGTGTATTGGAAGAGGAGAAGTTTTCCTTCAAATGCACCGTGGCGGCAGACAGCCGCCGCAAGGCACTTAAAGCGGCCAACGATGACAAGTACAGCGGGGATATTCACGTCGCCTCGTAAAGAGCACAAAATCCATTCGTAAAAAAGGTGGCTTTGGCCACCTTTTTTTCACCTTTCCTTGTATCCTCAAGCCAACAACAATGTAGCTTCGCGATAGGACACCATTCGCTGCCGGTCTTCATCCCACAGGCAACAGGCAAAGCAGTCGCGTATATCCCGCGGCGCGAGGGTCGTTGTGACCGGTGACTGGAGCTCCGGGATCGCCTGCATCGCCTCGGGCAACCGGTAGAACGGGATGCGCACGTTGAGGTGATGGATATGGTGATAACCGATATTGCCGCTGAACCATTGCATGACCCTGTTGAGCCGCATGTAGCTGGAAGATTCCATGGCCGCCCGGTAAAAGGTCCAGGCATCCGAACTGATGATGTGCATGCGTTTGAAACTGTGCTGGGCGAAAAACAGGTAGCTTCCGAGCGCAGAGGCAACCGTCATCGGCAGCAACACGACAAAGAAGGCGGTATCAAACCCGCCGAAAAACCACAAAACGGCAATCAGGACGCCATGGCCCAGCAGCGCCAGCGCGGAGTCCCAGTGGCGGGCCGGATTACTCAACAGCGGCAGTAAACTGACGTTGAGGAAAAAGATTGTAAAGTAACCGGTCAGCACGGTGAGCGGATGGCGCACCACCCGGTAACGGAGCCGGGCCGCGCGGGAGGCCTCCTGCCACATTTGGGTCGTCATGATGGGAAAGGCGCCCACACCGGCGTCGGAAATCTGGCCGACATGGCCGTGATGATAATTGTGGCTCTGTTTCCAGGACCGCGGCGGGGTGAGCGCAAGCGCCGAATAGACATGAAACAAAAGCCAGGCCAGGCGCGAACGCGACAGGATCGCGCCGTGCATGTAGTCGTGGTAGGTAATGAAGGCGCGCACCATCAGCAGGGCGGTCAGCAGGGAAAACAGCAGCCGCAGCGGCCAGATGGGGGCGAACGCGGCGCCGCACATTGCCCCGATAAGCAAGACAAAAGTTGAAGCCGTGAGCCACCCGCTTTTGCTCACCGACTCGACCGCGTAGGGGGCCGTTGCCTTGAGCAATTCCCGCCCGATCCGCACATCGGCGCTGGTCTCCGGGGGGCTCGTGCTCTGCTCTAGCATGTTCATCTTTCTGCTCGAAATCAGCAACAAAAACCGCTAACTCACATTATACAAAATATGGACAAGCAAGTCAGGACACCCATGTCTTTGGACATGAGTGGTGAAATAAAATGCGGCTTTCTTGGCTTTTTTCTTATTTCACAAAGTCGGGAACTGGTGCTCCCGGATTTGCTTAGTGGTGCACCACCTTGTCGATAATTTCGTGCACCTCTTTCTCCAGTTCGGCCGATGGCGTGACTACCACGTCGCGGTTCTCCACGGTTGTACAGAACCGGCTGACGTCCGCGTTGCGCTTGTAGGCGTCGCGCAGCTGGTCTACCACTTGTTCCACCTCCGGCGGCTTGAGTCCATGTTCCTCCACCAGCGTGTTCAGACCGTTGATCTTGCCATCATGGATCCATGCTAAGCCGAAACGTTTCGGCGGCTTGCCAATGAACACATACGCGGCTTGCTTGGCGGGCACGACTTCTAGAGGTTCCTTGACCTGCCCGATGAGTTCACCGAGCTGGGATTTGACCTCCGCGATTCTCGAGGCTGCAGCGCTGGAAGGATCGATTGCCGGATAATCCGGCTTTCTGGAAAAGAGATTTCCAAAGACATTCATGGTTTCCTCCTGATGTTAAAGCGTCTCTCGACGGGTCTCGTCGCTATTTATTCTAGCCCACTCGAATCCACCATACCAAATCGACTGTGGCGCTTTCGCCCCATGATGAGTCAGAAGTAAGCGAGGAAGTAAGTCAGGACAGCCATTTCTTCGAACTTGGATTGTGGGAGTCCTGTCATTTGGTCGCGACACAACCCGGATCGTTGTATCCTGATCAGAAACATAGAAGGAATACTAAATGAAACCAGCTTATGGGCACTTGATTGCGGGGTTTTTACTGATTTTTTTCAGCACCCTGCCCGCGGCAGATGAGATCTCGAAGATTGATAATTACCGTCAATACAGTCCGTATTTTTCGAGTTCGGGCCAGCCTTCTGCAAACCAGCTCAAAGCGCTATCGGAGGCTGGTTTCCGTCGCGTGATCTACCTCGCGTTCACGGACAACAAAACGGCTATCGAGTCCGAAGACCGCGTCGTCAAGTCGCTGGGTATGGACTACATTCATATCCCCGTGGACTTTGATCGACCGACGCTTGATGATTTCGAAGACTTTGCATCGGTTTTGAACCGTGATAAGAATACCCGCACATTGCTCCACTGCCAGATCAACCTTCGCGCATCCACATTCAGTTTTCTTTACAGGGTCATCTATGGCGGGGTGTCCATGTCGGATGCGAAGTCAGACCTGGATTCGATCTGGCAACCCGACAAAGTCTGGTACAAGTTCATAGTTGACGTGTTGAATCAACACGGCTTGTCCCAGCAGTGTGACGACTGCGATTGGGGCACCAACGAATTCAAAGACCAGGCTCCGACCAGCGACTAACCCGACGACCTGTGTCCGGTGATTCAGGCGATTTTCCCTTTAAACACGTCCGACATGAACAGACGCACTCCTCAAACTTCCCATCGGGATCAAATGTGGCTGTGTTCGCTTTTTTCTAACAAGTCGCCCGTGCTTGCAAAGTCCACTTATATCGGTTACTTAAGATAAACAACGTGACCAGGAGGCAGTAACCATCAACGTTCTTTTCATATCCCCCGGCTATCCCGCGGAAATGGCCGACTTCAGCCGCGGGCTGGCGCAATGCGGTGCGCGGGTTATCGGGCTGGGTGAGCACCCGGTTGGCTCTTTGCCATCCATGGTGAAACAAAGCCTCTCGGATTACATACGCGTACAGTCCCTGGTCGATACCGGCCAAGTGCTTGCCACCGTGCGCGAATGCGCGGTGCACACGCCGATCGATCGTGTCGAATGCCTGTGGGAACCGTTCATGACCCTCGCCGCGCAACTGCGCGAGATGCTCGACATCGGCGGCATGCACAGCGCCCAGACCGAGCTCTTCCGTGATAAGAAAAAAATGAAAGACGCGCTCGATGCCGCCGGCCTGCGCACACCCCGCAATACCACCGCGACCGGTGCGGACGCGATCCGCGCTGCGGCTCAAACCATCGGCCTGCCGCTGGTGATCAAGCCTATCGACGGCGCCGGCTCGGCGCATACACACGAGGTGCGTAACCAGGCAACACTGGATATCGCGATCGCCGATGTCGGCGAGCATCGTGTAGTCAGCGTTGAGGAATATATCGAGGGCGAGGAATACACCTTCGATACCGTCTGCGCGGACGGGCAAATCCTTTACGAGAACATCGCCTGGTACCGCCCCAAGCCCATCATCGGCCGCAACGTCGAGTGGATCTCCATGCAGACGGTCAACCTGCGTAACCTCGACCGCCCGGAACTCGCCGCCGGTCGCGAGCTCGGCCATCGCGTCATCGAGGCCCTGGGTTTTCGCACGGGCTTCACCCACATGGAGTGGTTTTTGACACCCTCGGGCGAGGCCGTATTCGGTGAGATCGGCGGCCGTCCGCCGGGCGGACGCTCGGTTGACCTGATGAACTACAGCAACGACTTCGACATCTACAAAGGCTGGGCAGAGGCCGTCACCCGCGGTGAATTCAACCAGACCGCCCACCGCCGCTACAACGCCGCGGCGATATTCAAGCGGGCGCGCGGCCAGGGACACATCTGCGCCATCCACGGCCTCGACAGCCTGCGGCGTCGATACGGCGCGCACATCGTCGTCGAAGACCTGCTGCCCATTGGTTCTCCGCGTCGCAACTGGCGCCAGACACTCCTGTCAGACGGCTACCTGATCGTACGTCATCCGGAGCTTGAACGGACGCTCGAAATCGCCGACGCGGTGGGTACCGACCTGCAGATCGACGCGCGCTGAAACCTAGAAAAAATAAGACGGGACGCCTATAACTGCCCCGCATGATTTCCGAAGCGGGACTTATCCTTCGCTTTGGCCATGGCCGCAGCGGCGGTAATTTTACGTTTCTTTAGCAGGTCTTCCAGCGAGTCATCCATTGAGCACATGCCTTCGTTAACGCCGCTCTGGATCACGGATGTCAGCATGGTCGTGTTGCCTTCGCGGATAATGTTGGGCAGGCTATTTGTGCGCAGCATGATTTCATAAGCCGCGCAACGACCCTGGCCATCGGCAGTCGGCAGCAGCAGTTGCGATACGATTGCACAAATCGAATCGGCCAGGGTGGTGCGTATCTGGGACTGTTGGCTGGCCGGAAACGCGTCGATCAGGCGATCGATGGTTTTGGTCGCGCTGTTGGTATGCAGAGTGCCAAATACCAAGGTACCCATTTCGGCTGCAGTGATGGCCAATTCAATCGTCTCCCTGTCGCGCATCTCACCCACGAGGATAACGTCGGCATCCTGCCGAATGGTGGCCTTCAAGGCATCCGCAAAACTAACTGTATCGTGGCTAACTTCGCGCTGTGATAACACGCAGTTCTTATTGGGATGAACAAACTCTACCGGATCTTCAATCGTGACAATATGCTTACTGAAGTTCTCGTTGATCTCGTTAATGATCGAAGCCAGCGTTGTGGATTTGCCGGAACCGGTTGGACCCGTGACCAGCACCAGTCCACGCTCGAGATAGGCCAGGTCGCGAATCGCCTGGGGTATGTTGAGCTCATCGAACGTGAGAATCCTCTCCGGGATGATACGGAAAACAGCCCCCACACCCCGGTGCTGATTCAGGAAGTTGACACGAAAGCGGGCCTCGCCCGGCAGTGCCCAGGCGAAGTCGAGATCTCCACATGCTTCGAACTCCAGCCATTGATCCTCGGAGCATATCTCGCGTAACAAGCCCTTCAGTTCTTCATCCGAAATATTCCCCCAGCCTTCAACATCCGTGAGACTGCCGTGAATGCGCACCCTCGGAGGCCGGCTGGCCAACAGGTGCAAATCCGACCCACCTTTTTCTTTCAGATATCGAAATAGTTCGTCGATCCTGGCCAAATCATTCTCCTGTTATTGGAAGTTTTCGGGTTCTTCGGCGTATTTGATCGCTTCTGTCTTAGTGATCACCTTGTCCTTTACCAGCTGGGTCAAAGATGCGTCCAGCAGTCGCTGCCCCTGGGCCCTGCCCGTTTGCAGAATCGATTTTATCTGGTAAGTACGGTTTTCCCGGATGAGGTTGGCGACCGCATTGTTGTTGATCATGACCTCCAGTGCTGCCACCTGGCCCCGATCATCCGCGCGCCTTACCAGGCGTTGGGATATCACGACCTTGAGAGACTCCGACAGCATCCTGCGAATCTGGCATATCTGATCCGGCGGGAAGACACCGAGCAAGCGGTTGATGGTGCGAATGACGTTGGACGTGTGCAGTGTCGCCATGACCAGGTGGCCGGTTTCAGCCGCGGTGATGGCCAGCGAAATGGTTTCTAAATCACGCAGTTCGCCTATTACGATGACATCGGGGTCTTCCCGCAACGCCGCTCTCAAAGCCGTTGGAAATGACTCCGTCTGGGCGCCTACCTCGCGTTGGGTGACGTTACACGAGTCTGAGTCGTGCACGTATTCAATCGGGTCTTCGATGGTCAGAATGTGATCTGGCCGGCGTTTATTGACCAAATCCACCATCGCGGCCATCGTTGAAGATTTACCGCAACCTGCCGGACCGGTGAATAGCACCAAGCCCTGGTGAAATTGAGTATATTTCTCGAATTCTTTTGGAAGCCCCAGATCAGCGAGCGTAGGCGGTTTGGGCTTGATGGCGCGAAACACGGCATCGTAACCGCGCTGTTGTTTGTACACGTTTGCGCGAAAACGCCCGACCCCTTGCATTTCGTAGGCAAAGTCGACCTGGAATTTCTCTTTCAGTTGGTTGAGTTGCGACTCATTCAATAGGTCAAAGATGAGTTTTTCGCACTCCCTCGAACTCAGTACATCCGGTGTGGCGTCACAAAATTTACCGCCGACACGCATACGTAAAACCGCCCCGCTGTGAACATGGAGGTCGCTAGCATTTTTCTCAATCGCCTGTTGCAGCAGGTTTTGAAGGGTAACACCGGGGCCGTAGCTCAGAATGCCGGACTGATCTGTGAGTGCGGGCTCGACCGCCTTTAGGGGTTCGACTGCCTGTACGGGTTTAATCGAATGTATGGGTTCGTGTACTTGTACCCGCTCATGTACTTGTACGGGTTTATCTTCGTGTATGGGTACGGCAGTAAGTTTCCCGTCAATTTTGACCAGTCTGATCTGGGGTTTACCTGAAGGGGTTGGCGTACTCGGCGACCTGGATTCAATGGGTGCGAGATCAACTGTTGCGTGCATTACCTGTGGTGTCATGAGTCAAACACCCCGGCCGAACCCAATAACGCGCCTGGATTTCCGGTTCCTGATCCAGATACGGGCGCACGGAACATCAAAGTTCTGATTAAAAATTTCATGAGGTAATCCTTTACCTGTTGTTATTTTTGTTGGTTGAATATCCATGTGAAAACATAAATCATCAACCGCTACATGGCCTTTATACTAGCTGGGGAGATACTAATCTCCTGCTAAAATTGACAGTATTTCAGCAAGGAACGCAGGCAATTCGATGGATGACCCCATAATTCTTTAAGGAAAAAAGCCAACGATCAGGCAAAAGCAGTGACATCCCTGTAGTACACTCCGTTTTTCTCAATAATTTGGAATACACGGCTCATGAATAAGAAAATACTGCTATTGGTCTGCCTGCTCGTACTGACGTCTGGCGTAGTTGGCGCCAAAGAAACCAACACCGATGCCGATGGAACACCGGCAAAAACGGTAGAGCCGATGAATTTTGAATCCTCGGGCAGCGTTACAATCGGTGGCAAGAGCATCGAATACACCGCCACCGCCGGCACCCTGGTAATGAAAAACGAAAAAGACGAACCCATTGCCGAGTTCGGCTACACGGCCTACGTCTCAAAGGGCAAGGACAAGGCGAAGCGGCCCATCCTTTTTGCCTATAACGGCGGGCCGGGCTCGGCCTCAATGTGGCTGCACATGGGTATCCTCGGCCCGGTGCGCACGGTGGTGGAAGACCTGGATTTCACATCCACCGGACCGTTTCGCAGGGTGAACAACGAGTACAGTGTCCTCGATCGCGCCGACCTGGTCATGATCGACCCGGTGGGTACCGGCTTTTCCCGTCCGGCCGGTGATACCAAGGGTGAAGTGTTCTGGGGTGTAGACCAGGATATCGCGTCCGTATCGGATTTCATCGCCCGTTATGTCACAGACAACGGCCGCTGGCAGTCACCCAAATACCTGTTGGGAGAAAGTTACGGCGGTATCCGCAGCGGCGGGGTCGCCTATTACCTCCTCGAAAAGCATTCCATTACCCTCAACGGCGTGATCCTGGTTTCACCTTACATGGATTTCTCCGCCGGTAACGCGGGTATCAAGATTGACCTACCCCAGGTGAATTACTTCAGCACATTCGCCGCAACCGCCTGGTACCACGAGACCCTGGCCGAACGCCCCGATGACTTTCAACAGTTCCTGCGCGAGGCCGAGGATTTTGCTGCTAACGAATACGCACCCCTGCTGTACAAGGGCAACCGCGCGAGCAAAGAGGAACGTGCGCGTGTTCTCGCGGGGATGGAACGCTTTACCGGTATCAGTGCCGAGTACTGGGACAAGGCCAACCTGCGTGTCAACGAGGCACACTTCGCCAAGGAGTTACTCCGCGAGCGGGGTAAGATCGTGGGCCGTATCGATTCTCGCTACACCGGCGACTCCATCAAGCCGATTGCAGAAGGTGTCAGCTACGACCCGTATTTCCCGGCGGTTGGACCGGCCTTTATTGCGACGTTCAATGATTATTACCGGGAACAACTGGGTGTCAAGACCGATCGCCAGTACATCACCTCGGGTGATCTCTGGCGCAAATGGGATGCCCGGCACGAACAACCCGGCACCGGGTTCCACGGCAAGCTGCCGGTGGCCAATACCGCCGTGGATTTGAACTACGCCATGATCCAGAACCCAAAAATGCGGGTGCTGGTGCAGCAGGGTTATTTTGACCTCGCCTGCCCTTACGGCGCCACCCAGTACTTTCTGGACCACATGGATCTGCCCGCTGAACTAAGCGACAACATAACCACGGAGTACTACCCGGCCGGTCACATGATGTATGTGCACCCCGATTCGATGCAGAAATTCAGCCGCACCCTGGCAGAATTTATCCGTTGAGCCTGCAGTTCCAATGATTGCACCGGGGCGGTCGGACTATTCCACCGCCCCTTTTTTACGCGTGCTGTGCATAACGGTGCACAGAACATTACCTGGCAACGCGCTAAGTGCTCTAGCGCACCGACTGAATAAATACCCCCCTGTATTCTCCTCTCAAGGGCCCGGCAAGCATATCCCCTCACAAGAGACTCAAACGCCGCAAACCAGTTTCACAAGAGAAAATATCATGAAGATCATTAAGGAGAATAAAATGAAAACGTTGATTTCCAGCGTTGGGTTACTTTTACTGCTTGCATTTGTAACCCCCGCACTGGCGGACAAAGCCGGCGCAACAAATGCAGTCACCGCAGCCCAGGCCATGGTCCGTTCTGCGGAACAAACCGGAGCCGATTCCATGGCCACCGCTGAACTGAAAATGGCGAGGGATTTACTCTATTCGGCCCAAACCAGCCTGAATGCCAGGGATTGGCAGGATGCCGAGTATGCCGCAAAAAAATCACGGCTGGACGCTGAAGTTGCAGATGCCAAGACCGAAGCGCTCAAAGCCGAGAACGCCTTGGCGCAACTGCAATCGGTTGTGGACACGCTCAGAAGCGAGTTAAAACGCCAGGGAGAAATCCAATGAAGGCATTTATCCAATATAAAACATTCAGCCTGGTTTTGCTGGGCGCGCTTTTACTCACTGCATGCGCAACCACACCACCAGTTGATCCAAGAGTCACGGCATTGCAAGACAAGCTTGCGGCGCTGGAAAGCAATGAAGAACTGGCTTCCCGCGGTGGCGACGGCCTGAAAGCTGCCAGAGACGCCGTGCAGCTGGCTTCCCAGCCGGACAGAAGAGTGACCGACCAGGAGAAAGCTTTCCGGATTTACACCGCAGACCGCCTGATACAGACCGCAGAATGGGGCGCACGTGCAAGGCTTGCCGAAGATCATCGCAAAGACCTGGTCAAGGAGCACGACAATCTTGTGTTGGAAGCACGGACGATGGAAGCCGATCATGCCCGCCAACAGGCAAAGCAGGCGAAGCAAAGCGCGGCTGAGGCCTTAGCGCTGCGCGAACAGGCATTACGGGAAGCCGCCGAAGCTCAACAGCTGCGCGATGAAGCGCAATTGGCTCAATCCATGGCATTGGAAGGCCAGCTGGCGGCAGAAAGTTTGGCCGCAGAGGCCAGGACAGAAGCTGAAATTGCACGCCTGGAAGCAGCGGGCGAAGCGGAAAAAGCCAGGCAGGCACGGGAAGAGGCAGAAGCGGCCAGGGCAGAGATGGAATCCTTGCGCGGCCGGTTGTCAGAGCTCGAAGCGAAACAAACCGCGCGTGGCTTGCTCATCACCCTGGGTGATGTCCTGTTCGAGTTCAATAAGTCCGAGCTAAAACCAGGTGGCCAACGTAATTTACTGCCGCTGGCGGAAGTGTTGAAAGAACGCACTGAGCAGATGGTTATCATCGAAGGTCACACCGACAGCATCGGAAACCATGCCTATAACATGAGCCTTTCCGAGAAACGGGCACAGGCAGTCGAACAATACCTGGTCGATCAGGGTGTGGATGTCAGCCGCATCAGTACCAAGGGCCTGGGACCCGATTTTCCGGTGGCCGATAACGCCACCAATGAAGGCCGCCAGCGTAACCGGCGCGTCGAGGTCATTCTACCCAACCTCAAATAAAACCTTTCTTAAATGATGGTTAAGGGGGTCAGTTAACGCTGATCCCCTTTTTTTGCACGCACGTTTGCTTCGATTTATTTCCACATGACGTTGGCGTCTGCCTTTTTTGCCGTTTCGAGCAACTCGATTAGCGGCAGGGCCCGGTGCGCCATACTCACCACGGGCTCTTCCTCTTCGCTGTCTTCGATGGGTGGTAAATCCTTTTGAGCATCTATGACTGCTTTCAGACGATCCAGTGCTGCGGGGACATCCGCCGCCAGTATCGCCCCGGGCACTTTCGGACTGTGTCCCATCATTTTCAATAAGACAAGTGCGATATCGCCAAACATCGTGATGTCGGCATAGTTCTTCGTCGTAAACGTAACAATCATCTCAAACCCTCCTATGGGGAGACTGGTGTACTCAACTATCTAACACGATACAACGCTGTGTATCGAATGTCCCGTGCCATGCGCTAAGTGCTCTAGCGCACCGACTGAAAAAAGAACCCCCTGTATTCTCCTCTCAAAGGTCAGGCGAGCGTAACGCCCCGCAAGCAAGCCAACCGCCACAAACCAGTTCACAGGAGTAAACATCATGGATACCAATGTGCCCGTCAATGGCGGTAATATTCAACATTCACTAGAGCGCAGCGCTGACAAGGTCACCGTTGCGGCACACGACGCGATTGATTCGGCCGCTGACGCCACACGTCCTGCGTTCGACAACATGGTCGCCAGCGCACATGAAACCGTTGATCGCGCAGGTGCAGCCGCTTCAAACGCAGCCGGAACACTCGGTGTCAAGGGTGATCAGTTGAATGACAGCGGCGCGCGAATGATTGAGCGCGCCGGCGTTTACGTCCGCGAAAACCCGGTCGCGTCGATCGGCATGGCGGTGGCGGCCGGATATATACTCAGCCGCCTGTTCTCGTCCCGCTAACGGTTACTGCCCAGTGTCCATACCATTCGAAACGGACGACACCAGACCGGTAGCGGACGCTGATAGTGCTGTTGAGGAAACCAGCCCATTGGCAGACCTCGGTATCCTCCAGCGGGAATGGCGTAAGTTGATCCATGATCAGTTGCAACTCGCAGCACTGGAGGTACGTCTCGCGACACACAGCCTGATGGCCATGATATCGGCCGCCGTTTGTATCGGTGCATTGCTGGTATTGGCGTGGGTTGGATTGATGGCCGCGACCGGACTAAGCCTGATCGGCATGGGTCTTAACCCTGTATTCATCCTATTGACAGTGACAGCATTGACGGCGGTGCCTGTCTTGCTGCTTCGGGGTTTCATCGTTCGCCGCTCGCGAAAACTTGGGTTTCCTGCCACATTGCGCACTTTGAAGCCATCGGCACCCGGCGCGCACAATACGAAATCCACATGATTGAATCTGAGATGCCAAAACATTCGCGATCACTGGCCAGGCGGGTCAACTCCCTGGAAATGCAGATCCTGTCGCATCACCGGAACGTGCGGACGGTCGAGTCGGGATTCAAACGTAAAATCACCGCCCGGATGGTTTCGCCAGCCTCGTTGCTGACAGCATTTGGCATCGGGATCGTCATGGAAAAAAGCAACCGCCATCGAGGCTGGTCAATGGCAACCGTCGTTGCGGCTGCCAATGCAAGCATCAGGTTGTTGCTTTCGTTCGCATCTCCGCAGCAGTCAGTCACCAAGAATTCAACGAAAGCATCTACCCATGATTTTACCCAACAGTAATACCCCGCCAGTTGCGGGCAACGACGCCGATCCTGCAACCGGGACCGTCGCTTCAGCGCCTGCCGAAACGGGCGTAACGTTGCACTCGCCGGTCAACCTGCGAAGCGCCTCCTTATTGGTCATTGCCGTGCTTGCGAGCCTGACCGCGCTGCACCTGGCCAAGGTGGTGTTCGTACCGCTGGTGGTGGGCGTAATGCTTAGCTATGCGCTGACACCGTTGGTCAATCAGATGGCGCGGGCGCACATACCACGTACATTGGCTGCGGCCGTGTTGTTGCTTGGCATTGTCGGCGGCACCGTCACGATTGCCTACTCACTCAGCGACGACACCGTTGCGCTGATTGAGGCCTTACCCGAGGTGGCGCAAAAACTGAGTCGTGGCCTCGACCGCAAGAGCGCAGAGGGACCGGCCGGCGCCATGGAGAAAGTACAAAAGGCGGCGACCAAGATTGAGAAAACTGCCGCCGAGGGAAATAGCGACCTGGAGCCGGAACGCGGTGTCGCCAAGGTTCAGATTGAGAAGCCCAAGGTCAATGTGAAGGACTACCTCTTACCCGGCGCGCTAGGCCTGGCAGCGGCAGCCGCGCATACCACGGTCGTCCTGTTTATCGCATTTTTTCTGCTGGCGGAAGGTGATAACTTCCGGCGCAAGATGGTGAAACTCGCCGGTCCGACGCTGACTAAAAAGAAACTCACGTTACGGGCACTCGATGAGATCGACCAGCAAATTCAACGCTACCTGCTGGTGCAGGTGTTCACCAGCGCGGTCGTAGGTGTTGCTACCTGGCTGGCGTTCCTTTGGATCGGCGTCGAACATGCAGCCGTGTGGGGCGTGGTTACCTTTGTTTTCAACTTTATTCCCTACGTCGGGAGTGTCGTTGCCAGCGGAGCGGCGATGCTGGTGGGATTTGCACAGTTTGGTTCGTTCGAGATTGCATTTTTGATTGGTGGCGTCGAGTTGCTGATCAACATCGTCGAAGCGTACATCTTAACCCCGTGGCTGACGAGCCGGGCCAGCCGCATGAACCCGGTCGCGGTTTTTGCCGGTGTGCTCGCCTGGGGCTGGTTATGGGGCATCTGGGGTCTGTTCCTCGGCGTTCCGATCCTGGTGGTGATCAAGGTGGTGTGTGACCGCGTCGATGAGTTCAAGTCGGTGGGAGAATTGCTCGGTGAATGAGGACGTATCCCCGGAGCATGAAAATGGGGTTTAAAGGTATGCAAACCGCGTGAATCTTGAATGGCTAATTCAGTGGGACAAGGCGTTGTTGATCCAGTTGAACGGTGTTCATACTGCCTGGCTTGATCCCGTCATACGGATTACTTCAGGATGGATCAACCGTTGCTTGAGTGGAATCCTGATTTTTCTGGCCGTGGCGATAGTTTCCGGCTGCAGCATACGCGGTGCAACACGCGACAATGATGGCATTGTGATTGTAGATGGCACGGGTGAACTGAGCAAAAATGACTCGGAAAGGCATGTCGACAAAATGCTGGAGCAAACCGATTCTGAAACGCTCACCAGCATGGTCACCGACATCAGTGCACTCAGTAACACACCTCTGTACAAGAACAACCATGTTGAGCTTCTCATCGATGGACCAGAAACCTATCGCAGCATGTTGGCCGCCATTGAAAAAGCCAAACATCATATATTCATGGAGACTTACATTTTTGCCGATGATGAGGCGGGCGGAAAGTTTGCCAGCTTGCTGGCCAGAAAAAGCACCGAGGGCATCACCGTGAAAGTCATCTATGACAGTCTCGGCAGTATGGAAAGCGCGGAAGTCTTTTTCTCCGTAATGGAAGAGAGCGGTATCGAGTTGATTGAATTCAACCAGGTCAATCCGATTGAGGGAGGCAATCCGTTCAAACTGAATAACCGTGATCACCGCAAACTGTTGGTGGTGGACAACGAAGTGGCGTTTACTGGTGGCATTAACCTTTCCAGCACCTATTCCAGCCAGTCCACTGGCAAACCTAAACCCAGACCGGTTGATACCGGCTGGCGCGACACACATGTGGCGATACGTGGCCCTGCTGTACAGGGTTTCGAGGAAATTTTCATCAAACACTGGCAAGCATTAACAGAGGAGCCTATACAGGCATCGCCAGACCTGCCATTTGACGAAAGTTCGGGTAACGAACTGGTCGCTATATTGACTGCCAATGGTGGCGATGGTGAAGGCTCGCCGATTTTCGCGGCTTACCTGGACGCGATGGAAGTCGCGCAATCACAGATTTGGATCACCCAGGCTTATTTTGCCCCGGACAAAAACTTTATGACCCTGTTGCAGCGAGCAGCACGCAGAGGGGTGGACGTTCGCATCCTGGTTCCGGGCTTGTCAGATTCGAAACTGGTGTTGAATGCATCACGCTCACGTTACAAAAAACTGCTTGAAGCCGGTGTGCGAATATATGAGACTCGGAATGACCTGCTGCACGCTAAAACCGCAGTGATTGATCATGTCTGGTCAACGGTGGGTTCAAGCAATCTGGATTACCGTAGTTTTTTGCACAATAGTGAAATTAACGCATTTATCCTGGGCAGCGGATTTGCAACACAGATGGAAGAGCAGTTTGAGAGGGACATCAAAAATTCCGACGAAATCATTACCAGCGATTGGCAACGAAGATCCCTTTGGAGCAAGCTAGGTGAAAAGTTGAGTTGGACGATTGAATACTGGCTTTAAAACATTTAAACAACAGAGGAAAAACCATGAAGAATTCAAGATTGATTGGCATAGGCTTATTGGTATTTGGCGCAATTCTGCTTTACTTCGGCTTTAACGCCACCGAATCGGTCGCAGAAGAAATCGGTGAGGCCTTTACCGGCCGTTATTCTGATGAAACTATGATGTACCTCATCGGTGGCGGTGTTGCAGCTGTGGCCGGGTTGTTTATGCTCCTGAGAAAAGGCTGAGTTTTTCAGCTTCTGATCACTTCGCCCCATTCTTATGGCAAGCGTATTTGAAGGGGCCGGTCAAAGCCGAAGTTCTAATGTTGTCTTGTCAGATGAAAGAATAGTGTGCGGCAGCGCACGGAAGCAGGGGCAACTTCGGCGTAGCTTTTCAACTACCTAATCACCCATCCGGTCTTGCAGGCCAAGGAAATAGAAAATCATGAATATTCAACTGGGTCTCACACCACTGGTGTCGCTGGCCGCCGGAATTCTCATTCTGGTGATGCCAAAGTTACTGAACCGCATCGTCGCCTGATGAGGAAATTTTGGAACCGGGATCGCAATGTGTGCTAACGCACGGAAACCAAGTGCATGTTACGCGCAAACTTGCGGTCTCAGATTTTTGATCGCAGCGGCAACAGAGGAATAGTCAAATGCTTGGAACGATTGCAATTGTGTTGGTCATATTGTGGGCCTTGGGGCTGGTATCTTCATACACCATGGGTGGATTTATTCACATACTGCTGGTGCTGGCAGTGGTAGTGATTCTCGTCCGGGTGATCCAGGGCAGACGTATCTGATTTTTTAACCGCGTTCCAGGAGTTTTGCGCCTTTGAACGCCAATACGCCGCCGTGCGGCGGACATTAGGTCTTTCCTGACCTCCTCGAAGCTATTTTTAAACCTGCCCAGGGCCATCCGCTACGCTTGTCGTTTCGTCTTCATCGAAATGTGTGGTATCGTACATAGATCGCCTGGGTGCATTGTGTAAACTCCTAGGATTGAAGTTTTTTCCAGAGGCCTAGACTGATCATGAACAAGGCCACTCCGACGGTTCCCACCCTGCTGCAGAATCATCTTTTGGCTGCCTTGCCGGAAGAGGCCCAAAAGCGCCTGTTCCCGCATATGAAGCTGGTGGACCTGCCACTGGGCAAGGTGCTTTATGAATCCGGCGATGCCTTGCATTATGTCTATTTCCCCACCGACGCCATCGTTTCACTGCTGTACGTGATGGAAAGTGGTGCGTCTGCGGAAATTTCGGTCGTGGGCAATGAGGGCCTGATCGGTATCGCGGTCTTCATGGGTGGTGAAAGCACCCCCAGCCGGGCCATCGTTCAGAGCGCCGGTTCTGCATTCTCCCTGCCATCGCAACGGCTGCGGGACGAGTTCAATGGTTATGCCGATATGCGCATGCTGATGCTGCGTTATACTCAGGCACTGATCACGCAGATGGCCCAGACCGCTGTCTGTAACCGCCACCATTCGATTGACCAGCAACTGTGCCGCTGGCTGCTGCTGTCGCTGGACCGCTTGCCCAACAATCGCCTCGTGATGACCCAGGAGTTGATTGCCAACATGCTCGGCGTGCGTCGCGAGGGTGTGACCGAGGCCGCCGGCAAGCTGCAGGCCCTCGGTGTCATCGAGTACCACCGCGGGCAGATCACGGTGCTCGACCGGCCGCACCTCGAGCGACTCAGTTGCGAATGTTATGCCGTGGTCAAAAAGGAAACCGACCGCCTGCAAACCTATAAGCCTCTGTTTAAAAGTCAGTGATCACTGCATGACGTGGCGTTGTACGGTCGCAGCAGTGCGACCGACCGGCCTTCCTGGATTTCAAAAATCAATGTTCTGTGCCCTGGCGCACAGATAGTTACGTCGCTGTCATGCACACTGTCAGCATGACATTATCCCAGTATTCTTTTATTGCCATATCCGGTTCGTTCCATGCAGCGGGAGAGTGGTTTGTCCAATACGACTCCAAAGCCTGACGGAAATCAACTGATCGCGGCGTTACCGGGGGAAGAAAGTAGGCGACTGCTCGAACTGAGCGAACCTGTGGATCTGACCTTCGGCAGCATATTATGTGAAGAGCAAATACCCCAGCAACACGCTTATTTCCCCTTGTCCGGAATGATTTCATTGGTTACAACCAGCCATGACCACCAGCCACTGGGCGTAGCCATGATCGGCAATGAGGGTATGTTGGGCGCGACCCTGGCACTGGACGTCAGTACGCCACGTCTGCGTGGCGTGGTGCATGGCTCCGGCGCAGGCCTGCGTATCACAGCGTCACACTTGCGCCGGTTGCTTAACGACAGCCCCGGTCTGCAAAGCACACTCAGCCGCTATGCATATGTCCTGATGGGCCAGCTGCTGCAAACGGCAACCTGCAACTCCTTCCATGAAGTCGAGATGCGACTGGCTCGCTGGTTGTTGATGACCCACGACCGCACCAGCTCGGAGCTACTGCAGTTGACGCATCAATTCCTTGCCGACATACTCGGTGTGCAACGCAGTGCCGTAACCATTGCGGCGGGCAAGCTCCAGCGAAAAAAACTCATCGGCTACAGCCGCGGTCATATCCGTATTCTTTCCCGCAGCGGTCTTGAAGACGCATCCTGCGAATGCTACGCCATGCAGATCAGGGACCACGCACTGCAATTTGCGGGCTAGCAGCCTTCGGGCACTAACCCCTTGTTCGAGCAAATATAATGAGGCTTTCGCGGTTTCGTTCGGCGCCCGGTTAATTATTTGGATTTGAGGGCTTTTTTGGCGTCTTCCTTCAAATCACCGTAAGTGGCCTGTACTTTGCCAAGTGCATTCTGTACTTTGCCCTTTCTTTCCAGATCTTTGCTGAAAGCCTTGCCGGTTACTTCCTTCACTTTGCCCTTGGCTTCAGCAACGCGTCCTTTAACTTGATCTTTGTTCATGCTGCTCTCCCTGGACTGCTCAGCGTACCGCAAGATTATTGATGACTTTTTGCACGCCTTTAACACCCTTGGCAGCGGCAACGGCCGCATCACGTTCTGCCTTGGAATCAACATATCCACCCAGGCTCACGACCCCCCGATTGACTTCCACATCGATTTCCGATGCGGGGGCCAGCGGGTCATCCACCAAGGCCGCCTTGACACTGGTTGAAAGCGCCTTGTCGTCAATGTATTCGCCCGTCCTGCGGGTACCGCCTGACACTTTCAGATTATTTTCTACGGAAGCAACACCCGGGATCGATCTTGCGATCTCGCCTGCCCGATCCACCTGGGCCTGGGAATCAACGAAGCCGTTAAGCTGTACCTTGTCCCGGTCAACTTCGACATCAATGTTCAGACCATCGGTGGTCGAATCCGCCAATAGTGCGGTCTTGGTGCGGGTGGCAATCGTGGTGTCATCGATAACCTGACCAGTCGAGCGGTGCGGTCCGGACGCAGCACAAGCACCCAGGGCCAGGCCCACCAGCGCGACTGACAATACCAACGTGTTTTGAGTCTTCATAAACATTTCTCCAGGGTCAGGGACCCTCTAATTAATTCAGGGATTAAGGACAGGTTGGCCGTTCTCAATGGCAATTTTTCTACCCGGGTCATGGTCCATGTGCACCATGTGCTCTTGTCCATCAAGGCGATAAGTCACGTCATATCCTTGCTGTTCTTCCCGGCTGTCTTGCACCGTTTCGCATACCTGCTGGGATTCCTCGTGGGTATTGCCATCCTGCATTTTTTCCTGGATCTTGTTACCGGCATATCCTCCGGCAGCCGCTCCGGCGACCGTCGCCACCGTTTTACCCTTGCCGCCGCCCACCTGGTTGCCGAGCACCCCGCCTATTACAGCGCCTGCCACGGTTCCTGTGATCTGCTTGGGATCCTTGGTCGTATTCGTCACTTCGACAACCTGGTCCCGGCACACTTCACGTGGCACGCTGACCGTTTGCATGATGGGTTTTACAGAAATGACATCGGCGTAATTTGCTGAATCGAACATTTGGTAGCCTGCCACTGCACCGATTGCAGTGACAACTACAGCACCTATAATGCCGCCTATTAACAATTGCTTGCTCACTGGGTAGTCTCCTCGGCCGCCATAAGCGGCTTGAATGGGTAATCCTTGCGGGAATGAAGATATTGAACCGGTTCAATAGTTAATTATCTTGAACTGGATTGAATCGGTTGTCGGTGCGCTAACGCACAGTAGAATCGGGTGACCTGACTTACTATCTGCTGCCTGGATATGCCAGCTGTCAAATAAGGATTCCTGAATGAACTTCATCAAACCGTTTTTCGTCATTATTATTGCCAGCGTTGTGGGCCTGAGTGCCTGCACGACGCTTGACCCGTACACCCGTGAAGAAAAAACCAGCAACGCAGTCAAAGGTGCTGCCATCGGTGCTGCCGTCGGGGTCGCGACAGGGCTTATTACCGGGGATGATTCAAAAGAACGTAAGAAGCGCGCCCTGATATTGGGCGGCGTAGGCGCCATTGCCGGCGGCGGCGTGGGCATTTACATGGATAAGCAGGAAATGAAATTACGCCAAACGCTGGAAAATACCGGTGTCAGCATTGTCAGGGTGGGTGACAACATCACCCTGGTCATGCCCGGCAATATAACCTTTGGCGTGGACAGCTCAGATATTAATTCCGGTTTTTATGCAGTCCTCGATTCCGTTGCCCTGGTATTGGTCGAATACAAGAAAACCCTGGTAGAGGTCGCGGGTCATACAGACAGCACCGGTTCGGCTGAGTATAACCAATCCCTGTCCGAACGCAGGGCGGCAAGTGTTGCAAACTACCTGGTAAGCCGATCTGTTTTGGCTGATCGGCTGATTACCATCGGGGTTGGCGAAAGATACCCGGTGGCGAGCAATGAAACCAAGGAAGGCCGGCAGTTAAACCGGCGTGTTGAAATCAATATCGTACCGCTCACGGAGTCCTGATCAGAAATCCGTGTACACAACCGAGGAACCGAGGTTCTGGTTTTCCGCCAGGCGGAGGCTTTCCCTGCTTTGGATGTTATACACCCATATCGCGGATTTTTCCTGCCCCCCGAAAACACTGTTCCAACCCTCCTTGAGGACCAGGGCGTTTTGTCCATTGATATAGGCCAGCGCCTCAAAGCGTTTACCTTCGGGCAGTGCCAGGGCGCCGCTGACATCGCCATCCAGGTTCGTGAGAACGTAACGCGCATCCTTCGATTGGTCTGACCGCTCTTTGCAGGCCAGTTGTTGGAGGTCATTGATCCAGACCGCCTGTTCCAGTCGGCATACCCCGGATAGCCGATCCAGGGTTTGCAATGTCCCTGTGATGACATCGTAGGAACGAATACGCCATTCCCCTGCATCGCTGGTTTCGAAAAGCACGGTGTCTTTTGACGCCGCCATCACCGTGGATAGCTGGTTCGTCTTGTGGGTAAAAATAAGTTCACTTTCGGAGTCACCGGAAAGCGCAACGGTGAATAATCTCTCGCCATCGTCGTAAATGACAAAACCTGGGTCTTCAAGAAAACGGGCAAAAACTCCGGAATATAAAGCGGCTGTTTGTCCGGTGTTTACGTCCACCCAGGAGATACTACGCACTACCTTGTTGTTGATCGACGCCGATTCGGCGATCAGTAGCCTGTTCTCCAGAAAGCTGCTGATGTCGTGGATGGATTTATTACCCAGGTTGGTAACCACCGACAGGCTGCCATCCTTAAGACCAAACCGCATCAGGTAATTCGACTTGGCGAAGTACAGGTACCCGTGGTAGGTGGACTGATCTTCGGTTCCGCATGAAAGCAGGGATGGAATCAGCAGGATGAAAAGAAGCGTAAGCAAGATTTTGCGCATAAACCTGAGAAAATGGCCTGTGGGTGATAAGGGGCGACAACCGGGGCAGGATACATTTTCCAGAACAGGAAAACTAGCCGACTATTTTCGTCTCAGCTTAATCCAACCGGCCCGAGGAAAAATTTAAGATTACATTAAGGTACGACTATTTAAGCTGAAACTACCGAATTCCAGGGAGAAATAATCGTGTCTACATTTCGCCGGTTCGTAGTTGTGTTGTTGCGTGGTCCTGGGCCTTTGATGATGGCAGTTCCTCTACCAGCCAGAACCCATCACATACTTTTGCTGCTGACGGGAATTACGAAGTGACTTTATGGGT
>Ga0316188_10000203_pt1 | contig 22437 bp, 21 predicted proteins | sample Phiworburrow1_MG_FD_204933 | JGI IMG/M metagenome (GOLD analysis project Ga0316188, IMG submission 204933) | Coastal sediment microbial communities from Maine, United States - Phippsburg worm burrow 1 | ecosystem: Environmental > Aquatic > Marine > Coastal > Sediment | place: USA: Maine... | reverse complement strand
TACCGGCCGCAGCAAGATAACCTGCTTGTCTCATTCCGCCTCCCAGGACTTTACGATAACGATGGGCCTGTTTAATAAATTCAGAATCCCCAATGAGTACCGATCCTATAGGAGTTCCTAATCCCTTAGACAAACAAATACTAATGGAGTCGAATAATTTACCATATTCTTTAGGAGATTCTCCATTTTCAACAAGGGCATTAAAAAGTCGGGCGCCGTCTAAATGAAGTTTGAGATTATTTTGCTGACAAAGCGCTTTAATACTTTTTATTTTTTCAACAGGCCATATACTTCCGCCCCCTTTGTTCACGGTATTTTCAATCACAACTAAACTGGAATTTGCATAATAGGATTCAGGTCCTAAAATGGCTTGCTTTACCTGATCGGAAGTAAAAACTCCCTGTTCTCCATTTAGTAATCGAACCGATGCTCCGGAATTAAAAGCAATACCTCCTCCTTCATAATTATAAATATGAGAAAGTTGATCGCAAATGACTTCATCGCCGGGTTTTGTGTGAACCTTTATGGCAATTTGATTAGCCATGGTGCCTGAAGGAACAAAAAGAGCTGCTTGCCTACCGAACATGTCCGCCATTTTTTCCTGAAGAAGATTAACGGTAGGGTCCTCTCCAAAAACATCATCCCCAACCTTGGCACTGAACATGGCATCAAGCATTCCTTGAGTTGGCTTTGTAAGTGTATCACTTCTAAGGTCTACGACCATTTCTTTCTTCATGCTATTAAATTTTTCGAATTAATAATAAACCATCGCGGAAAGGGACGATCATATTTTCTACCCGGGTATCCTCGTTTATCTTCTTATTAAAAGCCTTTATTGCGAGGGTATCATTATCTAAGTCCTTATCATCCAATAATACTTTTCCGCTCCAAAGAACATTGTCTGCTAATATCCACCCGCCTGAAGGCAGGGAATCGATGATCAGATCATAATAGCGACTATAATTACCTTTGTCTGCATCAATAAAGACGAGGTCCCATTCTTGTTTTAGCGTTGGAATTACTTCTATCGCATTTCCGATGATCAGGTCAATTTTATCTGTGAACCCTGCCTTTTCAAAATATTTAAGGGCGATCGATTCATGTTCCTCATTAAATTCGATGGTAGTAAGTTTTCCGTTTTTTTGCAATCCCTCTGCCAGGGCAAGGGCGCTATAGCCGGTATAAGTTCCGATTTCCAAAATATTTTTTGGATTGATCATCTTGCTTATCATCTTTAGAAAACTCCCTTGTAAATGACCTGAAAGCATTCTGGGCTGAAGTTTATTTAAATGAGTTTCTCTATTCAGCTCATTCATTATTTCATTTTCGGGGCTGGTAAACAGAAGAGCGTAATCTTCTATTTTCTTATCTAGGAAATCCATTTTAATAATAAATTAATTCTGATAGTTTGCTTGGGTCAAAGAGTTCATTTGCAGTTTCCATTAGATCTTCGCCGCTAATTTTATCGATCGATTCAAATACTTCTTTCAAGGTATCGATCTTGTTATATAAAAGGAGCGATTTTCCAAGTCCAAGCATCACGCTGGAACCACTTTCCTGACCTAAAGCAATTTGACCTTTAATTTGCTTTTTAGCAATATTCACTTGTTGATCACTTAATTTTTTAGTCCTGAACAGATCCAATTCTTTTCTAACAAGTTGAATGGATTTATCGATATTTTTTGCGTCGGCACCGACATAAATACTTAAGCTGCCGCTATCTGTATAAGGTGAATAATGGGATTCGGTATGATAGGCCAATGCTCTTTTCTCTCTTAGACTTAAGCTAAGACGATTATTCATAGTGGGTCCACCCAATATATTATTTAACAGAATGAGCGATGTTCTGTTATCATGCATTGCTGGATAGGCCCTGCAACCAATAATAATATGGGCCTGATTGGTACTTAATTTTAATCTTTCTTTAAATGAAGGGATCTCCTTAGGTTCAACCCGATTAGTTTCACCGACTCTTCGGGGGATTGCACCGAAATATTTTTCTAATTGCTTTTTAATTTTTTTAAGAGAAGTTCCGCCAACCACAGAAATAACCATTTGGTTTGTAAAATAATGCTTCTCTTGAAATTCAATAATGTCACTTCTCTTTAAGGATCTTACACTTTCTTTGCTTCCGAGAATATTATTTGCTAAGGAGTGATTCGCAAATAAATGCGATTCGAAATCATCAAATACAATTTCAAAAGGAGTATCCTGATACGATTGGATCTCTTCTATAATAACAGATTTTTCTTTTTCCAATTCTTTTACCGGAAATACGCTGTCGAAAACAATATCTTTAATTAGATCTAATGATCTTGAAACATCTGCTTCGAGACAAGAAACATAAACGCACGTTTCTTCTTTTGTCGTGTAAGCATTTAACTCCGCACCGACCGCCTCCAGTCTATTTAGAATTTGATATGATTTTCGCTTTTTAGTTCCTTTAAAAAGAGCATGTTCAATAAAATGAGCTAAACCATCTTGTTCCCTGGATTCATCTCGAGCTCCGGCGTTTATCATTAACCCAAGATGAATAATTTCTGAGTTACGTGATTGAAAAATACAACGGATGCCATTCGGCAATTCAAATTCTTCAAAATTCATAGCCGGTAAAGATAATACAGATTATTCTGTAAACGGAATGAAATATAATTATCCTTTTTTTTAATGCTATAGTTTATAAACAATGACGAATGGATAAAAATTGAAGATAAAACGATTAAAATGCACGACAATACCTGATAAAAAATGTATCTTTACATACTGACATTGTATTTCGAAGCTAACACAACCTATCATGCCGATTGACACGGTACAAAAGTTCTATAGTATCTTGGCGAAAGACCATTTGACATTTTTATTTCAAGGGTCTTACAATGATGATATGACCGAAGGTATACTAGAGTTGACGGAATATAATCTGGATAATTTTGAAGGTCTTACTAAACTAAAAAAGAAAATTTCATTTTTAATAGTTGAGTGCTTTCAAAACATCGTTCGTCATGGTGAGATCGGAACTGATTATGAGATCCCTGAAGGCGTTTTTATCACTCGAAATATTGGCAATATAAACTATATCGCATCGATAAATTATTTAAATAATTCTGTTGTTGCTCCTTTACAAAAAACCCTTGAAAGGCTTAAAATGCTTACCAAAGATGAATTAAAATCATTTTATTTGGACACACTGTTAAATTCAAATATAACAGAAAAGGGAGGGGCAGGATTAGGTTTAATTGAACTTGCACGAAAGTCAACCTATCCATTGAGTTATGAATTTGAGAAGATCGATGATAATTTATCGGCTTTTTATTTTTTGGTAAGACTGCAGAATCAAATGTATTCTGAAAAAGATGAAGTTGCAGAGCCCTTAGATCTTAAGTCATTTAAGGATTTTTATAAACTGGTTGATGAAACCAATACAATGATGGTTTATAAAGGGGATTTTGCAAAAGCGAGCATTCTGCCGATCTTAAAAATATTTGAGGATTCAATTCAAAACCTGGAGGGAAATATAAATATTAAAAAAAGGGTTTACATCATTATGATGGAAATGCTTGAGAATATCGCCGATCACGCCAAGAATAATGTAAATGAAAATTTGGAGCTCAAAGAGGGGATATTTATTTTGGGTAAAAAAGGGGATGATTATCTTATTTCAACCGGAAATCTGGTTGAAAATAAAAGGGTAGCTGTATTGAAGGAATACATCGAATCACTTAATAAAATGGATTACAATGAGCTGAGAAAACTCTATGTGAAAAATTTAAAGAAAAGCAAAATTGTAGATTCGAGTTATGAAGGATTAGGCCTAATAGATATCGTAAGCGAAAGTACTGATAAGATCGATTTTCATTTTAGAGAAATTGATGAAAACGACACCTTTTTCTCGATCAACGTACAGATCTAGCTCTCACAAACCGATAAGAAATACCTTATCACATCTGTACTTGTAATGATCCCAACGAGCGATTCATCATCCAATACAGGAAGCGCATGAAACTCTTTTTCAGCTAAAATGTGTAATACTTTTATAATTCCGTCATTTACATCAACATAAATGGGATGGTGTGTCATTATTTGATCTATCGTGAACATGTCATAGATCAAAGATCCCATGTTTTCGTCAGTTTCGCTAACCGGATTGGCAAAGCTGATCCTTTGTAAGTCTGTAAGACTTAATATCCCCGTCATTTTCCCGTCATTCACAATTGGAAGATGACGAATATGATTTTTTTTCATCGTTTTTTCTGCTACTTCTAAACCATCATTGCTGGAAAGATAGATCACCTGTTTTGTCATTAGCTCACTTATAGGAATATCGATAACCATAACTTTAGATTTGTTTTTAAAGTTAGTGAATTTTAGTCCTAATCTGTAATATTTTCGTCTCAAATAGATGTTTTTATTTAGCCTTAAATTGAAATTTTATAATTAATTATTTTAACTGTATGTTCAAGTTTTATTCAAGGATTGTATCTTTGTTTAAATCAATAAAATGAAAAGATTATTTACCTTTTTATCCTTCTTTATTAGCATATCGCTTTTTTCGCAAATAATTGTGTCGAAACTTCCGGGAGAAGCATACTTAACTTATAAAAGCTCAGTTCCGGTATTTTCCTATCCGGAGGTAGATCACGATTTGATGCTAGCTGAAGATGAAATGGAATCAAGTAACAAAGAAGTTGCTCTTCGGATCGCCATTCCATTTGAAAAGGAAATAGACCTTATTGAAAAAGGATTTTCATATTTTGACGATTTTGGTAATCAAAATTGGATCATCCAATTGGATCTTCCCGGAGCTTTTGCTGTTGGAGTGATCTTAGATCGATTTAATATACCGAACGGGGCTGAATTATATGTTTTTAACGAAGCAAGAAGCAGTGTAAATGGAGCGATCACGGCCATCAATAATAATGAGAGAAAGGCATTGCAGGTCAGTCCGGTACAGGGAAATAGTGTGTTTGTTCTTTATAGCGAACCTATTGTCAGCGAATTTCATGGAGAGATAAGAATTAAATCAGTAAGTCATTTGTATCGTGATCTTTATCATACAGATAAAGGATTTGGAGATTCGGGGTCTTGTAATGTGAATGTTGTTTGCCCTGAAGGAGATGCCTGGCAGGATGAAGTTCGTTCGGTTGCTTTGATCATTAATGGGAATGGTTCAAGAATATGTACCGGAGCAATGATCAATAACACCGCACTCGATGGCACCCCCTTTTTCTTAACAGCTGAGCATTGCTTACCATCGAATGTTAACGATGTAGGATTATGGTCCTTTATCTTTGATTATAAAAGTGCGAGTTGCTCTCCCTCAGTCAATGGTTTATTGGGGAATTCTGTATTCGGTTCTGAACTTAAAGCGAGTAATACCAATAATGACTTTGCCTTGCTTGAATTAGATAATGCTCCACCCTTTGATTATAATGTATACTATTCCGGTTGGAGTCGCTCCACTTTACTGATCAATTCAACAACAGGTATCCATCATCCAAGTGGTGATGTGATGAAGATCAGTAAGGATGATAATCCGCCGGTATTAAGTGCCTACCTGGGAGGTACAGGAACGGATTACTGGAAGGTAGTGGATTGGGATCTTGGAACAACAGAAGGAGGCTCTTCAGGTTCGCCTCTATTTAATCCTTCAGGAAGAATTATTGGTCAATTGCGTGGCGGCCAAGCGGCATGTTCGAATGATCTTCCGGATTACTACGGTGCTTTTTATAAATCCTGGGATAACGGTGCAGATGCATCTGAAAGACTTATGGACTGGCTGGATCCTATTGATATTGATCCAACAAATTTAAATGGGGTCAATTTAAATGAGGTAGGAATTATAGAAAGCTCAACTACACTTGATTTTACCCTCTTTCCAAATCCGGCAAGAGAAGAAGTGAACATTCTATTTCCTAAAGAAGTACAAATTGAGAAAATACGTGTCAATGATCTTTCGGGTCGACAGCTTATTGACTTAACGATCCAACAAAATCTTAGAGAGTATAAATTGGATTTGAATGGGCTGGCGAAAGGGGCATATCAACTGATTTTGATCAGCTCTGAGGCCAATTCCTCGAGGATCATAATCATTGAGTAAAAAATGCTTTAGCCTTAAGCATACGATTTATTCATTTATTAAGTTAATAGTTAAGTAATAGCTTACTCCATTGCCAATGCCTGATTCTATAATTTCAAGGGTCATTTAAATTAAAAAAGAAGTAAAAAAGCATTTATTTTGCAACGCATAAGCCTCAATTTTAAGTCGAACACCCAAATGAGAAAAAGAATCCTAATTGGTATATTTTTAAGTTTTATTTCTTTTATCGCTTTTACCCAAGAGATAAATCAGGTAGATGCAAATGGTAAAAAACAAGGAAGCTGGAAAAAGTATTATCCAAGCAATGACGGTCTCTTTTATGAAGGACAATTCAAGGATGATCAACCCATTGGTGTTTTCAAACACTACTATGAGGAAGGCTCTCTTAAATCGATCACTACTTACGGACCCCGAGTAAAATCGGAAGTATTTTATCCAAATGGTCAGCTTATGGCCATCGGGAATTTTAAAGAGCAACTCAAAGATAGTATATGGTTGTACTTTGATAAAAGCGGATGGATGAGCCTGAAAGAAAGTTATGTAAAAGGAAAAAGACAGGGACCATCAACCTCGTATTACCCTACCGGTTCAATTGCAGTAGAACAGTTCTTTAATGAGGATCTTGAAAATGGAGAATTTGTACAATATTATGCAAACGGGAAAAAAGAGGCAGAAGGAATGCAACTCAGCGGGAATTATAATGGGGATTACATTTATTATTACAATAGTGGTAAAAAGATGTATAAAGGAGAATTTATCCTGGGTAAGAGAAATGGAATTTGGGTTTTTTATAATGAAGATGGATCTATCTCCAGCATAATTCATTATAAAAATGGGACTACTGTGAAGGAGGAGCCTATTAACGGTGAGTTTATTCGCTATTTTGAAAGTGGACTTCCAAAGAGCATTTATCATTATAAAGATGGAAAAATGGATGGTCCTTTTGTTATTTATTTTGATAAAGGAGAAAAAGTCTTGGTGCCGCGTATAAAACAGGATTCCTATGAGCCAGATGAACTTGAGGAAGTGATAGAAGGTCAGCAAATAAAACAACAAGGAAACTATAAGAATGGTTTAAAAGTGGGAGAAGAACTTTTCTTTGACGAAGAAGGAAAACTTTTAAAAAAAGAAATGTATTCTAATCAATAATAATGCTTAAAAAAAGTGGGATATTATTGCTTTTGCTCCTGTGTATAATGGGGTGTAAAAAGCAGGCGACTGATACACCTGAACTCTATAATGCCCATGATTATTTCCCCTTGGAAGAAGGGGTATATTGGATTCACCATCTAAGTTTTATTACAATTGATGTGGCTATAGGTGTGTATGATAGCACTGAGATGGAGATCAAAACAAAATTTGCCGGCTTTGATTCAAGCTTAGATCAATATCGTTTAAATCGATATTTTAGATTGGATTCACTCGATGAATGGAGTGATTACGATGGGGTTCTTGTTTCATGGGAAGGCCAGTCATTTTTATGGTATGAGAATAATTATCGCTTCTTAAAGTTAACTGATCCTGTATTCGAAGGAAAGTCTTGGGATGGTAATAGTTACAATATTTTAGCTGTTTCAGATTATTTTTATTCAGCTTTGAATACTACCTTTGAAATAGAGGGTGTTTTATTTGAATCGACCATCACTGTGGATAAGCGAAATATAAATAATGCTATCCAAAAGAGCAGGGCTTATGAAGTTTTTGCTAAGGGCATCGGTTCTGTTTATGAATATGATTCAGATTTTTCTTATCAGGCAGGCTTGCTTGTATATGGGAACAGTAAAGAATCAAAGCTTATTAAATTCGATATAGAATGAAAAAATTTACACTAATTATTTTATCGATTGTAGTTTATTCTACCATTATGGGTCAAACAGCACCGGATAAATACTGGGTTCAGTTTACCGATAAAAACGACAGCCCTTTTTCAATTGATAATCCTATTGAATTTCTGTCTCAAAAATCAATCGATAGGAGGAATGCTCAGAATATTGAGATTACAGAACAAGATCTTCCGGTAAATCAAGATTATATCGATCAAGTGCTTGCCATTGGGAATATCAGTTTGCTGTTAAAATCAAAGTGGTTCAATTCGATTACGATCTATACAACAGATCCGGGTTTGATCGATCTGATCGAACAATTAAGTATTGTTAGTCAGGTAAAATCGGTAGAAAAATATAAGAAAGGGATCTATGAGGATGAGGAAATTCCGGCATTTCAGAAAGAGTTCGATCCATTAGATTATGGAACTTCCTATGATCAACTCGAGGAATTGAATGGGGAAGCTCTTCATGAAAATGATTTTTTAGGTGAGGATATGCTCATTTTCGTCTGTGATGGGGGATTTACAAATTTGGATATTGTAGATGCATTCAATCATCTTTTTGATGATAACCGAATTATAGGGACTCATGATTTTGTTGATGGAGATGATTTTGTCTATCAAGGGAGCAGTCATGGTACTTCTGTTATGGGAACAATGGCTGGGATCATTCCTAATGAATTAAAGGGAACAGCACCCTCTGCTTCTTATTTTTTAGCAAGAACTGAAAATACTGCAAGCGAATATGAAATAGAAGAAGATAATTGGATCTCTGCGGCGGAACTTGCAGATAGTCTCGGAGCTGATGTAATAACAACATCTTTAAGTTATACGACCTTTGATGACACAACTCAGGACCATAGCTATGAGGATCTTGATGGTCAAACCACACGTATTGCAATAGGTGCAGGAATTGCTGCTCAGAAAGGGATGCTTATTGTCGTAAGTGCCGGAAATTATTACCAGCAAGAATGGCATTACATTGGATCACCCGCCGATGCTATTGATATATTGGCAATTGGCGCTATTACCTCTGATAGCTTACATTCTTCTTTTAGTTCGGCTGGTCCTTCCGCAGACGGGCGGGTTAAACCCGACATTGTGGCCCGTGGTACTGCGGCTGCAACAGCTAACACAGGTAATAACGGGGTTTCTTATGTTAATGGCACTTCATTCTCAGGACCAATCATTGCAGGGATCTCTGCTTGTTTATGGCAAGCCTATCCAAGTGCAACTTCTTTGCAAATAAGAGAAGCGATCATTCAAAGTGCACATCAATATTCTGATCCCGATGATCTAATGGGTTACGGTATTCCGAATTACGGAAACGCGATGGTCTATCTTGAAAATACACTGGGAATTCCTCCAATGCAAAAACTTTCTTCAAGTATCATTCAGCGGGTTTATCCAAATCCATTTATAGATAATGTTAGTATCGAATTAAGAGCTCCTAATGGAGGTTATGATGAAGGAACCATTACTTTATACAATGCAAGTGGAGTGAGGGTATATAAAAGTAATTTAATACTGGAAGGAAAATCAGTAGTAAAAGTGAATATTTCTACGATCAATTTAGCTTCGGGAGTGTATTATTTTGAATATGAAGGGATGAGTGAAAAGGAGACGATAAAACTGGTACATCTGTAAAACAACAAAGCGCTTCGAATGAAACGCTTTGTCGATAACCTCAATGTCAATTAATGTTTTTTGTCTACTTATTATTTTCGACAATAAACACCATAAACCTTTTAACCTGACTCTAAATTAATCGCTTTATTCATACAATTTTAAGCTATTTTTTTTTCGGTTTGATTTTTTTAATTAACGGTTGATAATTCGGATCTTTGGTTTTAAGCATGCAATAAATACTCATTTGAACAAGTTCATCAATTAATTCGTATAAAAATCTTTAAAAAAGTCCTTAAATAATTCTATTAGTAAAGCATAATTATAAATTTGATGCACAAATCATGAACATATGGAAAATTTGAATTTGAATATGCAAACCTTAATCATTATTGGAGCTTCTATTTTACTCGTATTAGTGGTACTTATCGTATTGGTTAGAAGAAGAAAGAAAAATGGACCCGCTAAAAAAGGGAAAGAAAAATCAATAAAAATTGAAGGTAAAAAATACCAGGGGAATGAACCTTCTGTGGAAGAAATGGAGGGAGCACCTAAATTATTACTTGAAAAATTTGATGACGGAGCAAAATCATTGTCATTTCGTTTTAAAATTAAGGGTGGAAAAATTAAACTGGATGAAATCGATCCATATGATAATCCCTGGATTAAAATACTGAATTATAATGATTTAGTTGGACAGGTAAGGTCGGATGGCGATTTATTACATGTATATATGGAACGGAAAGATCGTAAACGCGCGTCAGTAAATGAAAATGTTACGATCAGTATAGTCTATAGAGAATACAAGGGAAAACAATGGATCCAGCAGTTAAAATATAGTTCTCAAGAGGGAGCGAAAATGACCGCCCTTAAAACATTAAATTAAAATAAAATTATTCTGTAAACTGAAAGCCCGGAACAAGAATGTGCCGGGCTTTGTTTTTTACGATTCATCTCCTTGCAACTAGATCGAAAGTTCTATTTTTGTAGCCTTATCATTATTCCTTTTTATGCGCATATCTTATAATTGGTTAAAAGAGTATATCAATACTGAACTTAGTCCTGAAGAAGTTGGAAAACGACTTACTGATTCGGGGCTTGAAGTAGAGGCGATCGAAGAAATTGAATCTGTTAAGGGGGGCTTGAAAGGACTTTTTATAGGGGAGGTCCTGGAGAAAAAACAACATCCAAATGCCGATCGCTTAAGTTTAACTAAAGTCGATATAGGTCATGATATTCTCGATATTGTTTGTGGAGCGAATAATGTAGCGGCCGGACAAAAAGTTGTAGTAGCAGTAGTTGGAACAACTATTTATCCAATTGAAGGTGAAGCGATCCAAATTAAAAAAGGAAAGATCAGAGGTGAAGTTTCTTTGGGGATGATCTGTGCTGAAGATGAAATTGGCCTAGGGAAGAATCACGACGGAATCATGGTTCTTGATCACAAAGCAAAAGTTGGCAGTGAAGCAGCTGATTATTTTGAAATAGAAAATGATTATGCGATCGAAATTGGATTAACACCCAATAGAACAGATGGAATGTCTCATATTGGAGTAGCAAGAGATTTGGCTGCTGTAATCTCATTGGAGAATAAAAAAGTAAGTAAGATCAGCTGGCCGGATGTTGCTAATTTTAAAAGTGATAATAGAAGTGCCAGTATCAAAGTTAAAGTGGATAATAGTGAAGCTTGTCCACGATATGTTGGATTGCGCCTAAGCAATGTGAAGGTAAAGCCATCTCCGGACTGGCTTCAAAATCGTTTGCGAACGATTGGTTTAGCACCAATAAACAATATAGTAGATATTACAAACTATGTATTACATGAATTAGGACAACCTCTTCATGCCTTTGATGCAAGTAAAATAAAAGGGAATGTAGTAAATGTAAAAACCCTCGCTCAGGGAACTTCTTTTATTAGTCTGGATGGGAAAGAAAGAAAACTGGATGCCCGAGATCTGATGATATGTGATGCTGAAAAAGGGATGTGTATTGCAGGTGTTTTTGGCGGACTGGATTCAGGTGTAAATGAAAAAACGACCGAATTATTTCTTGAAAGTGCTTATTTTAATCCTGTCTGGGTTAGGAAAACAGCAAAGCGACATATATTGAATACCGACGCTTCATTCCGTTTTGAAAGAGGAGTGGATCCGGAAATGACCGTTTTCGCGCTTAAGAGAGCTGCGCTTTTAATGAAAAGCATTGCCGGAGCTGAGATCAGTTCAGAGATCATCGATATTTATCCTGAGAAAATACTGCCCTTTCAAGTTGAATTCAATAAAAAGAAGTGTGATTCCTTGATCGGTAAAGATATAGATGCCGATACGATCCGTTTTATCTTTAATTCGCTTGATATTAAAATACTTACGGAAAATAATGATTCATGGTTAGTTGAGGTTCCTGCGTATCGAGCAGATGTTACCAGAGAAGCCGACTTAATTGAAGAAATCTTAAGGATTTACGGGTTTAATAATGTTGAGGTTCCTGAGAAGATCCATGCTTCATTATCCTTTTCTAAAAAGATAGAACCCGAAAAGATAAGACGCCACGTTTCAACATTTCTTGTATCCAGAGGCTTTAACGAAATGATGTCGAATTCATTGATCAGCGACAGACATGTTGTTGAAAGTAAAATAGAGCAACTTCCCGAAAGTGAACAGATCAGGATTGTAAATCCATTAAGTTCTGACTTAAATGTATTGCGTCAAACTTTGGTCTATAATGGATTAGAGGCAATCTCTTATAATCAGAATCGGCAGCAATCGGACCTTTCATTATTTGAATTTGGAAATAGCTATAAATTAAAAGATTCCTTTTTTGAAAACTTTAGATTGGCGCTTTATCTGACCGGATCAACATTGGCAAATAATTGGAGAAAACCTTCAACAGCTTACACTTTTTTCGATATTAAAGGGGAAGTGAATGCATTGCTTAAGAATTTAGGGTTATTCCATCAAGTAAAAATGGAAACAAGTGATTGGGGCGTTTTTGAGGAAGGTATAAAGTATTCTATAAATAAGGATGAAATTGTCCATTTTGGATGGATCAATGAAGCGCTTCAAAAGCAATTTGATATTAAGAATAAAGTATATTTTGCTGATTTTAATTGGGATCTTTTATTGTCCCATTTGAAGGCAGATCCAATAAAATTTAAGGACTTATCTAAATTCCCATCGGTAAGAAGAGATCTTTCATTGCTGCTGGATTCAGATGTAAAATTCAGTTCAATTTATGAGATCGCTTATAAAGTTGAAAGAAAGATTTTGAAATCGGTCGAATTATTTGATGTATATGAAGGGAAAAACCTTGAAAAGGGTAAAAAATCCTATGCTGTGAGTTTCGTACTTCAGGATAATTCAAAAACACTTAATGATAATACGATCGATAAAGTGATGAAAAGAATGATCCAGGAACTTGAAAAGGAACTTGGAGTTAAACTGCGTTAATCTTTATTCCTACTAAGTTTTAGTAGTATTGGAAGGTGGTCGGAATATCCGCCGTAATAATTATCTCCTCCGTAGCTTCTTGATGGAGAAGAAACTCCTTTCTTATCAGTATAAAGCATCCAGTCTTTTTTAACGATAATATAGCTTTGATCATCCACACTCAGTCCTTTTTTTCCATAAAGGTTTGCACTTACGATAAACTGATCCAGTGTTCCCCAATCTCCCTTATAATAGTAACTTCCTTGTCCTGCTTCATTTATTGACCAGGCAAGATTGATGAGTTCATTTGGATCTTCACCTACTTGTTTATTTGCAGCGAGCACAACGTATAAACTTGAATCAGAGGGGTAATCATTAAAATCTCCCATGATAATTATTTTGGGATTGAGATCTGCTTTTTGAATTGAATCAACTGCGCTTCTTAAGATTGCTGCAGTAAAAGCTCTTTTTGGATCACTAATTTCTTTACCTCCATATCTTGAAGGCCAATGATTTACAAAAACATGTACGGTGTCATTAAAAAGCAATCCTTTACTGTATAAAATATCTCTGGTATTTGTTCTGTTTCCGGGTAGGTCGACGAAAATAAACTGAGTATTTAATGGTTTAAATGATGGGCCATATACCAATGCAACATCAATTCCTCTTTGATCCGGACTTTCTTTATGAAGAATGGAATACTTTTCATTTTTTAGAGAGGAGGTTTTGATCAGATCTTCAACTACGGCTCTGTTTTCAATTTCAGACAGCCCGATCAGATCCGGAAAATAACCTGAATCGGCATTTATAATGACCTTCGAAAGTTTCGTGAGTTTATCAAAATAGCGTTCGGTATTCCATTTTTTATCACTCTGAGGAGTGTATTCCGCATCGCTTTTTCCATCTGCATCCAGTGTATCAAACAAGTTTTCTACATTATAAAATAAGATCCGTGCATATTCTTTTTCATTTATTTTATTGCTTTGTTTTTGCGAAGAGCAAGCGAAGATCAGTGCACTTAGGCCTATAAATAGGATAAAAGATATATTTTTCATTTGAATTGAAAATAAATAACTTAATAGCTAATGAAGCTTAATGTATTTTTGTGACTTCTTTCTTTTTGAAAGAGAGTTTCGAAAGGTACAAAAGAAGTACTTTTAATTGGAGAAATTAAAGTTATAAATGATGGTATTTAAAGCAGGAGATCTAGTTTCGATAATAGATGATAATATTCAGGGATGGGTTGTTAAGGTGAAAGCAAATGATATAGTTGTTGTTGCAGATGAAGATGGATTTGAAATGGATTATGAAAAAAGAGAACTTATCATTATTGAAGAAAACAGTGATGATGAGCATAATTTGGAGTATGAGAAATCACTTGATTCTGGGGACATTGATAAAGATAGTGTTAGGCGAACGTTAAATCCGGTAAGGCATAAAAAGGATATTGTTGAAGTGGATCTGCATATTGAGGAATTAGTGGAGGATCATAGAGGATGGACAAATGCAGAGATCATTGAATGCCAGCTCGATAAATTTGAAAGTGTATTGAATGCAGCCTTCCAAACCCGGAAAAGAAAAATGGTGGTCATTCATGGAAGGGGAGATGGAATATTGCGTTCTGAAATTCGAAAAAAACTTCAGGATTATCCGGGGATTGAAGTGCATGACGCATCTTATAAAACCTACGGTCAGGGAGCTACAGAAATACTATTGCACAAGTAAAATTGCGGGACTACCTTTGCGGCGGTTCAACCGATTACTCTATCGCGTGCTGATGGCAACATCGGTACGAGGAAAGTCCGGGCAGCACAGGGTAGCGTACTTCCTAACAGGAAGGACTTTGATGAGGCGACTCATCAGGGTACAGAAAGTGCTACAGAGATTTAAACATCCTGACAAGCGCAAGCTTTCAGGTTAAGGTGAAAAGGTGAGGTAAGAGCTCACCAGTAGTTCTGGCGACAGACTAGCTAGGTAAACCTTACGCGATGAAAGACCATGTAAACCTTGAATTCCGACGAGTTCGGAATACATTGCGACCCGTAATGTACCACAGGGAGGGTAGGTTGATTGATCCTGACGGTGACGTCAGGGCTAGATAAATGATAGGGCACGACAGAACCCGGCTTATCGATCGGTTGAACTTTTTTTAAAACACCCTGCCAGCGCTTAAACGCTGGCAGGGTGTTTTAGTTTATAAAAATAACTTCTTGTCAAGATTCAACCATTCCAAGGTCGAATTACAGAAAATATCTTCTACCACTTCATCTGAAAGTCCCATTTTTTGAATATAAGCTCCAATTTCCAGGTCACCTAAAGGAAAAGGATAATCGCTTCCGAGGGTCACTCTTTTAGAACCTTGTAATTTTAGAATGTATTCTAAAAGCATCGGGTCATGTGTAATAGAATCGACCCAAAATCTTCCGATATATTCTCTGGGATTAACCGGATTATCAATAGCAACCAGATCAGGCCGGCAATTAAATCCATGTTCAATTCTTCCCATAGTTGTTAAAAGACTTCCGCCGGCATGGGAAAAGTTAACCCGTAGTTTCGGAAATTTATCAAAGATTCCGCCGAATATCATTGAAGTCGCTGCTCTTGTGGTTTCAGCCGGCATTCCTACCAGCCAGGGAAGCCAATAGCGCTTTATTTTATCGAAACCCATCATATTCCATGGGTGGATCATCACCGCCATATCCAAAGCTTCACAAGCCTCCCAAATAGGATAAAATTCCTCCTCATTGAGGTTCTTATCATTGATATTACTTCCGATTTGAATCCCGGGAAAACCCAATTCTTTCTTTATTCTTTCTAGTTCTTTAACTGCTAAATTGGGAGCCTGCATAGGCAAGGTTCCCAGTCCAATATAGTTTTTCGGATACTTATGCGTCGTCTCTGCAATGTCGTTGTTTAAAAATTCTGAAACAGCTAAGCCATCATTCGCTTTTGCGAAGTAGGAAAACATTACCGGAATAGTGCATACCACTTGTACTTGAGTATCAAATTTCGAATACTCTTCAATTCGTTCTTTTGGATCCCAGCAGTTAGATTTTATTTCTCTAAAGAATTTTTCTCCTTGCATCATATCTGCAAAACCGGGTCTTTTATGGACCATTTTAATAAAATCTCCATAACCGAATTTCGCTGCGAAATCAGGCAGTTTTTTCGGGAAAATATGGGTATGCATATCGATTTTTAACATGATGCTTTAATTAGGATAGCGAAGATAAAAATTATTAAAGGATATAAAGCACGAATAACGAAGCACAGTGCTCGAAGTAAAAAAATTAACCGCAAAGGCGCTGAGTAGCTACAGACCTGCCTGCCGCAGGCAGGGTTTTCAAAGAAACAACTTTTCTCAGTGCGCTTTGAGCCTACTTGGAGAGCTTTGTGGTTAAATAGAAAAATAAGTTGAAAAAGGAATTCTGATTTTTAAATAAAAAGGAGCAAGAAATTTTTATTCAATCCTATTTTATTCAAACAAGAACTTCCTTCTGATCAACACTCCAGGCTTCCGGTTTAGCGTCAAAAAGGGTTTTTGTAAAAGCCCAGACTTCTTTGAACAGATCAGAATTCCGATAATTTTCCAGATCTTCATCCCTGTTCCAGTAACTATAGGTGAAATAAATTGTCGGGTCCGATTTATCATGCAATAGTTCTAATCGGCGGCAACCCGGAAAGGACCTGATCTTGTCTTTATTTTTATCGAAATTAGATTCAAAAGCAATGCAATGCTCTTTTTTAAATTTCATTTTCACTATTCGAATAAACATGGGCTATTTAAATTCGATTCGAATGATATCGTTCAGTTTTATTCCAAATAATTTATTAGCACCGCCTCCGGAACCTTCTACTCCTTTATTAATAGCTATTTCAAGAAAATTGCCTGCTCCAAATATGGCAAGTTTTTCACCCGGGGGAACTTCATTATAAGATTTACAGATTTTATTAATCCCGTAAGTCTCGCCTCTAAAATAGATTGTGAAATCTCTGTTATCTCTCACTTTTTCAAAAAGCGTCTTATCGATATTAGTCATTACATTTCCATAACCATCTATAAAAATGACGGTTCCTTTAATCAGCTCTTCTTCAACCACAGGTCGAAATGCTACTCTCATCCTGATTTTATCAATTCGCTCTCCAATTTCTTTAAGTTTTGCTCCTTTTGCTAGCATCGATGCAGCCCAGACAAAGATCGATTTTGATGGAAAAGTGGAAGATCCAATATTTGATGGTGGTGTTAATTTCCAAATTTGATCCGGAATTTCATCAAATAATAACGAAAACATACCATTATCATTTCCAATAAAAAACTGTCCGGAATAAAAAATGACAATATGATTTGAATTTAAACTTGGCTCCGGATCAACACTAATAATATGAATAGTGTTTTCAGGAAAATCAGGATAGGTGTTTTTTACGATAAAAGCAGCTTGTGCAATATCGAAAGGCATAATATGATGTGAAATATCAACTATCTTTGCTTCGGGAAGAGCCTTATAAATTGATCCTTTGATGGATGCAAGATAAAAATCTTTGATCCCCATGTCTGAAGTTAGTGTGATGATACTCATATGGTGATCAAGGCATTATAATTCAAAGAATAATCTTTAATTTGTGCTCAAAAATAGCCATTTTATACATTCATAATTCAGCAAATTGCAAGAAAAAGAAATCATTATTGATTCTGTAGATCTTAGAGACTTTTTTGGAGCTCAAAATGAAAAGTTAATAAAGATCGAAAAGCATTTTTCAAAACTCAAAATAATTACAAGAGGTAATACTTTGAAAGTCATCGGGGAGCCCGCTGAGATTGAATTGTTTGAGCTTAAATTAGAACAATTAATAAAGCATTTTAATCGGTATTCCGGACTTACAGAAAACCAGATCGAAAGGATGTTAAGCATAGAAGGAGATGAAGTGATCAATTCGAATCATGAAGATGTGGTTATTGTTTTTGGAAATAGTGGACTAAAAGTGAAAGCCCGGACGCATAATCAACGAAAAATGGTTTTGGCCATTGATACAAATGATATGATCTTTGCCGAAGGACCTGCGGGAACCGGAAAAACCTATACTGCGGTGGCACTTGCTGTTAGAGCCCTGAAAAATAAGGAAGTTAGAAGAATTGTACTTACACGTCCGGCTGTAGAAGCGGGTGAAAACCTCGGTTTTCTTCCCGGTGATTTAAAGGAAAAGTTAGATCCTTATTTGAGACCTCTTTATGATGCATTAAGGGATATGATTCCTCCTGAAAAATTAAGTTATTTTATAGAGACCGGAGTAATTGAGATCGCACCACTTGCTTTTATGAGAGGGAGAACGCTCGATCATGCTTTTGTTATTTTGGATGAAGCTCAAAACACAACTGTTCAACAAATGAAAATGTTTCTTACCCGAATGGGGAAGAATGCAAAATTCATCATTAATGGTGATGCAACTCAGGTAGATCTGCCGAAACATCAAACTTCCGGTTTGAATGATTCATTAAATATTCTACACAGCATTGATGGAATTCAGATTATCCGAATGGATGAGAAAGATGTGATCCGACACCGACTTGTAAAAGAAATTATTAGTGCATTTGATAGTAAAAACAAAGAAAAGTGAAAGCCTTAATTAAAACAGATTATCATTTCCCAAAACAAACGAATTACTATAAAGGAAAAGTTAGGGAAGTATATACACTCGAAAACGATCTACTTATAATGGTAGCTACCGACAGGCTGTCGGCCTTTGATGTTGTGATGCCAAAAGGAATCCCTTTTAAAGGACAAGTGTTAAATCAATTAGCCGATAAATTTCTCGATTTTACAAGAGATATCGTTCCCAACTGGAAACTTTCATCGCCTGATCCTAATGTAACAGTTGGCGTTCGATGTGAGCCCTTAAAGGTAGAAATGGTCGTACGTGGATATATGGCGGGTCATGCCTGGCGTACTTATCGAGACGGAAAAAGAACTTTGTGTGGTGTTGCTCTTCCGGAAGGATTAAAAGAGAATGATAAATTCCCGGCACCAATCATTACGCCTTCAACAAAAGCCGATCAAGGTTTGCACGATGAAGATATATCTAGAGAAGAAATTTTGTCAAGCGGATTGGTTGATAAAGAGATCTACGTTCAACTTGAAAAATATGCTTTGCAATTATTTCAAAGAGGTTCAGAATGGGCAGACGAAAGAGGCTTGATCCTAGTCGATACAAAGTATGAGTTCGGATTACACAATGGACAGGTAATGTTAATGGATGAAATTCATACTCCTGATTCTTCAAGGTATTTTTATAAGGAAGGATATAAGGAAAGACAAAAAGCCGGAGTAGAGCAAAAGCAGCTGTCGAAAGAATTCGTAAGACAATGGCTAATTGAAAATGGCTTCCAGGGTCTTGAAGGGCAAAGTTTGCCTGATATGAGTGATGCATTTATCAATACGATCAGTGAACGCTATATTGAGCTTTTTGAAAACATTACCGGAGAAAAATTTATTAAAGGAGATTATTCTAATATTACAGAAAGAATTGAAAAAAATATTCTGAGTTATTTGAGTAAGTAATAAAGATATTATGTGGAGCATTGTAAATTATATTCAAGGCACATTGCTAATGATCCTTACTTTTTTGTCGGGAGGATCAGTAATGCTTTTGAAATTTATTACACGTACGCCTCGATTTGGATTTTATGTAATGCGTTATTTCTGGTCGCCTTTCTCACTGTTGATATTGGGAATACGCTATCGATTAGTCAAAAGCAGTGATCTGAGCCCATACGAAACCTGTATTTTTTATGTGAACCATAGTTCATGGATAGATATAGCTCTTGTTAATAGAGTTATTCCACGTAATCTTCATTTTATTGCTAAAGAGGAACTTCGAAAAAAACCATTTGTTGGAGGGGCAATAAGCGGAATGGACATGGTTTTTGTCGATCGAAGTAATCGAGCAAAAGCGGTGAAGAGCCTTAACGAAGCAGCAATAAAAGTAAAAGAAGGAAGAAATATCATTGCTTTTCCTGAAGGAACAAGAAGCTTAGATGGACAATTAAAACCCTTTAAAAAAGGGCTTTTTCATTTAGCAATTCAATCAGGTGTGCCACTTGTTCCGGTTGCGATATCGGGTGCTTTTGATCTTGTACCTAAGGGATTTAGGATGAGACCGGGTGTTGTTGATGTCTCCATTGGAGAGCCAATTATTACGAAAGATCTAACGATCGAAGATTTGAATCCACTGATCACCCGTTCATGGGATGATTTAAATAAATTAAAAATGGAGATGGATCTTAAGAGGAAAAAAAATAAAATTCCTTCAACATAAAATGATAAAATGCCATGTCAGGCTCAGGGGGACATGCATGGCCCTGTCACTTTTTCTATTTAAATTTTAACCTTAAATACTCAATTGCCACTTTATAAGCATCTTGCGCCGCTTTTTCAACATAGCGAGGTGAGCTGGGATTAGCAAAGGCGTGATCTGCATCATAAGTATATACCTTCAATGTTTTACTTGCTTCTTCCATGTTTACTTCAAAAGAGGCGATTACTTCCGCATTTATCCATTCATCCTGACTTGCAAAAATTCCAAGGACATCTGAATTTAATTTCTTAAGTCTCGAAACGTCTTCATCAGGCATTCCATAATACATTACACATCCAATCGTTTTTGTGCCTGATTCAATAGCAGTTTGCAGTGACCATCCACCACCAAAACACCAACCGATCGTGCAGAGTTCAGCGTCATTGCCGATGTAGTTTAACATTCCACTGATAATACTATAGGCTCTTTCTTTTGAAAGGCCTTGCATGTATTGAGATGCTTCTTCTCTGTTTCCAGCAACATTTCCGTCATACATATCGAGTGCGAGAATATTTATATTGTCCAGATCACCATATAATTTTTCTGCCTCTTCTTTAATATGATCATTTAGTCCCCACCACTCATGGATAACAATGAGCCATTTATTGCTTGTTTTCTTGGCCGGAACAAAGTAAGCATTCGCTTCGATATTATCCGGACAGGCGAATTGGATCATATGTCCATATTTTGCCTGAAAATGAATATCCGCAGGAAGTTCATGTTCGGATCTAAAATCGCTTGACTTTGCAAGAGCAGCAAATTTATCATTTGGGTTATTACAGCAGCTTTGCGCGTAAACCGCATTAGCGGAAATAAAGAAGAATAAAATTATAGCAATTCCTAAATGTTTCATATTAATTCCTTTTACTTTAGCATAAAGTTAGTAAAAGGAATTAATCCATGGCATCATCTATTTATCAAATTAAAACAGTTCAATTTAAATCGGGCAAGATGATTCCTGTCGATGATCTGGTGGTAGTTGAGGAGCCTTTAGAGATACGACTGGGATTTGGAGAATTAAGTGACCGAAAAGAACAATCCGTAGTGATCACTATGAGAACTCCCGGAAATGATTTTGAACTGGCAGCCGGATTTCTTTTTTGTGAAGGAATACTTAGTTCCAAAAAAGAGATCGCTTCGATAAAATATTGCTATAGCGGTGGAAAAGAACAACAGGAAGAAGATAATGTTGTTCGGGTTGAATTGAAACCTGATGTTTTAGTTGATCTAAAAAATTCTGAACGGCATGGGTTTTCACATTCAGGTTGTGGTATTTGTGGATTAACTTCTATTGAATCGGCCTTTAAATTATCCAGTGATAAAGTATGTAATATTGATTTTAAGATCGATGTTGAAGTAATCAACAGCCTTTCAGAAAAGGCCCAGGTATTACAGCATAATTTTAAATATACCGGAGGAATTCATAGTGCTTCTTTATTTTCTGAAAAGGGTGAATTATTAGGAATAATGGAAGATGTAGGAAGGCATAATGCACTCGATAAAATTATTGGGAAGAATATTTTGGAGGAAAAAGAAATAAAGGATAATACTATTTTATTCTTAAGTGGTAGAATGGGATTCGAGTTAGTTCAAAAAGCAGCAATGGCAGGAATATGTGTTCTTGTGTCGGTTGGTGCACCATCATCGCTGGCCATTCAATTGGGGATGAAAATGAAGATGACCCTGATAGGGTTTACTAAGAAAGATAAATTTAATGTTTATTGCGGGAGTGAACGACTTAACTATTCTTAAGTTCTAAATGCTGAATAAGCGCTTTTTCAAAATTTTCCTCTTCAAGATCACTATTCTCAGAATCACTTATTTCCAAAACCATATCTTTTAAAAGTTTAAAGTCTTTGGATCTTTTTTTTATATCGATGCTGTTTAAAAACTGATCTAATTCCAACCAATCTTCCTCATTTGCATAATTACTAAACTCGCTTTTATCCCGTTGGATCTTCGAGAGAATATATTTAGCTACAAACTGAATACTATCGTTGGAATTGCTTTCCTTTAAATAGTTAAGGCGTTGTAAATTGATCATTTTTAAATAATAAATAATATTCTAATGTAGAAAAAAAAATGAAATGACAAGCATAAAAATCATAATATAATGT